>VFQP010000708.1_pt1 | contig 56067 bp, 89 predicted proteins | sample 3512351 | NCBI WGS metagenome assembly VFQP01 (sample SAMN10412372, study PRJNA504923) | tailings metagenome | isolation source: Relicate 1 Philex TSF1 revegetated site | place: Philippines: Tuba, Benguet | collected 2017-08-29 | reverse complement strand
GTGTGTGTGTGTGTGTGTGTGTGTGTGTGTGTGTGTGTGTGTGTGTGTGTGTGTGATGTACGTTACAACACACCTTCTCTCTCACACTCACACATTTGTAACAACACTTTTCTCTCACACATAAACACAAAGGCATGCGGTCTGTGCTTTCCAGAACCTTTGATGATGCGCTGAGTAGTGTCCAACACAGCGTTGACCAAGGGTTTGACCTTGTTTCATTATGTGCTACATTCAGTGCCAACCCATTCCTCATGGCGTTTGCAAGGGTATGCTGGTTTTTGTTGTTGTGTATGTTGTTGTGCATGTTGTTGTGGTATATAATGTTGTTGTGTGTTGTGGTATATAGTGTTGTTGTGTATTTTGTTGTGTGTTGTTGTATATACTGTGTGTATTGTAGTTGTGTATTGTGTTTGTTGTGTATTGTGTTTTTTGTGTATTGTGTTTTTTGTGTATTGTGTTTGTTGTGTATTTTCATCCATTTACACAAACCATATCTCATGACAAGCATGATGGTGTGTGCTGTGTGTATCTTTTGTACATGGTGTTCCTCCTCAACATCATACCAACACACCACTCTGCTCCCCCCCCCACACCACTCTGCTCCCCCCACACACCACTCTGCTCCCCCCACACACCACACCTCCCCACACACCCAGTACATGTGTACTGAGGCAGCAATAGCTGACACTGGCTCCACCCCCCACGCGCTCACTGCAGCATGTAGAGATGCCCTTCGTGATGCACTGACACATGACACACCTGCTGTGCTGCCACTGAGGGTGCAACTGGAAACTGTTGCACTGGTATGTACTTGGCCAATACCCAATACCATATTGGTGGTGTTGTTTATGCTGTTGTTGTTGGTGGTGGTAATGGTGGTGTGATAATGATGTAGAATAGTGTACACACACACACATACTCGTGCGCACATGTTGTAGCACCACCCTCGCTGTTCTCTCCTGCCATCCACACCAACACTCCAATCCACACCAACACACCCAATCCACACACAGAGGGTTGAGGACCTGGCAGCACAGCGTGCAGCACCCACACAGCCCACCACCCAAATACCAACAGCCACACTCGCAGCCAAGGTGCACTCGCTGCATATGGTGGTGGGGTATTACAGCAGCAGCATTGCCGCCGCTGTGGAGTTTGTGCGTGATCACATGGGGACCCAGGGGTCGTGTGAGGGCTGGCAGCCATTGCTCCCACCTATTGTCGTGCAGATGTTGGCACTTCGGGTGCAGGATGCCCTGGCTGCCCTGTCGAGCAGGTGAGGATGGTTCTCTGGAGTGATTGTCTGTGTAGTATCGGCAATAAATCTTGGGCTTTTTTATGTAGATGCGCGTGTATAATCGACCACATTAAAAATATAATCATACATTGCACTAAAGCAATCCATCAACCGCAACAACAATGCCAGCACGCGCCGTCAAGGAATTTCTTTCGAAAAAGCATGTCAAGGATCTGGTGGTGCAAGGTGAACTCGAAACACTGCGAACGAGCAGCACTGTTTATGATGCCCTGCACGTACGTACGGTTACGGTAATGATGCATGACATGTCGAGGCGCAGGGATCACATCAAAAACAGCCGACCCTAGATGTTGATGATGGCACACTCTTCCTGAACATACAGGCGCTGGACACCAAAAAGGTGCTTTCTGCACCAGTACTAGATCTGGATGATGAATACGCTGGTTGCCTATCTGTCAACGATATTCTCCGCGACCTCATCGCAAGTACGGGAGGAGCACTTGCGAGACACAAGCACACACTCCAATTCCCACACGCATGATGATGATTATGATGATGACGCACACCATCAGATACATGCAAAGTAGCCTCATACGCTCCACACTGAATCCCACACAGTGTTGGACGACGATCAGCCGGGATGGTTGGATCTCGAGGGCAGCATCGATTCAGAGACACTGTCATTCCTAGCACGCAAGTTTTTCGACCGCTGCGTCAAGGATCTGGCCCATGGTATGTCTGTTGCTTGCTTTCACATATATCGTTCACACAGCAGCTGCGTGTTGTCCACATCCCCTTGTTTTCTCTCACATACTCACTTTTTCCCTCGACAACAACCCCCGCCTGTGTTCTCCCATCCCAATACCAAATCATCATACCAATCAATGCCCATCAATACCATCAATCACCCCCCACATCAGTTGGTGAGCTGTGGCTTTTGGAAGCAGGAGACACAAGCACGCTGCATCACCTGGTGGTCGAATCCCTCGAATCACAAGCCATCCATGCCCATCATCGTGTATTCCTCGCATCCCCTTCCCATGGAGAGGGCGTGTGCAATCACAGCGGCATCGTCAGCATTCAACTTAAAGCAGGGGAGCACAGCAAGGATGGCACTGGGTTGAAGATTGTGGGGGTGGTATCGCAGAGTGATATTGTAAAGTTGTTGTGGGATGCGAGGGATGAGCTGACAGAGGCATTGGCAAAGACACTCGAGGATGTGGATCTACAAGAGGTACGTAAAAGGGGGGGGGAGGAGGTGTTGGGGGCAAGGGAAGGGTGTTGTGGGTATGGATGGACGGTATTTTGTGTATTGGTGTGTACAGTCAGTGTATGTGGGTGCAGCAGCACCAACACCACCAATAACAGCAACAATAATAATTACAACGTAATAACAACAACATCAACACAGGGTCCTGTATACACTGTGCCTGCAACCACCAGCACCCTACATGCGTTTGGGTTTATGGCTCGTGATCACCTATCAGCCATTGCTGTTGTTGATAGGTACGTGCGTGTGTGTGTGTTTGTAAGTGTGTGTTTGTAAGTGTGTGTGTGTGTGTGTGTAGGCACACATTTGTGTATGTATGTGTATGTGTATGCATGTATATGTATTTGCATGCATGTCTGTGTATGTGTACAAATACCCACTCACCCCCCACAAACACAGTAATAATGCACTGCTAGCCAACCTATCTGCATCAGACCTACGTGGCCTCACTGCTGAGGACTTTCCCCTGCTGCTATTGCCAGTGCCCGAGTTCCTGCTGGTCAAGAGTGGCAAGGCTGGGGTGACGAGGGAGGATGCGCTGGGGGGGGCACGTGTGCCGGTACGTGGTGTGTGGGGGGGAGGTGTCGGTGTGTATGTGTGTGGGGTTGTGTGGGCATTTCAGGTTTGTATGTTGATATGTATTTGTGTATTTATGTTCACTTGTTTTTTCTCTTCTTTTGTCTTCTACTTATTTCCCCTCTTTGTTCCTTCTTTTGTCTTCCCTCTTTGTTTACACACACGCCATTCCACACCACCACCCCATCATACACCACCACCCCATCATACACCACCACCCCACATTCCATCCCCACCACCCCACATTCCATCCCCACCTTTCATATAGTGTCGCGAAATGTATCCTCACACACACAGGATGCTGCCTCACGTATCCAAGAACTGCTCCCACTGGATACAGTCTCCCCCTCTGCCACCCTGGGAGATGTGGTGCACGCTGTGACACAACACCACCACCACCGTGTGTATGTGGTGGGGGAGGATGGCAAGGCAACAGCGGTGGTGTCCCTCACTGATGTGTTGAGGGTCGTGACGAAAGAGTAGATGAGGGAGGAAGATGCATGGTGTAATGGCACACGGGGGAAGGAGAGTAAAGACACCCGTTGTGGTGTGATGGCACAACAAACATGTATGTGGGGTATATTGTACATGGGTGCATGCTGCAACCTGTGTAGACTGTGTGTGTGTGGCATACAGGGCCAAAAATATGTGCTGCTGCTGCTTTGCCTAGTGTGCAGCTCATTGTGTTTCATGTGGATGTATTTTGTGTCGTTGCTTTGTGATGTTGAAATCACATTGCTGCACAAGTAGTAACAGTATTCACAGTGACATTATTCTCACACTTGTCCTGGTTTGAGAGTTTGGTTTGAGATTCAAGTAGGTCGTGTTTCCATTGATAAGATGTGTTGCTGGGTTGTTACAGGACGAGTGACTGCTTTGGGTTGTTTATTCTTTAAAACACAACATCAACATGTTGTACACCATATATCATCAACACTCTGTACACAAGCAGCTGGCTCTCACCCCCCCCTCTCCCCTCTCATTTCGTTCAGCTCTCCCTAACCATAGTCCACCATCATGCCCTCGTCATCATACACCGTTGATCACAAACACCTTTACGCCACCACCACCACGGCCTGCTCTGCTATTAAAAACAGCTGTTGAAATCGTGCATGTGCCCTGAGCTCTGCTAGCAATGCATCTGCCCAGGGAGGGCGCACGAGTACCTGCTGCTCACCATTATCTTGTTGCGCAACACTGTCCTTGTCCTCTACACCACGTCCTGCATCCTTGATCACCACATGCATATGCACACTATTTCCAAGAGCACCACCACCACCACCATGAGCACCACCACCACCACCACCGACCTGCAGCTGTTGTTGTCCTTCATACACCGCTACTCGCGTCAGCACATCATCCAGCTGTTTTTGCAATTTAGCAGCATCCATCGCCCTCTGTGCCTCCTCCTCCAACCTTTCCCTCAACTCATCCCTTTGTAGCTCAATCGCCACAAGGCTCTCTTGTAGGTTGGCCACTTGTTGTTGTAAGGCTGCTGCAGTGCTCATGCGGGTACGACTGCTGTCCAGTTGTGCCTGGAGTTGCTTGTTGACGGTTTGTAGGGATGCTATGAGGCGTTTGGCATGCGCTAGGTCGGCACTGAGGTCCTTTGGAGGGGGCTATTTTGGGGGTGGGGATAGATGTGTGTGTGTTGTATTTGTGTGCTGAATGTGTGTGTTGTACGTGTGTGCTATACACACACCTGTTGTTGCATGACAGCCAATTCCTGTTGTGCTGCATGCAATGCTGCTTCCAGTTCCACCACACGTGCTGCTGTTCCTTCTTGCTGTTGACCAGCAGGAACCTCCATGTCCAAGGGGCCCTCTGTTTGTACTGCGGCATCCATACACTCAATCCCCCTGGATGCTGCTGCCTGCACACCCATATGCTGGCATGCCACCTCCACCCCTGCTTGTACACTGCTATCCATCACACCAGCAACTGCCTGCACACCCATCTCACCCATTGCTGGTGTGTCCACTGGCACCGTGTTGACCATGGCATTGACCATTGTCTTGTGCATGTCTGTTGTTTGCACACTGACATGCTCTGTGTTGACCATGGCGTTGACCACAGTATCGTTCATCATGGCTTGCACACCCACATGTGTGTTTGACATCACTGCTTGTATGCTACTATCCTGCACATCCACCACCCCCATCACTGTCTGCACACTGCTATCCTGCACATCCACCACTGCAAGCATACCACATTCAACCATGGTAATGGTGGTGGTGTGTGTGGTGTGTGGTACTGTAGCACCGGTGGGCAATGCCTGTTGGGGTGTGTCACTACTAATGTTGACCTGCACTGCTGCGTCTATACACATGGCTTGTTGTTTTCTTTGCTGTTGCTGCTGTTGTTCCCCTTGTTGTTGCTGCTGCAGTGGTTGGTTATTCCCTACTTCTTCCTTCAACAGCAACTCATGCGCATGCGCAAGCCTGTCCTGTGTACGCGATAACAACCGCGCAACAGGGGACGCACACGACTCCCCCTGCAACCCACTCGAGGCACCCCCTCGAGGCGTGTAGCTGGGATCAACCAGCCGCGCGCTGAGGCGGGGGGACAACATGCCGGGCCCTGCTCTGTGGGAGGGGCTCCGGGGGGTGCGGTCCCCCCCCGCAGAGGGGCCCGCGGGGTGGGGGGGGCCGGCATGGCGTGCAACATGGATGCGGGGGAGGGTGCCCATGGCTTGAATGGTGTTGGGGGTGTGGCGCTGGCCACGTGCAGAGCGTGGTGTGGGGGACGCTACGTGTAGGGGGGCCTGGGGTGGTGTGGATTGGCTCACAGAGCGCTGCAGGCGGCTGAGCTGTAATGCTGGCACTGTGATGATGGGTGGTTTTGTTGGTGTTGTTGGTGGTTTTATTAACAAGGGAGTGTACAGGTGTACAAGGGAGAGGGGGGACATCATCCATGCACAGTGTATGTGTGCGCCAGTATGTATGTATGTGTATGTGTGCGCCAGTATGTACGTGTATGTGCATGCAGCACACCATAGGCAGCATACCAGCAGGCCGCGCAGCAGCTGGTGGTGGTGGTGGTGAGGGTGTTGTTGTTGTCACACTGGTCTTGCTTGTACCACCATGCATGCGAGTGCCAATCCCAGCATGCGCCTCCACAGCAACACCAGTGTCGTGTGTAAACCCATCCCCCCCCCTGGGGGGATTGTCATCATCATCATCCAGATCCAAGCTGCGTGTTAATAGTGCTTGTTGTGCACGGTCATGCCTCCCAGCTTCATCATGCTGCAGGGTGGTAAATTGCCCATTGCGGGGTGGTGCAGTTGCAGTGGTGATGGTGGGTGTGGAGGGATCGGCATGGGTGCGTGCAGCTTTGGTGGTTGCCTGAGATGTGGGGAATGACCAAAAGGATGTGTGATCAAACAACATCCCAAACAACAAATATCAACACACATGCCAACATGATGCTCCCACTACACTACCACCAGCAACATACCAGTTTTACTGCCAGTGTGGTGGAGTCAATGGCATGGCTGTGGGCAGCATGGGATTGCTGTCGTGCTGGTGTACCCCCAGCTGTGGCGGCATTGCTGCGTGGGGATACCAACACAGAGTTGGCTCTGAGTGGCGTGCTGCAGCCTGATGCTGTACGTGATGGCGTTTTGTTGCGACCAGGCTGTGTGGGGGGTGGTTGTGCGTGTGTGCATGGTATACAGAGCAAGATGGTGTCGAATGTGTCCATACCGTGTTGTGCTGTCCATATGCGCTCAGCAAGGGTGCTGTACCACCCTTGGAGGGTGTACCTGTGTGTGTGCATGTAGGGGTATGTGCTGTCATGGAGCACGTACCACGTCCAGGTACATGCGACATGCTCACCGACATACGTTCTGGTGGTTTGCTAGCCTTGCCAAACGAAAGTGCATTAGAGTTGCCTTGCAACTGTGGATCGTAATCGCCTGGACCTGTACCGCAATGGAGTGCCTAGTCAAGACAATGTCTGATGCAGACATTGTGCTCCCATATGTTTATTTCGTACCGGGCGTGACCTCCTTGTTTGTTCGAAATCTGGGTCCACTACCAAAGGAGAATGATTTAAACTTCATCCCGTGTTGCTTGCTGTAACTAGGTGTGATCGATGGGGTTGTATACAATGGGAGTGTACTTGTGCTAGCAATATGCGTTACACGCGCGCGCAACAAATGGTTGTGGTGCACAATATAGTAGTCAAACAAATGATTAATAACACATGTGTGATTGTTCATTCCCCCCACGTGCAAACACAAATTTGACCACCACTTATTCTACACCTCGAGCGCTCCCCGCAGTGCATCCACGTTTTCCTCGTCCACCAGCTGCAACAGGTCCATCCTGCTATCACACACAAGGCTCGTGCGCAAGTAGCCCCACACCGCCGCTGCTTTCGGGTTGAGCGTCAATGCCCGCATGTAATGCCTATACGTTGTGATGGTGGTGGTGGCGGTGGTAATGGATGACAACCGTGTTGTACAGTAGACATGATGATAAACATGCACCATGATACCAACAACATGCTTGATACGCCCCCATCACACATTATACAATCATGCACACCCCACGCATCCTCCCATACCGTGCAGATTCCCCATATTTCCCCAAATTGGCATACGCAATCCCCATATTTGTCCATGCCCGCATGTAATTGGGCTTGGCATCCAATGCCCGTTGATACGCAGTCAATGCCTCGCCACTCTTGTTCCCATTGGCCAATGTCGCACCAAGTTTGTTCCACAGGCTGTAGTCGTTGGGGCGCAGTGACAATGCAAAACGAAAGGCAGTGGCTGCATCTTCGTAATTGCGGTGGAGGTTGTGTAGGACACCCAGGGCAGAGTGTACATCCACATCCTGTGGGCTTGCCTGTGCAGCCTGTGTGTAGATGTGGGGTGGTGGTGGTGGTGGTAGTGTATTGTGTTGTGTGTGTGTGTGTGTGTGTGTGTGTATACATGCTGTGTGTCATGCACAACACGGGCAATACTGAACAACATAAAACTAGACAACAACATACACAACACATGCATGCAACACATAACACCCCACCCTCCTCCTCCCCACCCACCCACCCACCCCCTCCTCCTCCACCCACCTTGCCAAACAGCACCAGCACATGCGACAGTGTCTGACTCGCATCGGCAGCTTCCTCAGCAGGTACCACTGCTCCATGCACAGGGTGTTTTTTCAGCCACTGGTGTAAAAAGTGCACTGCATGGGTCAAGTCAAGTTCATTGGTGTGAGAGACACCCATGGAGAGCAATGCCTCTAGGTTGTCAGGTTCAAGTAGGAGGGCACGTGAGAGGGCTGCAAGGGCCTTTGTGTGTGGGTGGGGGGTGGGGGTGGGGGGGGTGATCAACATGCGTGCAGATGTGGTGCATTGTACATAGAGGTACATGCATACAGAGGTGGTGCATTGTACATAAAGCTACATGTATATTATATACATGTGCATACACACACACATACACATCGCACATATACATACACATGGCACATACACACATTCACACACACACACCTACACACACACCCTACCTGTCTATCATCATCATTCTCAGCCTGAACTGTACCCAAAAACCTCCATGCAGCTGCATTATCAGGGTTGCGTTGTACCTCAGCTTCCAATGCCAACACAGCCTCTGTGAGGAATCCCTGGGGGGTTGTGTTGGGGAAGTATGTGAGGGAGTATGAGGGTGAAATGTGGGTGAAATGAGGGAATATGTGCATGTGTATGTGTATACATACATGCATGCATAGATACATAAACATACATACAGATACATATACACATACCCCCCCCTCACACACACACACACACACATACCCCCTCGCCACCCACACCCCCCTACCGTCTTGAACAGCCCAGCTGCTTTGTTTGCTGAGTCAGCATCCCCCATAAATGGGTTGTGTACCTGAAACACATACTCGGCTGCCTGCTTTTCAAGTTCTGCTCCCTGTCTGACATGCTGCGCTTCTGTGAGGTCCTGTTGGTAGCCCCGCTCGAGCTCTTCTGCTTGTGCCATGAATTCACGACTCCATGCCTCCACATCCTCGGGTGCTGTGTGAGGGTTATATGTATGTATGTGTGAGGGTATATATATACATATGTGTGTGTGTGAAGTTTGGGTGTTTATATATACACAAGTGGGGTTGTTGTGTATTTGTGGTGGGTGAGGGTGTCGTGTATTTGATGGATTTGTGTTGGAAAATGAAAATGAATTGAGGGGATTGATGTTCTCTCATGTGTTGACCAGCATGTGGTATGTGTGTACAATGATGTGTAGTGTAGTGTTCATCATGTGTATGTGAAAGCACATGCGTTGGTTCTTTACACCCAAAACAAACCATCACTGCACATCATCAACACCTCCATACGTATGCCACCTCCACGTACCAACCACCCCATTGGCAAATTGTGTCGCCCAGTCAGCAGCACTCGTACTCCCACCCTGCTGTGTGGTACCCTCTGACGATATAAACTCCTGTGCCCACCCCCCTTGTGGTATATACTCCTCTGCCCATCTACTATCACCACCTACACGATCTTGCTGCTGTTGTTGTTGTTGCTGTTGTTGTTGTTGTGTGAATTCTGATGACCATGCACCTTCTGGTACATACAGGGGTGTGCGGGGCCTTGTGAATTCTTGTGCCCACTGCTGTGTGTATTGTGTGGTGTGTTGTGTGTGTGTGTGTGTTGTTTTGGTACATGGTGTTATGTACTTGTTGTGATAATGCATTATATACACACCACAGATATCATCCCCACACCCATATCACCCCCACATCACCCCCACCCACCCATGCAGCATTGGTGCCCCCCCCCACATGTCCCCCCCCCCCCCCACTCAACACCCCCCCCCCTTCCACACGTACCCCTTCCCCCTCTTGTGCCTGTGCCGACCGCACCCCTCCAGGTGTGTTGGCATCAAACACCACCTCCCCTTGACTCATTTTGCTCATAAATTGCAAAAACTTGCTACGTTGTATTTTTGGGTCGTTGCTATTGGAGAGGGTCTCAACGAGGCGACGTGCTGTTTGTGCACTACTATTGGTGGCGTCTGTGATATGTGTGTAAAAGGGGTGTGTATAGTGGTGGTGGTGGTTTTGGTGGTGTGTGTAGTTGCGGTCATGTGTTTTGTCGATGGGTGCAATGTGTGTTTCTCCCAACAAGTGTGTTGCAAAGACCCACAGACAAAGCACATCGTGATACACAAATACTAACAAAATACAAAATACATAATACATAATACATATTAATGCCCCTCATACCACTTGCATTGACTGCTTGATCAATACCCACCACCCTGCTTGATGATGCAGAGGCATACTCATCTGCCCACTGACTGGCTGCTTGTTGTGTAGAAGGTTGTTGTGTGGATGCATGCTGTGCATGCTGTTCATTCCACTGTTCTGCCCAGTCTTGTGACTGTTGTGGGGGGGGGGGATAGAGATGTGGGGGGGCATAAATGTGTGTGTGTGAGTATGTATGTGTGCGTGTGGAGAAGTGCGCAGAGGTGTGTAGAGGTGTAACAACAACAACAACACCATGACCTACCATGGCTGTGGGATCATGACTCGCAGCAAATTGGGATGCCCACCCCTCTGCTTTTTCATAAGGGGCATCATGTAATCGCAAGCCTGCTAATGCTTGTTCTGGTGGCATTGCACGTGCATGTGCATCTGCCAACTGTGAGAGAGGGTGATGGTATGTGTGTGAGGGAGGGTGGTGGTATGTGTGTGAGAGGGTGGTGGTATGTGTGTGAGAGGGTGGTGGTATGTGTGTGATGTGTGTCTGTGTATGATGGGCACTCTAGTGTGTGCATGTTCACGTGACACATCATCATCTCTCTCGCTCCCACTCTCCCACACACTCTCTCACACACAAAATAAACAAAAAAAACCACACACACCTCTGCCCCCCCCGGCCTCCCCACCCCCTGCTGGCGATACACCGCCTCCCACCCCCCCTCTACTTTCGCAGGCAGGGACCCTGCATCAATCCCCATAGAGTGTAGCAACCTGGCCACCTGTTGATCTGCAAATGCGTCTCCTCGCTCTGCATATACATGTCGCGCCATAATGCTGCATCGATCGCGTATTTTACACTGCACGTCGATGGGGAGGGGGTGGGTGGGGAGGGGCAGGGGGGTGAAGCCACCTGCTGTACGTCCACTGTGGAGGAATGCCTGTTGTTGGGAGTGGTGGTTGTATTTGTTTGAGTGGTGGTTGTGTGTGTGCATTGAGAGTGTAGTATATGTGCATTTCTGCTGTGCTTGTGGTTTGGTTCAAGCATCTGTTTCTTTGATGATTGTTGACTATACTTTTCAGTGTCACACCTCCCCCCAATGTCACATACTCACCCCCCCCAAAAAACCCCACACCTGTAGGGACTGTGCAATGCCAGTTGGTAGCCCCCCCTCCACAGGTACAGGCCCCCCTGGTACATGCCGCCCCTGCTGCTGCTGCTGCCACACTGAATCAAAAGTAGCTACAGTTGGGGATGGTGGTACCCATCGTGCTTGTGATGGTTGCATTGGATGTGAGAGAAACTCATCAACCATGCTAGAGGAGGGTCCCGGTCCCGCCATGGGCCCTACAGCCCGGGGTGGGGGCATGCCTGGGAGCATGCCCGGCATGCCTGGGAGGGCCCCTGTGGTTGTGGTGGGTGGAACATGAGCATTGGTGGGGATGGTGGTGATGGTGATAGTTGGAGGGTGTGCATGCGTACATACCATGGGCTGCACGATCCACTACTTGATCTAGTGTTGGTGCCGGTATTGGTGTGAATGCGGATGGTCCAGCACCTCCACTGCTGATGCCAGGCAGCTGTGTGTGGATGGTGCATGTTGATGCTGCGTGCAACAGATCCTGTGCTGCCCTCTCTCTGCAATTGAATATGTTCCCTGAGGTTCAAATTGCTGTCCCCACCACACCAGCTCCAACCACACATATTCAGCAACACATAGCAACACATAAAACAAGCATGCTGATGCCACATTGGTACCTCAGCAGCCCATACCTCTGCCAGCTGCTGTTGCTGTTTGCCTGTACCGCCCAGAATTGCATTGGCCAGGGCTGCAGCTGCATTTGATGGGCCAGCATCGGAGGTCGTGCATCCATCACTGCCTGTGACAAGGTTACGCAACGACATAATGCCAATGTCTTGGCCTTCTTTGTTGAGCACTATACAGACATTTTATTACGATTTCCTACATGCTTTTGCGCAGGAAACATAGCAGCTGTGTATATATTTTTTGCTTGTTCCATGCACTAACACACAAGTGCCTCCATTCCAAAATAATACATCCCACATCATCATGGCAACTACCGCTCTGTACCAAAAGGCCCTGCTGCCTGCAACCCATCATGCCCATGCCACTCGGCGCAGCACGGTTGCTGCCTCCCGCCTCGTGGTACGTGCGTATTCGATATTGCAGTATATCGTTGATGTGTGATCTGCACTGGCGTGGGCTTGGGGCTGCATGCAACACTGGTCAAACTTTGGCATGTGGAGTTTGACCTCTAGGAGTGCAGGAGAGTGCTTTGCATTGGATATCAATTACTTATCCATGCCTACGTTGATAACAACACATGCAATGTCACAACCCTGCAGGCTGCACGTAGCACCATCACACCCCGATGCGTGGCTGCCCCCATGCAGCCCACAACTGTGACCGGTATGTCTCTTTGTGTGGGGGGGGCATGGTGCCATGGGAGGACAGTGTACATAATCAATGCACGCACCCAATGCATGTACCCAATGCATGTACACAACCAATGCATCACAAGCAACAAATACCAACCCATGCTCTCCATGCGCACATGCTTCCCAGTACAGTGGTTCTCATGCACATGTTCTCACACATGCACATGTTTTCTCTCACCCTCGCAGGTGCTCCTGTGATGCCCACCATCCCAGCTTCATCACCTGCACCACTCATCAGTCGTGAGGCAGTGCAACACCTTGAGGTATGTGTATTACTGTGTATTGTGTATTACTGTGTATTGTGCATACTGTGCATTGTATATGCATATTGTGTGTTGTACATGCTCACACACAACACACACACGTGTACAACACACACACACACGTGTACAACACACACGCACATACACACACGTGCGCGCACGCACACGCACATCATAGGCTCAGTTGGATGCTGGTGCTGCTATTGCTGCTCTTCGTCGTTTCAACACAGCACTGCAAGCACTGGACGCCACCAACTGGGGTGTGTGTGTGTGGTGTGGTGTTGTTTTTGTGTGTTGTGATGTTGTGTGCATGCATTGTGGTGTTGTTTGTATGCATTCTTGTTGTTGTTTTTGTGGGTTTGTAGGGTTAAGCCCAACAACAACAACAACCCCCTACAATAACACCCCCTACAACAATACCCCACAACAAAAACAACAACCCCCTACAACAACAACCCACAACCCCTCAACCCCACACACACCAAATACACAGAGCCCCGTGTGCGCGCAGTGATGCACGAGCTTGCATACAACCTCGAGTCCTTCAACCCCGCCTTCACTGCTGTGCTGCTCAAGGTGCAGCGCACTATTGGTGTGTCAGACTATGTGGGTCGTGATATTGCACTCAAACACCTCATCCAACCTCTTGCTGGGGAGTATGGCATGCATAATAATGAACCCCAAGGTATGGGTGTGTGTGTGTTGTGGTAGATGGTAGATGGGGGGGGGGAGAGGTGTTTGTGGGGTGTGTAGTAGTAGTTGGGATGTGGGTGTGTTTTTGTAGGGTGTGTTTTTGTAGGGTGTGTGTGTAGGGTGTGTGTGTGTAGGGTTTGTGAGAGCGGTGTGTGTAGGGTATGTGTAGGGAATGGGTGTGTTATTTCTCGTGTGTATTACCAAACTACTATCTCATGCATCATCCCCTAAAATGCGCACACTTGCAAACACCCACATCCACCACCACAGCACGCACCCATCGTGAGTTGTTCAGCATGTTTTACCAAGACCTCCTACGCGCTCCCCTTGAAGAGGCCCTGGCTGTGAATGCACAACCCCCTGCTGCAGTGGCCATGTTTGCCTCTATGATGAGGGATATTGAAAGCGCAGGGGGGCGTGTTGACTGCATTGACCAGGTGTGTGTGTGAGGGTGTGGGGGTGTGATTGAGGGTGTGTGTTTGTGTATGTGAGGGTGTGTTTGAGGGGGTGATTGAGGGTGTGATTGAGGGTGTGTTTTAGGGTGTGTTTTAGGGTGTTTTTTAGGGTGTTTTTGAGGGCCCTACCCACCTCTGTCATCTAACCTCACCCTCCACACCCACACCCTTCCACACCCACACCTACATCCCCACCCTCCCACACCCACACCCATTCACGCTCCCACACCCTCACCCTCTACATCCCCACCCTCCCACACCTACACACACACCCCACCACCATAGGCATGTTATGCATTGGGCTACAACCTGGCAATAGAGTACTTGGCTGACTATGAAAAGACATGGATGCTGGACAGCTTCCGAGTGCTTGATGCCAAAGTGCTGCAGCCAAAGGGACGTGGGCTGAGTGAGTGGCTGTTCTTGGAGGTGTGTGTGTGGTGTGGTGTGTGTGTTGTTGTGTGTGTTGTGTTGTGTGGTGGGCTGAGTGAGTGGCTGTTCTTGGAGGTGTGTTGTGTTTTTGTTTTTTGTTTGTGTGTGTACATGCACTGTTCTTGCTCTGCACTCTTGTGTATTGCTACCTGTACCCTTAGTGTATTCCTGTGCTGCCCACCTAGTGACACCCACACACACTTCATCATCATCACCACCACCACCACCTTCACCACCACCACCCAGGTGCATGCTGAAGGTGAGGCAGAGCATGCTGTCATAGGTCACAATGCAGTGCTTGCATTCGTACCAGAGTGTAAGGTGGACGTGCTGCGTGCTGCCATGCGTGATCATGACAGGGATATGGCGCGCTTTTACAACACCCTGGCAGACATGCTTGAGGGGCAGTAAGCGGCAGTAAGGGGCAGCAAGGGTCATGATAGGGATATGGCTCAGTTCTATTACAGCCACCTGGCAGACATGATTGAGGGTGGGGAGAATACAGACATGCTTGAGGGGTAGTGGAGACAGGCATGCAGCGGGAGGTGACAGTGTGTTTGTATGAGGGTCCCACAAGGGTCCCACAAGCGTCCTACGAAGGTCCTGGTATACATTGACTGCACCACAGAAGAGACCGTTGGGATGTATGAAAGCCAAAAGAGAGCAGGCAACGGGAGCAGAAGGACAAAGAGGACGAGAAAAGAGAGGGGAGTGCGTTGGGTTTTTCGGGCAAAGAATTGGAGTGCTTGCTGACACGAAGCAAGGGAAATGTAACCACATTCTCGCAATGATTATTATTGTTACAACAAATACAAACAGCAATATAAACAGCAAATACAAACACACGTGCCGTACAACAATGAGGCATCAGGAACAGGAAAAAAAAAAGAAATAGAAGAAAAAACAATTGAGGCACACCCCAAGCGTGGAGGGGTGGAAACGTTGCTTTTGTGATTGTGTGTTCTGACAGTTGTTGCTCGTGGTATTGTATACGAACAGTTGTTGTTCAAGAGCACTCATGATGATGATGACAGGGTATGCATGGCGCATGATGAGGATGATGTACTGATGATGTACACTGCTGCAACATGAGCATTAAAAAGAGAGAGAGACAGAAAAAACACACCATAAAAAACGCACCATACACAGCAATGCGCATGTAATAGACGATATGGTCCACAGAGAGAGGGGGACCAACATGAGAGAGAGAGAACAACATACGCTCACACAACATACGCTCACACAAACAATATACGCTCACACAAACAACATACACTCACATACACAACATGTGCTGGTGTTCTTTATTTCTATCACAACACACATACACTCATGATGCCTTCACACCTCAACACATACACACACACCCGTGCATGCATCTGTTCATGTGCTTATTGCTGTTATTACCAATTTCACACACACACACACACCCATACACTCCTCTCCTCCTGTTGGTTGTACCTCAGACACACTCCTCCAACACCCCACACCGACTCCAACACCCAACACACCCTCCTCAAAAACACCTCACACCAACTCCAACACCTTGAGCCTCCCCATAGAATTGGCAGCTGTCAAATACCTACCACTGCCTGTCCACGAAACACTACTTACAAAATGCGCAAAGTCTCTTGCACCACCACCACCACCACTACCACCACCACGCCCACCCCGGGCAGACCCCCCCGCCTGACCATGTGCCCCGTTGTGTTGTTGTGCAAAGCTGTGTTTGGCAAGTGGCATGGGCATCTTCCAGGAGTACACCACCACACTGTTGTCTTCTGACCCAGTTGCAAGGTAGCCACCCCGGGAGATGGACAACCCCACAAAGTTCTTCTCATTAGTGTGCCCCTGTGAGGTGGTGATGAATTAAGGTGGGGCTTTGTTGCTGCTGCTCATGTGTGGTGGTGGTGTTCATGTGCTGTGGTGATGTTCATGTGGTGTGGTGATGTTTTTTGTTGCTGCTCGTATACATGTTGTTTTGTCTCTGTACATACACATGTGCACCGACATGTACACACTACTTTTTTTTTTTCAAGGACACTCATATGCACACCCATACGCACACCCACAGCAACCCCCCCCCCCCACACACACCTTGTAGAGCATGGCAGGTTGCTGCTGGGTCAGCGGCCCCCCCTGCCCGGGCCCCTGTTGTGCATCATGCAGGGGCCCCCTAATATCCCACAGGCGCAAGGTGCTGTCAGTCGAGGCAGATGCCAGGTGATGCTGGTTGACAAAGCGCACATAGCTCACAGAGCGACCATGGTTGCCAAGGACAGCCAGAGGTGTGGTGGTATGGCGCAGATCATACATGTACACCCTGTGGGGGGGGTGCAAGTGGTGGGTTGTGAAAATGGTGGGTTGTATGGTGGGTGGTCAAGAAGAACAATCATGGGTTGTATGGTCAACTATAAAAATAACCATGGCAAAAAGTCCACACCAAGAAGAGTGTGTTGTTCCACATTAATGATCTCCACACCCACACACACCCCACTTTTCCCCCAACAACCCCCCCAACTCATACCTGTAATTTGCAGCACCACATGCTATTATATTACAATCCGTGGGATGAAACTGCACACTACACACATTTGCCTTGGCATCCAAGGTCAACTGAGAACTCTCGCAATTCAACGACCACAGCTTGACTGCATGATCGTCCGACCCAGAGACCATACGCATGGGGTCTGTTTGTGATACATCAAGGCTCCATACACGGCGTGCATGTTCCTCAAACTGCATCAATTCCTGTGTTGTTTTGGTGTGTGTGTGTGTGTTTTGATCTTTTTTTATGGGTTTTTTATTTTATTTTGAGTGTCCCATACAAACACAAACTCACTCACCCACCCATCAACAGCTCAACACCCACCCATCAACAGCTCAACACCCACCAACATACAGCTTTTGTTGATGCATCCCACAGTTGAATGGTGCCATCATAGTCACTCGCAGCCACATGACTCTTTACATAGGGGTTCCATACAACACAGGAGAGTTTACTGCGGGTCTCCAACTCCATGACTGGGTAATGCATGCTGGATGATGATTCCAACACACTGTGTGTGTGTGATGATGTGTGTGTGATGATGTGTGTGTGTGATGATGTGTGTGTGTGATGATGTGTGTGTGATGATGTGTGATTTATAATGTGTATACAATGTGTATACAATGTGTATGTAATGTATATTGTGTGTCGCATCCCTTTCATAGAACCCCCCCCCCCACCCGCCACCCCCCCCCTCACACACACCTTTTCAAGTGAAACACCTTGAGCCTTCTAGAAACACCCGCTGTTGCAAAAAATTCATCATCCCTATCAAACGCAACAGAGCACACCATATCCTGCAGCACCCTCCCATCCCCATAATCGATAGTTGCTCGCTCTTGTAGGCTGGCATATTTTGTGTAGTGGGTTAGATTCTCACAAAAACGACTGAGGTGCTCTGATGGGTCACCTGTTGATGGGTGGGGGGGTGGGATGATGTGCTTGTGTGGGGTGTGGGGTGTGTGATGTGTGTGTGTGTTATTGTAGATGTGTTGTTGTACATGTGCTGTTGGCACCCCCCACTACACACACACACACCTGACTCTAGCATTGCAGAGCGCCGCTGCTCCCCATACACGCGCTCCATTGCCGGCAGGGCTTTGTGCAGGGCAGCAAACCGTGCAGCTGAATCTTGACTGGTAGCAATGATGAGCTTGGGGCGCTTGGCTGGTGGGAGGGACACCCCACCCGAGTGATGTAAGGCATTGTGTTGATGTGGGCCGGTGTGATCTGTGGTGGTCAATGTTGTGGTCACCACCTCCCCATTTGCATGTCCCCCCCCGCTCCCACTCCCATCCTCCCCGCCCCCCAACAGCAACGATGTCTGGCGCCCCGTCAACGTAGGAACCACCCCCAATGCCCCGTTGCCATACCCACCACCACACACATTGTTGTGTCCTCCCCCCACCTCCCCACGCTGCTGCCTCAGCAAACCCCGGGCGAGTTGTATATCTGCATCCAGTCTACACAATTCCCGTTCTGCTGCCATGCTATCCAGTAAAGATCGTTTTCGAGCAAGGGCCAGGAAATCCAGCAGTGCCTGATCATCGGAGGGTGCAGCCAGGCCCCCCCCCAGGTGTGCAGTCAACCCCACATGATGATGCACCCCACCAACACCCCCCCCATTGTATGCAGCATCGCGATCCGCCCATGTGACAGAGAGGGAGTCGAGTAAACGTGGGAGAGTGTCGCTGTAGAGCACGTCCATGATGGTTGGCCGATCGACGGGCTCATGTCGCAAGACGGACAGTACAAAATCCGCTTCTTCCCTACGTTCGAGGAATTCCAGGGGACAGCAGCCCTCTCGCGCACGCAGCATGAGTTGGGATCGGTCACTGAAGGGCAAGCCGACTGTGTAAAAGAGGTCCACAAAGAGGATGCCGAGGGAAAACACGTCCCCTGCTGTGGAGGGGGGGTGGCCTTGTTCTTCCTCGGGGGGGGTGTACCATGCCTGTAGAGTGTGTGTGGGGGGAAGGGGGTGTTTGGGTGGTGGTAAAAGAACCCTTTTTGCCTTTGTTACTTGCAGTTGACGAAAACACGAGACCACAAAAAACAAGTGGTAGCAGTGAGTGTGAAGTCGTACGCACGTCATCACCCCTCTCACTACATCACCCCTCTCTCCCACAAACCTGTTCGCACACAGGCGTCACCGCCTTGCCCGCAGGCATGAGCTGCAAACTGCCATTGGATGCAAAACACAGCTGACTGGGTCTCAATCGCCCCAATGTGGTACGCTGCACATGATGCGCTTTGAGAAGTGCAATTGCCCTGCAAAACACAATAAATGCTGCCTGTACATCCAGCGTCGTGCGTGCCGCCATCCACGCTGCGAGGGATTCCGCAGCGTGCATGCTGTGCGCTGTGACTGACGCCACTGCTGCAACCGTGGTGGTGGTGGTGGGTGGGATGATGAGGGCGGTGTGGGGGGTGGTGGTGCTAACGCTGTTGGCCACGGCAGCGGTGGCTTGGAGGTGTTGTCGGGCTGTTGCTGCAGTGAGGTAGGGGGGGAGGGGGGTGGGGACGTGGCTGAGGGGCGCTGCTGCAGAGGCATCGTCATGGGATTCCTGTGATGATTGGGTGAAAGTTGATTGGGTGAAAGTGATGTGGAGCGTGTGGTTGATGAGTGGTATGGAAAGAAAGGGTGCGATGTGACAATACAAGGCTATACAAAAAAAGGGCCTCATACAACCAAATCCCTAACCAGGCCTACCATCATGTGGGGGACGATGGATGGTGCCCCCAATGTATGTCGTCGTCGCCACACATACTGCCATATGTATTCCACCTCTTTCCTGCCCAATGGTTTGAACAAATAGTCCTCAGCACCATCCTTGATGCACTCGAATATGTTTTCAGAGGATTCAGATGCTGACATCATCACCACTGGGACCGTCTTCATGGTGTCATTGTCACGAATGTAACGCAACAAATCCAAGCCATCCACCTCTGGCATCACCAAATCCTGTGTGGGTGTGGGTGAGCAGGTGTCCAAGGAGATGGGTGACCAACACATCTGTCACAGCAGCAGCATCAACCCAAAATACATACCGTGAGCACTAGATTGTAGGTGCCAGGGCTTGCCTGCTTGAGCGCTTCTACTGCCTCGACCCCAGAGTCCACCACAGTGACTGTGTAGTAGGAACACAACAGAGTGGGCACGGGCGGGTGGGCACAGCGTGACCATCAAACCACACGCCCCACACCTGTGTAACTGCATTTGCGCAACAAGCCAGCCACAATGGCCCTGGACATGCGGTCGTCATCTACAACCAAAATGTGGATGTCGCTGGGCGACAAAAACGAGTTTCTACCTCGGCCATCCTGACTACCTCTGCCGTGCGCTGGAGGGGTTGTCATCAAAGGTATTCAGATAGCGGTGCCCTTTACAATTCTGATGATGATATGATGATGGCCATTGATATGGGGAGCACGCTGTTGTTATTTGGGGTAGTGGATGGGCATGTGAGTTGAGCAGTAACACTGCTGTACAGCTGATTGTGTGCTCGATTGTATGTGTTGAACAAGGTATGGTGACAATGGTTGAATTATAGTGTAGTTGATCGTGGAGTTTTGTCAAGTCAAACTGCTGTGAGTAAAGTTGTCTTTGTTTTTGGCGCCTCTCTTAAAAAACCACTCTCATCATTACATATTTATATATTCAACAACAAGCCGTATCCATAAAGGATACGAGCATGTGACACATCTGAAGGATTGCATCGGTGATCTCACTGTGCGTGACCCATGAGACACCTCAATGGTGTCCTATATGCTTTGTTATTGTATGTAACATGCATCACAACCATTTTCCAGTGCACTGCGGCCCAACAACCTGGAGCCACATGCAAGCGATTATTGTGGTTTGCAGCAATCGGGCCAGAACACGTACGTACACGAGCACTGGTCAATATATCGTCCATATATCGTCCAGCACCCACCCACCCACTTGACACGCGTAGGGGACGAGGGATTGGGACTACTATCTTGCAGCGTTGGCTTCGGCGCACAGCAATGCACCCAGCCTGACGCCTGTATTACTATGGCTTGGTCCCACACGAAATCACGGTAAGTTGTTCTCTCACGAGGGAAAGGAATCAAGCACACACATCCTGCGCATGTCCACATCCCCCCCACTACAAAACATAGGTTTGTGGCTCACCTGGCTTCGTGAGCAGGGTGTACTCATCATAGATCATCGGCTCAGCTTTCAGGAACAAGCAGAGGAGGCACAAGCAAAAGCCTGGGTGCACCCCACATGGATCCTCACACGCCACACATATGCAGTGATCGACGTTCCCAGTGTCGCCCAAAACCTCCGCCCAGCACTCGATCCCGAAACCTATGATGTCAATCACATTTTGTGGACAGAGCTGCCCGTGTTTTTCACCAACGATGTCAACTCGTGTAGCTTTGGCATGCCAGCATTGCTCAGCATGGGGCCCGAGGCCTTTCAAAACAACCAGCCCAGCAACTCTGCAGTGATGCACTTGAATGTAGACGCCATGGCACTGCAGGCACCACACATAGTGGACACGGCCATGCGAAAGAAATGGGACACTGTGGGTGGGGTGCAGGGGTTGTTCTTGGACCACTTTTCTGGCAAGATTGATGTGCTGCGGGAGACATTGAACTACAAGACATACTGGTATGTATGGGGGGGGGGGGGTATTACATACTGTGAGGGGATGTTGTCAAGTGGTGAGTGGGAATGCATGTGCATGTGATGTGTGGTCTGTATCATTGTGCTGTGGGTTTTTATACACAACAACTATTTTTGTCATTGTTGTTATTATTGTTATCATAACACCACCTACCCCCTATATACCACAGGGGGTATCGACCAGACGCCCAGATTGTGACATTTCATGCAATGATGCCCGCCACAGCATGTTGGCAGTGTTTTGTAAAGCACAAGAGCATGGCGGTATGTTGTGGGTGTACTGGTTGGTGAATGTTGCAGTGAATGCACCCACATGAGGGAATGCATTCAGATGAGGGAATGCAACAGAAACCCGTGGAATCATGTGACAAATCCCCATCACAGGTGATCAATGGCACGAGTGGTTGCTGTCCTGCACATTACGATGGCCTCGTGGACATGGCACTCAAGGTAGTGTTGTGTAAATGCCATAGTGTTGTGCAAATGCCACCAAGGCTTGCTCCCAGCACACAGTGGATTCACCCACTACTGGGTACACCACCACACACACACGACACACACACACCGCACACGCAGGCTGACAGTGGCAAATTCTTCGGCACCATGGATCATGCATGGAGTTCAGAGGTCAACCATGCACGACAGCACTATAGGGTGTGGTCAGAGGTGTATATGGCTGCACAAAGCCATATCAACTACCTGCGAGTGGCTGGGCTGCGACGGGATCGATGGCACTCCCGTGCTGTCCAGGTCAAAGGGGGTTGACCAGGGGTTTGACCAGGGGATTGACCAGGAGGTTGACCGGGTTGACCAGTCGTGCGGAGAGGTTGGTCGTGTTAGCATTAGCAAAACGTGTTTTCATGTGTGTATCGTCATAAACTTTACATGAACATTGTGAATTTCTGCGACCAATGGGTCTGCATGAATAACGAAAACAAAAATTTAATTACTAATGGTAAAAGTACATGGCTCATTCTTCCTGGTGTGGTATATGTATATCTGCGAGGCTTGCAGCCAACGCTGCACCCAAGCGCCGGGTCTCCCACATGCCCTCCTGTGTGCACTGTGGCACTTCCTGCTCGTCTTCTGTTTCCCTTGTGATTTCCTCCCCACCGTGCTCCTCCCCTTCTTCCTCCTCCCCCGTGTGTTCCTCCCCTGTGTGCTCCTCCCCGTCGTCCGCATTTTTTTTGCCTCGTTTGCGCCTCAAGCTGTACAAGTGAATCAGTGGGTGTCTGTATGCAGGGTCGAGCTTTGAATGGGCAACACGTTTGACAATCCAGCCACGCCCAAATGCCTGTAGAAATGCTGCTTGCACACTTTCACTGCGCAATTCGTTGGCAATCAGGACTGTGTTGAGGGGTTGAGAGAAGCAATAATGTCAATAGAGAAACATGTATCCCCATGGGAAAAAGATCAACATGTAATTTGTCTCCCCATGATAAAAACACCACCAACATGCAATTATTCTGCACCCCCCCAAAACATACCAGTAGCACGAGGAGACGCAACAGCCTCCACAACCGACACCAAATGCTCCACCAATGCTTCTTCATATACACAATCCGCCGCCAACACATAATCAAATGGCCCTCCCACTCCTTCCCACTGCACTGGCTGCAACCAGTCAAGTTCACACACCTCCACCGCAGCAACTTGCCCCGCCAGGTGGCTCCCGGATGCTTTCAGTGCAGAAGACGACATATTGACCTGTGCATTGTGTTTGAGGAGCGGCAGCACTGCAGCCACGTCACTGAGGACCACTCGTTGACAGCCAAGTGCTGCAAATGCCATGCCAGCAAGGCCCCCACTGCCAGCACCCAGTTCTATACATTGTTTGGTTTTCAACTTTGGCCTGCTGAGGTCACCCTTGCCAGCGTGCTGTGTATGATGGTGGTGTGTTCCTGGTAAGTAACACCTGGTGCATGCGCGTACTACTCCCCTTGTGTTGTGTATCCTTGTATACCTTTTGCAGGTATTTGGCTAGGACGATACTGGCATCCCACACAGTCGTGCCCAGGTGCTGGCTGTTGGGGTCTTGCGCGAGTCGAAATGTGACCCTGTGTTGTGTTGGTGTTTTATCGGTTGCAGGACGCCTCAACTACTGACTCCCTCCTTCAAAACAGAACAGTACCCGAAGACTTCTTGTTCTACAGTAGTTGAAAAATGGGTATTCCAACGCTCCATGGATGGGGCAATCACGAATGATAAAATTATACGTGACAACCTCAACCTCAGTGTCTCAACATGATGGCTGTACCATGTTGATGATCGCCAACTATGATCAATAATGTGATGATGTATATAATTGTCTATTGGTGGTGGGCTTGTTTTACACATTAAAAAACGACGTCTTTCAACTATATAGCAACATCATGTTTGTGCACAGAGGTACACACACGCGTACGCAGCAAAAGCGCTCACTGTTGGGTACAGGTGCGTAAAGTGCATCAATTGCAATCAACGATCAACACACTGTGTCTGGCACACCAACCAAAAACAGGCGTGCTACAAGTTGTTGATGCAGTAGATCAATCAACAGCTGCCCAGGCAACAGCTGCCCAGTCAACATCGTCGCACAACCAAGCACCCCCATCTACAGACGCAACCCCTGCACCCCCCACAAGTCAACCTGATGCACTTGTCAGCACGGCATCGCTCCTGCCACAGTTGCGTAATTCATTGGCAGAGATGGGTTTGACGTTGCCGTGGCCTACACATCCCCATCCACCACCACCGCCACACCTGCCAGCAGCCCCACCACCACGCGAGCATGAAGCAAGCAGTGCACCCAACACCCGTGCAATGCTACAGCACATGGCACAGCTGCAGCAACAAGGGATGGAGCTGATACACTCGTGTGTTGACAACGGTATGTGACGCATGGCACCACCCTCTATGTGAGAAGGGCGGTCTCGTTTGCGTTCATATATGTGTGAGGGTGTCAACATACGTACAGCATATGTGAACCACCACCAATCAATCAGTGTTACCACCTCACAATGACAGAGGAACCGGACACTGCAGCGCGAGCATCCAGTGCAGCCCCTGCACCCAGCACATCAGCCATGTCTGCGGACACACAGCATACACAGCGTTCCAGGCGAACACGTACCCCACAGCGCTCGACGAGCAAGCGCAGCCAGAAAGGTGTGTTGTTGGGTGGCGACTGTTGGGGTGTGATTGACGGATCGAGCGCACATCATCCTGCACATTCTGCACATTCTGCACAGCAACTTCAGAGAGTGTGCAGTTGCGTGCAGCAGTGAATGCACGTATATCCCAGTTGCATGACTTGCAGAGGCAATGGCAGGCATTATGTGATGCTGCGTGACTTGTGATGCTTTTCCGCATGACATAATGGGCATTGAGCCTGATTTTTGGCTGATGACTTTTTTTCCCTCTCACAACAATATCTAGTGTGAAACCTCACTAGTTGGTCTGATGAATGTAGATAACCCAATGCAGGTCAGGGACCAGCCACTTGTCAGTAGCGCATAGCGAATCGCAACAAAAGCCCAGGACAGCCCGTTGACGTGCAGCTTTTTTCTCTGTCATACTGGGCATTGGCAGTGGTAGAGCGTGTACGCATAGAGGCGGGGCGGTACTCAGCTATGTCTGCAGCGCTGCATAGATCACTTGCCGCTTCTTTTTTGGCCTATGTTTGGCTCTTAGTCTCATGTATAGCGATGCTGGGCGGCGGCAATAGTGGGTTATTGATCATGCACGTGTTGGGGGTGCTTGTATCCACGGGGTTGCTCTTGAGGATGTGCATTGTCCGGGGTCTCAACACGTTTCCTACAACAGGTGTGTTTTTTTTGGGGGGGGGGGACCTCAGTGAGTGGTGTGCGTAGTGGATAACACCAGTGGTACATGTACAACACTGCGTCTGTCCCAACACAGTTGTTTGTCGGGTAGCCTACGTTGCATGGGCGTGCACGGTCATGCAATTTGTGCACAACCCACCACGACTGCTGGCACTGCTAGCAAGTCCCATACCCCACAGTATAGTTGCAGCAGTACTAGGCAAGGTATGTGTGTTGGTCATCCATGTCGATGGTGCATCACTGCTCGTTGTGCATGGGATGACACATGCTCTTGACCCACACACAGTTGCCTCTGCATGCACACCTGCTTGTACAATGTATCACTACTGTTGTAACATGGTGGGCATCATCCCTGTGTCAGCTCTTGCAGAGCAATGTACCTCGCATGCACAACATGATGCAGACATGCTTGCATGCTTGTGCCGCCATGGTATTGTCTACTGTTGCAACTGTTGCAATGGACCATTGTGATGTGCTGGTACGGTGCCGTACAATACACTACATACAATGCTGTTTGCGTGCATCCTGCTTCACATGCATGTGTGATACCACCACACAATATGCATATTGTGTGTCAGCACATTGTGGTGTTCATTAAACACCATCAAACACCCACTTACAAACACCCACACGCACACAGTTGGCATGGTGGCATCGTCTGTGGGGTTTCAAGACCCAAGACACCATTACTCATGAGGATTGTACAACAACAGGTGCATGGATCCCATTCACACAGCATGTGCGACACTACACACTCGGGTATGTGAATGCGTTGTGAGTGGTGACAACAAACAAACACACCCACACTCATGCAACCAACCACCACCTCTCCGTCACAACACACAGATGCACCACCCGTATCGCCCTCGCCACCTCCCCTCTCCTTTCCCAACTCACCGCCTCGTTCACGTCCCTCGCCAACCTGTGGTACCCCCTAATCCCCTTTCAAAGCACACTCCTCGAGGTGGAGTACCACACCTATGCCCATGCAGCACGCACCACCCTCTTTCACATTACATGCATGTCCATCATGGCGCTGGGAACCCTGCGGGGCACGTTCAAAGGGGCCCCCAGTTGGTATCGGGGGGCCCCCCTGGGTGCGGGCCTGCTCGCGGCATCCATCGTGGTGGCGTGGGGTACACATCCCACCGTGCGCAGCATGGGTGTACGGAATGCGGCAGCGGTGTGCATGTGTGGTATTGCCATGGTGGTGGCAATCCTAGGTGGTGCGGTTGCTGATGGCCCAACAGGAGGTTGTGCAAGGGGATGTGTGGTCATGGCATGTGGCATGCTGCTCGCATGCTGCCCCGGGTTGCTGGGCCTTGCCACCACCATGCAGTTTGGCGCACTGCTGGTATTCACAGTGACACACAATTGTTGTGGGGGCGCAATACACCACCCCTTTGTACCATCCCCACCTCCATGCATGGTGATTGCGCTGGCCATCCCCACATGCCTGTTGCTCGCAACCTTCCTCTACTGGCGTCAGCACCGCCATCGACAGCAGTTTCTCCACACCATCCTCCAGGACTACCCATATGGTGGTCTGGTGAATTTACAGCGATACCTGCGTGCGTTGGCAGACCCCTCAAGTGCAGAATGCGGGGTAGAACACATGTGTGTCTCCATGCAACACACTCCCACCACGGCCGAGGTGTTGCTCAGCATCGACACCCATGCAGGAGCCCTGGGGGCCCCGGGGGCCCTTGCAGGGGCCCTGCAGAGCACCGACGAGGGCCGGGTGTTGCCGGCATTGCGGTTGTTGTTGTGTTTGGTGCATGACAACCGGCCGCTGCTGGTGGATGTGTGGCGGGTGGGTGTGTTGGATGTGCTTGTGCGTGCGCCACTGCAGAGGGGGGTGGGGGAGAGTGTGTGTCTGGCAGCACTGGCAACAGCCGCGACACTTGCTGATGCACATGCCATGCATCGTGTTTTTGTACAGGTATGTTTGTTTTGGGGGAGGGGTGGGGGGCAGTGGTGTGTATATGCAATGGTGTATACAATGATAGTGTGTACAAAAACGTTGTATACTAGTTTTTTTGTTCTGTTTCACACACCGCTCTCCTCCTCAGGCTGGTTTGCTTCGTGTATGCACACAACTCATGACCACTGCACACACCGACGTAGTACGTGCAGCTGCTATACACACCGTCATGGTACTTCTCTCTGCTCGCGATAGTGTGGTAGCACAGCATGCATGGTGTGGTAAGCTAGTCCCAATGCTTGTGGATGTAGCAACAGTATTGGATGGGAGGGGTTCGGTACGGGATGCTGCATGTGCTGCCCTGGCAATCATTGCGGTGTGCAACCAGGTAGGTTGTGGGAATGTGTGGGGGGGGATGTATGGGGGGGGATGTGGTGCTTGGTGGGTTGGTTTTGTATGTTAGCGTACTTCATGTGTGCACTGCCCACATGGTCAACCACATGGTCAACCACATGGTCAACAACACCGCCCTCACCATCCTCATGGCTCTCCCTTCCCCACCCCCCCACCCCTCCACCCCCCACCCCCTCATGCACACACAGTCATTCCTAGTCACCCACATGCTCCTGTGCGGTGGCCTGGAGGCCCTTCTCTTGCGCCTAGCTGATCCCCGAGACACTATGACTGCCACTGCTGCTGCTGCTATTGCCAAGCTGGCGGCATGTGATGAAGGCGTGCGGCGGCGTGTGGTGGCGTTGGGTTGTGTGCCGGCATTGGTCAAGGTCATGACGACGGGGGGGGAGGAGGGCAGGTGTGGGGGTTGGTGGGGGGGGGTTGTGTGTGTGTGGGGATGTGGAGGAGTGTATGGGTATGCATGAGGGTCGTGTTGGTCTGTGACGGTGGTCTCTCTCTCTCAGTGTACTGAGGCACATGCGTTGGGGTGCATGTGGATACACAAACTCTCTCCCTGTCACACACACACACCCTCGTACACTACAAATACATAGGGTGTTTGCCATGTATGCATTGGAGATGGTGGTGTCCAAGGGGGACCCTGTGGCTGGTGCACAATTTGTAGGTGCACAGGGGGTGCCCTCCTTGGTGGGGATGATGGTGCGGCCAGCTCCATCACATGCCAATGTTGTTGCTCGTGCTGCGTCAAGTAGTGCATTGCTTGGTATGGTGTTGCTTTGTACGCTTGTTGTGATGATGAGATATATGTGTGGTGTGTATGCATCCATGTGTATGTGGTGTGTGTATATGTACACACATATACACACGTATATGTGTTGGTGTGTATGCGTCCATTGTGTATGTGTCGATGTATAACCCACCCACCACCCACCACCCCTTCAAATCATAGGCAACCTGTATGAGGCAGTACCCAATATACGCCCCCATGTGCTGGCTGCAGGATCCCTAGGGCTCCCTGCACTGGAGCTGCTGTTGAGGGGGTCCACTGCGCACTGCACAGATGCGCTGGTTGCACAGATCCATCGTGATGCGCAGCGCGCTGGTGGGAGTGGTGTGCTGGGGTTGACGGTACAGGATCTCAAATGTATGCCTCGAGCGGCGTGAGGAAGGATGGGTTGTGGATTGCCGTGTGGTTGGTGTGGGGTGACGTGTTGGCGTCGACTCACATGGAGGGATTATGGGTGTATGGTTACAACATGGGTTTGTATGAGTGTCCTATGTTTTGTGTTGGCCTTGTGTGAGTTTGTCCTAGTATCTTATTACATCTGGTGCTTGCATCCACTGCACGGTTTTGCCATCAATTTTACTCCTTTTTTATTTTTTTAGCGCGAGAGTGCTCCTCGCATCCTTTTCAGATCAAAATAACTTTGTAATGCTAATGTTACAGAATACACGTGCTGGGGTGGGCGCAGCATCTGTCAAGCTCGCTCGAATCCCTTGCCATTCAGCAACGCCGTTGAGCAGCCGTGTTTTGAGCGTTGGTGCTGCCCTCAACCATTCACCATTACGATCGTATCAACAACGACCATTTTTGGTAACAGCAGCGAGCAGTGAGGCTGCAGTACAGGTATGGTCAATCGCACACAACGTGCTGTTGACGAGGGGCTTGGTTGTTTTGGGATACTTTATTACATAGGTATTTCACGTGTGTGTATCGATGGTCTGCATGGACTGAATCTCCAAGGTGGTGAGAGCGAGGGGTCGTAATGATCATGTCTTGACACACACAGGAAACCACAAGCATGACAGCTGACAAGCAGCATGGTGCACGTGTGGCAGTGGCACTCATTGGCCCCGGGTTGATCGGTGCAACACTGCTGGAGCAGATTGCGGCACAGGGCCCTGCATTGCGTGCCCAGCAGGGTATTGACATTGATGTTGCAGCAATTGCAAGCTCCAAAAAGCTACATCTACGTCAGCCTGGTGCCCCACTGGATGGGTGGAGGGATGCATTTGCCGCAGAGGTATATTGTTGGAGGGGTGGTTGGTCGTGGCCAGATGTGCATCTGATCTGTACACATTCATTCATTCCTTGTCCATCTGTCAAGCAACCAGCATGCATACCTGATTTTTTGTTCGCACACTATGCATGCACATTGTATAGCATCCCATGTGTTGATCAATCCCATCAACCTCTCATCCCCATCAACCCCATCATCCCCATCATCCCATTTGCAGACTGCCCCCCTCGACCACGACAAGCTCCTTGCCTACCTCAAGTCCCTCCAACCCAATGCAGCACCTGTGGTTGTGGATTGCACATCCAGCGATGCACTATCAGACCAATACATCGAGTGGCTTGCTGCTGGCGTGCATGTGGTGACACCTAATAAGAAACTCAACAGTGGACCATTGCAGCGGTTTGAAGCTGCTCGAGAAGCTGCTCGGAAGTCGGGAGCTTGGTACCTGAGTGAGGTATGTGTGTCTGTGAGGCATGTATTTTGTGTGGTACACTATACCTGCCTGCACTTACGCACACACATCTCCAATCCACACCCACCTTGCCACCCACCACATACACATACCACCCCACCAACACAATCACCCCTGTCTTTCACACACCTCTGCACCCCCACCAACACCTCCGCACCCCACCAACCCCACCAACACCTTCTTAACCCACAATTCCCACGCCCTCCCCCCACTGTTCCCCCAGTGTACTGTGGGCGCAGGCCTGCCAGTCCTCTCTACCCTGCAAACCCTCCTCGACACTGGAGACCGCCTCATAAAAGTAGAGGGCATCTTCTCAGGCACGCTGTCCTACATATTCAACACATTTGGACCTGAGGCACCCTTTAGCCAAGTGGTGGTGGGGGCAAAGGAGGCGGGGTACACTGAGCCAGACCCACGTGATGATTTGAATGGTGTGTTGTTGGTTGTGGGGAGGGGTGGGGAGGGGTGTGTGATAGATGGGGTACTGTTTGGATGATATGTGTATTTGTTGATCTCTCCAACGCACTTACTCATGCACACATATACTCTCTCTCTCTCTCTCACACCCACCCACCCACACTCCCTCTCTCACTCAGTCACGCACACACTCGCCCCCTCCCCCCACCCCACCCCTACACACAGGAAGTGATGTGGGTCGAAAAGTACTCACCCTTGCTCGTCTTGCAGGTGCCCAACTTGAACTCGCTGATGTGTCCATTGAAAGCCTCGTCCCTGCCCCATTACGTGAGGTCAACACTGCAGAGGAATATTTGACCAGGCTCCCGGATTTTGATGCTGACATGGCTGCCCAGGCCGGGAAGGCAGAGCAAGAGGGGTGCGTGTTGAGGTTTGTGGGGAGCTTTGATGCAGGCAGTGGGAAGGCATCTGCTGGGCTGGTCAAGTACCCCAAGACACATCCATTTGCACAATTGAGTGGGAGTGACAACATGATTGTGTTTACGACAGAGCGATACAACAGGTAAGGGGAGAAGGGGGGGTGTATACAAGGGTGTGTGTGCACACAAAATGTGCTCTGTCTTTCGTATGCAAACCCCACACCATATGTTCACACGTATGCAAACCCCACACCATATGTTCACAACCACCATATCCCACAACCACAGTCAGCCGCTTATTGTGAGGGGCCCTGGTGCTGGTGCTGCAGTGACTGCTGCTGGGGTGTTTGGGGATATTGTGACTGTTGCTCGTGCACTTGCAGCTGGTAGGTAGAGCATGCATGTGTGTGGGGGATACAGGGTTTTGACAAGCAACAAGGGTATTATTGCTGGGGGAGATTTTGGTGGGAGCATGATGAGTAGGATTCGTTTTTTATACATGCGGGAGTATGTATTCTAGAATATATCTGATCAGATCTGATCAGTATGAAAAACGTTTTTTTAAGCCGACTATTTTCGAAATATTCAAGGGGACAAAAGGGGAAAAAAGGGGACGAACAAAGCTTGCAAATGAAAACTGCCTTGTCCCCCTCTCTCTTCTCTTTTCCCAAGTACTTTTTCTCAAGAGGCATTTGTGTTGGCATTAGCAATGGTAACAGAGCAAGGTTGCAAACAACAGCGGCAACATGTAGGGTACCCACACATCATGCGCAGTTCAATCATTATGCAGTTTACTCCACTCACCTTCTCCCCACAAAACACCCCACACACACTCATGGCAAGGGCCCCCATCATTGCCCTTCAGTACTGCGTAAAAGGTATTTTGGTCGAAAAGCATCCACTACTTCCTTGTATGTTGTGATGTACGGCCCCCCACACAGCTGTACACATGCAGGGACAGACCGAAACACCTCATCAATAGTTTCCCGGATTGACTTGGGGCTTCCCGGAAGGTTTAAGATGAGGCTCTGTTTTCTTAAACCTGCTGTTTGCCTAGAGAGCACAGCTGTGGGCACGTATCGCAAGCTAATGGCTCGCATTTGTTCTCCATACCCAGGCATCATGCGATTGCACACCTATTTTGGGGTGGTGTTTTGCGGGGGTGTTTTATGATGGGGGTGTTTGGATGTGGTGTTTTATGATGGTGGTGTTTGTCATGGTGCATGTGGGACAACACATGGAAAACGATGGCTGTGTGCCATACCCGTTCTGTGGCTTCCGGAGTGACATCCCGGGGTGCTGGCCCTGTACCTCCTGTGGTGACTACAAAGCAGCACTTTTCATTGTCCACCTGTGTTTGTTTTGGGTCACTTGTCCGTCTGCCCAATCACAAATCATCCCCCCCCAACTCGAGACGCACCAAATCGATGAGGGTGGCCTCAATCACCTCTTGCTCATCTGGTATACAACTATAAACAACCTCCCAGCTGTGTGTATATAATGAAATAACTATGATGTTGCTATACATGTCTGGTCAAACATCCACGATTTCAACACCTTGATTCTATGGCCTCCTGGAAAAACTGCACCACAGATGGTCCACTCAAATCCTCATATGTGCCATCACTGGCCCTGTCACTGACGGTCACCACCCCAAATCGAGCGAAATCCCCAATCGAGTTGGGATTCCCACCCTGATGCAGTGCTGCAAACGGCATTACACAAAAAATGGTAGAAAAATCACCAACAATAATAAAGATCACCGTACAAGATCACCGCTCAAATCACGAAAAGTGTACATCAAACACCACTTCCAACATCCGCCAACCACCCTCGTGCCCGTGCCATCTCAAGCAGCCGTGCAAACAGTGGCACCGACTGCAACGTGCTTGCACTGCCAAACAGCACCATCTTCTTCTTGGCACGCGTCAGTGCAACGTTGATACGCCGCCAGTCTGCCAGCAGGCGCCCCGCCTGCTGCTGGGGGTTGCTGCGCACCAACGAAAGCAACATCACGTCCTTGTCACGACCCTGTGCCTTGTCAATCGTCAGCACCTCCACCTCGTCGAGTTGTGCATGGTGAAGAAGCCGAGTGAGCAACGAGGTCTGGGCGCGGTAGGGGGAGATGACGCCCAGGGCGGAGGGGGCCAGCCCCCCCCGAATAAGGGCCCGGGCAGCTCGCACCACTGCAGCAGCTTCCCCATGGTTGCACACGGCATCCCCTGCTGTGGTTTCCAGCAGCATGGCGCTGTCGGTGTCGATAAACACCACACGTGGATGTGGTGCAACCACCTGTGTGGTTGTGGGTGGTGGTGGTGTGTGGTTGGGGAATGTCGTTGGGATGGTTGCGACCATTGTATACACGTGGTACCATGTCCCACACACAATAGCATACACATAATAGCTACACACAATGATACACAACAACATGCAGCCATCCAGCACCACCCATCCCACACTACACACCTGGCTCAACCATGGCTCCCCCCCGCATGCCCCCGCCACATCCCCTGTCAGACACAAGGTTGCAGTTGCCACTGCCTCAGCACCACATTGCATGTCCCCATCATACACCAGTTCATTGGCAACGTCCATTATTTCTTGTGCCATTCGAAATTGGCGCTGCAGGGTAACCACCGCCTGTGTGTGTTGATGATTGGGTGGTGTTGGTTGGTGTGGCATATGCAGGTGTATGGAGTACTTGTGAGGATGTGGATATTCATATAATATTCATAGATCATACTATAAGTATACGTGTATGTGAATAGTGTTCTCAACCCAACACACACCTCCTCCTCTGTACCACCATCATACCATACCACACACACAACGAAACACACCCAACCACCTTCCCCCCCCCCCCACTATTCACAGTGTCATGTATACATTGGGTATACCTGTGGGTGTGCCTCTGCCAGCATTCGAAACAAACTAGCACCCAACCCCCTCTCATACGCCTCCTTGGATGACACCAATGGGGGCAGCTGATAATGGTCCCCAACCAACACAAATGCGCGGGCCCTCAAAAGGGGCCCCAGTACCGCAGGGACCGTCACCTGCCCCGCCTCATCCACAATCACCACATCAAACATGCGACGCTCGAGGAGGGGGTGGTTGGTGCCCAGGCATGTGCAGCCCACTACGGGGGTGGTGTTGGCGAGCATGTGGATGGCGGGGGTGCTGGTGTCTGGGAAGCGGGTGCCCCCTAGCATGAAGGGCTGTGTTGTTTTGAGGGGAAATGGGAAAGAAATTACAGGGGGGAGGAGATGGCAGTGTGTGGGTGATTGGTAGATTGTCAAAGAGATGTGACCATGAAGAAAGCAGGGTATGTGTACATGTGCTATATGTCATCACACAATACCACAATACCGTTTCCCCAGTTCATCCCCCTCTTTTTCCCCCTCATCTTTCGCCCACTTCCCCCCCCCCTCGTTTTCTCTACCTGTACATCAGGATGTGCTGCTTCTGTTCTCCCCAGACGTAGCAGATGCACCTCCATGTCAACCAGCTTGCACAAGATGTTGTCCAATGCACTATTGGTGTAGCTACACACCAACACAGATTTACCTGTGTTTGTAGGGGTGGAGGGGGAGTATGTATATGTGAGCATCTGTACGTGTATGTATGTATAAATTTGTCGAGTCAAAACACAAACCTGCTAGTAACCTGTGCATGTTACAACATACAACACCCCCCCTTCCCCCCCTCTCCCCCCAGACACACACCTCCACCTCACGCGCACACATACCTCGTGCGATCAGGTTGACAATAGCATGACATATAGTGGTGGTCTTGCCTGCACCAGGCATTCCCAGTATCAGTGTGTAATCATGGGTGCCCAACACACGCAGCACTGCACGTTGCTGTTCCTCATTGAGGTGAGCACTGCCTTGTACCTGTGTGTGTAGGTGTATGTGTGTGTAGGTGAATGTGTGTGTATGTGCATGCGTATGTGTATGTGTGTGTAAAGCTTGCCTATGTACGTATGCTCATGCATTATGCTCATGTATGTTGTCATTATTCAATACCACATACACCCAGTTCGCACCCCCACCCCCACTGTACACAACCCCACCCGACACCCACTCATACCAAGCTCGATACCACAGCAGGCGCAGCAGGTGCAGCCCCATGCACCAGCAGTGTACGCAGGCGTCTTGTCCTCAAATCATTCCCCTTGCACAACGCAAGCAAGTTGCTACGCATGCGCACAAAGGTGGACGCAATTGCGTCTCGATCTATACGCCATGTCATGTGCTCCCCTTTATTTTCCTCCTCCTTGATTCCCCCATGTGCCTCCATGCCAATGGTGGCACCCCCCACGCCACCCCCCATGCCACACCATCGATCGGGTATAGGTTTATTCGTTTCCACTGTGATATACGTGTCTGTCATGATGCGCACCACACCCCGGGCCATGCCAGCCTGACCACAGATGCCCTCTGTACCTAAAACCACGAGTTCTCCAGGAACAACACCATGTTCAACAGTGGTTGCCTGTGATGTTGACGGGGTGTTGCCTGGTGTTGACCCAAAAGGTTGGCTGTTGAAATGCAGATAGTGTTGGGCAAAATACACACATAGTATGCACATGTCATCCACACCACCATACACATACCTTGAATACGTTTTGAACATCTTCCCTGGGGCCCTCATCTGCTGCACTGGGGTGCACTTGTGGGTGTCGACGCATAAAAGTATATGCATAGGGTGGGGGGCTGGTGGGTATGGGGAGGGTGGTGGTTTCAAGTGTGAGACCTGCTATACATTGACCTGATGCTTCCCTATCCGTCCCTGTTGTTGTTTCATTGTTGTTATTATTGTGGTGGTTTGGGAATGTTATGGAGTGCATGTTGATCGCAAAATACGTACAGGTATGAAAATAGAGCACACCACCAGCACCAAAAAACCCTCCCCAACGAGACCCTCCCCCGACATCACACACCCCACGCACCATTCATCGTCCACAGCTCGGATTTCGTTTCCAGTAGCCCCCCCTCCTCCACTGCAACCAATCGATACCAGTGTGCCAACCATGCAGCACTGGCTCCATCAAGATGCCCCACCCGCTCCTCAAACACCCCCCCCATGCCTGCAGTAGCACTCGACCCACCCTCTAGTGCTTTGTGGAGCAGTGTGCAGTGTGACAGTTGAAAGCATCGGCGGCACCGGTGTTCCTCACGCAGCATGGGGGGCAGGGTGTGGGGGTGGGCGAGGGCGGCGGCGAGACGATTGCGTTGCTGCATGAGTGCTGATATCTGTGTGTTGATGATGGTGGTGATGGTGGTGGTAGGAGGTTGTGGTGGTGGTAGGCGGTTGTGTGCGTGTCTTGTTTTGTATTGTGTTAGAGATGTAGACAAGTAGACAAGTACAAGTGTGTGTGGTAACAGAACAACAACAACAACAATAATGCCCGAGGAAAAATAACTCACCTCTGCAGGTTTGTGTCGCACCACATGTGGTTGCTGTTGACTCGTATACCACAACAACCCACTCGTCACCACTCCATTGTAACGTTCTGCTAATAACAAAAAGTACAACAACACCTGTGCATTATGACTGACATGCGGTCGGCCACTTTTCAATTCCAGCGGCATCAATCGAGTCCCCCCCTGGGGTCCCCCCGGAGACCCCTCTCCCGCAAGCTGGACAAGCAATGTCGCATCAACCTGGCCCTTGAGACCATATGTGGGGGCCCATACACTTTCTTCCACATCCAGCACCGCTGCAATGTGGATCTGCGGGGTGGTGTCATGGGTGCCCCCCCCCGGTGGGTTGTGGGGCTGTTGCGGGTGGTGTGCAGCATGTGGTGGGGCCCAGTGGGAGCTCGTGTTGGGTTGGTGGTTGTGGGTCGGTGGGTGGATGGTGTTGGTGGTGGATGTTTGGCAGTAGGTTGTTACGAATCCTACCATAAGGGGTATGGCATCACTCATGCGTGTCATTGCCTGTGGGGAGGGTGTGTGTAAGGGGAGCATAGTATACTGCGGATATATACTATCATGCACGTTCATGTACATCACCATACACCCCACCACACCCCCCATCACACCACACCTGGTGTTCATCAAGACCCACACTGTACAGCTTTTCAGTGCTGGCTGCTACAAGTCGTCGTGCCTGGTCATGCAACACATCTGGGTTGGTGAGCTGCTGCACAAGTGCAACCTGTTTTTGGTGTTGTTTTTGGTGTTGTTCAAAGGTTTTGTTGTTGATGTGGTTAGATCGTATTGTACTGTATTGTTGTGGTTTTGCTGCTGTCATATTGTTTTATTGCTGTCCAGAAGATGCATAGGTGTTGAGGACAGCATGTACACCCACAAACACACACCCATACCCACAAACACACACCCATACCCACAACACAAACACAAATAATTATAATCAACACACACCTGAAACAGTTCATGCAGCAGGGTGCCCTCCACAGCCTTGGCATTGCTGCCCCCCCCTATGTGTTCCTCCAACACAGCAGCACGAATACAATCAAAACTTGTAGAGACACGTGTGCCTGTATTGTGTGGTGAATAGACAATGGTGTGTGTGGGGGGGGGTATATGGAAACACAAGTCTACATGAATCCAACGTCATCATACACCATCCCACACATACCCACCCCACACATACCCACCCCACACATACACCACCCAATACATACACCACCCAATACCCACCTGAGATTAGGATGTCTGGGTGCAGTACCAACAAGCCCTTGCCCATACTCACATGCAGCACATGCATACTGCCATACTGTGCTGCATGATTCCCGGTCATGTCTACTGTTTCCGTGATGATGTTGACCACGTCTCCCGGATGGGCGTCTATTTCTGCCCAACAGTCATGCAAGTGGACCATGACTTGTACACCCTGGGAGAAAGTGCGTGGGGTAGGGGTAGGGTGTGTGTGTTTTGGGGGGGGAGTATATGTGCATGGTGTGTAACAGGGTGTGCCATAGTTGCAACACAATAAAACACTCAACATGTACACACACACACACACACACACACACACACACACACACAACAACACACACCGTAGACTCATCCACAACCCTCAAGCTGCTCTGCACCACTCCCTGCTGCACCTCCAACACCCTCTGCCTGAGTCTCACCACTGGCAATGGTCGAGTGTGATCCACTGCTTCTCCCCGAATAACTGCATGGGCCGTACGAATACGAGCCTCTGCAGCAGCGGCTTGCGTGTGGGGTATAGGGAGGGTGCCATGCTGGGGTGCATGTTGTATTGATGGTGGTTGTATTGGTGGTAGTTGTTTTTGTGGATGTTGTAGGGGTGCTTGTTGTATTGATGCTTGTTGTAGGGATGTACCACCACCACCACCACCACCACCATGCACAGCTGGTTTCACATGCCCGGCAGCTACTGCAGCAGCTTCCAACTGGGATGCCAGCCGTGCCTCTAACTCCTCCAACACACTATCAGCACACTCAAAGTCAAACACACCCTGTTGACTCGACATCCACTGCTCTGGACAACTGTGTGTGTGTTTATAAGTGGGGTTGGTGATGTGTACATATACTGTGTGTGTAACACGAGTGATGTGTGGACATGCACATATACACAACACCCCTACCTCTTGGGACCCCCTGTGTCCCTCACACCCTGTTTCCCCACCGCCTCATGCCCACCATCCACACAGGGTGGCTGATTCTCCTTACTATCACGCTTGGCGCTTTTCTTCATGTCTGCATTGCTTTTCTTGTTTACTGCTGTAGGTATTGTGTCTACACTACCACCACTACTCCCACCATCACAACTTGGTTCAACAGCAAAATCTTTATCCAAGTTGCGTTTACTCATAGCTGCTTCCACATTATCGAGCAGTTCAAGCAATGTGCGTCGACGTCGTTGGGGTCGATGTTGGGAGGGGCGACTTGTGCTAGACAGACACTGCTCCTGTGTGTGGGGGGGTATGTGCATGCGATATGATGTGTGCAATATGGGTTGTTTATGGGTGAGGTGTACATGGATCTGCATGTTACGCGCTATACATGACGTGTACATGGTGGTACACACATACACATATCGATGATGTATGCCGAGGGCTGCACATCATCATGTGCCCACACAAAACACACGTCACCACACACCATGTGCATGCGTTGCTGCTGTTTCGAAAAACGGCTCCTCCCAGAGCCACTCCCAGGGCCCCTCGTGGGCCCCTCTTCCACCATGGGCTGTGGGGATATTGCCGCACCCCTCTCTTTTTGTTCCGCACCCCTCTCTTTTTGTTTTGCTGGTACCCTGGGCTGTGGGGTGCCGGCCCCTCCTCCCACAGGGGGTCGACACACAGGCCTCCCTGAATAGCTGGGATCGTATCCAAGGGGGCCCGCAGGACGTCGTTTTCGCTTACTGGGACGCTGCTGTGTGCCTGGGAGAGGGGTTTACCAGTGGGTTGATTGGGTGGTTTTCCTCGATACTACTCTAACCAGTAAACCCACGCAAAGCAACCACATCCCACCCGACGTCCCCCATACCCCCTTGCTGTGGGCCTGCTGGCACAGTTGCTTGCATCTGCCCCAAGATGTCTTCTAGAAGCACATCCCTCTGTGAGAGGGCTGCCACAGATAATAAAGATCGCAAATCCTTGGCTCGTGGTTTTGCTGCTGCCTTGGCCAACTGGCCCACCAACGCATCATGGTGTGTTGCATCCAACCCGCCCTGGGAGTGTTGAATGGTGGAGTATTATGGGGGGAAATACGTGGTTGTTCATGAAACCATAACCAACCTCTTGCTGGTTGTCCGAGGGTGCATGGTGTTCCTGTTGCCATACAACCTGTTCGTCCATATCCAGCAGTGGGCTTGCATGGGTGCCGACCAATGGTGCAGATGCCGCTGCTTCCGTGAATTGCTGCTTGTGCAATGCAGGAATGGCGGGTGGCGGCTGATCCTGTGGTTGGATGGGGTGGGTGTAGTCTCGAGGGTTGTTGGTGCCTGTTGTGACCCTGTACCTGTCGGGTGGTCGCTGCAAAAAATGCATGTATGGGTTGACCATGGCTGCGGGCGCTTGGCTTTTGTTTCTGTGCTGGGTGTGCCGTTGTGTGTGTTGTTATGCAGGTTTGCAAAGCACATATGCAGCACGACCAACCTTGCCCATCGCAATACTATGATGTTAGATGGTGTTTACAAAACATGCTGTTGACGGTCATGTATCACATGGAGGGGGTTTTGTATACACTGACTGCGGGGGTAGACACTTTTCCTTCCATAAATGACAGGGATTAAAGTTGCACAATCTGCATCCCAACGACTGGGGGAAGTCCTGGGGGCGAGCTGCTGCACTGCTGAAAATTCCAAGCTGGATTTAAGCTGGATTTAGCTGGTCACGAATTTTGATCCACGAAGTGCTGTTCCAGAGGTGTACAACGAAAATAGTAATTGCGAAAGTTGCTCAATACTAGTAGTATAGTGACAGCGCCACAGCAGCATTTTCTTGCACCGTCAGTTGCACCGAAATTTGCGGTCACGTCTCTCGAGAGCAAAACGTTGTTGTAGTAGAGCATGGGAGCAATGCGCTTTGCATTCCTCCTCTATCTTCTGGCCGCCGTGGCAAATGCAGAACTCTTCCAAGTGCAGCCTTTCGAACAGGTTTGTGATGCAGCTTGTTGTGACGTGGGCAGCTTTGGTGAAACAAACAACAGCTGAGTGTTGCCATCCCTTGCTGCAAACGTTGAGCCGTGAACATGCTCCGTGAGCTGCTGTCACCTGTGTACTACTCAACGACACGTATTGACACATTCGCGCACCCCACACAGGTTGGTGGAGGTCTGCCATCGTTTCACTTCTTCTCAGGAGACAGCCCTCTGGTTGCTTTCCGTGGTTTGAGCAGCAGCACACCAGAATGGCTTGCATGGTAGGTGGTGTACGAGGTGTGACTGCAGACTGCAGTCACACACGCGCACGTGCATCTACCAAACCACCACCTTCGCCCCAACAACAGGGCCGATCACCAGACAGCACTGCTCAACCATGTGGTCACCACCATGTTGGGGGTGCATCCGTGCTCGTATGAAACATGGGTACAAGAGGTCGTGATTGAGGACGAAGACGAGTACGCCTATGGCGACAACCTTGCACTGTATTCCAGCGAGTATTCATACGACACGCTCGGCCGCCGCTTTGGCCCATTTGTTGCAGGCTCGTTGCCCATTGACGAACCTGTACCGCGACGACAAGGTGTGTGGTTTGCAGGGGGACAAGCAGAGGGTGTATGTGGGGTGTATGTTTTGTTACCTCAAACCCACTCACAACACAGACACTGCAATTGACACTACCCCCGTGTTGTCACAAAACGACATACCAACAAGCAGCTCCATGTTGATGATGTACGACATGGATGAGGACTATGCACTGAACAATGTCGACCTTGTCCGATACTTTGCAGCAACAAACAACAATATTGCACTACCAAGGCAGCTTGATGCAGGCTTAGTGGATGGTTTGGTGGTGGAGGAGGTGGGCTTTTGGGACAGCCTGCGTGGCGTGTCTGCATGGGGCGTTATGTTGTTTTTGGTGCTGGTGGCTGCGTGCCTCCTCGTGTGGGCATCGTTCATCAGCTCCTGCTTTGCAATGCGGTACGTTTTTGATTGTGGGTATGTGCCCACCACAGCACATGATGTGGTATCGTCACATCATCACCACCACATCATCAGGGATGCACTGGCGGGCGGTATGTCGCAGTTTCTTACACGGGCAGAGCCTGTGGAGCCGAGCCTGCTGGAGCCATTGTGTGACCATGATTACCAGCAGCCATGCGTGATTTATCGTGGGCACAACCCTGTGTACAGAGGTGCTTAAGTTTTTTTTGTTGTTTTTTGTACGTGATGCAGTTTTCCATGCATGCCATGCAGTATACATGATAGTTTTGCTAGGGACTTGTAGCCCGTTGCCCGTGTAAAACAGCAGCAGTACTCATCGTTGCATCTTGATTTGTGTTTCATCTTGAAAGCAAACTCGGTCCGTCCACTGATCACATACCACTGATCACATACCACTGATCATCATCATGGACGAAGCATACGGGGAGCTGCGCCGTGATTTTGGCAACTTTATCGATGCAGACTTGGGAGCAAGCATCTATTCCAAAAAGCTCGAGGCAGCACTCGAGGCAGCGTATGATGCTGACAAAGACATTGTCAAGGATGTCCGCTTGAATGTCGACGTCCAGGACTTGCAGGTACTCACCAACGGCTGTTGGTCACTGATCGTTGATGGTGTTGTTGTGCTATACCCACAACACAACCACAGGACTTTAGCAGCGATTTGTATAGGCGTCTCATCCACGATCCTGCTGAAGCTCTGCCAGCATTTGAGGATGCTGTGCGTGACCAGATTCTTAAACACACCGACACCGAAGTGCGCAAGATGCTGCGTCCTGGACAGCGTGTGCACGTTGGCTTGGTGGGTGAGTTTGGGCCCAACCATGTGTCTCCACGCCAGCTGCTCAGCAGCTATATCAATCAAGTGGTCGAGGTCTACGGCATTGTGACCAAGGTGCGCGTGAGTGGAGGGGGACAATGGTGGTAGTGGTCACAGGCACACATTCGTTCCATGACCACCACAGGTGACAGCAGTGCGTCCCAAGATGCTCAAGTCGGTGCACTATGCAGAAACCACTGGCAAGTACACCACCCGTGAATACCGCGATGCAACATCATTCCGAGGCCCACCCACGGGATCTGCCGTCCCCACGCGTGATGATGACAACAATATCTTGACCACCATGTATGGCTGCTGTGAGTTTATCAACTACCAGAGCGTTGTCATCCAGGAGCTTCCAGAGACTGCCCCTGCTGGTCAGCTGCCACGTAGCACGGAAATCATACTGGAGCATGATCTGGTCAATGCGTGCAAACCGGGGGATCGCATTGCCGTGGTGGGCGTGTACAGGGCGTATGCAGGTAGTAGGGGATTTGTTGTTTGGTGGTGGTTTGTTGTTTAGTGGTGTGCAGCTGTGCACATGTGTATGTCCTCACACATATATACACACATGTACAACACATATGTACTCCCTCTAATACAGGCAAGGTCAGTGGCACCATCAATGGCCTCTTTCGTGCAGTTGTCATTGGCACCAGTGTGCAACAACTACGCAAGGAAGTAACTGGCCCAGAAATGACCACTGCAGATGTGGAAGCTATATGGAAGCTGGCAAAACAGCCCAACTGGCTGGAACACCTGTCAAGCTCCCTTGCACCTTCCATTTACGGTATATTGTGTAGTGTGTGATGAGTACAAATGATGTGTGCTGCATGTACTAACACACATGGACAACAATCTGTCGCGTATCTCCCCCCCACACACAAAAACACCCCCTATGAAATACAACAGGTTACACATTGATCAAGAAAGCACTGGCCCTGCTGCTCCTGGGTGGGCGTGAGCACAACCTCCCCAATGGCACACACTTGCGTGGTGACATCAACTGCCTGCTCATTGGGGACCCTGGTGTAGCAAAAAGCCAACTGCTGCGTGCCATTATGAACATTGCACCCCTGGCTGTGTCCACTACTGGTCGTGGGTCGTCTGGTGTTGGTCTGACTGCTGCCATCACCACCAGCAGCGACACGGGGGAGCGGCAATTGGAAGCCGGTGCCATGGTGTTGGCCGATCGTGGTGTGGTGTGCATTGATGAGTTTGACAAGATGGGGGATAATGACCGTGTGGCGGTGCACGAAGTGATGGAGCAGCAGACTGTGACGATTGCCAAGGCGGGAATTCATACATCCTTGCATGCCCGATGCTCGGTGCTGGCTGCTGCCAACCCCTTGTATGGCACGTATGATCACTCACTCAGCGTTACCAAGAATATCAACCTGCCAGATTCCCTGCTGTCGCGTTTTGACTTGCTGTTTGTGGTGTTGGATCACATGGACCCTGCCCGTGACCGATCGGTGGGTATAGGGGGATGTTGTAAATATTGTATATTGTTTTGGGATGTGTTGGGGTTGTGTTGCTTCACATGTGGTGCCATGTATTGTCCATGGTTGTGCACTCTCATCATCAGCAACACCATCCGCATCACAGATTGCAGAGCATGTGGTGCAGCAGCACCTGTATCGTCCCCCCGGCGACGATGGACGCACCCCTATCAATGAATCTGCTGATTATCGCCATGAGCTGGATGCTGCTGCTCACAGTGCCGATGACACAGAGGGGCAGGGTGTGTATGTCAAGTACAACCCGCAGCTTTACGGACCCCGTGTGCCTGGGACCCCCGACCCCCTGTCTGTGCCCTTTATGAAGAAATTTTTCCACTTTGCCAAGGGACGTTTTAGGTATTGTTCCTCCGTGGGTGTGGGTGGGTAGAATGTGCTGCCAGGAGATGTGCGCTGGGTGATTTGTGCTGGGAGATGTATGTATAACCATAAATATCATGAGTAATGATGACTCTCACCCACAAACCCACCACCACCACCACCACAGCAATGTACAACTCACCCAAGAGGCGAATGAACTGATTGCAGATTACTACACAGAGCTACGTGCTACTAGTGGTGATCGTGCCCTGCCTGTGACCGTGCGTTCATTGGAAACCATTGTGCGTCTTGCATCTGCACACGCCAAGGTGCGGAGGGATGTGTCTGTGGTGTTGCATGTGTGTTTTATTTGTGTGAAAAGGAGGTTGTCATGAGGTGTACACATGCCATTCCCCATGATTCCCCGCCACAGTGTCGTTTGTCGAGCAAGGTTGAGCCAGAAGATGTGGACGCTGCACGTGAGATCCTTGATGCGGTCATGGCATCCCGCAACGGGCAGGTGGCACCAGGACAAGGATGGGAACGGTAGGATGGTTTGCTGTTTGTGTTCCATGGAGGAATATACATGAGAAGCACAAAACCATACACACACACCAAACAACAGGCGCCCTCGTAAAGGGGCCAAGCGGGGCACGCGTGATGACGATGATGACGAACCAATTTCTGGGGACGAAGACGAGGAAATGGCCGCACGCAATGCAGCACAACGTGCCGCCGAAATGGGCATCGACACTGCAGATGTGGAAATGGCCGATATGGTGGATGCCCACGACACCACCAACGACGAAAACGCAGACCCCAATGCACAAGAGGTGCCGGGGCTGCCAGGTGTCACCAAGAGTCAGCTGCAGGCGGTGGGCGAAGCACTGCGCGAGTGCTTTTTGACGCCTTCAGAGATTCTTGGTCGTCCCGTGTCGGATGTGCAGGCCCGGTTGGCATCCAAGGGTGTGCATTTTACAGGGGAGCAGATGAAATCCGTGTTGTCGTTTTTGGATCAGGAGAGCCTCGAGGGGCGGTTTGGCGTGCCATTTACGTATGATGCAGAGCACAGTATTGTCTATGACATGTCGTGATTGCGCATCGGAGATCACGACACCTCGCGCACTTGTTTTGTGTATGCTGATTGGTAACATCAACACGATTACCAATTGTGGGTAAACCAATTTGTGTTGGGGTGGACTGCACTTGCTATATACAAAGTCCACCAAAAACACACTGCCACAACTTTCCTCATGCCCCTGCGGGCTGGCGTCGTACATACCCCGTTTCTGGGGCTTCCAGACAACATTGATGCATCCACAGAATTGTTCTTTGTGCGATTTACAGGGGAGGTGTTTGCTGATTATAGGTATAATGGAAGATTGTACACAGCCTGGTTGCGTGTTGCAGTGAGTGATTTGTGAAATACATTGCAGAGTGTGTTGTGATGGATACAAGGTTGGTGGCTGCTGGTCAAACACCACCCACCATTGCGATGTTGTACAGGCGTTGTGTGCACATCCACCACCCAACCACCCACAGTGCATACCTTGATCGGTTGGATTGCTATCGCCAGCGCATATGGACATGCAAAGCCACTGGCACGTCCAACCTCACCTATGAACAAGCACTTGCTAGTGAAGTCAAGGCCAAGGCACTCACAAGCAGGGTAGGCTGGTGGAGAGTGTGGGGGCTAGAGAAAGGGGTTGAGAGGAAAGGGGTTGAGAGGGGAGGAATATGGGGAAGAGGTGGTTTGGTGTGGGCATTACACTGTGTTTTGCATGTGTGTTTGAGGAGGATGACGGCGCTGGCGGCATGCACCCGTCCAGGCGCCCACATCATATACACACAAAAAAAAACATTCCCTACACAGTTTCCTGCTTGTTACGAGGCACCTGTGATACAGGGGTTTGTGCACCACTCAACACTCAAACCAGAAGAATTATGTACCAAGGTGTGGTGTGTGTGTGTGGTGCGTATGTGTATTATGGGTGGTGTGTGTCATTTTCCACACAGTATTGTGCATCCAACAAGCAAACTTCTCTCTATTTTTCTCACATACACATACACACATGCACACACAACAACAACAACATCCCAACCCCAACAACAAAGATTCTTGCACATTTTCGAGATCGGTTGGTAGTGGGTGAGGAGGTGAAAGGGGTGACCGATGACCACCAGCAGCATACATGTAGTGTAGTGGGTGTGGTTGATCCACCAACACCTGCCACTGGTGGGGATGCTGGTATGTTGTGTTATTGGTGTGGTGGGTATGCTGATTGCTGTTGTATGTGGTGGTGATGATGATGATGATGATGATGATGATGTTTGTCTGTTGCAAAGCCATTTTCATACAATGTCCCACACATCACATGCCCACACACCCACACATACCCACCCAACCAACCAACACCACCCAACAACACCCTCCTCACAACCCACCCTAAACCCCCTCACAGAACCACCACCACCCATCAACCCACTAGACCTGCAGTACCATGTGCTCTGGTGCACAGGGCCCCTCACAGGGACCACCACCCTCGTCAGCAGGGCCCAGCTACTGCGCCCCAAGGGGCCCCTGACGCGTCCCATGCTCAAGGCGTGGTTGCATGAGGTAGCACAGCAGGAGATTGTGCAGGGTGTCAAAGGTATGACTTTGTGGTGTGTAGCTGTGTGTGCTTGTGGTGTGTACTGTGTGTGCATGCGTATGGTGTGTATTTGTGGAGCATGTGTGTATGCTTGAGAACGTGAGTCAATGGAGAATGGGTATAGGTGTGTATAGGTACATGTAGGCGCATATAGATATACATAAGTGTAAATAGGTACACATAGATATACATATGTGTATATAGATATACATATGTGTATATAGGTATACATAGATATGCATAGGTGGACACAAGTGTAAATAGGTACACATAGATATAGTTAGGTGTACATAGGTGTACATATACACATAGGTATACATAGGTACATGTGTATACCCACACGTGCATACTCCCCCCCCTCCAAAACACAAACACAGGTGTACCATGCATATGGAGGGCATTACCAGCAGTGCGCACCCGCCTGCATCTTCCTGAGCACCTTCCACCTGCACTGCAGGACAAGCTACAGAAGGCTGCTGTGAGGGCACAGAAGAAAGCTAGGGCTGAGGTGTGGTGGGTGTGTGTGGGGGGGGTTGTTGGAGGTACTGTGTATTGTCACACATCTGTGTATGCATTGTGTGGTTTCCAAATGCACAAGCAATCCTTACTGCATGACACCCACATACACATCCTACACGCACTACCCTCAACAACATCACACCCTCCCGTGCACACACACACCAGGAACGCAAAGCTACTGCGACTACCACCACGACCACACCCACCACCACTGCTGGCCCCTCCCCCACCATCCCCTCAACCCCCGACACACACGACGATGACCAACCACCCACTCTCACAGACCCAGCAACAGCTGCAGAGTTATTCAAGCAACATATAGTACAATCAGCTGAACACCATGGTGTGTGGTGTGTGGTGGTGTATCCACAGGTGCACATGATGACCACCCCAACCACTTCTCCACCAACACTTCTCCACCAGCACTTGTGCAACAACACTTGAACGCCAACATGTCTACGCCAACACACCTACACCTACACATCCACACCAACACCAATACATCTCCCTAGGTATTGAAGCAGCCAAGCTGAGTCTAGAAGCTGCTGCACTTGCTGCTGCTGCATTTGCCACTGTGGGCCATTGTATAGAGGTCCCCGCAGAGACACTGTTGGCTACGTTACCTCAGAAACCTCAAGTCAAAGTCAAACATCAAGCCAAAGTCAAGGGGGGGGAGGATGGCACGGTATGTGGTGGTGGGGTTCATGGGATGTGTGTGTGTGTATGTGCTCTTTCACACACACCCTTGCTCTTTCTCACACACACCCCTCACTACACCGCATACCCCCCCCCACCCCTCACTACAACACCCCACCCCCCCTCCACACAGGCACTGACATCCAACAGCACCCCACCCATACCCAAATCCTCTCGTGCACGTATACCCACTGACCCCAGTGTGAAGGAGACAGTGGAGCAGGTAGCAGCACGACTACAACCTGGGACAACAAAAATGGCTGTATTTGACCTGTTGAAGGTGTGTGTTTGTGTGTGTTTGTGTTTTGTGTGTGTGTTTGTGTCAGTGTGCATGTGTGTGTTTGTGCATATTTATGTGTGTGCATGTGTATTCATATGTGTGTATGTTTACTTTTGTGCACACATGCACACATACAGACATACATGTTGTCCATGCACATATGCACACCCACACATCCACACCCACCCACACATCCACACCCACCCACACATCCACATCCACCCACAATATACAGGAAACAGGTCCAGCTGGTCTTGACGTCACATCCATGATTGTCAAGTTAATGTCCAGTGGCACCAAGCAGTGGACAGATACTCGAAGTGCTCGAACCTCATTATCCTCCCTACTCACACATGACCCTGCCTTCTTGAGGCTGCAACCTGGGGTGTATGCATTGAAAGCACTGGTGTCTGATGAGGTAGTGGTGGTGGTGGTGTTTGTGTGGTGGTGGTGGTGTTTGTAGTGTTTATGGTGTTCTTATGGTGGCTTTATGGTTGGTTATCATGTTTTTTATGGTTGGTTTTATGGTGATTTTCATGGTGGTTTTTTTTTTGAATGTTAATTGTGGTTTTGCTTGCATTGGGATGTATGCTGTGCACAATGCTTGATTATTTGCTATCATTTGTTTGTATTTTGCTATGTACATGTGTTACTGCAAGACACACATATGACACACGCACACATGTACATCCAAGCACACCCATACCCACCAACCCCTCCCCAGGATATACAACGTGCCATGGCAGCCCAACAAGAAGCAGCAGAACACAAGTCATTCAAAAAGGGTGCCGCCCTCGCCGAGCTCTTACAAAACAACCCCGCCATTGCCCAACATTACGCATCCCTGAGTAGTGCTGGTAAAACAGCAGCACTTCAGCAACTACACAAGCTCCGTGCAGGGTGGTCTGCAGCAGGCAAGGCGTTTGATGCTGGGGCTGCGTTGGAGGCATTGCGGGGGTTGGGGAGGAATAGGTATGTGTGTGGGATGGAGGGGGTGGGATGTGTGAGTGTGAGGGGGGGTGGAGAGGGTAGGTTGGGATGTGTGTGCGTGTGTATGTGTGCTTATGTTAATACCCATTATGTATTGGTGTATTGGTATTACACTTGTTGTTGTCACACTGTGTGATTTATCTTTCAACGAGTGTTTCATGTCTCTTCACACACATGCACGAATACACACACTCATACACACATCAATCCTCCATCACCACACACCCACACTCCCCCCCCCCACATACACATACACAGCACAACAACACCTGGTGGTGATGAAGCACATGCATCACCCGCACAAGGCACTAGTGGTGGTGCTGCTGCTGGGAATGCAGGTGTACTACCTGGTTCCACACACGATACAAGCAAGCCACCAGTGATTGAGAAGAACAGCAGCAAGTGCACAGGATGTTTGAGGGTATGTATGAAAGGGGTGGTTATGGATGGGTTGTGAGGGGTGTGTGTCGATACATTCCAATGTATGTGTGTGCATGTGTATATGCCTACGTTTGCTGTTGTATGTGCATGTCTCTGTGAATGGTTGCTGTTGTATGTGTGTGCGTGTATATAAGACACATGTCCTCTCACTCTTTCACTCACACTCTTTCTCACAACGATAATCCCTCACTCTCACATGTACACTCTATCCCATGTACAGTCTCACTACCACACAGGTACATCATTCGGAGTATTCCCCACTGGTGTTGTGTGACTATTGCCCTAGGGCATATCACTTTGGCTGCCTTGATGTATGTTTGAGTGTTTGTTTGGGTGTACATTGATGTATGTGTATGTATGTTGGTGTGTGTGTATGTGTGTGTTCTTCCACATCACACTGCTCTATATGTACAATACAACACTATCCTTCATACACACATACACTATCCTTCACACGCACACACACTATCTTTCAACACACACCTTTCTTCAATCCCCCCCCCCGCAACCCCTCTCTCACACACACCCACCCCCCCCAAAACACGCACAGCCCCCCATGGAGTGGCCAGAGTTGCCTGATCACTTGTGGGCGTGCCCCAAGTGTAATCAACGTGGTGTGTATGGCAATAACTCCAATGGTGGTCTATTACACAGTGGCTCCAGTGTTGCTGCCTTGTATGCTGGTGGTGTTCCAGGTGTGTTTTGTTGGGTGCGTTTTTGCATGTTGTATGGTCTGGTGTTGCATGTTGTATTGTGTACACTTGTGTGTGTATACACAGGCATGTTGTATTGTGTGTTGATGCATGGTATATGGTGACACCTGGTGCATCTGATGCACACCCATGATGGCAAATACACTCTCTTTCACATCACATACACACAATAACAACAACAACATAAGTATCACACACTCCACACACATTCACTCAGGCACACCCCCAGCTGCACACGACACTGAGGAAGACGAAAGGCTAAAATCAAAAATTGCCCGTTTGAAATTTGCAATGTCGAGAGCCCATGATGCGCCTTCTAGAGAGAAATATGCTGGGCAGCTGGAGGTTGCAGAAACTGAATTGAAACTAAGGGGAAGGATTGTAGAGCAACGGGCACGGCATGCACAGCGTGGGGGGGTGGGTCGGCCAGCACGCTTTCCTGTGCCAGATGCTGAGGTGGGGGTGTTGGTGGCGGGGGTGGTGGCGTATGGAGGGGGTGGTAGAGGGGTGGGAGGGGGGGGGTTGTGGGTTGTAGTATGAGTGGGCTGTGTAGTGCATGTCAATGCACTTGTTGTTGTACACTCTATGTACACTCTATATGTATTATATGTATACATATGCACACACACAAACACCCCCCCCCTACACTCAGGCACTTGAGTGGGAGCAGGACGCCCTCCTCACAGCAGAAACAGCACTGTTGCGCTACAAAAAACGAATGCTCACCATCACAGAGCACACCACCAGTGCAGAAACCACCGCAGACCTGACACGTAGACATCATGCAGCACAGGAACGGGTACTGCGACTGCAACGGGCGATAGAGGGGCCCCCTTTGCTACAGTTGGCGGTGCCTGTGGGTGCGGCGACATGTGTGTTTCAAGGTAGGGGGGGGTTGTACCAAGTAAAACCCACGGTGGGGGGGTGGGGGTGCAGGGAGTGGAGAGAGGGTGCATGTGGAGTGCCCTGTGGTGTTGGTGTGTATTGTTGGTGGTGTTTGATGTGCATTCACATCTGCATGTCCCCCTCTATCCTACCCCCCTCTCATTTCTTCCCCCTCAGTGCTCCTCATGGTGCACCAATTCCTCATTACGTTTGACCAACCATTACGAGAGTTGACCAATGAACCCCATGCATTGCCAAGTCCACTACCAATATCCGCCTTGGTGCATGCCCTCACACACCCATGTGCATCCCTGCAATCATGTGCACCTATGCAGTCATGTTCATCCCTGCAGCACGCTGGAAAAGGGAGGACATTGGAAGAGGGGGGTTTAGAAAAGGGGCGGGTTGACGACAATACCAGTAGTAGAGCAATGAATAATGAGGGCAGTAATAGGGCAATTAGTAATGAGGATACTGATGGTGCTGAGCATGCACAAGGAGGTCAACAAGGAGGAGGACAAGGTCAACAACAAGGAGGACAAGGTCAACAAGGAGAACAACAGCAGTCATTACTGGCAATGGTGTATCAGCTGCTGTTGAATGTGTTACTGTTGGATCTGGTATGTTGTGTTCTGTGTGTAATTGTGTGTATGTACCCACACATCACCAACCCACATCCCAATTACCATCATCATCATCACCATCATCATCACCACCATCACCACCCTCCTCCTCCTCATCATCACAGCATAAGCAGCACATTGGGTGGGCTGCACTTCGATGGAGTCGCATCCTCCTTGCTACACCATCTGTATGGCCAGTGGTGATGTGTCGTGCACTGCTGCTTACACACCCACACCCACCCACACTCACACACTCACCACCCACCACACGCATTCATGATGATGGAAACAATGATGGTGGTAGTGATGGTCAACAACATGGTGGTCAACATGGTGTGGTTGTGAATACTGCTAGTGAAGATAATGATACTGTCATGATGGTGGTGGATCCAGGGAGGGTGGTGCATCAAGTTGCAGGGGCCCTTTCAAGGGGCCCCTTTTGGAGCCTGCCTGTAACCTTGCACTTACAGTATGTAGTGGTTGATTGTTGTGGTTGGTTGTGTTGATTTTTGTTGTGGTATGCGCACAAGACAAACATACTCTCTCTCTGTCTCCCTGTCTCTTTCTCTCTCTCTCTCTCTCTCACCCATCCCCCACCCCCCCCACAGGCTGCTACATGTGTTGATTCATGATGTACTTGATGGTCCCTATATCAGGGGGGAGATTGACCGCCGTATGCAGGTTCAACGTGACATTGACCGACAACGAGCAACCCTTATCAACGAGGTATGGTTGTGATGAGGAGGATGAGGAGGCGGATGATCATGATGGTGGTGGTCTGTGTGCGTGTGTTTTGTAGTGTGGTTGATATTCTGTTACTTTTCACAAGCTGACATACACACAGTACCTCATATGCTGATATACACACATGATACACCGGTACATGTGTTCATGCACACCGCACAACACCACACCCCACAACACCACACCCCACAACACCACACCGCACAACATCACACCGCACAACACCCCACCCCACAACACCACACCGCACAACACCCCACCGCACAACATACAACACAGGGTAGGAAGGGGGCAGCCAAGAAAACAACTGCTGATACACAACCTCCCAGCAATAGTATGGGACAACAACAAAAGCAAGTGAATAGCAGAACTGGCACACCCAAACCAACAGATGGTATGTGTATTTGTGTGTGTGGGTGTGTGTATTTGTGTGTGTGGGTGTGTGTATTTGTGTGTGTGGGTGTGTGTTCTTGTGCAGATATGAGTGTGATGTCGTGCATGATATTCAACACCAGCATGTATGCTCTCTCACACATATACTCTCACACACATATAAACACGGTCATCCACCCACACACCCTACCCCCCCCCTCTCATTTCCCCACACAGTAGTAGTAGAGGACCCCCCGGCTCCCCGAGGGGACCCCCTCCCCCTCCCCCCCTCCCACACCAACACACCCGAACCCAACGACACACCACCCGCAGCAAAACCAGTAAAGGGGCGTCGACAGGCACGTAAAAAACCAGCAGCTGCTACCGTATCTTCTCGGGAACATGCCATGGAGCAGGAAATGTGTGTAGAAGTTGGCACTCATGATGCCGGTGGTGATGGAGGTGGTGGTGGTCAAGGTGATGATGATGGGGAGGCTGCACAAGGTGCATCGAGGGGACAAGGGAAAAAACGGGGTGGTGGTGGCCGGGGTGGTGGCTGGGGAGGTGGCCGGGGTGGTGCATTGGGTAAGTGTACAAAGCCTGATCATAAGGGTGGTGATGAGAAGGTTGGTGATGATGGGGATGGTGATGATATGGATATTGGTGGTAAGGGTGGTGGTAAGGGTGGTGGTAGGAAGAAACGCAGCAGGGGTGATGCACCACCACCACCAGTCAAGGAGGGTAGTGTGGTCAATGATGTACAAGGTGGTGAGGGTAATGAAGATACACAGCAGGTGAAAAAGCGAGCCATGATAAAGGTGTGTATGTGTGTGTGTGTGTGTGTGTGTGTGTGTGTGTGTGTGTGTTTTCTGTGTATGTACATGTGTGTATATACATGTATTGATGTACATATGCTAGCATACCCCCCCCCCCCCCCCACCACCACAACAACAACAACAGGGCAAAAACGACACACCCCCAAGTCCACAGTCACTACGCAGGCGTACAGCACTACAGGCACTGGAGGCAACTTCTGTGGCACATTCCAGAAGACTCATGCCCCTGGGTGTAGATAGGCACCAGCAACGCTATTGGTACTGGCCAGGTGCGTGCATGTGGTGTGGTGTGGGTGCGTTTTGTGTTGTTGGTGCGTTTCGTGTGCGTTTTGTGTGGGGTTGGTGTTGTTTCAGGGTATTTTATTGTTAGTGTGTGGATGTGTAGTTTTCTGTCATTTTGCCTGTGTATGTCGGTGTTTCTGTCATTGTCCACACCACCACCTTACACAGGCCTGGACACCTTTCTCCTCGTGGAAAACCCCACCACCCACTCCTTTCACATACTTGCCACACAACAACAGCTGCAAGCACTTGTTGATGGCTGTCTGTTGACTGGCACTCAGGAAAAACAATTACATGATGCAGTGCAGCGCCTACAGGTGCAACTGGGGGAGGAGGGGATGGTGCTCAGTGCGCCCACACAGGGGTTGGATGTGCTTGCGGGGGATGCAGGGGATGTGGGGGGGGGGAATGTGGGGGGGATAAACGTGGGGGATGAACACGTGGAAGATGATGATGGTGGTAGCGGTGACCAACATGGTACAGCAACGGCAGTTGTTGACCATAATGTTGACCAAGACATGACAGCCGTTGACCAGACCACCACCTCCACACCCACCCATCATGCCACCACACCCACCCACCATTCCACCACACCCATCCAATACCCATCACTTCACATTGCTGCATGGTATGCCTATCAACAGTTATGTATTTTACTAAGGCGTTTACAGGCTGCAGGGAGGGTGTTGGACACGCCTGCTCTTGGTGCATGGGGTGTGGCAGTCACACCTGTACTTGCACAACAACAGCAACACCACGCTGTACTGGAACACCAAGAAAAGGTGTTGCATGAGGAGCAACAGGGCATGGATGTGAGTGATTGTGGTCATGAGCAGCAGGTGGTGTTGGATGCAGTGGTAGCGCTCGAGGAGGTCTTGCATACCCATGCTACTGGTGGTGGGGATGCTGGTGGTGGGGGTGGTGGGAATGGTGGTGGTGGTGGTGGTGGGGATGCTGTACATGATGATGATACTCATGATGCTCATGACAACCACAATAAAGATGACGATAATAATGGCAACAATGATGGCGATGATAATAATGACAACCATGATGATCATCAAGGTTGGTTTGTTGTTGTGTGCTCCATGTGTTGTGTGCTCCATGTGTTGTGTGCATTTATCATTACATGTCACGACACGCACTCCCATATATCCACCCACGTACACCCACCACTCAGGTACACCCATGGATACCTCCCCACCACCCACTGCACCAGCAGCACATGCGTTCCCTCTAGTGTTGACTGAAGAGTTTGACCAATCAGATGGTGAGGATGGCACTGCTGCTGCTGCTGCTGGTGGAGCAGGGGAGGATGGTGGGGGAGGGACCCCCAATGTCGCTGGTGCACAGGGCCCACCACCCCCTATACAGGTATGGAGTTGGGTACAGTGTGTATGTGTGTGTGTGTGTGTGTGTGTGTGTGTGTGTGTGTGTGTGTGTGTG
>VFQP010000707.1_pt1 | contig 56075 bp, 101 predicted proteins | sample 3512351 | NCBI WGS metagenome assembly VFQP01 (sample SAMN10412372, study PRJNA504923) | tailings metagenome | isolation source: Relicate 1 Philex TSF1 revegetated site | place: Philippines: Tuba, Benguet | collected 2017-08-29 | reverse complement strand
CAGTCAAATCCACCACCGACACATCCAGGGTGGGCACACGGAATGCCATGCCAGTCAACTTGCCATTGAGCTCAGGCAGCACCTTGCCCACAGCCTTAGCAGCACCAGTGGAGGAGGGGATGATGTTGCCTGCTGCTGCACGACCACCACGCCAGTCCTTTTTGGAGGGGCCATCGACGGTTTTTTGGGTGGCGGTGGTGGCGTGGACGGTGGTCATCAGGCCATCCTTGATGCCAAAGTTGTCGTTGACCACCTGTGAGGAGGTTTTGGGGTGGTGGACATAAAGTGGACATGATGTGTTGTAGATATACAAACACCCATGTGCATATATATACATAGGAAGGATTGCATTTGCTTTTCAACCCCCACCCTCTTTATACCTTGGCCAGGGGTGCCAGGCAGTTGGTCGTGCACGATGCGTTGGAAATGATGTGATCCTTTTTGGGATCATACTTCCAATGGTTGACACCCATGACAAACATGGGTGCGTCTGCAGATGGCGCAGAGATGACCACCTTTTTGGCACCACCCTCCAAGTGTGCGCTGGCCTTTTCAATGGTGGTAAACACACCAGTGGACTCCACAACGTAATCAGCACCAACAGAGCCCCAAGGGATTTCTGCGGGATTCATCTTGGCAAAGGTGTTGATAGCACGGCCATCAATGTACAGGTGTTCATCGGTCACCTCCACGTCATGTGCAAAACGGCCATGCACCGTGTCGTAGCGCAGCACTGTGTTTTATGGTGGGGTATGGTATGAGACATGGTACAACCTGGATGGCGGGATGTGCAACCCCACATACTGTAGCTGAGGTATGGGCCCTCGATGAATGGATCGTTGATGGCCACGACCTCGACGTTGGGGTTTTCCATGGATGCTCGCAGCACCAAGCGACCAATGCGACCAAAGCCTGTGTGGGTGGTGGTGTACCAGGCATGTCAGGGTATGCAACGAGGGTTGGTGGCAGCACTCCAAGGTTGCACCCACAAGCGACAGAATACATCACCATACATCACACGCAATACATATCAACGTCGCCCACACGGTATGATCCCGACATTCCATCATCATCAATCCCCCCACGTGCAAGTCGCGATACCGTTGATGCCAATCCGGATCTTGCCATCACCACCAGTTTTCTTGGGTGCTTCCACAGCCTGCGCGCGAATCACTCGTGTTTTTGTGACAGCCCTAATCGGGGTAGCATTGTGTGCGCCCACACGAACACCAGCCAACGCCTTGCCTGTGTGCAGGTGTAATATGTAAAGTACAATCTCGACATGTTGTCGAACGCAACCTGCACACGTACGCTGGGGAAAGGCACTGATGGTTGATGTGACTGCCATTTCGTTTGACTGCTGTGTGCTTTTGAGTGCGCGGGGTGTGTGATTTTGGGTTTGTAAGTGTATCGTTACTTACGCGCGCGCGCGAAAATCAATCATCATCACTCACATCACAGTACTACCCCCCCGGGGGAGGTTGCCCTCAATCATCACGAAGCACAGCGTCCAGCGCAGACTCTGCGTTGCCACTGCGAGGCTTGATCCACCCCTGCTGCAATGCATAGTCTACCGCCAATGCTGCAAATGCCACCGACAACATCGACTCCCCAGCAAAGAGTGCAGCCTTGGCCAGCACGTCGATATCAAACAGTGCAGCAGGCCCAGCAGCAGCCGTTGCCGCTGCTTGCGATACGTCAAAACCACCCATTGCACGCACCAGCCCAAAGCCAACCACGACACCACTCTGTGTGTACCGCAGGGGATGGTGTTGTACACATTGCATGCACGGCCAAAAACACAGGATTGCTGCTCACCTTCAAATGCACATCCTGCATGTCTTCACGAACAGTGTGTCTGTAGGTGACACCCAGCAGCAGACTTGTGGCCAACACGGTGCCAATCGAAAGCAAGTTGGACAATCCATCTGTGCCGCCTGTCGCCAGCAGCAATGGTGCACTGGATGCCACTCCACCCACTGCTGCAAATGCACCTGCCTTGGCACTCTCCAAACGATCCACAGCCTGTGAATGTGTGGTGGGGTTTGAGTGGAACATCATGTTTCCATTGAGACCTGCAAAATCCCTCGATCATTTCCTACCTTGCTGGCCTCCTCTGCAAGCTGGGCACGTTCCACACGCGCCTGCAAGACTGCCATTTCTGCAGCCTCCACCTCTTGTCGTGCTGCCATGACGTCTGCAGATGCTGTTTCAAGCACGCTTGCGTCTTGTTGGGCGCCGTATTGGTTTTCATACTGTTCCAGTGCACCTGCTGCATCACCACCCTCTGCAGCTTGCTGCAATGCTGCTTCCAATTGTGCTTGTTGTTCCTGTTATGTTTCGGTATTGCAGTGAAACATGCAAACATGGCGGTCAAACCACCACCACTACCACCCACCAACCCACCTGCAAACGCTGTACACGCTCTGCTGCAGCCTCTACACGGCGTATTTTCTCCAAGCTGGTGGCATCCTGCTGCAAAATCTGCTGTGCAAGTTGCTCAAAATCCTGTTGGCGGTGGTTGTTTACACTTGCGGGGACACCAATCGGATATATTGCACTCCAATTGCATGGAATATAAGTTGCCCAAATCATACTTGGTGATTGCTGCTGTTTTGCTGGCCACTGTGGCACACAACAGGCGGGCGGAGATGTGCATGCGATTGACTTGGTCCAAACACAGGTCTGTATACACATGGTGCACGATGTGGCGTAGTAGTGCGATGCATTGTGTGGTGCATGATGTGGTTGATTGATTTTTGAGAGTGATTGACTCTTTGTGTTATGTTTGACTATTGCAAACAATATCTATTCAGAAACCGCCACCAAGTTCGAGGTACAGTGTGTACCCAGCAAAAAACACACTCTATCAAAACACTGTGATTCTCAACGGGAACGCTCATAGTCTTCAACAGCACGATACAAGTCCCGCAGGGAGGAGCTTGGAATCAGGTCGAGGAGAGGCAGCTGCACCTTGCCCTTGCCCAGTGATACTGGTACACGTGAGAGCACTTGTGTGATTGCAGCTTCTGAGTAGCCCTGATCTGCAACAAGCTGTGGTGTTTTGTTGTTTGGGGTGCGAGGGGGTGAGAGTGTGTCTGTGAACATGTGCATATTCATACAACGTACGTTGCCAAGCTCGTGTGCCAATGCGTCTGCCATTTTCACGCCAGGTGCTGCATTGAGATCTCGCAGGTATAAATGCCACCCCGAGATGTCTGCATACACATCACTTCCTGTGGTGGTGGTGGTTGATCATCGTACGAGATCTGATGCTCACACAAATCATGCTGTTGATGAGAGTTTTGATGTTACCAACACTTCCCTCGTACCAATCTTGTACGCCAAATCTGCATATGGAGTTTTGTTTCCAGATCCTCCCGAAACAAAATTGGCAACATCGAGCCACCCCTCAACAGCTCCTTCTAGCACATCCTTGCCCTGATTTGATGCTCTTCGTGCTGTTTGTATGCGCTCAGGGCTGCTACGAAACAGTGTGCTGCGGAATTGATGATGGTTTTGCTGCTTGGCATGCAGCTTGGGGAGTGTGCTTGATGATGTTGTTGCCAGCAGCATCTTGTTGTTCAGTTCTTGTCAGTTGTTGTGAAATAAATGCAGTAAGAGTACAAATGTCATTGTTGTAAAAGAAACACATGTTGTGGTAGTACACTGCCCACAACCACCACTTATTGTTGCTGTCGCGCAGCGTTTTCCTTGACTGCCATGTCCTCAAACCCCTTTTTCTCTTCCTTGGTCATGCCCTTCCACTGCTTGCTCAGCTCGCCCATGCTGGGACGCTTGTTGCCCGATGCGCTCGCAAGTCCAACTTGCGTCTTGACAAACATGGTCCATGAATTCAAACCCTTGCGATCCTTGACCTCTTTTGTCTTGATTTTCCGAGGCACCACCACATCCTGCTGCTTGGCCACTGCACGGGTTTCACGCATGTGCTGCACCTCTGCACGCCGGGTGACATCACGCTGCATAGTCGCCAGCAATGTGTCCTTGACTGGGGTGGGCACTGCTCGCCACGCATCTGCGGCTTCCTGGCCACGCTGCAGCAATGTGGGAGCGGGTGCAGGCTCTTGCAGGTCGGGGCGGTTGGCTTTAAGCCAGTGCAGGTAGGCTGTGATGGGCTGCACCTGGGCAATCGGTTTGGCTATCTGTTGATGAAGATCTTGGAATGTAAGCTCAGTGGTAGTGGTGGATGTTGGTGGCGGTGGGGCTGTACTGCTGTAGTTTTCTGTCTGATCATGACATGATGAAAACTGCAGGGCTGCATTGGTGGTGTGTACACGCGTATGCAGCAGGGAAATGGGGTTGAACGGTACTGGATTGCATGCAGTACCAGCTTCGACGCTCCATGTCCCGGTCAATAGCATAGCCAAAACGCTGTCTGCATGAGTACTGCGATTGTTGTGATGACACGCCAGACGGCGTGATGAAGATGTGAACACGCGCTGCATGCTGTATATTTTGTTACTATGATGATGAACGTGTGGTAAAAACCAGGAAAAATAATAAAATCACCCCGAAAACACACCCAGCATACAGCGGTGCCGTGACGAGCATGGTGCTGTTCTCACATCTCTCAACCCCTGCTGAGCCATGGCCCCCTCGACATCAAACACAAAATACTGATCACTGTATGGCTCAGTGGCCTTTTGCAACGTGGCAATGGCTGGGGGCAGCTTTTGAAGCACTGCCGACTTGGGATCAGTATCCACCACAAGCACCACACCTCCTGGTCTCAACACCCGCATGGCCTCTGCTAGTATTGCATTGATTGCCTCTGGTGGGCATTCGTGAAAAATGTACTGCAGGGACACGATGTCAAAGGAGGCGGGGGGGAATGGCATGGCTTCTGCTGCTGCATGCACATACTTGACATTGTTGTATTGCCTGGTGGGAGGGGGAGTTGCATGGGTTGAACGTAATGGTTAGGGTGCTCAGGGAAAAGCTTACGCTTTTCATGCGGTGTAATTGATCTTCAGCAAATAATCTTCGGCCACACTACAGGTGGCCCTTTTCACACATCCGTTCCCTCCACCACAACACCTCACACCCACAACAGCCACATACTGTGAGGTGTGTTCTGCTACAGCCAAAAAGTAGGCACTGAGATCCAACCCTGTAGTGCTGGCTTGAGGGAAAGCATCTGCAAGCGCACGTGTGCTCATACCCACACCACAGCCTAAAAAAGAGTGTGTACATGGGTGTGGAGTTGTGTGTGTGTGTGCGTGTGTGTGTATACTTGCTTGGGTTAGAGGAGGCACCTGTTGGTATGGCGACATGCTCCATGCAAATACGTACCAATATCCAATACATTGTTGACAGTGCCCACATTGTGTGTTTTCATATATTCCTGTGTGCATCATACTTATAATAAAGTTGACAAGCACCACGATGAAATAGGCACCATAGGGTATACACACCCACAACCACGACCAAAACACACCTGCAACATATGATGGATGCAATTGCGCAACCTTGTGTGGGCCTCTGTGGGAGTGATGGTGGGATCCCTCCATGCACGCATGGCTACACTCAGTGTTGCTGGTTGTGCTTCGTATGCAGCAAGCCACTCAAGGTTGCCTTGTGGGTAGGCATGAAATGGGCATAGGTAGTAGTCGGGGTAGGTGATTGTTGGATCTTGCAATGCATCAAAGCGCTGTGTAATCTGTGTGGGGTGTGCTGCTGGTGATAGCTACTTCCACCTACGAGTGCACAGGTACCTTGTTACATATATACATCATGTACACATCAAATCATGTACACATACATTGTCTTCGTGTTGCAGGCCCTCCACTATGCCATCCCAGTCAATGCCTTGCTTTTGTGCTCCACGCTTTAGTACAAACTTGGCAGCACGGGTAAGCACAGCATATATAGGTGGTGTATTGATTGCTATGTTGGCAAGGTCGCTCAGCAACCCACCACCTGCCCAGGGAGGTCGAGCGCTGCTGCCCTCTGTATATTGTGGTGGCACGTCTGTGTTGGTTGCTTGACAGCGTGTTGGTTGACGTGGATGTTGTCTTGGATGTTGATGTATGTGGTTGGTGGAACGGATGTGCATGCACGATGCGTTGTTGAGGCGCAATCGTGGGGTTTTTGTTGGCGCATGCATGGTATCACGACGAGTTTGTTGGCTGTTGTTTTTCTAGTGCGTTGAGTTGTATCACGACAGTGTTAATGTAGAATACTTGCATGAAATAATAAATACATGGGCAATCAATGGGCAATCAAAACACAAAAAACACCCCTCGATCTCAAACATCCATGTGACTCTTCAACCACATGACAGTGTCCTCTAACGTCTCCCTTACATTCCGTGGTGCAAATCCCAAATCACGTGTGGCTGCACTGGAATCTGCATACCACCACACATTGCCCATTTCCACCAGCACAGGGTCGAGCGTGGGATCCCAGCAGCCAGTCAGCAATGCCTTGGCTCGCCACAGCAATGTTGCAGCAACCCACATGAGCCACCGTGGAAGCTGCATACATGGAGGACGTACCTGCATTATGTGTGGGGGTGCACACATATGACCATCGTCAACAAACACCCCACGGGGAAAAAATAAAATAAAAACCCCACCAACATATGCATACCCCCGCGACATCTCCAACAAGCTCAAAGTACGCAGCACAGGGCATGTTGGCCCCTGTGAGCAAATACGTCTTGCCAGCTGCACCTTGTTGCTGCATTGCTGCTACAAACGCCTGTGCTGCATCGCGCACATCCACCATGGACACCCCCCCATGGGGAACGAGGGGCACGGTGCCCTGTAGGAGTGACACAACAGTACCACAGCTGCTCAGGTTGGTGTCTCCTGGTCCTAGCAGGAGTGTGGGTCGCATGCATACCAGCTGCATGTTGTTATCGGCTGCCTATTGTTAGGTGGGTAGGTGTGTGGTGAGATTGTGTTGGTAGGTGGGTGGGTGCGAATGTGTGTGCACAGTGAATAACAGACATAGTCATCACGCAAACCCCCACACAAACCCCCTACACAAAACCTCTACACACACACACACCCAATGAACACCTACGTGTTTTCGTGCATATTGTTCTGCTTGTATCTTGGCAGCATAGTATGGCCACCGTGCAGTGATACGTGTTGCATATGGTGCATCTTCACCCACCCCTGCTGTGCTGGTGGGTGGTGTGTCTGTGACTGCCACCACACCAGACGTGGATGCATACACCTGTAATGATTGGTGTGGGGTATATGTCATGCACACATACTGTGCATGCAATCGCACAGCAATCACACGTTTATGCGTTTTATATTATGATTTCCACATGTATCCCACATGCCCACCACATGTACCCACATACCCACATACAATCACACAGCAACAATCGTATCCCACATACCACACGTGGTACAGCAGCCATGACAGCCCCCTGCATGACACTGTGTGTCAGCATGACATTGGCATCCTGCATCGCCTGTACTGCCTGCCTCGAGTGTTGTACCGCCCCTGCCAAATGAAATACACCTGCTGCTCCTTGTGCGTGGAATGCTATCACATGTGGGTCACGTATGTCGCATGGTATGTACTCTACACCCTGGCATTGCTGCTGTATCTGACGGGTGGGGGGGGCGATGCAATCAATCGATTACACGGCACGGAGGGTTGTGTTGGTTTTCAGGCAAATACCTTGGGGATTTTGCGGCAGAGCACCTTGATAACCACATGTGGCTGCTGGCAGAGGTGCTGCACCAGGTGTGTGCCAAGAAAGCCAGTGCCACCTGGGTGTGATGATTGACCGTGAGCATGGGACATGTTGTGAGTTTTGCTACACGTGTACTCGTGTACACTCGTGTTGTGATGCACTTGCCTGTCACGACGTAGGTAGTGGTCATGCTTTTCCTCTAGTTTTGTGTGAAATGGTGTAACATAAAAACAGAAAATTTGCTCATTACCAAAAACAGATCAGCCATTATAGACCACCAATCAGCTCTGTGCATCCGTTGGAAATAATTGAAGAGCTGATGATGCTCGTGTAAAGCGTGATTGGTCGAGATCCTGTTGAGATTTGTGAGAATACTGTTACCCATTCTTCGCCGTCAAGTAACACAATGGTATGCTACAAAATCACACATTGTGCACACACAAATGGACAACGAAACACGCACACAAACGACTGACCCTCCCATCTTGTTGTCTTTGCATCACAGGCCAACTTGGAGAGCCTTGTGCAGCGCCTAGAGGCAGTCACAACCCGCCTGGAAGCCACTGAGGTGGGCAATAACAACACTATCTTTGTCACGATATCACACCCAACATCCCACACGTGCACACCTCCACCAATCCCACAGGGTCGTCTCTCCCAGGCAACACCCCTCTCCTCCCTTCCCCCCCTGGCAGTCCCCTCCAGTGCAGCAGCAATGGCACGTGATGCTCCTGTTAACCTGCCCAATGCCGCACCTGCTGCAGCACCTTCCAATGCACTGCCGCTGGGTAATGCTCTGACTGACTATGACGATGTGCTGACCGGACCTGTTGCAGCAGTGGTGGAAAAGGCCAAGGCTGTGGGCGGTGAGGTACGGGTGGTTGCGGTGGTTGTGGGGTGGAAGGTTGTATGGTGCACAAATGCTGTTTTTTATGTGTAATTTATGTGTATGTTTTGGTTCACATATCTTTCTGTACACAATTTACACAAGCAACACCCTTCCCTTACGCCCACATCCTAACGCACACATGTACCCAACCTCACACATGTACCTTCCACTTGTACTCTACCTCACTCATACTTGTATCACACCCCCTACTCCTGCATAGGTTGACAAGGTCACATTGTTATTAGAAGAGGCATTCAAAGCGGAACGAAATGTTATTGCTGCTATGCTTGAATGCAAGGTGTGTGGTTTTTGGTGTGTATGTGGTTTTTGGTGTGTATGTGGGGGGGGTGTATGTGGGGGGGATGTATGTGGGAGTATGTACATGGGGGTGGATGTGTGTATGCATATGTATATACATTTGCATTTATGTTTCCATTTGCATACATTTGCAACATTCCTGTGTGCCCCCGCCCCCAACATGTGCATCCCCCTCAACAACCAACACAACTACCATCCACACATATACCACCCCACCACCCCACCAACCCACACGTATCCACCCTCACTCAACCCCCCCTAATACACACACAGAAACCAGACACCAATGACCTACAGCAACTAGTGGCACCAGTGGGGCAGGCAATGATGGATGCTGCAGCAACTACAGCAGGACCCAAGGGGCCCTTTTTTGATCACTGCAAGTGTGTGGGGGAGGCGCTGCAGGGGCTGTCATGGGTGGTGTTGGTACCTGAAGCAGGTGTGTTGGTTTTTGTGTGTGTTTGTGTGTGTTTGGTGTGTGTATTTGTGAGTTATGTGGTGTGTTTATGTACTGGGTGGTGTGATTTCAATGTACACACACCATCCCCTACAACACACACAACCGTATGAATCACCACATCATGACTCTTGACCAAACCACCACACATCCTCCCCCCCACCTCATCATACAGGTGGCAATCGCCCTGATGTGCATGTTGATGAATGTTGGCAGAGTGGTGAGTTTTATGCCAACAAGGTGCTCAAGAAATACAAGGGGGAGGATCAGGCACACGTGGATTGGGTGATGAGTGTCAAGGAGCTGTTTGTAAAACTCAAGGTGTGTGTTGAATGAATGTGTGTGTTGATTGTGTGTTTGGGAAATATGTATGTGTGTTTTGTGTTTTGTGTTTTGTGTGTGTCGACCACTGTGCACCATGCACCATGTACAATGTGTAAACCACACCACGTAACACACCGCACACCAACTGTGCATTCCCTAGCATGTCCACCCCCACACCCCCACACCCCCCAGGCATTTGTCAAAGCCAACTTTTCAGGGGGCCCCACATGGAACCCCTCTGGCATCCCAGTGGGGCAGTTCCTCAAAGCAGGGGGTGCTGGGCCCCCCACCCCCAAACGACGCACAAGCAGCAGCAATGGTGGTGCAGCGCCACCCCCACCACCCCCACCTGGTCCACCACCCCCACCCCCACCACCGGGCCCCCCACCCCCACCAGATGCTGGCAAGCCAGTGTCAAAATCATCATCTGTGGCTAGTGGCATGAGTGCTGTGTTTGCTGATATCAACAAGGGGGATGCCATCACTTCTGGGTTGCGCAAGGTGTGTGTGTGGAGAGGGGGGGAGGGAGGGATGTGTATAGAGTGTGTATGTTGTGTGTGTGTATGTGTACATACTTGGGAGTTAAACAACCATGTGCGATTTGTGAATTATATCAGACACTGCACATCAAAACACCTTTCCGATGAAAACATACACCCCATGAAAAAGAACCAACCACACATACTCTACAAACCAGGTCACTGCCGACATGAAGACCAAAAACCGCACAGATCGCAGTGGCGTCGTTGCCCCACCCACCAGTGGTGGTGCAGCAGCAACAAAACCACCTCTTGCAGGGGGTAGTGCTCGTCCTGCAGGCCCCCCCATTCTGGTTTTGGAGCAGACCAAGTGGCGTGTGGAGAATCAGCAGGGGAATAGGGACATGACGATTGAGGCCACCAAGGTGCAGACTGCCTATGTGTACAACTGCCACAATTCAGTGTTGCAGGTGTGTGTGTGTGTGTGGTGGTGGTGGTGGGGTTAGGTAAATCCTAAACCCACACACTTCCCCGTCCCTCCTGCAGGTGCAGGGCAAGATCAACGCCATCACACTGGACTCCTGTAGCAAAGTGGGAGTGTTGTTTGAATCTGTGGTGGCCTCATGTGACATTGTCAATAGCAAAACAGTGGATGTGCAAGTGACTGGCACTGTGCCTACCATTGCCATTGACAAATCTGATGGCTGCCAAATCTACCTGAATCCCGGGGTATGTGTGTTGTGTTGTTTGTGCAGCTGATGTGGTGGTGTGCTGATGGTGTACGGATAAGGAGCAGCCGTACACACCGTGCTGTTGTTCCGCATGTGTGTTGTGTCCTGTGCAAATGTGCAATCCTGTCATTAATGTACATGTCACACAGGCATTGGGAGTTGAGATTACTACTAGCAAGTGCAGCGCCATCAACGTGGTTGTGTCTGGTGGTGAGGATCTGAATGAAACCAACATCCCAGAGCAGTATGTGTCACGGTTCAAGGATGGTGTGCTTGTGACAGAGCCTATGAAGCATTCGTCTGCGTGATGTGTGTGTTGGGCCCCGGGGCGTGATTGGTAGTGTTTGTTTTTGTGAAAATTTATTTGGATAAACGGTTGGAACCTTGGGCAGCAACTACAATCACATGTATTGCTTGATTAGAGCATCTTCACGACACGAAAACAACACTCAAGGACAGCACACGTAGATCCAAAACAAAACAAGATGACAGTGGATGCAGCAACCGTGTTGTCACAGCTCAACGACAGGGTCAACGATCAGCTCAAAGTATTGTGACGATGACATTGTCCTTCGCTCAAAACCCCCCTATCATGAACCATTCCCATCATCATCCCAGGCTGTGACTTGCAAATGGCTAGCCCGACACCATCACATCCCCATAAACGTTGCCAAACAAATACTGTTTGCATTTGTAGAGCAGCAAGGCGCACAAGTGTGCCCCACCTACTACCTCAGCGGCATTGCCAAGGAGACGGGCGCCCTCACCACCCAGCTCGCCACCGCCACCACCCTCGAAGCCCAGCGTGCCCGCTATGCACAACTGCAATCTCTGCACGTGTATGGTGTTCAACCCAAGGTTGCAGTGCAAGACATGTCGGCACTGTGGAACAGCGACCTTGATCAGTCTGAATCCCTCTACCGCGCATTTCTCTCTGCTGATCGCTCTGATGATGAATCTGGCTTGCAAGATAAAGCAGTAGGTGCAATATCATGTGATGCGTGCACATGGACAGCGCATCCAGGGCCTCGTTTGCCGCTCAAACAAATCGGTGGGACGCACAAGGGGGATGGTGAAGTGCCAGGGAAAGGAGGGGCCGACACAGCCAAAGGGGGAGTGGCCACAGCAAGGGGATTGGCCACAGCAGGGGGAGTGGCCACAGGGAAAGCAGCTACAGTACAGCAGCCAGCATCGAATGCAGCACGACCAGCAAGCAAATCTGCTCCTGCTGGTGTCAAGGTATGGTGTTGATCGTGTGGTGACGTGTTTTCCCCGGGGTGACTCATAATAGCCACCCACAATACAGGGTGCATTGGGCAATTTGTGGAGCAATGCCAAAGGCAAATCCAAGGGAAAGCAACCTGCACCATCTGCACCACCACCACCATCATCTGCTCCCACTGTTCCTGCCTCCGCTGTGGAGGAGGAGGATGTCTTAATGGACACATCCCCAGTGGCAGGGGGACGACAAAAGACAGGAGCAGGCAGGCGCCGCATGCTGGTAGACTCTGATGATGATGGACTTGATGAACCAGAGGAACCACTCAGTGTTGTACATAAAGCAGATGTTGCTGCCGAGGGGAAAATAACTGCAAGAAAAAAGAGCAGCCACAGTGGTGCCAACAAGGCTTCAGAAGATGCAGCTCCCTCCAACAAGCCTGGCCCCACAAAACCCAAAGCAGGGAAGAAAGCGCCAGTGCCAGACGCACAGCCTGGTGGGAAAAAGCGTCGCAAGGTGCTCAAGACACACATCAATGACAAGGGGGAAGAGGAGACGGTGATTGAATGGGTGGAAGAGGAGACAGAAGAGGATGCACCTGCTGTGGTCGCTGCAGCACTGCCTGCAAAGCCAACAGCACCTGCGGCGAACAACAAAAAGCCAACAGGCAAAAAGGGTGGTGGGGCTGGTGCAAAGCAATCCAACATTACTGCATTTTTTGGCAAAAAGTAATATTTTTTTGTGTATAAAGAATAGTGTGACATACAGCAAATACATTGGCACACCGGGTGACAAACACTCATCACATTATGTAGCATCATGGGCCTTGGGTGCTGCTGGGCGCAGCAGTGGTGATTGTTCTGCAACCGAACTTTTGTGCGGCATTTCCTCTGCATGTTGTCCATCGCCCTCTTCTGCTTTGCTCGCCGCCAGACGTGCCTGTCGCTGCTTGTACTTGACCACTGAATACCATACACCTCCTGCCATATTGATCATAATGCCTGAGAAATTCAAGGGCTCAAAGCGCACACCACCAAGCAACACAAAGCCCAAGATGGTTGTAACCACACCCTGGAGAGTTGCCGAGCAGTGGATTAGATATACCAGCCTTTGATTGTGCACCTCTATGGATGTGGCCACGTACCTTCATTACGCCGATTATGGTGGTGGTCAATGCAGAGTTGACCTGCGTTGACCAAAATAATGCAAAGTTGAGCACAATGCCTGCGGTACTGCATAGCAGCACGAGGCTTGATAGGGACACAGCATTGCCTACGAGGAGCACACCCTCTGTGAATCTTGATGCCAAGTAATGGACTTCCCCAGTCACGAGCATGAGCTGTGTGTTGTTTGGGGGGTTGTTGCCTCACTGCATACATCAACCTAGCACATACACCCAACCTAGTATACACATTGCCACCACATACCGCTGTAATGAATGGCAGCGACAAAACAGCATTATAATACAGCAATTCAGTTGTGGAGGCGTCCTTTTCCACCCCAGTCTTTTCCACGAGCAGCAAATACACAGTTTGCAACAAACAGCTTGTCAGTGCATATGCATAGGCAGTGATGTCAAAGGCGAGATCTGTGGCACCTGCAACCAAGCACCCACCAACAATGAGGACGACAGATGCAGTGATTTGCCAGGGTGGCATCGTGCGTGTGAGGCAGGACTGTGTGTAAGGGGGTTGAGGCGGGGTGGGTGTGTATACAAAGTGTGTACGCAAGTGTCATAACACAAACCCAGCCTACCTTGGTTGCCAAGATGCACACAGGGGTGAGTCGCTTGAGGGCATTGTACATCTGTGACCGTTGGGCGTACCATGCAACTGTATTCTAGTCATCAAGATGGTCAGTCAGGCACACCACGCACCGGCACATTCAATGCTGCCACTGCCATCAGTCCAAACCCCACATTTGCAGTGTATAACAGCGTAACTGGCAATAAATGCTTGGCCTTGTCTAGGGAAAACGATGGGAAAAAAACCAAATCCGAAGCCAGAAGCCCCCGAACGATCACTACAGACGACACCATCTGCAGTAAAAGCAGTGTACTCGGCATAGGAAACACTTGCATGGTCGCCTTGTTGATAAAAATCATGCCAATGCTTATTGCCATGTACAACAAGCCTGCACATGATGCTGTGACAATTTGTGTGTCCAGCAGCATTGCTGATAGCGGTGGCTTTTTTCTAGGCGTAGACATGGTGATGGCAAATAAATGATGTTGAGTGTGTTACTTGTATGTATTCGGGGGCGACAACAAGAATTGAGCGAGGCAACCCCAACACATCCCTCACAGGCCAAACTGGGACTCTATCTTGGGCAATGCAGACACCAATATAAGTGTGATGACAGCTGTGTTAGGGAGGTCAACCATGTGATACAACACCCGCACACATCGTCACAGAATGTCCCCTTCATACCGTGGGGAGCAATGCGCACGAAATATGTGGGAAACCCTGTGTAAAACTTGAGTGGCCCACCCGCACGCAATGTCTTCATGGCGCAGTCAATGGGGCTCTTGAATGGTAGTTCCCCGGTCACAGGGTCAGGCTTCATCTTTTGAATTTGTGTCTTGACATAATCAAAGGGCAGACTGCATGCTGATGCAAAAAAGCCTGCAATCATGGCTGCCCCAATGACAGAGACGTTGCCACCCTTGGCAAAACCCATGTCCTCAATCATCTCCTTGGCCTTGGGGGTGTGTGGTGAGAGGATTTTTAGAACGAGGTAGACCTTGCATGCAACGCATGTTGCATTGTACATACACAAATGTGCTGCTACCTGGTGCATTATAAAACAATATGCCACCCACCCACACCACCCCACACACCTGGTCATTGGATGCAAGCATGCCCATGTTCAAGGCCATAGCACGCACCACAGTGGGCCCACCACCACGAAACAAGCCTACGACACCATCCTCCTTGACAGTGCGCGCCATGGCATCCACCACACCCTTGTAGTTGCGACGCTGATCGGGGGGGAGTGTGGAATCAGCCTGCATGCGGATGAGGGTGAGATCGGCAGGGGAACCGACCAATGCACCAAGACCACCTGCTGTGAGACCAGCGGCAGCTTTTTGCCACAGTGGGAGGGGCTGTTTGTGGGTTTGTGGATGTGAGTGTGGATGTGTGTAATGAAATGTTTTCTTTGCGTAATTTTCTACACACACAGCGCTGCCGTGTAGCATCCAAATCCTCACACAACATAAAACAAACTCTCAGGCCAGTACCTTGCCATCATTGTATGTACGCAAGGCTTCTGAGAGACTGTTGAAGATGCCCAAGCGTGCTGTTGTGTACGTAGCTTGACGCAGCAACCCTGCAGACAAGCCCTTGTACAGGGAGCCAAAGCCGTCCTTGGCAATAATGTTGGATGCCACTGCAAACTGTGAGGTGGATGGGTTGGTGTGTGTACGCCAAGAATGGTATCGAGCAACAACCCTGTGTTCCCATCTCACAGCGTTTCCAACTCACACCATACCGGCGAGCCCTGTGCACCAAGCTGCAGCCTGACCTTGACCATATCAACTGCAATGTATGATAAAACAGTGTGAGCAACAAAAGGGCAGGGTTTGCAGCATAATGTGCATGTTTACAAAGAGATCGCATGCCAACTGGCGCGCCCCCACGCACCGGGCTGAATGACTGTTGTTGCGCCCATGCCTGATAACCCGCCATTGACAAAGGGCTTAATGGTTTGCCATACTGTCTTGGTCTGCGTTTTCTCAGGCATCGTGTTGGAGGCTGTAAAAATCTGGCTGATCTGGGCCTGAAACCCACAGTGGTTGTTGTGTCTGGCACTGCGAGTTGTTTTTGGTGTGAATGAGCAAGATAGAAATGTGGGAACTTGCCAGAATTTTGGCGCCACCACGAGTCACGTTTGGATGAGGAGGTGGCAGTGTGCTGGGTTCCGTACGCAGCATGGGTTGTTGCCACAGCAGCGCATCATCACAGCAGTGCTGCACCACACACTGCACCACAGGCAGCAGCCATTTGAAAAGCACAGGGGGAACAGGTGTTACTACATCATCATCATTGCAGTGCGTCACACTTGAGGGACACAAAATGGATGGGTGCACACTCAACAGAAAAATCTTGTTGCACAAACACACACAGTCATTCATCGTCGTCATCACTAGAATGATTGTCAAAAGGGGCCCGAGCAAGGCCCTAAGGAATACACACCAGTAGTCAAATACAAGCTACCAAGGGTATGCAGCATAAAATCGTACAACAAACATCATGCTATCATTCGGGCACACAGGTGTGCCAGGTGGAAAAATTCCAATACACATCAGGTTGTTTCTAGGTAAAAACCACCCCAAGAGGCACCCTACACAAGCCAGCTCTGCACGAGCTGCTCGTACAAGCTCTCCCCACGCTTGACCTTGGTGAGTGAATAATGAATACAAGTGCAACCACTAGCATCTGCGTTTTCTGAAGTCTTGAGCAAGTAGCATCCCTCCACCGGGTCTGTGTGGCTGGCAGCACGTACAACAAGGCCCCAGAAGCGCACAGAAGCACGCACTGGCTCGTGGGAGCATCGCTGCTGCTGGTGCTGTGCTGCGAGCAGCGGCACAATGTTGTTGGATGGGGCTGCTGCTGCTGATGCCCCAGAATCCTCCTCATCTTCATCGCAGCAATCCCCCAGCCGGCCTGATAGCCGTGGTGCAGTCTCGTCACGCAGTTCCTCGGCGCATTGCGTGGTGGTGGGGACCGGGGACAATGACTGCATGGCATGGGGTGTGGATGGTCTATTCAGCACACAGTTGTCACCCCCGCACACCACCTCTTCTGCAAAAATATACAGTGATGGATGCTCCTCCCGCAACAGCGATGCATAATGCTCCCATGTCTGTGGGTGGGAGGAGTGATGTACAGTCACATCACAAGGCAGGCACGTGAGTTTACACCATCAACAGACCTTGTCGTCGCTGGCATCAACAGTGCGTGGAATGGACACAATTTTCTCCATGCCGGGTGCACTGGTGAGCAGGAGGAGGGGGGCTTGAGAGAGTGAGCGCACAAGGGTGGGGAGGGCATCCTGCAAGAGTCTGAATGGGATGGCCCCGCCAGGGAGGGTGCCGGTGCCAAAACGTGATGAGAGCGTCGATGGAGCTGTTGATGCTGCTTGGCAACGTATCCGAGGTGGTTGTTGACGTCTGCGGAGAGGCAAGGGAAAACGGGTGCGTGTCACTCTCGCCTTTATGTAGGCATCTATGAACGCATGCGCATTCTCGACACACCTGGATGCAGCAACAGGTACACATGACACTGGCACACCCACTTCTGATCTGGGGAGTGGCCGGAATGATGAAAGAGGGAAGAGCAGGTGCATCGATGTAGGAGAGCGAGTCGCCACTGAGGAAGCGCTTGCTCCTGCAAGTGGCTGCATTGTGATCATAGGGCAACACAAAGATGCTACTGCAAATTTCAGAAAAATATGTGCAGCGAACGAGGGAGTAAGGAGTGAAAAATTCTTTTGTGGAGTTCCATAGGCACACGCCGACCTTCCACATCCAGTTTGGACCTCACCAGCACCTGCCCTTGAGACACGTTTCCCTGCGTTTCCATCACCCCACCGCGCAACACACCTGCACAACACAAAACACACCACAGCAGCACCCTCGCAAAATACGTGCAGAACCCAACGTTGCGGAGGTCTAAGGGAGGTCCGGCCCCTGGCAACACAAGCAGTGATTGGGGTGTTACTGAGTGTGTATACATGCTGGACACACAAGCCAGGACACACAAGCCAAGACACACAAGCCAGGAGCAAAAAAAAAGAAAGTTGCACGCTCAGACGACCCCTGCAACCGTGGTGTCTCATCAACGCTTTCATGCCGGCGTGGGGTTTGAACTCATTATCGCGTGTGGTAAGCCCGTAATCCTAAAAAGGAAAACGTTCGAGTACGACTATGAACTAATCCTGTTCAAGTACAGTCGTACTGAAAATAGGGTTGACATCGTTATGTAGTAGCACGGGTGCCCTGACGTACACGTGCAGTTTTCGCTTCCACATGTGTCTGTCTCAAAGAACAGCAATGTAAAGTACACAAATTTTACACACCATCACAAAACACCTCAACCAGTCTTCCCCCCGTCTGTCAACTCGCGCCCTGCCATCACCCCAGCCCGCCCCAACACAATCCACCTGTGCACCTCGTCCACCAGCGCCTCGATGTTCCCCGCTGCATTGGGCGTCAACGTGTCTCCCAAGGCGTTGACCATGCCAGTCACATTGCGTGCCAGGTTTTCCAGTGGCTGTGCAGCAACGGCCCCACCGGCCTGGGATGCCATGGAAATCAACCCCGACAACATCGATGACCCTTGCTCCACTGCATTGTTGGCCGCCGCCAGCACCTCGGGTGGTATGTCTTGCTGCATGGGACGTATGTGATCACCTGGCAGCGTGCGTATGGTCATGTCTAGAAAGCTCGACGCGGCCCCGTTTTGCAAGACATCGGCAAGTGCTGGCGACTGGTCGAGCGTGTCGTCGGAAAAACGCACCAACAAATTGCGTGATACACCTATTTTATGGTGTGTGTGTGTGTGTCAGGCAATGTGTACCACTTTTTCACCCCCCTCGACACAAATACCATAGTATGTCTTGATCATATTCAACGTTTCTTTGGGCGATGGCACAAACTCTTGCCGTCCCTCTGCCAGCTGCGCATACACAGGCTGCAGCTGTTCAATCAGTGGCAATGCCTGCCGCACTGCCGAGGGGCTGATGCCCTTGAGCAATTCCGTGGCACGAGCAGTGGCTGTGGATGCCAGTGGGTTGGATGCCAGTGCAGTCAGTACAGGACCCAGGGCTTGTGCTGAGGGGACGATAAAGGGCGACAGCAGGGGGATGGCATCGGTGGCAGGACGGTTGTTGTACGACATCATAATGTTGCCCGCCCTGGGAAGCGCAGCATACCTGATGGGTGATGTTGGGCTTGTGTGTGTGTGTGTGTGTGTTAGTTATGTGGTGTATAGCTGAACAAACACCATACCGGCTGCATATCAGCATGTGCATGAGGGCACCCATGCTGTGTCCCAGGCCAAACACTGGGAGCCCTTGCGCACGAGCGCCCAAGCGACTCATACAGCGTGTAAACTTGAACTGTGTTTCGTCCGCAATGCGCACATGATCAAATGATGTTGCAAACGGAGTGGTTACAATCTGTGTTGTGTTGACAATCTTTGACTACAGACCAAACAGCCCCATGAAACAAAATACCACCACATACCACAACACCACGAGCGGCCAACGACTCTAAAAACAACTTGTAGCTGAGCTGTGGTGCAGCACCCACAAATGCACCTCCAATAAAGTGCACCAGCGCAACAGGTTCTGTTGGTTGGGCAGGGAAGAGCACCCAACAGCCCTCTACTTCCTCCCAGTCACCCCCCGGACCGCCTGCACCGAATGTGGCAACAATCGCGTTTTCAATGTTGCTAAACACCCCTGATGATGGTGCTACCAGATTTTCAGATGCTGCACGTGTAGTTGTGTGGGGCATGCGGTTGTGGGGCGAGCGGGTATGGAGGGGGGGGGAGATGCGAGGTGAGAAGCATCTTCGATGGTGCACCAGGTGGCAGGGAGCCACCGTGCGTCCACTGCAGCTTGGCTGGCAATGCACTCGCTGATGATACATATTGATACGCAGTGGTATGTAAGAACAGAGTGCTTGCCTGTGTTGTGTTTTTTAGTATGTTTTATTTTCTGCATCTGAAACTCTGCTGTGTATATCAACATCATCCGTGAAGCAACTACTACACGCAGTCACCACACGCAACAGACAACCAGGAGTTACGTATGCAATCTGATCATTTGTGACTCCTACCAACCACGCCAGCAGCGCCATCGTCACAACTCAAAATACTGCCGAAGGCAATTAGGCTGCATTACACAGTCACAAAACATGTTTTATGGTGCCACTATTTGGGACCCTGTGCTCATCATCGCACAGATTGTTGCCATCCAGTGCTTGTTTTATGTCTCCCTAGGCCTGCTGTTGTGGGTCCTCCTGGGTATGATGATGGTTGGTTTGTGGTGGTCTGCAATACACAAACATGCGTAACCATATGCGTAACATGCTTCACGCGCAGGCCCATATGTGGTGCGTCTCAACATGCAACACTTTTTCGACTGGCGTATGATGAGCTTTCAGACATTTCCTGGGTGGATGATTGTCGTAGCCAACCTTGTCAACGGGCTTGTGGGCGCCATTTACCTAGTGTTTATTGTACGCGAGTGGTGGTTGTGGTTGTGTGGATGTGTTCAAGTGTGCACACAATATTCACTGTAGATGACGTCACGTGTACACAGGTGGAGCGCGCGAAAAAGTGCTTGGACTTTGCAGCAACAGCATACATCATCCATTTCATTATTGTGTTGGTGTTTAGTGGGTTTCCATCCAACTTTGAGTGGTATGTGTGGGTGGATATGTAAGTGGATGTATGATAAGTAGATATGTGGTTGTGTTCTGTGTCTATTTGTGGTGTGCATCATCTGCGTGCTTACGTAGGTCACAAAACCTAGGCCACAACGAAATCACATACACGCAGGTGGGTCATCAACGTGATTGGTCTCGCAGCCATGGCCATGTTGGGAGAATGGTTGTGCTTGCAATGCGAGTTAAGAGAAATTCCCATTGGTATGTGTTTGATTGCAGCTCAGTATATGCTGCCCTTTTTGCTGTTGTGAGACCACCCTGTTTGTCCCAACCACACCTGCCCCTCACCACACCCACCCCATACAAACCCACAACAGGCTCATTGCGTAGTCGTGCAACGAGTGGGGTTGCAGGTCCATCATCTGACCGCAGCAAGGTGGTGGCAACAAGCACAGCAGTGGGCAAGTCGGGTGGACCGAGCCAGCGGTCGGCCATGGTGTCAAATAATGTCTGATGATGTTTGTTTTTGTTGCAACTCGTATGCACTCAATTCGTGATGTAATTCCTTGATACTCACACAAAAGTTTGGCAAAGCTTGGGCATCAGCAACCACATCTCATCTTATAGTTGTTGATGTAGCGTTAATGTAGCGTTGATGTAGTGCTCGCAAAACATGGATGCTGAAGAAAACATGCGCGTTGCTCCCGAAACTAGCGTGCACAGGCAGCAACAAGCACTGGCTGCACCAGACACAGATGTGATGTCACCTGCTGCAGCACCTGCCCGCCCGTCAATACATGCTCTTCAAGTGGAAGCCGGTCCAAAGTCACATAGGCTACGTGATTCGTCAATAATCAGCATCAGTCAACCCATGCTTGGTATTGACCACATCTTGTTGTTTGACCCGTGCCAACAGGTTGTGTACATATACACCACCATCTCAACAACAGGGTCTGCTCGCACCTCGTTTGCAGAAGTTGCACCGCCACCAATCATACTTGCCACGGTGGAGGCAAGCCTGCCTGTTCCAGCACGCCCCTCCATCGACACGCATGCAGCAGCAGCAGCACAGCGTGCCTACATGCAAGCCATCCGTCGCTTGCATGCCATTAAAGACTTGGAAAACAAGAGCCTAGCATATGTACCCCCATGGCGCACAGAGCTGATGCAAAAATTAGGTCACATGGTGGATGAGACGGGGCATGCGCTCACTATTTGGCGCAATGCAATACACAGCATCGAGGGGCGACAAGGCACGTGGGCCATGGGAGGTGCATCATAGGCGTACTATACACATACTCAGCATATACTCACCACAAACAGGTTCCCATGTAGCACAATCATTTTATGTCATGCGTGCATGTTGGTGTCTCAACCTCGTCCTTGTGCTGCTCTGGGTCTCGTTGATAGTGTTGCCATGCATCATCAGGCCACCATCATTTTTCAGCTGGAACCTGTTCCTCAGTCGACAAGCATGGGCAAGGATATGGCAGGGAGACAGCCTTGATATAACTCTTGTTTTGTTTGGTGGGTTGCTGCATATGCTGTGGTGGTGGTGGGTTGCTGCGTATGTACACCCATTCTGCCTGCACAGGGGGGTATGCCTCGGAGCCATTGGCGAGCACCTCGTTGCGCTTTACACTTGCATTGCTGGGCACATATGCCATCAGCCTTGCTGCACTGCTGATCATTGTGTATCGACGCACCGTGGTACCGTATGGGTGGTGTACAGTCATGGGTCTGTACATGAAAAAATAATGCACACATATGTATGAAAAAACACACACAGGGTCATGGTGACACAATGCTCATGGGTGGCTCTCCACATGGTGCGGGGTTGTTTCCCTTTGCTTCAACAACCATGGCATCATGGGACTATGGGCTTACCTCACCACAAGCATCCCAGCGCCTGCGTGCTGTCATTGCTGCACGCCTCACGGTGAGTGAGTTTTGGTATATATATATATAATCATCAGATTGTAGATAATTGCGTACATGTGCACTTTGTATGCCCAATTGCACACCCGCAACATGTCCACACAGGAAATGCTGCATGATGCTGAGCTGCAGCAATTACCGCCACCACCCATGGCAGTTCGTTGGGGAAATATTGCAGTCAAAGTATGCCTTGTACCACTGCACATCCACCACTATAATTATCATCACCACCATCGTCACATTCCAGGTCATAGGCATAGGCATCATCTGGCCCATTATGGTGCTCGTAACAGCATGGCTTGTCTACTTGATAGTCAACAATGCATTGCTTATCAACAGCACATTGGGCTTTCCCATGGCCAATGTGGGTGCCCTTTCGCTGATTTCATTCTTGTCACAAAATTTGGCAGTACTCAGCACGATGCTGGAGGGGTGGAAGGGACGCCGGTATCACACGGTACGATACATGTTGGTGTTATGGTGGTTGTGAAACCCATGCATTCACACATGAATCATACAATACACTGCAAACAAATGTCCACAATTCGTGTCTTGATTCAATCAGGTGTTGTTGCTCAAGTACTTTTCCATCAAGATGGTCAACCTGGCATCCCTGGCATATCAGCTGTATCGCATACAGCGTGGTGATGCCACACGACAATTCCTTACCGCTGCATTGGATGCCAACCAGAACCCACCCATACTAGACACACAGGTGTTGTTGTGGTGGTGTATTTGCACTTGCAGCAGACATCCTGTTGTGGTATAGTACACTTGATATGTACAGTCACCTATACACCCCCAAATCAGGCCTGCTCATTGGAGTTGCCTGCATGGCAAGCATCACTACGCTGTCCAAGGGGTCAGGTGTGCTGTGATGCAACATGCCCAGTAGGATTGGATCAGCTGCTCAACCTGTCCACACCAAGCAGCACCCTTGGTGCGGTGGCACGCTGTGTACCTGCATGTGAAGACAACACGATGGGTTTGTTGCTCTACCGGTTGCTGCTGGTCAATGCAGTGGTGATTAATGCACTGGATAGTGTTGTGGCTGTGATTCGGCGAATGGTTGGGTGGCCGGGGCAGTATGATGCAGCCATGGTGGGTTGATGTGGGGTTGCATGATGCGGTTGTTGTGCGATGGTGTTGCTGCATACTGCGCCAACCACAACCAAGCTGCAGTATGTCTGTTGCGTATGGATCCTGCATAGCACAAAAACACACAACACAGGTGATTGTGCAGGTCATTGAAACGCAGGTGATTGTGTGGCTTGGCTCCCTGTCTGCACCGCTTTTGCCCTTGATGGGTTTGCTCAACAACACAGTGACATTTGAGGTGTGTCTTGGTGATTGCACATAGCGTGACTTGTATTGTTATTCCATGTTTTCCTGGTACACAAGGTGAAATGGTTGCTTGCATGGAGCCTGTATGCCCCACCAACTACCCTCTACTCTGCCAATCGCACCTCCAACACTGGCTACTTGCTCATGCTTGGTATGTGCTGCTAATGATGCACAGAGAAACATGTGGATGTATTGCAAATTGCACCAACATCTCCAATCCAGGTGCATTGCTGCTGTGTTCTGGTATGGCAGTGTTTCAACTGCAGTGGTCAGCACGCCGGTGTGGACCAGTGGCACCTGGAGCAAGCCTCCTTGACACCCTGTCTGAGGCACTTGCCCGGGGCCCTGGGTATGTTGCTGTTGTGCGGGGAATGCTATACAACGTCTGCATATTACACACACGTTCACCAACTACAGTGTACTGCAAACAATCATTCAATGGCTCCTGAGCCCTGTGGTGCTTGTTGGTGCAGTGGCTGTGCTGTGTGCTGTCGCAGTGCTTGCAAATGCACGTGCTGTGCAGCATGGGCGGGCCCATCGGTGGTTGGCGCTGCAGTTTGAGCGTTATAGAGCAGAAATGCAAGCCAAGGTGTGTGTCTTGATGGAGCAGCTTTGATCATTGCACCCGCACCCATTCCATACCACACAAATACCACACAGGTGGTAGTAACACGACATGAAAGCTCTCCTGTGGGCAGTCATGCAGGATCAATAGCAACAGGGACGTCCAAACATCGAGATGATTAGCAGTGATTGTTACATGTACACCCATCATCATTTTTTTCATATTGGCAAATAGTCTTCAAGCAACCTCGAGTAACTCAATTTGCAATTCTATCGTAGCATTCGGTGGAATTTCCATGAGTCCCTCATTACCATACCCAACTTCAGGGGGGACTATAACTGACCTCTGTGTGGGTGAATTATGTCGTGGGTAGTTATAATCAAATGGAGGTGCTGGAACGTGCGCATTGCACAAAAAGAACCTCACTGCAGTACAGAAGAAGGTCAGTACCTTGCCACCCTTTTTCATGCCTATGACAGCCGTGGACAATGCTGGAGGTGCTTGTGGTCCCCCCAGCCCTGTCACCAGCGTCCCCGCAATCTCTGGATTTGACCGCATTGCCTTGAGATCTACAGAAGCTCCCGCTACAAAACTGAATGGCTGTGTGTGATTGATGTTTGTGAAGATGTGGATGTTTTCAGATAGGTGCATTTGCATAGGTGCATATATGCTATATATATGAAAAAAACCCACAGTACATATACTTGATACATCCACCCATACCTCTGCCACGACCCTGTTGCCTGCGAGTAACCGAGCTGCACGGGTGGACACTACATCAAGAGACTTGTATAAGCAGTCAAAATGCACCTGAAATGCGAAACGACACAGCAGTGGTGAGACGACGTTGTCACACTGTTTTGCACTCATCAACCTACGTACCAGTACACGATCCCCCTTTTCCACTGCCTTGCCCTGCCCCTCTATCAAGTCATAGTAGCGCAATCCATTTACATCTGATGTTGCATATTCATCCAACGGGATTTTGCGCTTTTTCAACTCCTTTTGAAACCTGTGTGGGATTTTACGTGGGTGGTGGTCGCAACTGGGGTGGTCGCAACTAGGGTTTCTTGCAGCAAAAACATGCATTCTCATTCACATACCCTACAGCCTGGGCATGCTGGTTGGTGAGGGTCAGCGTGCTCACCAGTGTTCCAGCCAGGAGCAACGTGCGTTTGCTGACTGGATGGACTTGAGTTTGACCACCACAAGTGTGTGATGATTCATGCATTTGACAGAATACATGGACATTGGTCACACTGCGGTTGCAGTGCATAGAGCGCGTGTTGGGACGCACACGCAGCGGGGATCGCATGGATTGACTCGAGTTGCTGCAATTCCGCAACCAAGTGTCGTGTGTTGTTCTGCCCTGCATTTTGAATCGTATTTCAACTGCTATGATGGTATTGCTAGGTATTGGTATAAAAGTATTGTGTTACTGTGGCGAGTACAATCACATATTCTATGCTTCCATAGGGGCAGCATCATCAGCCCCACCTGCTGCCCCGCCATCCTCTGCCATGCCCTCGTCATCAGCATCAACCTCCTGTGTATGATTTGTGTGCACAAGGTGTGTAGCAACTGCGCTGCAACACCCGGCAACCCCTGCAGAACTAATCATCACATCCTCACATGATCATCAACCACCCTACCTTGATGGCATCCAAAAATGGCTGCAAATCCTCATCCTCCAGCAATGTAAATAATGTATCCTTGCCCACCACTGACACTGTGCAATTTTGACTTGTAAGCTCACCATCAGTGACACACGTGGCCAAGGCACGCAGCGCCTCTTTGATCAGGTCGTCCATGCTCATGCCAGGAAAATTCTCATAATGACGTTCCAGATATGTCTTGGCAGACTGTGTTGTACGTGGATGTGTTGTATGTGGATGTGTTGTATGTGGGTGTGCACACATATGGTTGTAGTAGCAACAAGACAACAATCAACCACAATGCCCTGTTGCATTGGATGTAAGAAAAACCCACCACCCACACCTGTGATCGTGCACCAATAGCCATGGCTTTGTATTCGTAGTAGTTGCCTGATGGGCAGTTGTAATATAGACGAGGCCCTGTTGAGTCCACCCCTCCAACAAGCAGACCCACCCCAAATGGACGCTTCCATGAGCGTTGTGTGCATACTTGCGCCTTGTCTGCAACCTGACGCACCAGTCGACCAACAGGCAATGGTGCTTCAAAGACAAAGCGGTAGTTGAGGCACTCGTTGCGCATGTAGCGGCAGAGGATGCGACCATCAGCAGTCAGCCCCGAGATGGCAATGCCCATGTGGTCATCTACTTTGAATACCTTGCGCTGAAATGACGAGAGTTCTGATGGAGCACGCTTTAGGGTTGCCAAGATGGTGTGTGTGTCACTCTGTGTGTGTGTGTATAGGGTTGTGTGTAGGGTGGGCGTGCGCAAAAGGATGAGCGAATGGCCCCAACACACGTACCCGCAAGCCAACTGCAGCACTGCCTTGCTTGACTGCTTCCATTGCATATTCAATTTGATGAATTCTACCTTGTGGGCTCCATGTCACCACGTCTGTATCATACTGTTGTTGTTGGGGATGCAAGTGTTGATGATGATCTTGGTGCAGGCTTGTGGTGTTGCTTTGAGTGATGCATTTGTGTTGATCTGTCATGCGTCCACACCTGATTGCGAAACATCCTGCCGGGGGGCGGTTGCTACAGTGCAAACACAGATGATGATGGTGATGGGTTGTATACACAGTTGTAGGTGGTGATGACGACGGGTTGGGGTGCAGATAAATATGCAGGGTGAATTGGGTGAATGGGACTGGGGATCAATGTGATGATCTGCACAACACTTGCTAAGGTGTTTTCCACACACATCTTTTGCCAGTCCATTCTTTCCAACACCATCAACCACCACATCAAGCACCACATCAAGCACCACATCAAGCACCATGCTGCTGCAAGCCCCCTCAAATACGATGTTACACACCAGGCATGCGGGATGGCGCCATGTGCACTCCCTTCATCGCCCTTTGACAGCGTTTTCTTCGCCTCCACAACACCAAAATACAACTGCAAGTCGATTCACATACAAATCTCGACAATGCACCAGTGCCACAAGCACCTCTACGGCCAACACCACCACTAACAGCGACACCCCATCGCAGGAGCTCGCCCCACCCTATCGTGTGCTCATCACTGGCTCCACCAAGGGCCTGGGACGTGCAATGGCAGAGGCATTTATCCGTGAAGGCGACAGTGTCATCATTACCTCACGAACAGGTTTGGTCTGGTGTAGGGGAGTGGGTACACGGGTGTGTATAGAGAGAGCCATACACAAGTTGCACATTGTCCCCCCACACAGAGGAGCTTGTGTCGCAAACAGTCAAGGAGCTGCAAGCACTCGCCGACTCCTTGGGGCAGGATGCACAAGTTGTAGGACGCACATGCAATGTTGCCAAGGCATCTGATGTTGCTGCACTGGCGGATTATGGTGTGCAGCAGCTGGGTGGCATTGATTTGTGGTAGGTGTGGGGGTGGTGTGAGGTTGTCTTATACCAGGCATCCTTTCACCAAAGTGCATCAACACCATTGACACATGAAAACAACACAGGGTGAACAACGCTGGGAGCAATGCGTACAAATTTGACTTGCTTGCTGATGCCAACCATTTTGATCTGATGGAAATTGTGGAGACCAATGTGCTCGGTACCATGCTCTGCTGCAAAGAGGTATGCAGGATTTGGGGGGGAACATGTAGAAAACGCATACACAACTGCTTGTAGGGATGAGTACATTCAACATGTTCCCATAGGCTGTGCGAGTGATGCGTGATCAACCGACAGGAGGCCACATCTTCCTCATGGATGGTGCAGGCGCTGATGGCAATGCCACCCCACGCTTTGCTGCATACGGTGCAACCAAGCGCTCGTTGGAACAGCTGTCCAAGTCGCTGGCTGCTGAACTTAAGATGCTCAACATCACGCGGGTGGGTGTACACAATTTGTCACCTGGCATGGTGACCACCGAGTTGCTCATGGCGGGTGCAGATACCCCCACTGCCAAATTTTTCATCAACTGCTTGGCAGAACCTGCAGAGGAGGCTGCTGGGTTTTTGGTGCCACGGGTGCGCAAAGTGCCACAGGAAGCCAAAGCGCTGGGTATGTGTGTGTGTGTGGTGGTGGTGGTTGTTTGGTTGTGCATGGCATGGTAGGTCCCTGTCACCCATCACATGTTCATTACATCCAGGTGGAGGCATTGCACCGCAGTACATCAAGTTTCTGACACCCTGGAAGGCGTATTCACAGATTGCTGCACGCCTGGTATTGGGGCAACGCAAAGGTAGATATGTGGAAGAGTAGTTGATGCTAGCAGCGCTGTACATATTTTATGTAGTTTGTGTGATAAATATTGAGCGCAGTTGATGATGTAAGAAGAGGCATGTCATACGGGCAGCTGGCAGCAAAGGCTGTCGTAGTGTTGGCATCAGCTGCTCTGTTGCTTGGTGGTTTGCTATATGCCGTGTCGTTCTCCCTGCCCGCACCCACGGTACTGCAATTGCAATGACGAGGCGGTTGAGGAAAACGTGCATAATCCACTGCATGAGCACAAGCATTGTGATCAACCATCCACGCTATATAGGCATACCAACTTCAAGTGTTGCGCAACTTCCCACCATCATCTGTGGCTGACATTGTCGCCCAGCGTGATGTGCTGCTCAACTATGCTGGTGCCAATCCGGTTTGTTGTGTGTAGCACCATCATATATCACCTGATGCTGCATCGCACGACTCCCACATTCCCAGGTGGCAGTGGCACTGGCAATGATGCTGGTGTACACAGCTTTGCAAACATTTGCCATACCTGGTACCCTGACCCTCAGCATCTTGGCAGGGGCATTGTATGGACCGTTGTTTGGACTCCTCTATGTCTCAGGTATGCTGATGTCCAATGTGCAGTTATGCGTGTGTTGCGTACATGATGCAGTGCACGAGTACACCCACCAACCACACAGTGGTGTCCACTATTGGTGCCCTATCATGTTACACAACCTCGTCTCTGTGTGGCAAAGCACTCGCGCAACGTTGGTGGCCGCAGCGGTTGGACACCTTTACACAGCATGTACATCGACAGCGTGCTGCGCTGTGGACCTACATGCTCTTGCTGAGGGTGACACCTGTGCTGCCCAATACCTTTATCAATATTGCTTCACCAATTGTGGGGGTGCCTGTGGGGCCATTCGTATTGGGTATGCTAGATGTGCATGTTTGTCACTGGATGTGTATGTCGTATTGTTCGGTGTGCATAATGCAGTGTTTATATAGTTGTCATGTGCATGTGATATTGTTCCGTGTGCATAATTCTGTTTGCACAGTTGTCATGTGCATCTTGCTTCATTATCGAGCAAACGTATGGTGCATATGCATAATGTATACACACACAGGAACATTTTTTGGATGCATGCCCAATAATTTTGTAGCAGTCAGTGCTGGCAACAGGCTAGGTGAGCTCACATCTCTGACACAATTGTATGACATGAAAATGCTGGTATTAGGTATGTAGGTAAAGTGTGTGTGTTATGTGCGATCCTGCTGCCACCATGGATCATTTTTACACAAATATAAATAAAAACAACTGCAAATGCACATGGTACAATCAACCACACTATGCCTTTTCCTCTATGGTGTACAACACAGTGGCAAGTGGGGCCGCCGTTGCACTTCTCTCATTGCTGTTGACCAATGCAGTCAACCGAAAACAAAAATTGAATCAGCACTAGCATGTTTTATTCATTAGACGTTGCCTGTGCAACATTTCAATCAGCATTTTTTTAAAGTGTTTCTCCTATGTATCACGTCAGCATTATGGCATGTGGCAGTCCATGCGGCAGTCCATTGTACAATCGATGTATCATTGTTACATATAGCAAACCATCATCACCAGCATTATGATCAACGAAATCAGCATTGATACCCTCCATGACAGGAAAGAATGTGGCATACTGCATGCTGTGTTTGTATAATGCACATGCATATGCACACACGCATGCATACATACACATGCACACACATACACGCAGCAGGCATCATACATGTTGTGGTTTGTCACTCACATGTTGTTGTGCATTCCCAACACATACGCCTACTTGTACCCCTTACTTGTACCCATCCATCTCATCCATTTCCTCTGCCATCTTGTTGGCTGATGATACAGCCTTGTAAAACAAGTATCCTATGTGCGGAGTGAGTTGACAGTATTGGTGCTGTGTGCTACATGCAGGCAGTTATTCACTGAGCACAACCATGCACCCAGCACAACCATGCACCCAGCACAACCACGCGCCCAGCATCAACACAATCCAACATACCGGACGTGGGGATGCCTGTCAGTGCAAACAACCCAAGAATGGGTGCCCAGAGAAAATTGTCTGGCTGCACAACACCGAAAATTGCATTCTTGTTTGCAAATTCAAACATAGAGCCCACCTGTGCGTACATGAGATATAAGTATGTGTGTGTGTGTGTTTGTGTCTGCACACCCACAATATCCAGTTTGTTGATATGACTCCCAACAGCCACTCCTCATCATGCTGTTGTGTCAAAATGTCCAATACACCCATCATACACCCATCATACCGAGGCAATGGCAACAATGACAGAGCCCAACAAGTAGACACCAAAGGGCAACTCCCCACTCTGTCCGGCACGTTCACGTGCCTTTTCTCGCTGCACCCAAATTGGTTCTGGCTCACTGGTTGTTGCTGGCTTCTGCTGTGTGTATACAAGGGGTGGTGTGTGCGCTCCTGCAGCAACATCATTCCCACTCGAATGTGCCATCTTTGACCAAGTTTGTGACAATCACTGCCAAATACACACACCTCGTCGGCAGATGCCACTGATGCCTTTTCTGGTTCTGCACGCACACGATGCTTGACTACAACAGCACGTTGGAACAGAGCAGGTCGAGAATTGAAGCTCGCGCTTGGCCTTTGTACGGCTGCCACGCGCTGCGTGCAGGACGACACTCGTGTGGTCTGCATTTGGGGTATTCTTGCAACAGAATGTACTTTGTTTCAGGTGATTAAGATTGTTCTTTTCTAAAAACATCCACCACTGATTTTCGCCACAGCGCCCCAACCCCTCACAAGATATCAGTATCCAAGTCCTCCTCATCCTCCAGCTCTGGCATGGGAAAGCGCAAGATAGCTGCAATACCTGTGAGCTGATTCAGCTGCTCCCCCGATACGTGCATGCTCGAAAACACATGCACTGTACCACCCCCTTGCTTGACCTCATCCACCAACTTGACATAGGCAGCCCTGCGTGCAACATCTGCCACACGGAACAACTTGTCACTAATCAACAACGTCTGTGTAGTGGGTGATGTTGATGATGATGATGGGTGCATTATGCATCAAATACTGTGGGTATGTATACACACACACCCCTTGTTCATCCCCTCAATTGTACACCATTAGTATCATTACACACACATACTTGTACTGCACCAACTGCATGTGCTGCTTTGACATGCCCAGGCCCATAGAATGCACGTGCAGGGTCACTCCCCATCATGGTGTGAAATGCCTGCAGTGCTGATGTTTCCTGGGCAGCCTTGGTGTCCTGTGCATACCATATACATATAGTGGTATCGGTGATGTTGAAAGTGGTGTGTATGTTGAAATGTGTATTTGTGATGTTGAAAGCGGTGTGTATGTTGAAAGAATGTATATTATAATGTATGGTAGAGGGAGGTGTACATCATAGTGTTGGACATTGACGGGGTGTATGTGCTGCATGTGTTGTTGTGTGTGCATGATATACAGCAGCCTCCCAACAACCACAAAACAACCCAAAACAACAAAGAACAACACACCACCAGCAAAGAATAATACCACAGCACAACACCCCATCATTACCTTGATTTGTGAGGCAACTGATGGTAATGCAAGCACCTCCTTCAAACTGTGTTTAAACGCACTACTCGCAGGTGCAAGTATGATTTTTGACTTGTTCAGTATCAGTGACCGTTCATCACGACGAACAGCCTCTGCGTCCAGAAAAACACGGAAATCCTCCTTGGTGAATCCCGGACCAGCAATGACCAGGCACTTGACAATGGACCAGTCAACATGACGCACAATGGCATCATAAACCTACATGTGTAAGGGAATACAATGTGTGTGTATTTGCTGGGGAATACAATGTGTATGTATTTGCTTGAATGTAATTACTTGGATGTATTTGCTTGGATATATCCATTTGCATGTGTGCGATACTGTCTGTACTCCACACAGCAACACACAACTCCATCATATGCTACCTTGGTGAAAAACTTTTCCACTGCCTTTTCATACCCAGCCAATGCAGCCCCCCTCTTGCGAGGAAGTGTCGACTCTATTTTTGCCTTGACCACTGTGCATGATGAGCCTATGAGTAATACATTGGCAAGTCCATCAGTGATGAGTACAGCAGCCAGGTCAGCAGCAGCAGCAGGGTTGCAGGCGTCATGCACAAGCTGCATATCCAACACATCCCAACACTCCTATTGGTGTGGGGTGTGGGGTGTTTTGTTAATGGGGTGGGTGGATGGGTACGAGCGAGGCTTTTGTGGTGGGGCAAGGTATGGTGGATGTGCCCCAGCATCATATTCCGTACACACCATCTATGTTCCAATACGCATGGGTTGTACACACTAGACTACACCACAATTTATGCAATCCAGAAAAACACATGAAATAATCCACACAATAATCCACTCACACCCCACTCTACACATCCCACCCTACACACACACCCCACACTGCACACACACACACACACACACAATACCACTCTCCACACACCAACACACACCTTGTTGATAGTAAACGCACGGTGCTCCTCCAGCTCCAGTGTATGATATGCTCCCAATTTCACATGCTCATTCTCCACCAGATTACGCCCCTTTAACCGAATGCTCCCCCCTTGGGGATCAAAGTCAACATCTTCCACAGCGATTTTCAACGTGAGTTTGACTTTTTCGCTTTCCGCACCCACACCACTGTCACGTTGCACCTTGCGAAAGGTGGTGGCAGTGATGTGGTCGCCGACGCGAATGAGATTGTATGCATGCCACATGTCCTCCACTGTGTGTGTATGGAGAGGAACAACATGTGTGTAGAGGAGCAACGTGTATCCCTCTGCACATACCAGTGCAACACCAACACACGTGCCTTCTTCGGGGATGAGCTTGGCATGCCCAGCTTCTCCCCGTTTGTAGCTTTTATTGACAAGCTTCATGACAAGTGTGATTGAACAACCCAACACCCCTTAGCCTTGCAGCTGCCGTCCGGCCAGGCCTTGCTCTTTGAGCTTTTCCACCCACCGGTTGAGTGTAATGAAAAACCACTGGTAGAAAAGTGTGATGAATAGGATCAAGGACACTATGGTGAAGATGTTGTCGACAATCGTAAACTTTTTCTGGCGGGGCTGGGGGGTGGATTGTGCCTTGGGCGATATAGGGTCGGGAAACTCTTCTACTTCCTCCTCCTTGGATTGCTTGGCAGTCTTACGGGTCTTGATCGATGATACTGTGTAGTTGTTGATGGCGGAAATGAGTGTGCTGCGTGTGGGTGGTTTGTGTGCATCTGTGGTCAACGAGTGTGTCACGCACCCTTGCTCATGGCGATATAAGCATATATAATACGGGAATGGTTGTAGTGATTAATTTGTTATGAATGCGTGAACAAACATGGATCTGGAAAAACACAAGTCAAAAGTATTGGAGGAAACAACATCACCCGGCTCTCACCACCCTGCCACCACTTCTTCATCCTCCAACACCTGCACCACACACTCCACCAGTGCTTGCTCCCTTGCATCCTCACTTCCCTGCAGACGCTGCTGCAGCAGCCAGTCCATTGCTGCACGAACCCGCTGCAACAGCACCGCTGTTTGTGCTGGGCAACGCACTTTGACCCACCCGTTGACCGTTGACTGCCCATCCACATGGTGTACTTCCAGTGACGTGCCAAACAACATGAGTGCTGCAGGGGATACTATGCTACAATCACGCATGAATATGCGACTGGCCTTGACCTGGGGGGGGTATGATGTTCTTGTGTGTGAGAGTGCATGTTTGTGTGTAATCAATGAGAAACATGCGGTGATCAATGAGAAACATGCGTATGTGAGGCACATGGGGTGTATGTGCAATCATCAGTCAAAACAATATCCCCAACCTTTTCCAAGTACACTATAAACGGTTGTTGGAATGCCCGCGTGGGGAGCATGTGTAATGCAGATTGTGGGTGTATGGCAACAGGGTCAGTTTGATCATGCCATGCAGGTCGTGCATGTGTTTGACCAACAGCAGCATCCATCACAGCAATATTGGGTTGCAGGGCTGAACACAGGACTGCCTTCACCTTTGGGTGTGGATGATGTTGTGGGTTGGTGTATGTGTGTGTGGGTGATGTTGTGTGTGTGTGGGTGATGTGTATGTACATGAGCTGCGGGGTGTATGAAAGGGATAGTGTGTGGGCACAGGAGCATGATACATCTCTATCATCTAGGTTGATAACAGGACCACATAGCAGCAATGGAAACCCAACACAACACTCATGTAACATACCACACATGCTTTATCTGCATGACGGTTGTGTACAAGGCTCATATCATCCAACCATGCCCACTGCCTACCCCCACCCCCACCCCCACCCCCACCCCCACCACGTCGGCTCCCCCGTACATCCACCCGCACCATCCCCATGTCTGCCAACATGCTCCCAAACTGCTGCCTCATGTCGCACAGCATGCGCAGCGTGCTCTCCACCAGCCCATATTGCTGTAGGAATGCACGTGCTGCTTTGCGGTTGTTTGGTTGTTGTTGTTGTATGTGGAGCCATTGTTCGAGTGCTGTTGCAAGTAACAGGTGGTCACTGTGTTGCCCTGCTGCAAGAGTTCCACTGCCTGTGTTTTGTTGGGGTCTTGTTGTTTTGTATGTAGGGTGTTTTGAGGGGTGTCATGTGTACTGTTGGGATGTTGATGAACGCACACACCCCACCACCCACCCAACCCTACCCCCACCCCCACCCCTACCAGGAGCCTGCCATCCCTCTCTTGCCTTGGCACCCTTATCTGCTTGCCCATCCAATGCACTTGTATATGGGTTTTTGCTCGACACACATGCTGCTATGGATGCTGCAGGTGCCAAACACCCAAACCAACATGCAAGCACAAGGAGTTTACCTACACGTGCATCCACTGGGAGCTGTGCCAAACAACGACCTGGGAGTGAGTGTGTTTGTTTGGTTGTTTATATGAGTGAGTGTTTGGTTCTTTGTGTGTGTGTGTGTGTGTGTGTGTGTGTGTGTGTGTGTGTGTGTGTGTGTGTGTGAGAGAGAGAGAGAGAGAGAGAGAGAGTTGTGGCATGAATGGAAACGCTCGCCTCTGTTCCCCCCCCCCCCACATACCCAGAGCAGTCAGTTGTTCATCATCAGTGAGGGCCCCCACTTGTTGTAATGTAGACACTGCTGCTGTGACAGACTTGACAGGGGGGGGTTGTAGGACCTGTTGCAATACCTGTGCTGCTGTGCCCAACCTGTGTGTGTGGGGTGTATGTGGGGTGTATGTGTATACAGGGGTGGCTTGAGTTGGGTTGTCATGTGGCAGCACAACAACACACGGCATCACAAGCATGTGCATCACAGCAACACACAATGCCACGTTTACCACCATCACGCACCACCACCACCACCACACTCTTCATGTTCATACCCCAGCATGTGTATTTGTAATACGTACCCTAGCATGTGTATTTGTAATACCAATTCCTCCAGAGGCACCCGCATCATCTCTGGTGCTTGATACGCCTTCATGACAGACTCATAGCGGTGTTTTGTGTACAGTGCAAAACACAGACCACTTCGTACACGACCTGCACGACCCTTGCGCTGTCGTGCACTTGCCTGTATGTGAGTGTGTGTGTTTGTGTGATGCCTATGATTGTGTGGTCCAGATCAGCATAAAAAACACACGCACACCCACACCCACAAAAAAACAAACATAGAAAACACACCCACACCAAAAACCCACACCATAAACACACACACACACACAAAAACCACACACCTGTGACACCCAGTCCTCCACCAATAAGCTCATCCCCCTTGTTGCATCATACCGCCGCTCCTTCACCTTGCCCACATCCACCACCACCACCACATCCTCAATCGTCAACGATGTCTCTGCAATATTCGTCGCCAATACAATCTTACGACACCCTTGTGCACGTTCTGCTTCACTCGGCTGCCTAAACGCCCTTTTCTGTGATGCTGGTGCCACTGTGCTATGTAGAGGCAACACCCAGTCCACACACCCCGAGAGGGCCCTGTTGCTGGTGAGGCGATCCTGCATGGCTGCGATTTCCCCCATGCCAGGGAGAAACACAAGAAACGAGCCGCCTGCGGGTTGTGTTGTGTGTAAATACACCACAAGTTGTTCTAGCAGGTCGTAGTCGATGCGTGTTTCATCAACAATGGCGAGGGAGTGTCGGGTTGTTTTGCTGTAGCATTGGTATTGGGTGGGGTTGTAGTGGGGGTTGAGGGGTTGTGTGTCTGCTTCATCATCACCCCAGCCAGACTGTGTGGTGTGGGTGTTGGTAGATTTGTTGGGGGGTGATGGTGTGGGCGTAGTTGATGTGTGTACTTTTGTGTGTGCACATGGTGTACTTGTGTTTTTTTCCTTAATACACATTGTCAGCCTTCCTGCACACCCCCTCCACCACTTCAACACCCTCACCTCAACCCACATACATTACAACCCCCCACCCTCACCCCCACTCCCTCACGATGATCATACCCGCACAATGCCCTGGTCCCCCCCCGACACCACCTCCTTGAGCAACCCCACAGACCTCCGCACCCCCCCACCCCGGATCGCCACTGGTCCCTCAGCATCCACCCTATACTGCAACACCTCATATGCATCTTCTAGATACTTGTGCTCCACTGGGAATGTGCGGCCTGCAGCAGACAGCACTGGGCAGGTGTTGAAGTAGCTGCTGAGCAATGCTGCGTCCATGGTGGCGGACATGACGATGACTTTGAGGGGGTTGTGTGCTGCTGCTCTTCTGTGCATGAGGGTGCGGAGGAGGGCTAGGAGAAAATCACCCTGGAGGGTGCGTTCGTGTACCTGAGGGGGTGGTGGAGGGTGTGTTTGTGGTGTGTGCGTTTGTGGTGTGTTTGTTTGTGGTGTTAGTGGTGTGTGAGAGGCAGAGCAATAATGAAAGAGCACACTGGACATATGAACAACGAACTCAATCACACAACATTCTACACTCCATGACCCACAATACACTCCAACACCACAGCCATCCACCCCACCCCCACCCCATCACACCTCATCCACAATAACGTGTGTTGTCCTCAATAACAGGGGGTCACTTGCCATACGTCGTAATAATATGCCAGTGGTGCAAAACAACAGACGTGTTTTTGGTGTGACTGCTGCATCAAGGCGCACGTGATAGCCAACCTTGTGTACGTGTGTTTTGGGGTGGTGGTGGTATGTGTGTGGTGGGGGGAAGAAGTGTGTGTTGGGGGGGGGCGAGCGTATGTGTGGGGGGGAGGGGAGAATTGTGGGGTGGGGTGATGTGTGAGTGCTGGGAGCGCTGTGGATATGGTGTGGTTGATTTGAAAACAAAAAAGAAACAAGAAGCGTATATCTAGAGCACTGTAATCACATCTCACATGCACCATTATACACCACACACATGATACTTGTACACTACCCATGACAATCTCACACCCCACCCCCACCATACCCGTGACGCACCCACCCCCACCCCCTCCTCCCCCCGCTCCTCAGCAACACGCTCTGCCACTGACATGGCTGCTATTCGCCTGGGCTGCGTCACCACCACTGAAGCTGGGATGGAAGCTTCCGCTGCTGCTTCCAGTAGGTACTGAGGCACCTGGGTGGTGTAATGTGTAGTGTAATGTGGTGTGTAGTGTAATGTGGTGTGTAGTGTGTAGTGTAGTGTGTAATGTAGTGTGTAATGTAGTGTGTAATGTAGTGTGTAATGTAGTGTGTAGTGTAGTGAAAGTGGCTCCCACAAACAACCCGCTGTAAGAGGTACCTGGGTGGTTTTCCCACAGCCAGTATCACCCATGACAATGACGACATCGTGCTGACGTAATGCAGTGATGAGGTCATCCCGGATTTGGTAAATAGGGAGGGTCGCTCTCTTGGTGAGCCATTGGGTACCCTTGTGTTTTAGTTGTGAGTGTGTGTGGGGGGGGGGGGTTGTGTGTGTGGGGGGGGTAGTGTATGGGTAATGCAGGCTATTGTTGGGAATGAGTGTGTGATCGTCATGGTGAGGAGGATGCAATGATGATGTACACAATTGATACATACATTCAAGCACATGTGCATCAAGGTATGCAACAACCACACACACATGCCATAGACGCATGCTATAAAACACCATTTCACTGCAATACACGTCGCAAACACCATGTCAATGCACCACACTGCACAATCATCACCCAACACACCTCTTTGCTCCGTTTCCATGCAGTCCACTCACGATGCAATGCAGCACCATCACCCCTAGGCAGGTGCAGCCCACCTTGTGCTGCTGCTGCTGCTTGTCCATATCCAGCCCTCCTTGTACCACTACCACCACCATCACCACCACCACCATCACCACGACCACCACCATCATTATCATCATCATTGTTGTATCCCACTGGGTTGTTGGCAGTTGCACTGTCGTTGTGTGTGGCTGGTGTTGTTGTGCTGGTGTTGTATTGTGGCAAAATGGTGTGTAGGAAATCATGTTTGGCTGTCATGCTGGTACTCGGAGTGATGGCTGTGGGGGGAAACAGGGAGGATGTACACATGAGTTGTATGTACAAGCGATATACACAAACCAACACATGCACCATCAAGAACAACAAATGAATGCACCATCACTCACAAGCAATCACTCAACAACATATCACATCACATCACATCACATCACATCACATCACACCACATCACATCACTCCACACCACATCACATCACTCCACATCACACACACAAACACACCACCTCCCCCCCCACACACCTGTTTTGGCAGCATCATCAAATGAACACCACAACCCCCCAAAGGGTTCCACCAACACCTCCTCCAGTGGCTGTTCCTGCATGAGCTGATACAGGGCCCAACATGACGCAGCATTCTGTGCTTGTTGTATGTCACCCCACCCATCATGCTCTGGGAGTAGTTCGTATCGCTTGACTATGTGTGTTGTGTGTGGGGTGATGGTGTGTGTCTGGGGGAAATCAGTGTGGATGGGTGGGTGAATGCATGTGGGAATTGCTAATGGTATTTCGATCATGTTGTATTCTTTCCATGCATGTTGTATCATTTCCATTTATTGCTGCATTGGTTCACGACCTCCAATACCAACCCCCTTCGTATACCCCATATCCACCACCACCACCACCACCTCCATACCTCCAACACCCCCCTTGGCATGTTGACCCCGTAGTTGCTCCACAAGCACAGCATATCGTATCCCCTCACCATGTCCCCCTGGGGTGAGTTTTTCAAATCGAGGGTTGGGCAATGTGTGTTTGACGCAGTACAGTTGCAATAGGTGTTTTGGGAAGAGGTGTTTCTTCTGTGCTTGTTTTGCTTGTTGTGCAGCAGTGGTGCTCTTGCCTGTGGGGTGTAAGGTTGTGTGTATATAGAGGTTGTTTGTGTATAGAGGTTGTGTGTATAGAGCGTATGTGTGCGGGAGAAGAGAGTGTGTATAGGGCGATGCATGTGTGCCGATGATGTACATACCAAAACCATGTACACATGCATTTATATGTATGCACAAACCAACATACACACAAAATTACATACCATGACACAAACACACACTATACACACAACCTATCCCCTCACACCTTTCTTACGTCCAGCTCGTGTTGCCCCTGCCCCCCCCACCCCTGCTGCCTGTGCAATCCACCCCGCCAATGCCTCCTTGTGTATTTTACCAACCCCTGTTCCTATGTCTTCATCACCACCACTGGCAGCACCATCACCAAACAAGTCCATTCCTGGGAACCCGTCATCATCATCATCATCACTACCATCATCTTGGTCATTTCCTGGTTGCATGTTGTTTGTGGTACTCGTAGTCCTCGTGTGCTTGGTTGCATCCTTGGTGTGCACAGTATCACCCTCATTACCCTCACCAGTAGGAGTGGTGAGCTTTGGTAGTGGTACTGCTGTAGCAAGCATCAATGCTTCTATGTCAGACTCAGTCATACCTGTGCATGTGTGTGTAAGTAAAATATATCCCATGAGAGTAGATACAGTTTTGTGTACACATAATCATGACACATATGATGATGTACACATGCATCACCTTGAGCAACATCAACCCCTTGGCCCCCACATACCCATACCCCCCCCCCCAGCATACCCAATTCCTTCATCTCCTGTCGCAACGCCCCTATCGTCTGCCCCGCTGCCCTCTGTCGTCCCTTGTCCCCCACCATCTTTGCTGCTGCTGCATCTTCTCTCGCAGCTGTCATATCCCTTGCAACCTGCTGTTTCCGTGCTTCTGGAGACATCTTTGCCCTTGCCCTGGCAGCCCTCCCCTTGTTTTTCTCTTCCTCGGTGCCCCAGAGCTCCCAATCCTCAATGGAAGATGCCACAGAAGATACGTCATCATCATTGTCATTATGTCTATTGTTTTTGGACTGCTTGTTCTTTTTCATCTGCGTTTCACTTTTGACACTTTTATTTGTATCACCACCATTGTCAGTAAATTGCGTTTCCCAACCATCATCATCATCATCGTCGTCATCACTGCTGCGTGTCATGTATTGTGAGAGGATCCATTGTTTAGCAGCACTGGCTTCAGCAGCTGCTGTTGCTTGGGCTGTTTTTTGCTGGTGGGCACGTGCCTCTTCAATCTGACGTCTGTGATCAGGGTGTGTGCATGGGCGTGTGCACGGGTGTGTGCATGCGTGTGTGCATGGATGTGTGCATGGGTGTGTGCATTGGAACAAGTGTGCACAGAAAGTACACCGTCAACATGATACACAATGTACACCAACAAACGTCACCTGTACTCTTCCTGTTGCGCATCACTTGTGTCCTTCTTCCCACCATCCTCCGCACCTCCCACCGCTACCACTGCTGTATTGCGCACAGCTGCATCACCTGCTGCACGCCCCCCTCGAAAGCGAGATGGCAAAGCCCCTGTTGGGAGGTGCCAGCACAGCCAATCAAGCGCGGCAGGCTGTGAGGCACCATGTGTGGGTACAGTTGCACGCATTGCATCGTGTATGTGCTCAACGGAAAAGCCTAGGAGTTGTAGCTGGTCATACAGGTGCTCCAGGGTGGGGAGGGATGCGTCGTCGGGTGTGATGGCTGTGGAGGCTGTTTCATGTTGCAGTGCCTGGTAGGAATGGGATTTGGTTGTAATTGTCACTATGTTGACTATGTTGCTATCATGTAAAAGATTGAGGTTGCCTACCAGGAGCGACTCTTTTAGTCGAGATTCGACATTGGAATGCACCTCGACTGATGTTGCTTTTTTGGCAGCAGCAGCTGCAGCTGATTGCTGCATGTTGCTTTAACGAGTACAGTTGTTACATGCGCATTTAATCAATACTAGTTGAGGGTTGATATATGAATGAAAACAATTCCAATACAAGCAATGAATACAAGCGACGTACCTTACCAAGGTGTTGCGGACCATTGCCCTCCTGCTGCCCCTGCTGCTGCCCTCCTGCACACTGCACACAAACAACCTGCCATGGAGATCTGTGCTGCACAGAATTGCACTGCAATCAAATCTGCTGGGTCACCGAAACAATATTGTGTGTGTTACTCTGTCTGACGTACTGTCATGTGGAATGCTTTCAACAACTGTTGCACTGTGGCGCTGCGAGACAAACCGCGCTGGAAATTAACAACGATTATGCTGTGCTATAATCCCACAACAACAACCTGGCTGAGCTGCCAGTGGCAGTCTGTCATATGATGTCCTATGATGTCACAAAGCACCGCTGCCACAATACTGCACATGCAAGCCTGATCAACCACAACACATCATAACAATGCATTCTGCACCTGGAGGTGGTGTTGAAACATACTGGCTGCAATACGCTCATCCACTCTGTGTGCATGTTGTTGTACAAACATCACCCTGACACACGACTCATCTGCTTGTATTTGTAAAACACGTTCCGTCTGTTCCGCTTGCAACTGTGCCTTTTGTTCTGCATCCTGTACTGTATGCTTGTGCACACTGCTCCTGTTGCACAACATCCTTGACTGTGGCCCTCCCTCTTCCTCATGTGCTGCTCCTCATGTGCACCACACACCATGTGTATACCATCATCATGACCATCATCATCATGACCACCATTATCATCGCCATTGTAGTCACGCTCAGCGACGGTCATAGGGTCCAGGACGTGAGGAGTAGCCACCACCTCGGGGGGGACCCCCATAATCACGATCAGGTCCCCCACTCCCTGAACGGTAGCGGTCGTATGAATCCCTATCGTACCCGGCTGTAGCATACCCACCACCACCACCACCACCACCACCACCACCAGGGGCACCCCGCTCATATGCATATCCACCACCACCGCCACTGCCACCACCACCATATCGGCTGGCAGGAGGGGGGGGGTCACGGTAGCCGCCACCGCCACCACCACCACCGTAATAGTCGCCACGCTCGTATCTGTGTGTGTACATGCGTGTGTATGTATAGACGTGTGTTCATGTTAACATGTTAGTGCATATACACTGCGACTCCCACCAGCAACATACCCGCCCGTGCTGTACCCTCCACGCTCATAGCCGCCACCACCCCCACGCTCATAGCCACCACCCCCACGCTCATAGCCACCACCCCCTCGTTCATAGCCACCCCCGCGTTCATACCCACCTCGTTCATACCCTCCTCGTTCATACCCACCTCGTTCATACCCCCCACGATCATGACCCCTGTCACGCTCATACCCACCGCGTTCATATCCTCCACGAGCACCTCCACGGTCGTATCCACCCCTGGTGTGTGTATGTTGGTGTTGGACAAACACACAACCAACATCTCTCTCGCACAACAATCCATTCCTCTCTCTACATACCGTGGTTCATATGGTGCGCTGCGGTACCCACCACGACCACCACCATATGGCCTCCCACCATCACGCCCACTCCCACGCATCAACACTGATGCAGGGGTGCCGGGTGCGGTCTCTGATTGAGGGATTGCCCTGGTCACGGAAATGCGGCGGCCATCCAACTCTGTTGAATGCAAGTCCTTAATGGCATCATCCATGGATGCCTTGTCACGAAAGTATACAAAGCCAAACCCACGAGAGCGGTTGGTACGTTTGTCCACCATCACAGTGGCCTCCGTGGGGTCATACTTGCGAAAGGCTATGTTGGGGAATGGGATGTTGAGCCAAACATCGTAGAATGTTGAAATCATCAACCCCACGCACTTTTGAGAAGCTCTGAGTCGTTCATGTGCCAGGAGATACCACCGACAAACACCTTGTACGTGTTTCCTCCACCTCCTTCAGGTACCCCTGCAGATCTACTGTGCTCCTCGTTGCGTGGGGGAGGCTCTCTGCGCTCCTCACGATCGCTGTCACTGCGTTCTGGGCTGGCAACCATGATCGTTGCCCTTGATCGGGGTTAACTATTGGTGGCTGGTGGCTTTTTGTGCCCACCACTATGCTGGGGGTTTTGTGGATTGAGGTGTTGTTTTTGTGACCCTTGGGGAATAATAAAACACACAAAACATGTGCACAGCATCACCATTTTTTTTGTCCCACAGTACATAGATATGTTGTACCAACGTGTTTGATAACATACAGCTATCAACCACAAGCATCTATGAGCAACAAGTACTTTAATTGCTCGCACGAGACGTGAAAGAAACCCTCACCCATACTTGATCACCACCGACAACCCATCGATCATCATGTTTTCCAGACGCATACTTGGGGGTGCACCGGATGCCTACCGCATGGACCTGCGGTATCGTGTCCCTGGTGCTGCCTCCCTCCCCCCCGACCCACTGGATTTCCCCCTGATGGACGACACCACACCCGCTGCACCCGAGTTCCCCACCACGTCATCATCTTCCATGCACCCAGCCCCCAGCATCGAACAGGAAACCAGCATCCTCGACGAAACCACCAGCACTGTGGAATGGACAGATGATGATCCCATCCCCACTGTTGTACAGCGTGTCAAGCAAGCAGCCGTGCATCCCTCGTTGGTGGAGGAAACTGTGGATGTCACATTACACAACATCTCAGGGGACCCTCGCTCCCCCACCAGCCAATATGCCATTTTGCATGCCTCCGACCCCTTTGCAGAGATTCAAGTGGAACTCACTGTCCGCCGCACCAAGCCACGCTTGAAATCCATAGAACTCGCTCGTGCCAAGGACACCACCGGTACCATGAGCCCTGTAGATCTTGCAGCGGTGTTGGGTGCATGTGAACTTGAGGGTGCGTTACGATTGCGATGTGCAGAAGGCATGGCAGCTGTGTTGCAAGAGGACCTGGTGGATCGTATGGGGCGGCTGAGGCAGCTCAACCTGTCTCACTGTGGGTTGACATCTTTGCCTGGGGCAGTGGGGGCATTGTCCAGTCTGAGGGCCCTGTTGCTCAGTCACAACAAACTCACCACACTGCCCATGCAGCTGGGGACGCTCAAGCACCTGCAGATATTGGCAGTGGATAACAATTTACTGACCACCATACCAGGTATTGTGTGTGTATATAGTAGCACACCATATACATGAAAAGAATGTATAAAACCATATACAGCAAACATCTCTCATGTACACAAACTCTATGTACAACACCTGTTCCACCCCCAAAACACACACAGTGGCCCTCAAAAACTGCAGTGGCCTGCACGAAATCAGCCTAGAAAACAACAAACTCACCACCCCCATCATCGACCTCTCTGGCCTCAGTCAATTACGTGCCCTACACCTGTTTGGCAACCCATTGCAATTCCTCCCAGAACTCACCCCATGCACGCAGCTGCGCCACCTCAGCCTAGCGAATGTGCGCATCACTGCTGATGTCAGTTATTCCCAGTGGCAAGTGGAAGTGGTGGGCCAAATGGGACGAGGCCACAAACTGAGTGCCCTGTTTGCATTGATTTTCCGTCGCAGCAGCGCCCAGCACCCTGTGCTTGCAGGGGCCCTTGGTCGCCTGGCAGAGGACCCTGCGACGTGTGATTTGATTTGGAAAGAAGAGGGGGCGATACAGCAGTTGGTGTTGATGACGATGAGCGAACACAGTGTGGTGGTACAGCAGGCGTGCAAGACATTGGGACACCTGGCAAAGCATACACCAGCAATTGCAGATGAAATAGTGGATTGTGATGTGTTGTCTGCATGTCTGACATTGATTACCAGTACCCGGTATACCCATCAGATAGCGGGGTTGCAGCTGATTGCTGATTTGTCATTCGCATCAGAGTCTGCTGCTGTGCGCCTGATGACTGCTGATTTATTGTTGGCAATGCAGGTGCTACATGTGGGGTATACGTGGGGTATATGTGGGGTATATGTGGGGTGGGTGGGTTGTGGGGGGTTGGAGTACTCTTGTGGATGCAACATAGTGAGGGTATTGCACACATAGTGAGGGTATTGCACACATAGTGAGGGTATTGCACATGTAGTGAGAGCATTGCACACATAGTGAGGGTATTGCACACATAGTGAGGGCATTGCACTTGTATTATTGTGTATGCACACTGTTTAGCACTGTATGTTTGTACACACACATTCTATACACTACACACACACACCACCACTATACACCCCCCCCCCAACCACAAGGGTGTCATGGGTGGTGGCAGTGATGATGTCAAGGCAGTGGCACTAGAGGCAATAGGTAACATGGCATTCTGCACTGATAATCGTGCCATCCTGTATGCTGCACATGGTATTAAGCAACGCACTGCACGATTGGCGCTGGCAGCAGAGGGGACCGTCAAGCATACGGTCAAAGCTGCTGCCATACGTGCCCTTGCCATTCTTGGTATGTTGTTGTTGTTGTTGTTGATGATGATGATGATGTTGTTGATGATGGTAATGGTGTTGTTGTTGTTGATGATGGTATTGTTGATGATGATGGTGATGTGTTGTCCTTTATGTTTGTTGTTGTTCAAACATTAGTTTGTTTTCCTCATTGATGTGCTGTTGCATGAGGTAAAACACTACCACCACAGGTGAAAACGAAACAGTGCGTGCAGCAGTCGGCAAACCGCCCATACGTGGCCGTGGTTTACGCATCCTGTGTATGGATGGTGGTGGGATGCGAGGTGTGGCCACTGTGCGCATGCTCCGGGAGTTGGAGGCTCGTGCCGGTCGCCCCATCAGAGAACTCTTTGACTTGGTGTGTGGGACCAGTACTGGTGGTATACTGGCAGTGGCATTGGCAATAAAACAGCTCACATTGGACGATTGTGATGTAATATACAAGCAATTGGGCAAACAGGTATAGAGTGTGTTGATTTTGATAATTGACTGGGGTGAATCTGTGGGTGAATCTGTGGGGCTCTGATGAAGTGGTGAATATTCTCTACCATAACGTATTCTATTATTACAACCAGCAGCAACACATGAAGAATACCCGACACAGGTATTTTCCCAACCAGCAGCAGTCAATGCACAAGAAAAAGAATCATGGCGTGATTCCCTCTACCGTGTGTACAAATCAGGACAGCAGCATGTGCGTGTGGCAGTATATGGTGCCAAACACGACACCACTGTATTTGAAACACTACTCAAGCAAATTTGTGCCCAACCGGTCAACGGTCAAGACATTGGGGAACGCATGATTGACACCACCGTGCTTGGTGGCCCGCACTGTTTTGTGGTGGCCACCCTTGCCTCTGTCACCCCTGCAGTGCCCTATTTATTCCGCAATTACGAATTCCCACCTGGAACCTCTGAACTGCGGGATGCCATCAAATGCTGTGACGGCAGCAGCAAGGCCCTGGTGTGGCATGCAGTGCGCGCATCCTCTGCTGCACCCTACTATTTAGATGATTTCACACTGGGCCCTGATCGCTTTCAAGATGGTGCTGCCATTGCCAACAACCCTGCATTACTGGCATTGCAAGAGGCACGAGCACTATGGCCTGATGTGCCCATTGATTGCCTAGTCAGCCTTGGGTGTGGTGGTACACCCCTGCAAAAGCGGGAACGCAGCATGAGTGCGTATCTGGAGACGGGCAACGTGCTGATTGAGAGTGCATGCAGTGTGGAGCGTACCGATGCTGCATTGTGTACACTGCTGCCTATGATTCCGGGTATCCGCTATTTCCGGTTCAACCCAGTAGACCAGCGGTGTGGGGTGGAGCTGGATGATATAGATCCAGTCAACCTAGCAGCACTGGAGGATGCCACTGTGGAGTATATAGGCAACAAGGCAAACATGTTTGATGCAGCAGCACGTGCGCTGTGTGGGGCTGATGAGGATGGGAATGATGGGAGTGATGATGTTGCTACTAGCTCGTTTAACAGTCGTCTGGGTACACGGCGTGGTGTGTTGCTGGTGCGTAACAATCGCAGCAGACTGTCAGACACACATGCAGAGCGTGTGGGACAAGTAGTGGCTGGGTTGTCAACGTTTGTGGATGAGGTTGACCTGGCACCCCACATGCCTGTGGATGAAGATGATGTCGCTGCCCGGAGTGTGTTTTCACCCACTGCAAGCACCCGCAGCACGGATGTGACGACCTACGTCTCCCATGTGTTTTCCCGATTACTTTCCGATGCACTGTCCAAGCATTACGCAACCCTTGGTGTGGTACACTTGGGGCTGCACTATGACCGTGTGGGGGCTGTTGTAGCATGGCAGCGGCAGTTGCATTGTGTCGCAGAGCCCAGTGCCGAGGCAACGCGGCTGCTCAGGCAGATGCGTGCCCCCGAAGGGACTGGCCTGGCTGATGCACTGGCAGCATGTCACACAGTGGAGACGGGGTATGGGGAGGTGGGCTTTGTATCACAGACCAGCACGCTGGTGGGGGGGCGGAGGGTGACATCGCTGTTGCTCGAGGGGACAGGGGCGTGGCAGAGGTTGATGCCTGAGGCTGTGGGGGATGTGCATGGGTCGTGGCGGCGGCTGCTGGTGGTGGCGACGGGGGTGCTGCAGGAGACCTTGATACAGGTGTGTGGTGTGGGTGAGTGTGTACTGGTTGTGTGTATGAATTGCCTGTATATTGGTTGTGTGTATTGATTACCTGTATTGTTTTTTTGTACTGGTTGTACAAGCATCATTATCATTTTATGCACACATCATCACACAAGCCATCACACAAGTCATCACACTAACCTTCACAGGCATTCCTGGAGCATGGTGCCAAGGGTGTGGTATGTGCCAAGGAAGGTCTCCCACAACCAGTAGGCCCTGATGAAGCTGCACGTTTTTTTGCTGCATTTTACCCAGTGCTGCTGAGTGGGGGGGATGTGCAGAGTGCACTCAGTGCTGGGTGTGCAGCAGAACCCAGCTTGCAAGATGTGTACTGCTGGTACAACAGCCAGGTGTGTGTGCGTGGGGGGGGAATGTGTGCATTGTTGTGTGCATACAAGGAAAGAATGTTGTACAAACATTTTGTAGGGCATGCAGACAACCACAGTGATACAGTGATGCAGTGACACAACCACAGTGATCATGACACCACCACCATATCACTCCCACTCTAAATGCACAGGATGGGCGTTTTCTCATGCACACATTATCCAAGTCACGACAGGGCAGGCGGTATGACGCACTGGTGAGCAAAGACTGGTCTTGGAGGGATGCACGTACAAAGAGTGACCCTGGCATGCTCATTATGTAGTGTGTGTGTGTGTGTATTATTAACTATGAGTTGTGTTTTCCAGTTGTTATGGTTACGCACCTATTGTGCAAACAATGCAACTACCAGCATCCAAAATAAATAGCAAAAATGCATTCATTTCTATCAAGTTGCCAACACCACACACATCCACACACCCACACGCAACAAGGAAATACAAACATCTCGCTCCACTCGACATCAATAATCAATTGTGCCACCGTGGGCGATTGGTGCTTGGTGCCTTGCTGAGCAATGGCTGTGTCAATGCATCATGCACATCATGCACACCATGCACACCCGCGTCCCCTTCTTCCATTGCACCATGTTGCCCATCCACCCCCTCTACTTCAACTACACCATTTTCCACCATTCCCACTCCCCCCACCTGGGAGCCCCCACGTTCTCCCTCCACCTCCACCTCCACCACCCCATTTTGACTGTGAACGCTCTTCAAGCTGCGCCCCTCGTGCCACTTTTTCAAGTGTGGGTGTGTCCCCAGTGTGTGGTCAATCCCCTGTGCTGGTCCTATACGGGGCACCTGTGCAACTGCAAGCTTGCGCAGACGCTTGGGCAGGTTGCGCATGATAAGTGCAGCATTGACACGTTTGGTGGCTAGGTTGTCAATGTAGGTATCATGTTCGTCTACTATTTCCTGTTGGAGCAGCTCCTCTATGACATCCTCAATAGTGACAATGCCCACTGCCACACAATTATAGCCCAATACAAGTGCTTTTTTGGGCTGTGTTGTGATCATGGGGGGTGATGTGAATTGCAGTGGAGGTATGCAGTGAATGTATACATCACTCGGTGATTATGATGATCAGCAAACAAGCACCCACCACACCCACAACCCACACCCTCACAAACAGTACCTCTTGTTGTAACAGTTCTTCAATAAACGATGGCACATCCTCCAGTGCGCGACGCCCAGAACCACTCACATCCGCACTCGTCCCTACCTCCTCCTCCTCCTCGCTGCTACTCCACCCATCACCACCACCATCATTCAACTTGGACACTAGCACCGCCATGTGACTGCGCCCTGTCTCAAACAACCGCAGCAAGTCATACAACGGCAATGAGTCTGGCAACACCGGCAACGTGCGAATCTTGCAACTCAACACAGGTGTGTCCCCGGACTTGTCCACCATGAGCAAATCCTTTGCCAGCAACACCCCCAGCACCTCCTCGGGGCACCCGGGGCGGTGTATGGGGATGCGACTGTGCCCCTTGCGGCAAATCAGGCTAAAGGTGGGTTCATCGAGCACCGCATCAGCAGGCAGCATAAACGTCTTGTCCAGCGGGGTCATCACCTGACGGGCAGTCTTGGCTGCTGCATCCAGTGCACCTGCAATGACACGCACTTCATCCAGGGACAGCTCCCCACCCAGGTGTTGCTTTTTGTCATGCACTTCCACCAGTGCCTTGAGTTGGGCTCTGCGGAAAAAAGCAGTCTGATGGCCCAACAAGCGGTCGAGGACCATTGCAATCGGTTTGGCAATGGGGTAACACAGGGCCATGAGCACACGCACAAAGGGGGCAGCACCTGCACCAATGGCAAGGCCGTATCGTTGACATAATGCTTGGGGGATGATTTCACCAAACAACAGCACGACGGTGACGGAGAGGAGGACGGCTGTGATTGGGTTGAAGAGGCGATCGAGAAAGAGGGGGAGGGCCTCTGCTGCAGCGGCGTTGCACATGAGCAGCGTGACTAATAGGAGGTGTGGTTGGGCTACCACCTTTATGGGGGTGTGTGTGGGGGAGATGTATTGGGGGGGTTGTATGGGGGGTTGTTGGGTATATGGACGGCGACGTACTGATAACAGTAGCCACAACATACCGGGATAATACGCTCTGCATAGTGCTTTTGGCGTTCAGTGCCACTGCGGCGGAGCACTTCCAGCTCCACTACGTCGAGGGACATGAGGCCCAGTGTGAGGCCAGACATGAGGCCTGCAAACAACACCAATCCCGCTGAGGTGCAACCATAAATCAAGTCCAGCACGGGATCACCCGTGCCAGGGTGTTTTTTCTCAATCATGACGTCGTTTTGTGCAATGAAACAGCATCGTGATGGCGTTGGTTGCGCTTCTGGTGGGTGTATTGACAGTTTGTTACTTGTTTATTGCATAGTTGATACTGCAGCTTGCTATGGTTTTGCGAAAGTGTCTAGATGCTCTTGTTCATGGGTATCGTTGTAATGGTTTGTTGTCAAGCGGGGGTTGGGAAAAACATCATGTGGGGTGTTTTCCCACATCAAACCTATATTTTCACTGATGTAGAACAGGTGTATGTAATGTAGTACGATCTTGGCCAGTAGATCAGCATCATGGCAACAGCAGCAACAGCTGGGGGTGGTGGCATCACACGTACCCTCGATAGCAATTTGACACTATTTAGTGCAGCAGAAATACGAGTTGTACGTTGTGTAAGATGACGTGGTATTTGATTGATCATCTACTCCCCACTGAATCATCAATCCAAAACCATCACCAACATCAGGCGATTATCACCGTGGGTGACATCCCAGAGGACTGCCTTGCAACATATGTTTCATTAATAACAAAGCACCGCCAGGTTGAACTGACTAATGTACAATCATTCTACACCCCTGTCGGTGAGCAAAAAACGCCTTTCAAGTATTTCCCGTGGCGCACTGGGTGCATGCACTTCAAGTACCTTGGCGAAGAGGGTGCAGCCGTGCCCAGCCCCTTGTCAACCTTGTATTGGCACCGCAAAGTGCTTGGTATCATCTGCATCTGCCACTGCCCCACAGCGACTGACTTGGTCAAGGAGTATCAAGCATTCCAACAGGCATGCCGGGCCCATCCCGATGCCTTTGCCGTGCGCTTTTTTGCATTCAACCCTACCGAGGCGCATGTGGAGGCAGACAAACGAACATTGCGCAATTTTGTAATGATCCCACCAGGGTCGTTGGAGCACTTAGCATACCACACCGAGGTGATGATGCACGACTTTGCAGCATGCCTGTTGGCAGAGCTTGAGCGATGGCTCTTGGCAGCAAGTGTCAATTTGTTTACCCTGAATACATTTGTGGACAGTGCAGAGTTTACAGGGGCCACTGCATTTGAAGACTTTAGCAACAAGCTGCGACAAGATGATGTATGGGTTATGGGATGGCATATTATCACGCATGTTTCATATTTTCGATCCCATGGCAACCACCACCACAGGATATGGCGCTCAAGCGTCGATATGCACGGCTGCAAAAGGCACAAGGTGATGTTGCCCTCTTGGCTGGCAGCCCTGCTGATGCGTTTGACCATTACACAGGTGCCATTGACCTTGCACGTGTGTCCAATGATGCTGTGTGGCTGGCTGCTGCATTGGAAGGTCGTGTGACTGCCAAGGTAGGGGATTTTGTTATGCAACTAGAGTATAGGGTATACCATACTCCATCATCCTCACACGGCAACACCCCTACAACAGTTGGTGGACATTGCAACAACACAAGGGGCAGTGCGGCAAACCAACACGTCTGCATTCACCGGGGAGGGAATGCGCAGCACCAACAGCCTACCCACAGAAGCAACCACCAGTGAGACTGACATCCCCACCCTGGCAGCACAAAGCAATCCCCCAAGCACCACCATGGGGAGCACGACCAGTGTGGGGAGTGGTGGCGGCTTTGGTGGGAGACGTTTCTGGCAGGCAATGCGCAGTGCAGCAGTGGAGGAGGATGTGTGTGCGTCCCTTGCAGATGCCAAACGCGAGCTCCGTCGCAAAGGGGCATTACCACTGCAGGTTGAGTTGGAGTTGAAACTTGCACGATTCCTGGTGGGCATGCATGGGACACATGCACGCGGGGAAGTGAATGAGATGGTGAGTGGGTTGGTGGAACTGGCAGGTGCATTGTCCCTGTCAGAGGATAGGCTGGCGGCTGTGGTGGAAGCTGCCCAGGTGGTGGGGGCGGTGGGACTGGCACGCAAGCGCACGCTGATGTTGTGGCAGGCAGTGGAGTTGAGTAAGAGCATGGAACGACCTGATGGTGCAACACTGGAGATTGCGAAAAAGGCATTGGAACCAGTGGAACTGGATACTGGTGTGTTTGTGTGGATGGTAGTGGTGTGGTGGTGTTGTATATGATAATGATGCTGTGGTGTTGTATATGATGATGCTATGCTGTGTATAATGATGAACACCCCCCCCCCCCATTCTCTCCAGATGCATCGTCTTCATCTTCAATAGTCAAGCGTCGTGGCATTGTACAAGCAGCAGTCCCCCTGCACTGGGGTACTGTGCGTACAGGCTGCATTGAAGGGGTGCTGGCACTTGCCATACGAGCACGACAACATGTGGAGGTGTGGGATTGTGCATCCATGCTGCTCAGGGAGCAGTACACACAGCTGTCCACTGGGCGGCAGATGAGCCTTCTGGAAACACTGTCAGCAGCAGCCACGCAAATGAGTGCCAGTGAAAAACAGCGACCGGGACCGGGGCCACCCCCTTTGATTTCATTTGTGAGGGCGGTTCCACTGGCAGAGCCGTTTCGACCTGCACTGTTGTGGAGCAAGGGTGGTGGTGGGAATGGTGGTGCTGGTGGGGGAGGGGGGGGGGCTGGTGGAAAAGGTATGGGGATGTGTTTGATTGACGCGTGATTATGATGCTTATCCGTATATGTGTTGTCACCCCACACCACTACGTTTCCACCCCACCCTACTACCATCACAGCACGTGGTCCATTCATATACGATCCATATTCTGACAAGAGGCAACAAGAACAAGAAGCACTCCGGCCATGTCAATGGGTGTGTGGGGAAATGGCAACTGTGGAGGTGGATGTGTACAACCCCACCACAGTGGGCTTCAAGGTGGACAGGCTTGCTATTGATGCGCAACATGTGGGGAGGCCGGGGGGGGGGCAAGGTGCAGCACATGAAGTAGTGTCTGTGGGTGTTGGGGAAAATAATGGTGCTGCTGGTGGTGTTTCTGCTGCTACTACTGCTACTACAACTACTACCATTGGACAGCATGCCCCATGGAAGCCAATGCCCACATCATTGCGTGTGCCTGCATTGACAGCAGTGCCCACACGATTGCAGCTGATTGGTGCACCTGCAGCAGCTGGCACGTTTGTGTTGACTGGGTGTCGCGTGTCGACGTTTGGGGTGACGTGGCATCAACCATGGGCACCAAAGAGGGCAACCCAAGGTATGTGTACGTGTGCGTTCTGTAGGCGTATATATGGATGTGAGAGTTTTGTGAAACACACACAATAATGCTTCCCTCAATGATGACGACCACCACCACCACCAACACTCAACAGCAACCACCCTGATTCAACAAGCAAAAACCCACCAAGAGGAACCTGCAGCATCCCCAGCCATGCGAGTCTCGGTCGTCCCCCCCCTCCCCCTGCTCATGGCGACCATTGACCGTGGTACAACCACCATCGAAAGCCAAGCAACAAGCCCACCGCGGAGCCCCACAGCAGGGGATCGGAGAAGAAATACACGTCGTGTATCGGCCTACCATGGGGAGCGATTGACATGGTCGTTGGTGTTGGAAAACATCGGTAAGCAGACGATCGAGCGCATGCGGATACAAGGCGTAGTGGGGCATCATCATCACCACCAGGGGCGGGGGAAAAGGGAGCGACAGGGGCGACGGGGGGGGCGTAGCTACACACAGGCGACGGTCACTGTGGCGCCGCATGAGGATGTGGTGCTGACCCCTGGGCAGGAGACCCGGGTGCCTGTGCAGGTGCATGTGGGTGAGGGTGTGGAGGTCAATGCAGAGGTGGTGGTCGAGTATGTGGGGGCGTATGGAGCTGCAGAAGAAGCAGCGGTGGCAGGGGGGCATGGGGTGGTGGGCAGACGACTCAAGGTGCCTGTCGCCATACGCATGCAGCCATTGGTGCGTGTGGCTGGGGTGCGTGTGGTTCCATGGTTTGATGCGAATAGGAAGCTCGAGTGTGTTGTGGAGGTGGATGTGGTGGCGGTGATGGGGGAAAGTGTAGAAGGGGACAGTGAACAGGCAGGGTATCGTGTGTGGTTGGGCACACAGCGCAATGACGGTCATGCAGGGGCAGAGCATGACAGTGGTGTGCTGACAACTCCAGATGAGCGGGTGACGGTGCGGCGCCCTGTCGAGGGCTTGTTGAGCCCTCTTGGAAGCAACACTACTGCACTTGAGGACGGCACACAACCAGTGGACAGCATACTGCATGAGCACTGCTTATTGCACTGGGCGGCACCTGATGGGCGATGTGGGGCGGTGCACTTGCCACGCGAGTCGGTGGCATTGGATGATGCAGCTGTGGCACTGCTTCGTGGGCATGGAGCGTGCACCACTGTGCGAGTGTGCGGTGTGGAGGAGACTATATGCAACGGGGAGCCCGTGGTACGGGCGGGAGTTGGTGACGTGCTGCAGGTGGAGTGCTGCGGGGGGAGCATAGTGATCGAGGGGGAGGAGCACTGTGCAGCGCTGGCGGGGGTGTTGCAGAGTGATGGTGCTGTACAGCACATGTTGGATGTTTTGTGTGTGCATTCGGGTACGTTTTGTGTGCGTGGTGTGGGAGGGGCGCGGTATGAGTGGGTGCGTGTAGAGGTGGCAGCTGGTGGTTGAGCGTTTTTGTGTGTATTTGTTCCTCGAGTATTTTTTGTTTCGTACACCGTGTGAATCCTATGGTAACACCTAGTATAGTATCATGGAAAAAACCTGTAGTTGTTATTTGTAGTTTGAAGTTGTTTAGTTTCTTGTTTTTCTGGGTTTTTAGTTTTTAGGTTGTAGGTTTTAGTTTTTAGTTTTTAGGTTTTAGGGTTTAGTTTTTTAGGTTTTAGGTTTTAGGTTTTTTAGGTTTTAGGTTTTAGGTTTTAGTTTTTAGGGTTTAGGGTTTAGGGTT
>VFQP010000706.1_pt1 | contig 56149 bp, 51 predicted proteins | sample 3512351 | NCBI WGS metagenome assembly VFQP01 (sample SAMN10412372, study PRJNA504923) | tailings metagenome | isolation source: Relicate 1 Philex TSF1 revegetated site | place: Philippines: Tuba, Benguet | collected 2017-08-29 | reverse complement strand
ATTCCTAATTCCTAATTCCTAATTCCTAATTCCTAATTCCTAATTCCTAATTAAATTATTTTCGATTCGTAATTTTTCTTATATTATATAGGAAACGCTATTCATCATGAAAAAAAACATTGTTCAAACAAAAAGCTTTGAGTTCGCTATTCATATTGTTAAAACCTATAAAACTATTATTTCAGAAGAAAAAGAATATGTTCTTTCAAAGCAACTTTTACGTTCAGGAACATCCATAGGTGCTAATATTTCTGAAGCTGTCCGCGCTCAATCATCTAAAGATTTCATTCATAAACTTCAAATCTCACGGAAAGAAGCTAATGAAACCTTGTATTGGCTGAATTTAATGCAAGCAACAGGTCTACTCAGATCGGAAGTGTCTAAGAACTTAATTTCTCTTTGTGAAGAATTACTAAAAATTCTAACTTCCATTATCAAAACAACCGAAATTCAAATTCGCTGAGCTGTCAATTGACTACTCACAAGTTATCATAAGTTGAAACCATTCGTAATTCGTAATTCGTAATTCGTAATTCGTAATTCGTTTACAAAAATGGTTTTCCAACTTTTGGACTGATTTTTGATTTTTCCCATTCAGTTTGCAAAATTGCACTATTTTTAAACCCAAATATGTATCTATGAAAAAAGGATTTAAATACATTTCTGCCCTGGTGCTTTTATGTATGATGACCACTTCGATCTTTGCTCAAAAAGTGGAATTACCCAAAGATGCTGCTCCTGGACTTTACGCAGCTTTTATTACAACAAGAGGAAATATTATTGTCAAATTAGAGGACGAAAAAACACCGATGACAGTCGCAAACTTTGTTGGTTTGGCTGAAGGAAACATCACTCTTTTTGATTCCATTAAAATTACAAAGCCTTTCTACGACAGATTGAAATTTCACCGTGTCATCAAAGATTTCATGATCCAGGGTGGTGATCCGCAGGGAACAGGAATGGGTGGTCCCGGATATAAATTCTACGATGAAACAAGACCAGATTTAACGCACAGCGGCCCAGGAATTTTGTCCATGGCAAACAGCGGACCGGCAACAAACGGAAGCCAGTTTTTCATTACCCACAAAGAAACTCCGTGGTTGAACGGAAAGCACACTGTGTTCGGACACGTAATCGAAGGGCAGGATGTAGTGAACAAAATCGAGCAAAACGATGTGATGACGAAAGTTCAGATTATTCGCAACGGGAAAGCTTACAAATCCTGGAACGCAACAGAAGTTTTCAAAGCTGCATACGCGAAAGTAAAAGCGGAAGACGATGTAAAAAAAGCAGAGCAGGCTCGTTTGGATGCAATCGAAAAAGAGCGCATTGCAAAGGTTTCTAAAATGACGGAAGACGAATACCGTGTCTATATGTTGGCTGAAATCCGTAAGAAATATCCAAGTGCTCAGCAAACTGCTTCCGGATTGGTTTACGTGATTGAAAAAGAAGGAAATGGTACGAAAGCGAACAAAGGCGACCAGGTTTCAACACATTATATCGGAACATTCTTGAACGGTACAAAATTCGATTCTTCACGCGATCGCAACCAGCCATTGGATTTTACACACAATGTTGGTCAAATGATTGCCGGTTATGACGAAGCTGTTTCGATGCTCAGCAAAGGCGGAAGAGGAATTTTCGTTATTCCTTACTTCAAGGCTTATGGTGCTGCAGGAAGACCGGGAGCAATTCCTCCTTATTCTGACTTAGTATTCGATATTGAATTATTGAATGTGACTCCGGCGGCTCCGGTTCAAAACGGTGCGGTTGATAAATAACCGGATCTGAAAAAATATGAAAAAGCCCTTGGTCGATTGACGAAGGGCTTTTTTGTTTTCGTGCTTTATGGTTTTGAAAGAACGTTTGATCAATGAACGGTTTCGTAAACCCAAAAATGGAATCTCAAACGAATTACTTTTCACTTTTCCAGTCGCCGAAAAGCGGAGCAAAAGACTTGTCTCATTTTGGCCTGAATCTGATATGAAGTTGCGTGTTCGCGATATTGCGAACAGCCCTTACTGCCACTGGGCTAATAGATGGAACTTGTCCCGCTACTGCGGGATGTCTATCCGTCTTTTTACTTAAAATCAACCTTCTTTCCCGGACAAAAACTCCATGTCTTCCCTCACAATCCAAAAATTAAATTATTTTAACTGTAATATTTTTTGTTACAATTAAAATTTAATCCTACCTTTGTCGAAATGAACAATACACGATTTGCTACGGCAATACATATTATGACTTTACTGGCTCATTACCCGGGCGAATGGTTGAGTTCCGATTTAATCGCCGGAAGTATCAACATCAACCCGGTGATTGTGCGGAAAGAATTGATCGTGTTGAAGGAAGCAGGATTCATTGAAAGTAAAATGGGAAAAGACGGCGGATCACGGCTTGCCAGAAATAGTTCTGAGATAACGATTTCGGAGATCTACGACACCGTGAAAAGCGGAGAAGCATTGGGAAGAAAGAACCAGCATCCGAATCCGAATTGTGACATTGGAAAGGATATCAATCAAAATCTCCAGCTTCTTTTCAGTGAAACGGATACGATGATCACCCAATTCCTGAAAGAGAAATCCCTGGCAGATTTCGCATTATTGTTCGTCTGAAATTTTTTTATATCAATATGTAACAATTTTTATTACAATTAATTAAAATCGAAAATCATGAAAAAAGTAACAGTTATCGGTGCAACAGGTTTCGTAGGATCCAAAGTTGTAAATGAATTGGCGGAAAGAGGTTATGAAGTCCTTGCAGTTGCCAGAAACAGTGAGAATGTACTCAAAAACGATCATGTAACTCCAGTAAGTGCAGATGTTGCAAATACAGAAAAATTGGCCGAAGCAATCAAGGGAAGTGATGCAGTGATCAGTACTTTCAATGCGGGTTGGACGAATCCCAATATCTATTCCGATTTCCTTGCAGGAGCAAGAAACATTGAAAAAGCGGTTGAATTATCAGGTGTGAAACGTTTTGTTGTAGTTGGAGGAGCCGGAAGCTTATTTGTCGGCGATTCTCAATTGGTCGATTCTCCTGAATTTCCGGCAGAAATCAAACCGGGAGCAGAAGCTGCAAGAGATTACCTGAACGAAATCAAACAAAACAACACCCTTGACTGGACATTCTTCAGTCCGGCAATTGAAATGCACCAGGGAACTGCAGGAGTTCGAAAAGGAACATACCGCACTTCACTTGAAACTCCTGTTTTTGACGAAAACGGAAGAAGCGTTCTTTCGGTAGAAGACGTGGCTGTTGCTTTAGTGGATGAATTAGAGCAAAACAAGCATATCAAACAGCGTTTTACGGCGGCTTATTAAGATTCAACTTACAGAATATTAATCAGGGAAGACTTTTGATCTTCCCTTTTTTATTTCCAATCAAAATTTTCACTCTATTTCGTCATTGAGATTGATCCGGATTCCCACACAAAGCCGGACATAGGAAAACTTTGCATTGAAATCATCAACCGGCCCATCATAAACATTAAAATTTTTCTGGAATACAAATTCGGGTTTCACGATCAAATCCAAGCGTTGAGACACAGGAAAAATTCCTCCCAAGCTCACGGAAGGAGACACTGAAAAATATCCTTTAAATTTTTCCGTTCTTATTTCGTCAGTAAATGGCTGACCAGGACCCGTCGGAGTAGTCTTAAACCTGGAAGTAGAAGTTCCTGCTATGGGAATTCCCAAATAAGCTCCGGCTTCCAAAAAGAGCCGGATTCTTTCCCCCGCATTGATCCGTAACATGAGCGGAATGGAAAGATTCCAGAATTTATGATGTACATTGGTTGAACTGGACATTTTACCGGTATATACACTTTTATTCCAGGTGTGAAAAAAATTGGTTTCAAAACCTGTTTTCAAACTCAGTTTACGTTGGTCCATAAAAACAAGATTGGCACCAAAACCGCCGCCATAAAACGTTCTGATACCTTTCAAAGGATGGTTTACCGAACCATGTAATTCAAAAACAGGAATTCTCTGTTGGGCATGCAATATTGAATACATCCAGCAGAATGTAAATAAAAGGAAGGCCGTTATTGCTTTCATTGATCGATGGTTTTATAAAGAGATCACAGAAAACGAAAAGGTTGGATTCTTCATCGATCTAATTTTCTATTTCAAATGGATTCCAATACATAAACGAGCATACACGTTTGTAAATTCTTCCTTGAAATAAATACTGGCTCCAACGTCCGGACGAATCAATAAATCCAATTTTTCATTCATTGGAATCAATACCCCAACACCGAAAACCGGTCCTACAGAAAATCCTTGATTCAAGGATTCTTTCTTAATTATCTCTGTTGAAGCCTGATTATCAAAAGATGTGTGTTGCGTATAGCGCTTTTGTCCAAGTATCCCAAGCCCAAGATTTCCTCCTAGTTCAATGAACGTCATTCCAATATTGATGCGTAATACAACAGGAATTGTCAAATCCAGGTATGAGTAATGCACATTACTGATAGAAGAATAGTGTGCCGGATCACCCGAATTACCCCAAGTATGGAAAAACTGGAAGTCCAGACCTGTCCGGAAAGCAATTATTTTTTCAGATCCAAAAACTCTGTTTATTCCTAAACCACCACCGAAAAACTCCCTGGACGATCCAATTCCATGATTTACCGAAACGTGAAATTCGTTGAATACATTTTTAAGTTTCTGCTCTTTTTCTTGAGCGAAGACATTTGATAAAAACATCAACATAGCTCCGATAATCGTCCATAATCTCATATTCGTTTTATATTTTTCATAAAAAACATTCTTCTATTAAGGTACTCCTTTTTCTGGAAAATAACGACTCAATCCTTCTTCTCAAACCTTTTCAAATAGGTTATTCCAGTTTCTGGATTAAAAATTTCAAGCATATATATGCCATTAGCGAAAAAGCTTACATCTAGTTTAATTATTTTATTTGATCGTGTATTTTCCTGCGATAAAACTCTTCCCTGAGCATCAGAAATTTTAATTGAATTGACTCCCTTCAATGATTCAGGAAATTCCAAGTTTAGATATTCATTCACCGGGTTTGGATACAATTTGAAATCTGCGGATTCTACCGCTTTCAAATCTAAAATTGGATCATTGGCTTCATTTTTAATTAACTTCTCTTGTTGAAGCTCTGCAAATCCGGAATTTATCGTTAATTGAGAAATATCGCAGTAACCCGGATCAATGTGAGCTATAAATGGAGCATCATCAACAACCTCAAATCCCGGATTTAAAGTTACTGTATTTGAACCAACAATCTCCAACTGATCATTGCTGTTTATCGTAACAGCACCAGAAACAGTTACATTATGCCCCATTAAATTATTGTACAATATCGAACTAAGATTTAGCTGTGGTTTAGAAGTAATCAAAACATCTGTTGCACAAGGAGCCTGTTTATAATACCTAAAATAATCAATTTCAAAAAAACCTGGAAACAGTGTTGTTACGTCAGGTGCATTATTATATCCTTGACCATTTGGTTTTGAATAACCTCTTTGAATAGCCATATTAAAACGTACTTGCATGCGATTAGAAAAAGGCCAAGAATCATTGAAAAAATAACTTGTTCCGGCTTCAGCAGTATTACATCCTACGGCTTGGCTTTGACCGCCTATCATATCCATTGTATTATATCGATACATTGAATAAATAAATTGTCCGTCTATGTACCAATTTATTCTATAAAAGCCCCACTCCACCATAAAAACATGGTAGTCCGAACTAAAATCTGTTCCAGTACTTCCCCAATTTCCACTACATCCATGAAGTTCGTAGCCACATTGATTTTCTCCTCCTCCAGGATTTAATCTATTAGAATGAAGTGTAAAATGTGGATTTTTAGAAAGTCTTGTGGGATCATAAGTTCCAAAACAATCTCCTTCATTCCAGAATTCAAAAACATCAATTTCAGATCTAACTCCATTTTGCTCATCAAAAAGCCAAAATGACGGCCAAAGTCCTCTACCTTTGGGAATTTTACAACGAATTTCATATTTCCCATAACCAAACTCTTTTTTAGATTCAATCCACCCGGAAGAATAATCAAAACTACTATTCAATGTTACAGGAGGATTAGTGGCCCAATTGAGATAAGTCCCTGAAATCGGAGGGTTTTCCTTCCTAGCTATTATTTTAAGCATCCCATTTTCAACTTTTATATTATCAGAAATGGGTTTAGCAGGAGTTGTCCCCGTATTGGCATACCAATTTTTCCAATTTTCGAAATCATAACCAGCTATAACTCCTTGATAAGGGTAGATCCATTTTGATTCATCTAATGAAGAACCATCAAAATTATCTTCAAAGTACAATACCCATGATTGATCGTCACAAGGAACGTATGTATTAAGCGTTTCTACAGCATTGTAACATGACTGTGCATGTATTTTGCCTAATGCAACTGTCAAAAAAATTGCAATTAAACCATTAAATGACTTCATACATCAATTATTTACCTTATTGTTCAATTCCAGAATAACCTCCTGTTGCTTCTTCAACTCTTCCTGCAATTGGATGATATACAAAGTCAACTCTTCTACTTTACGAAGCAATAAATCATCCATTTGCCCCAAACTATATCCATTTTCCTGGAATTCCTGGGCAGAAGGAACTTCCGGTAAATGATGATTTTCTGTTACGAATTGTTTTAATTCACTCAGTGGCATTAAACGATAAGTCGGTTTAAATACATGGTCTGAATTCGGCACATCAGCTATTACTTTGATCTTTTCGCATAAAATCCCCCCATTTACCATTAATCGTGCTCCTTGAGTATCTGTTACATTGTTATCATATCTTTCCCATACTCCCATCGTAATTGTTCCATCTTTCTGCAATCCCATTATTGCACCCTGGTTTGACAACCCAACTGATCGTCTGAAAAACAAATTACCGTTATTTATATCACAATAAGTATTTGAATTGGAGTTATGCCCAATGAAAAAAGATCCTGTTGGTGAAGAAGAACTTCCAAACCAAACACCTCCGGCATCAGTTACTTTTAAATTGGTTGAAGAGATATTTCCATTTACACTCAACATTTCTGTCGGAGATGTTGTACCAATTCCGGTATACCCGTTACTTGAATTGATAAACATTCTATTGATTCCATCTGTTTTAAAATACAAACTCACTCCTAAAGTTGAACTGAGTCCTCCAGTTTGGAGGAAAAGGTCTTTGTTGAACATAAATCTTGCCCGATCCGTGAAGATATGACCGTAGGTTGCATCCCATGGCCCTAACTGAATATTACCATAATTGGTATTGAATGTGAATTGAGACGTAGTAGTCCAGGACATTTGCGAATAAGCGGTTGAACATATCATAAACATGATAAGTTGAAAAGTGGTCATTTTTTTCATTATTGTCAATTTAAAATTTGGTATTGGAAAAATACTAAATTTTACTTCACACATATGAGAATAAGACTTTAGTTGAAATCTCAAAAATAAATTGACTTTGGATTCCTAAGAAGTTTTTCTACGAATAAAGAATATACTTTTTCAATTTTAACACCTGTTTTTCAAATAGTTCGTATGACAGAATTGAAACAAGTATTGTGCAAATAGTAATGAATATTAATTCCAGAAAACGGGTTGGTAAAAGTGAATTAATATACATGATTGTATCAGATTTTTGAATGAAACTATTGAAGTACTCCCCAAATGAGCCCCAAACAAGAAGGTGATAAATATACAGTCCATAAGAAATCTGCCCCAGATACATAATGATTTTATTTTCCAGGATTGCCTTAAACACGTTTCCGAATTGAATCGTGGTAGCAATTCCCACCAGGAAAAAGCCCATTAACGCATGCGAGAATCTTCCGAACACTTCCTGGATCAATGGAGTCCCGAATACATTCCCCAAAATGTGCAATACTAAAATGACCAAAATCAAATAACCGTGTTTTAAAATTTTCTCAAGCCATTCGTATTGAAAGGTTTTCAAAAATGCCAACAAAGCTCCTATACCAAAGCAATCCAATGCTGCTGGCAATGCAACGTAGTTAAACAGATGAAAATTGGTAAAGTAAAGAACTGCTATGAATCGTAAAACAACCGCAATACAAATTATGAGTAGAACGACCTGCTTAAACCGCTTTAGAGGCATTAAAAGAACCAAAAACGGCCAGAAAAGATAAAACTGCTCCTCTACGGACAAAGACCACAAATGTGTGAAATACCAAAAGGCCAGTTGATTTTTTAATACTATCCAGATGTTGACGCTATAAGTGAGCATCCAGGCTACAAATTCTTCCGTTTGTATCGGAGCAACGAAATAACAGATTAAAATATACAAATAATACAACGGGAAAATGCGCAAAACTCTGCGGATGAAAAATGCTTTCAGCACTTTGGCAATATTCGCTTTCTTGATTTTTTGCTGAATTAAAATTTCAGTAATCAAGAAACCACTGATTACGAAGAATAAATTCACTCCGAAAGTACCTGAGTCAAAATTTGCAGATATCGGACTAATATGATGTATGATAACCAGTATCACAGCAAAGAATCTCAGTCCGTCAAGTTGTTTGTAATGCATTCTTACAATAATATTTAAATCGTATTATCTCCCTTTCGGAACTTGCCTGTAAAACCGGAAATAATCAATCTCAAAAGCCATCGGGAAGACTGCGTCTTTATCCGGTTCGTTTCCGTTGTTGTACTGAACGCCTAAATTGAAACGCACATCCATGGTTTCCGTGTCGGGCCAGAAATAAGCTTCCAACATGTCCCCGGGATTTTTCACTTTGGACCGGCAGTCGATCGGTTCACCCTTTTTTGTAAGGAAATGATAGGTTGTACGCACTTTCTCTCCGTCGATATACCAAACCATCTTGTAGAAATCCCATTCGAGGCCATACACATGGAAACCTTCATCCAGTCCTTCTTCCGGCCAGCTCTGACAAGGTTTGTACAAATCCGTCGGGCACGTGATATCCCGTGGTTTCTGCACTTTGTTGGAATGAATGTTCCAGTGCGGGTTCTTGGATAATCTTTTGGGATCGTAAGCGCCCATACAGCTGCTTTCATTCCAGAATTCGAAAATATCTATTTCCAGGGCATAACCATCTTTCCCGGAAAAGAGCCAGAAAGCAGGCCACATTCCTTTTCCTTTCGGCAATTTGCAACGCGCTTCGTAATATCCGTAGCCAAACTGTTTTTCCGATTCGATCCACCCGGAGGAATACTCAAAACTGGCCGTATCGCGTTTCGGAGGATTAGTCGACCAGTCGGTTACATAAGAACCCTTGATCGGTGTTGTTTCTTTGACAGCAATCAATTTCAAGGCTCCATTTTCCAGCCGGATGTTGTTTGAGATTGGCAACACCGGAGTTTGACCGGTGTTTGCATACCATTGTTTCGAACCGCCATTCGCAAAATCAAATCCCGCAAGGATTCCCTGGTACGGAATTTTCCAGTTCGCAGCGCTCAACTCCTTTCCGTCGAACGAATCTTCAAAGTCAAGGAACCAGGAAGCGTAATCACATTCCGGGAAGAATGTTTTGCCCAGTACTGGCCCGTAAAGCCCGCCATTGATTTTCTTCGTTTCCTTGTTCTTTTTCTGGGAAAATGAGTTCGGAGAACAGGCAAAAATGGAGGCCAAAAGGATTAAAACAGGTTTCATGCAGGATGAGTTTGAAATAAGCTTCGGTGAAAATACAAAAAAGGGAGTGACAAAAATCACTCCCTTTTCGCTCTTTATCTTGAGTATCTCTTATCGAACGATCCCGATTTCCAACAATGCTCTGTTGTCCATCACGTTCAATTTCTTTTGCAATGCCTGTCTTGCCGAGTTTGACATAGAAGACTTGATCTGGCTTAACATCTGCATTTTCTCTGCGTCGTAAGTCGTCGTAGCCGGTGCTTTCACTGTTTTGTTCAAACGGATCACATATACTCCGGATTGACCGATCATTGCTTTGGAAGATGCTTTGTCTTTCAATTTTCCTGAGAACAATGCTCCAACAACTTCCGGCTCATATCCACCACCCTGAATACTTGGTGAAGCGAATGTCAACTCAGCTTGTTTCACATCTGTTTTCAATTTCTTCGCCAATACTTCCAGGTTTGTTACAGATCCGATTTTTTTCATGATCGAATTTGCTTTCTTCTCGCTCAAAGCATCTGTTCTCATTCTTTCGTAAACGTCTACTAATTGAGGAGCTCCTTTTTCGCGGATGGAAGATACGATTGCAATAATCAATCGGTTGTCATCCTGGATTGGTGAAGAACACAAATCTCCAACTTTCGCTTCGTCTTTGTAAGCCAACTCCAAAATAGATTGTGCTGCCATTTTCGTTGTGAATCCCTGAACTTTCGGAGACTCATCAAACATACGAACCGGTCTTGAGTAATATCCTTCTCTGCGTGCAATTGTGTCGAATAAAATGATTTTATCTGTAATATCAGATTTCTTGGAAAGCTCTCTGTCGATTTTCGTCAACAACATGTAAGCTTTATCTTTCAAAGACAATTTCGTGTCCGCAGAAGCCAGCAATGTTTTTTCAACTACTGCCAAAACAGGGAATCTTACATCGTTCTTTCTGTCCAATACTTCGATGATATGGAATCCGAAATCTGTCTGAACCACCCCGATTTTTCCGATCGGCTGTTCAGTAGAGAATTTAGAGAACGGAGTCACCATTTCGTAATCCATGAAATCTTCGTATACTCCACCTTTGTCTTTCGATCCCGGATCTTCTGAGTATTTCTTCACGAATTCTTCAAAGTTTGTCTTGTTCACGACTTTCACCAAGCTGTCAGCCAATTTCTTCGCAGATGCAATTTTCTTTGTATCTCCTTTTTGAGCTGAAATCAGGATATGGCGTACTTTACAAACTGTTGTGTTGAAATCCATCACTTTCGCGATGCGTGTTTTTCCTTTGTCATCGTATGGTCCTACCAACTGACCGATTGAAGCTGTCTTGAAAACAGTGTCCATCGCTGCAGGGTAAGTTAATCCTTCACGTGCTTTCGGATCACCTTCCGGACGGAAAGTCATCATGTGACCTGAAGCATACATTCTTGGCAATTCAGAATTCTGCAAAATGAAGATAGAATCGTTTGTTGAAGTAGCAAATCCTTTCTTGATCTCTGCCAATTCTTTTCTGAATACAGATGAATCTCCTTTAGAAGGCTGAATGGTTACATCAAAGTATTTTACATCACGACCAGCCATTACCTGATATTTCGGCTTGTCTTTGTTTTTCTCATAGAATGCACGAACTTCTTTGTCAGAAATCTTCATTTGCTCATCTGTAATATCACGGTAAGCACCCATTACAAACGAAATGGACTTCGATTCGTTTTTCGCCAAATAGTCGTTTTTCGCTTCTAACTTCGTAACGTAAGCTCCCTGGCCAAGGTATTGGAAGTATTTTTCCTGCATACGCTGGTTGCGGATGATTTCTTTGGTTCTCTTCCACCCCTCGATTGCATTCGGATCTGTCGATTTCTCCTGATCCTGGATGTACTTATCCAACTGAGCAGCGTTGAACTGTCCTGTGTTTGGATCAGTAAATGCCTGCTGAATCTCAGGCAACAAAGAAAATCCTTCTTCTCCGTAAAGAAACGCTGTAAATTCTTTTTCAGAAACAGTCAATCCCAATGCGTCGAACTCACGTTTCAAGACAATTTCATCTACTGCAGCAGACCATGCTTTATCAGCTGATTGCTCCGCATCTCTGTCTGTATACTCACGTTGTTGTTGCTGAAATTGCTGTCTGTCCGACATTTCAAATTGTCGCAACTTGGAATTATAAATTGCCGTATCGACTTCTTCTCCGTCAATCGTACCAATGGTTCCTCTGTCAACAGAAGTTCCCAATTTGTCAAATAATCCAGTAAGAATAAAAACTAAAAGAGCCAAACCTGTGATCCCTACCAACAGGTAGCGCTGGTCTCTGATTTTACCAATGATTGCCATTCTATAATTTCTTTTAAGGGTGCGAATATAATCAGTTGAGCCGACTTTTTAAACCTTTCAGCTTTTTTTTGTTGTTTAAGCATCAATTATTTGCCTGACGTATCTTCAGAAAACGGGTAATATTGATTTTTCAAACAGAATAAAAGTTTTTAAATTGTTCAAAAGTTCAACCGTTAAAATGATCTGTTCTTATAACTTCTCAATTTTTGAACATTTAAACATTTGAACGTTTTTAGCTTCCGGGTCAAAAAAAGTTAAAAATCAGGTCAATCGGAATCCGGAAAAGGTATTTGCTCGTAATTCTTTGAAAATTTGCACCATGAAACAAATCACATCTTTTTTAATGATCGCGCTGCTTTCTTTGAGTTCCTGCGCACAAAAAAACCAGGCTGCGGAAAAGAAAAGTAAAACTCCGGATGAACTGAGTAAATACCAGGTTGCCTATTTCGGCAGCGGTTGTTTCTGGTGTGTTGAAGCTATTTACGAATCTGTGAAAGGAGTTGTGGAAGTGGAGAGCGGTTATTCCGGCGGACATGTCGTCAATCCCAGTTATGAAGATGTTTGTACGGGAACAACCGGTCATGCGGAAACAGTGAAGATTTATTATGATTCCTCTGTTGTTTCGTATGATGATTTGTTGAAAGTCTTCTATGAATCGCACGATCCGACAACCTTGAACAGACAGGGCCCCGACATGGGAACACAATACCGTTCTGCTATTTTCTATCAGAATGATTACGAGCGGGAACACGCAAAAGCGTACATCAAGCAATTACTCGACACAAAGAAATTCCCGACGATTACGACGGAAGTTTCCAAATTCACCGCGTTTTACAAAGCGGAAGAGTACCATCAGAATTTCGAATGCCGGAATCCGAATAACGGATATGTGAAAGCAGTTTCTCAGCCGCGTTTGGAGCAGTTTAAAATCAAGGCACCGGAAATGTTGAAGGAGAAGAAATAATTTTGAACCACAATAGGTACCATAGAGCACATAGTGATTTCATTCAATTGAAAATAATATAACAAGCAAAGCAAGTTAAAAAATATGTGACCTATGTTCCTATGTGGTTTATTTTTCAACCACAATCCTTCACATAAAAACAGAGTATGTAATTCTACCTAAAACTATGTGCCCTATGTTCCTATGTGGTTAAATTCTCGTGCAGATTCCTTCCTCTATGTGTCCTATGTGCATTATTCGAATGAATATCAATCCAGGTTTTCCAAATAATCTTCCACTTCCCGCACATGCACCATCGGGATGGAACACAACCCGGCTGCGCAAACCGTAGCTTCATTTTCATCGGTATAGCGTACCAGCAAAAACGATGAACTTTGCTTTCTGAACATATTCCAGTCGGCAGTTTTCGGAATTGTCAGCAAGCGAACTTCTTTCTGGAAACGCAACAACAAAAGCGCCCAATTGGAATAACCGGAACCGTATTGTTCCATTCCATCAATCACGTTTTGAAGCATTTGTTTTGCTTTTTCTTCGTAATCCAGCTTGTCAGTCAACAATGAAAGCGTTAACAGATTATTTGCCATGATGCTATTGGTCGACGGAATCACATTGTCATTGATTTCCATTTTGCGCGCAATCAGATCGTGATTATCCGAAGTAAAATAGAACATCCCGGATTGTGGGTCAAAGAAGTGCTTCAAGGTATAGGAACACAATTCTTCCGCAAAATTCAAATCTCCTTCATCGCCTGTTATTTGATAGAGATTCAGAAAAGCCTGTATCGTAGTTGCGTAATCATCCAAAAATCCTTCAATGAATGATTTACCGTTTTGTCGCGTATGCCACAATTGAAAATCATTTCCGGCCTGGTACGTTTTGATCCAACGGGCAATTTGGATTGCTAATTTCAAATAACTGTGATCTTCCGTTGCTTTGAATGCTTCTGTTAAACCTGCAATTGTTAACGCATTCCAGGCAGTCAGGCATTTCGTATCCGTCACCGGCGCGATTCGCTTTTTACGGATGTGCAGCAAAGTATCCAGCTGATCCTGGATTTTCACGTTGCTAATCGCTGGATTCTTTTCACAGAATTCCTCCCAGGTTTCATTTCTGAGCAACACCCATTGCTGATGTTCCCAATATCCTTTGTTCCCAGGATTGTACAAGGACCAAAACCAGGACGCATGTTCACCCAATGTGCTTTCAATTTCTTCGGGTGTCCAGACATAATACTTTCCTTCCACTCCTTCCGAATCCGCATCCTGTGCCGCGAACAATCCTCCTTCTTCACTGAGCATTTCGCGTTCGAGCCAACCCAAAGTCTGGTCCAAAACGCGTTTGTATTCCGGTAATTTCGTTTCCCGGTAAGCCTGGGCATAAACGGATAGCAATTGCCCGTTGTCGTACAACATCTTTTCAAAATGCGGGATTTTCCACAATAAATCAACTGAATAACGCGAAAAACCACCACCAACCTGATCGTAGATTCCTCCCAAAGCCATTTTACGAAGCGTCAGGTTTACATATTCCAGCACGGAAGCATTTTTCTCAAAAGTTCCGTAATGAAGCAAGAATTCCAGGTTGCTCGGAAGCGGGAATTTTGGCGCGGAAGTCGGGCCACCTTCTACCATGTCCATGCGCTGCTGCCACCTGCGAACCAATTCCCACAATTTTTCTTCCGGAAATGGCTTCACCGGTTCTGCTGTTGCAATTAAATCCGACTGCTGAACGCCATCACTCAATTCTTCGGCATACTCGAATACCTTTTGAGGTTCTGTCCGATAGGTATGTTCCAACGAACGAAGTACGTGCATCCATTGTTCTTTCGGGAAATAAGTTCCGCCATAAATCGGTTTTCCATTCGGAATCGTGAAACAATTCAACGGCCATCCGCCACGCTGTGTCATGAGCTGAACCGCCGTCATGTAAACTTGGTCCACATCCGGCCGTTCTTCCCGGTCAACCTTGATACACACGAAATGTTTATTCATCAATGCAGCCACTTCCTCGTCTTCGAAACATTCGTGTTCCATGACGTGACACCAGTGACATGCCGAATATCCAACTGAAACCAAAACCAGTTTGTTCTCTTTCTCTGCCCGTTCAAAAGCGTCTTTCGACCAGGAAACCCAGTTTACGGGATTGTGCGCATGCTGCTGCAGATAGAGACTGCTTTCGTGAATCAGTTCGTTTGTGTATTGTTCCATAAGTTAAAGGTACGAATAGTAGGGAAATAGCGTTTTGGGGAGATGTCAGTCAGGTGCGGATTCGATGTATCAAACATTCTTCTATCCTTTTGAAAATGGGGATTCCACATAATTTTATAAATTTATAAAATTGTTTTTTAAACCCTTCCTTAGAAAAACCCAATCCTCCCCGTAAACCTCATCAAATAATCTCCGGATAAGCACGGATAATAAACAAAGAATTGTCTTTTTCTAATTTGGATTAATTTTGTAGCTCAATTTTAAGAAAGGTGAAACAGCTGCAACCAGTTCATGTACTTATTTATTTAGCCGGAATCTTAGTTCTGTTAACCGGAATGAGCTTTTTAGTCAATGGAGACAAAATCGACTTGTTCGGAATGGATGTCCGGTTTCTGACACTGAATGACGCCCTTACTCCGCCGAAACCGGTAGAGAAAAAAGACATTACCAATATTGTCCAGGTCGACACCGTAAATATTGACGGCGCTTCTACCGATACAACGATCAAAAACACGTTTGAGTCGGATGGAAAAATGGGAGCTCCTGCCGGGGGAACTTTATCTGCTGAAGCAGCAACCAGCATTCAGTTCAACGAGAATGGTCTTGCCGCATTGCACGACTTTTTTGAAAAACTCGAAGGAGTTTCCAAAGGAAAAAAAGTACGTGTGCTTCACTACGGAGATTCACAAATTGAGGGCGACCGCATGACTTCTTATATCCGTCAGCGTTTGCAATCACAATTCGGTGGATTCGGGCCGGGAACAATTCCTGCCAAAAACGAATACAACACCATTACGTTCAAGCAAACCTGTTCACCGAATTTTACGCGTTACACTGCTTTCGGTGGTGCAAGCCTGAAGTCTCGCAAATACGGTTCGATGAATACCGCAGCACGCTTTACTCCTGAAATGGATAGCGCGCAAATGGCTGCCACAACCAGCATCAAAGAAGCTTTTATAGAAATTGAACCTACCAAAACAGCTTATTCGCGTGCAAGAGAATACAATCACGCAAAAATGTTCTACACCAGCTGTTTCAAACCTTGTAAAATCAAAGTTTACAACGGAACAAACCTGATTCACGAAGACAGCTTGGAAAACGACGGAAAATATCACATGCTTTCATTGGAATTTCCTTCTACACCAAGCAAATTGCGCTATGAATTCTCTGCAGCCGTAAGTCCGACCATCATCGGGTTTTCTTTGGAAAGTGATTACGGGGTATTCGTCGACAATATCGGGATGCGCGGTTCCAGCGGAACCTTCTTCGGGAAAATCGACCAGCACATTGCCTCCAAAATGTATGCAGATCTGAATGTCGAAATGGTAATCATGCAATTCGGTGGAAACAGCGTTCCGTATATGAATGATTCTTCTTCTGTGCGCCATTATGCCAAACAGTTCAAAGGGCAATTACACACTTTGAAAAAGCTGCGCCCTTCAGCATCCGTGATGGTTATCGGACCGAGTGACATGTCGATGCAAAGTGCTGCCGGACGTGTAACCTATAAAATGCTTCCGTTCCTGGTGCAGGAAATGACCCGTGTTTCGAAAGAAGTCGGAGCGTGTTACTGGGATTTGTTCAGTGCAATGGGTGGAGAAAATTCCATGCCGAGCTGGGTAGAAAAAGGATTGGCCGGAAACGATTACATTCACTTCACCAACCGGGGAGCCAGTATTGCCTCGCAGCTCTTTTTCGATGCGCTCGCTGCCGAGTATGTTAAATGGAAACAGAGAGCTCAATAAAAAACGGCATGCTCGTTGCTCAAATCAAATATTGGATGAAGTTTAGTGTTTATATCGTAGTATTAATTAGTTCTTTAATCGCCTGTAGCAGTCAGTCGCAAGTGGAGATCATACACGATAAAACACCGCTCGACACCTATGCTTACCCGGAGTTTCACCATTTGGACACGAATCTGAAGCACCAATATTCCTTTATCCGGTTTGACAACAACAATTTCCATTTTTACAGCCCGCAAAGTCCGAACTGGGAACACTTGTTCCAGGATTTCCGCAACATGGTCTCCGAAAAGAATTGCAAACTGAATTTCTATCATATCGGGGGTTCTCACTTGCAGGCAGATGTTTATACACATGACATTCGCACCTATCTGCAAACACATTGGATTGACGTTCCGGGTGAACGCGGATTGATTTTTCCCTTTGATTTAGCTCACACAAACAATCCGTGGAATTACGAATTTCACTCCAAAAATCACTGGACGGCCCACAGAAGTGTGAATTTCCATCGCCCGGAAGGGATTGATTTCGGTTTGCTGGGAGCTGTTGTTGAAACTCCGGATTCCATCGTAGAAATCTCTTTCAAATACGACAAAACAGATGTGAAACCAGGTTTTACGCGGCTTCGCGTTTACCATAACAAAGGTGTTTTTCCATATGAATTAAATTTCGGAGCGGATGAAATCCTGATCATCAACAAATTCAGAAACGAAACGCTGGGTTACACTGAAACTGTTTTTACTGATCCGGTCGATACCTTTAATCTTCAGTTCACCAAACTGATCGACACTCCATACAAATTGCAGATTCATGCGTTTCAGCTGAGTAATGCTTCTCCCGGAATTTCATACACGGCCATTGGAATTAACGGTGCCGGTTTGTACACCTACCTTGCCAACAAGAACTTTGAAGAACAATTGAAAGAATCTCCGCCGGATTTCTTTGCTTTCTCCGTTGGAACGAACGATGCAAATGTTCCTTACGCCTCTTTTGATCCGGAAGTCTACAAGAAGAACCTGGAAAACATGATGCTCAAAGTCCTGACTGCAAACCCGGATTGTGCCATTTTGCTGACCGTTCCGAACGATGCCGCCTACAAGAAAAAATACCTGAACAAAAACGTTGCCCGCCAGCGCGAAGTGATCATTGAACTGGCAAAGAAATATCAGTGCCCCGTTTGGGATTTCTACGGAATCATGGGGGAACTCGGTTCATCGCGAACTTGGAAAGCTCACGGACTGATGCGGGCCGACCTGGTTCACTTCACAGCTCCCGGATACCATTTGAAAGCGGATCTTTTCATCGATGCGTTTGAAAAATGGCTGGAACAAATGGAAAAAAGAAAATACATCAATTAAACTGTTTTAATCCCCTTTATGGAATCGTTGCATCGCATTTTTAGCTTTACACATATGTCAGCAGATGACCTGGCATTTAACCGTCTTGACTTCTGGATTTTCTTCCTGGTCTTTATGGCGTTGTTCAGCTTTTTGCATAAAAACCAATTGGTGCGCAGTATGTTCATTACCGTAATGAGCTTGTTCCTGTACTTCAAAACTTCCGGTTTTTTCGTAACACTGCTCGCACTTTCCGTAACGGTCAATTTCTTTTTGGGAAAATGGATTTTCAAGGTTGAAAAACCTTTGGGAAGAAAATGGATCATTGCATTTTCCGCAGTTTTCAATTTATTTTTCCTGGGATTCTTTAAGTATGCCCACTTTTTCACCGACTCGTTCAATAAAATGTTCCACACCGATTACGAGATTTTCAACACCTTCGCACAATGGGGGAACGGATTTTTCGGTGACGGTACGTTTGAAACAACGATTCTTTTGCCGGCCGGTGTCAGCTTCTTTACTTTCCAGTCCATCAGTTACGTGGTCGATATTTACCGGAAAGAAATTCAACCGGTTCGCAATTTTTGGGATTACGCGTTTTACGTCACTTATTTCCCGCACGTTTTGATGGGACCAATCGTTCGTGCACGTGATTTCATTCCTCAGATTTACCAGAAATTCCACCTGACCAAAAAAGAATTCGGGGAATCCGTGTTCTTAATCATGAAAGGATTGTTTAAGAAAATTGTATTGGCAGATTTCGTGGCAACGCATTTCATCAACACGGTTGTAGACAATCCGGGCGATTATCCGGGATATTGGAGCGTCATCGCGATGTGGGGCTATTCCTTGCAGATTTACGGCGATTTTTCCGGTTACACCGACATTGCCATCGGAATTTCGAAACTGATGGGCTTCGAATTGCTTCCGAACTTCAATTCTCCTTACAAAGCAAACAGCGTAGCCGATTTCTGGAGAAGATGGCATAAATCGTTGGGTTCCTGGTTGAAAGATTACCTCTACATTCCACTTGGAGGAAACAAAAAAGGAACCATTGGTACATACATCGCGATTATCGTCATTTTCATCTTCCTGATTTTCATTACCGGCTGGTACGAACTGATTTTCGTCTATATCGGCTTGATGAGCTTATATGGAATCGCAATCCTGATCAGTCCGAAAGTAAAAACATTCATGCACCGCGATTTGAACCTTTTGATTACAATGATTTTGGGTGGATTATGGCACGGTGCTTCCGAGAATTTCGTGATCTGGGGAGCAATGAACGGATTGGCTTTGGTGATCTACAATCACTGGAAAAAAATCTCCCCGTATGAGAAAAGTTCCTGGTGGATTGTTCATTTCTGGAAGATTCTGATCACGTTCAATTTCATCACTTTCACCCGCATCTGGTTCCGCCTGAAAACAGAAGGTGCTCCGAACAATATGCTGGACCGGATCTTCAATCATTTCGACTTTGAATGGGAAACTTTCCAAACTTTGACCAATACCTATTATCCGGCACTCTTGATCATGCTTCTGGGCTTTTTCATTCACTGGATGCCGCAAAAATGGAAGGATTTCATGGTTTCGAGCTTCGTGAAAACACCGATGGTATTGCAAATGTTAATAATTGCAGTATTCATCGTGATCCTGTACCAGGCAGCTTCCAATTCCTTCCAACCTTTTGTATATTTGGAGTTCTAAAACAGAGTCGGTTAAAAAGTTCAAAGGGTTAAAGAGTTCAATGGAAAATGGAGAAGGAAAAGTGTTTAAACCATTCTATTTGAACATTTGAACATTTGAACATTTGAACATTTGAACATTTGAACATTTAGCATACTGAACTTGTGAAGTCTGAATCTAAAAAATAAAGGAGAGCAAATAAAACATGTTACCAGAAGTTCGTTTTCAGGATTTGGGACTGATTGATTACCAGGAAGCCTGGGATTACCAGGAAAAGTTGTTTGCAGAAAGTATTGCATTGAAAATCGAGCGCCGGAACGGAACAACCGAAGAGCAAACTAAAAATTACCTCTTGTTCTGTGAGCATCCTCATGTTTATACCCTTGGAAAAAGCGGAACAGAAGATCATTTGCTCCTGAACCAGGACGGATTGGATGAACACGAAGCTAAATTCTACAAGATCAACCGTGGCGGAGATATTACCTATCACGGACCAGGCCAATTGGTTGCCTACCCGATTCTCGATCTGGATTATTTCTTTACCGACATTCACAAATACATGCGTTACCTGGAAGAAGCCGTGATACAGGTTTTGGCTCATTACGGGGTTAAAGGAGAACGTTCGGCAGGATTCACCGGAGTCTGGATCGACACGGATAAACCCACTGCACGAAAAATTTGTGCTATGGGAGTGAAATCTTCCCGTTGGGTAACCATGCACGGAATCGGTTTCAACATCAATTCCAATCTTTCTTATTTTTCTCACATTGTACCTTGCGGAATTGAAGATAAATCTGTAACTTCCTTGCAACAGGAACTTGGAAGACCGGTTGATATGCAAGAGGTAAAAGACCTTTTAAAAGAAAAACTGGCTTCTCAATTCGGATTCACTTACGCGAAATAGTCATGAAACGCTCCCTACTCAAATGGTTAAAACGAACCGGGTGGTTTGTCTTAATTCTCTTTTTATCCGTCAACATTTTTATCGTTCTGAGCGGTCGTTTCTATCTCTACAAGGGCATTTATTTCACGTATCTGCAGGGAGAATCTTCTCCTACGATCTATGACTTGAACAAGTTTTACAACGCAACAGTCAAAGCACCTGCGAAAGGCGAACCCTGGAGTTTCAAACTGACGCAAAAAGACGCTCTCAGCGCTAGCGATCTGAAATACATGGATACCTGGCGCACTTCTTCGTTCCTGGTTGTAAAGAACAACCAGGTGATTTACGAACAATATTGGGATGAGCATCATCCGGAAACGGTTTCCAATTCCTTCTCGGCAGCAAAAACGGTCGTGAGTATGCTGATCGGGATTGCGATGGAAGAAGGTTATATCAAAAGTTTGGACGAACCGGTTCGCAAGTACATTCCGGAGTTTTCCGGGAAAGGAAAAGAGAAAATCACCATTCGTCATTTGCTGATGATGGCTTCCGGCCTGGATTGGGGCGAAAGCGGGAAAAATCCGCTGTCTGAAAATGCAGAATCTTATTACGGCTGGGATTTAAGAGGTTTGGTAACGCGTCAGCATGCCATCCAGGAACCAGGAAAAGCTTTTATCTATCAAAGCGGAAATTCCCAGCTTCTCGGTTTTATCATTGAAAAAGCGACCGGGAAAGATCTCGCACAATATGCTTCTGAAAAACTGTGGAAACCTATCGGCGCGGAATCCAATGCATTCTGGAGTCTCGACAAGGAAAACGGCGATGAAAAAGCGTTTTGTTGTTTATACAGTACAACACGTGATTTTGCACGCATCGGGAAAGTATTGGCGAATCATGGAAAATGGAACGAAAAACAAGTCATTCCAGCCGGATATTTCGATGAAATGGTCAAAAACCCGGAAATGTCAACCGAAGAAGGTGTTCCGAATACACGGTACGGCTTGCATATCTGGACCTACAACAGCAACGGGCACCCGGTTTATTATTGTCGCGGAATCAAAGGTCAGTACATCATCGCCATTCCGGATGAACAACTCATTATCGTGAGAACCGGGCACAAAAGAGCTCCCGACATTGAAAAGGAAATTCTTCAAAAAGCAAATACGGAGGAGAATCGTGAAAAAATCGGACATCCGTCTGATCTCTTTGAATATATCCGAATGGGGAGAACGGTTGCAGCTGCAAACAAATGATTAACTTTGCAGTCCAAAAACGGATAAAAACATGCGCGAAGAATTGAAAAGCCCCAAAGCTGAAAATGTAAAAATGGTCGTTGTACCGGAGACAAATGAAGAAGGAGGAATTCAGCATTATGTTTATTTACTAAACCTTCGTGATGATATCATGGAAGGAATTATCATTGCGAGCAAAGGTTACGGTGAAGATCTGAATACCGGGGAGAAAATCAAAACTTCTACCCTGAGACACTCTTTGGAGGTTTTATTACCGAACGAAGCAGCTAAAATCGAACCGATTATGGAAGAAGTTTTCGGATTAACCAATGAATACTGGGTTTCTTTCTGGATTGAGGACGTATTATATGATAAGAAGTTTATTTTCCTTCCGGAGACAATCGATAAAAAGAACTTTATTGAAATCCCTAAATTAGGTGGTAAGGGAATCATGGTCGGGTAAGAATGAATCGCTCTAACTACACTGCATATTACTTTCCACTCTTTTTCATTCTCCTGAATTTTGTCGTTAAAGGATTATTTCTGGGTGCAAATTCTCTTGGCGGAGATGAACCGTTCAGTGTGTATCATTCCCAGCAGTCTCTGGGCAATTTATTCGAAATCTTTCAAAACGAAAACAATCCGCCGCTGCACTTTCTATTATTGCATTACTGGATCAAATTCTTCGGGATTTCAGAAATCTCTGTGAGAATCCTCTCACTGATTTTTAGTTCCTTCACAGTACTTTTCATTTACCGGATCGGATGGAAGTTTTTTAATCTTCGTGTCGGGATTTACGCTAGTATCCTCTTCATTTTTTCAACCTACCAGGTTACTTTTGCCCACGAAGCAAGAGCTTATGCCCTGATGGGTTTGCTGACTGCGGCTTCCATGTTTTATTACATGAAAATCGTCATCGCAAAAGACAAAAACAAATGGACTTTCTGCTGGTTTCTGTTAGCTAATACCTTACTGATTTACACCCACTTTTTCGGATTTTTCATCCTGTTTATCCAGTTCTTCTTCATTCTCTTCCAGCGAAATTTACTGAAGGAATTTTACCGTTTCCTGGCTTTGTTTGTCGGAGTGTTACTGTTGATGTACTCGCCGTATATCTGGATTATCCTCAATCGTTTTACGAGTTCGACACAGGGCGGAACCTGGCTGACACCTCCAAGCGGAATTGATGCCTTTTATGAAATGTTCCGCGCTTTCAGCAACACACCGGTTACAGCTGTTTTCACACTTGCAGCTCTCATTATCGGGACGATTTTTCTGGTTGTAAAACGAAAACAAAATCCCAATCGTTTAGCGTCTCGTTTGGTTCTTTGCTGGTTCTACATTCCCTTTGTTTTTATGTTCGTCATTTCCTTCTGGGTTCCGATGTTCCTGGATCGCTACCTGATGTTCATTGCAATCGGTTTCTGCATTATTGTTGCCATTTCCACAGATTTCATCGTTCAAAATGCAACCTTTCGATTCCTCGTTCCGGGTTTTATCTGCCTCTTGTTTATCGTATCTGTTAAACCCAATAAAACGAACAAACGGGAAGTCCGGGAAACAGTTCAACTGGTGAAAAAGCTGGAGAACGACAGTACTATGGTTTTGGTAGCCCCGGTTCATTTTTCGCTGAACTTCATCTATTATTACGATCGGGATTTGTTCCGGGAACCGGATGGTGAAAAGATCAAAAATGGATTAGCAAAGCAATCTCTATACTGCATCAACAGCCTGGAAGGTGTCGATTACAAAAACAGGAAACGCATTGTATTGGTGGATGCAGCGAGTAATTTCTCTGCGCCGAACAACAACATCCTCAACACTTTGAATACGGAATTCAACCAGGTGAAAAAGCATCACATCGAGGAGATTTTTGATATCTACGAATTCGAACGAAAGTAGACTCAAGACTTCAGGAGGCAAGACCAGAGACTGATTTCACATAAAAAACCCCGACATCCATTTCGAAGCCGGGGTTTTTCGCTTAGCTAAATCTGTCTTGACTCTTTCGTCTCAGAGTCTATTTGTCTCTTAGAGAGTTCCTCTTTTCTCTTGTTCTCTTTCAATCGATTCAAACAAAGCCTTGAAGTTTCCTGCTCCGAATCCTCTTGCTCCCATTCGCTGAATGATTTCGAAGAATACAGTCGGACGGTCTTCTACCGGCTTGGTGAAAATCTGAAGTAAATAACCTTCGTCATCCGCATCGATCATAATTCCCAATTTTTGCAATTCATTGATGTCTTCCTTGAATTTAGACATGTGATCTTTCAAACGCTCAGGAATTGCATCGTAATATGCCTGCGGAGGTGTTGACAGGAATTCAACTCCACGCGAACGCATATCTGCTACCGTTTTGATGATATCGTCTGTCGCCACTGCAAGGTGCTGAACACCTTCACCTTCGTAAAAATCAATGTATTCTTCGATCTGAGAACGCTTTTTACCTTCAGCCGGTTCGTTGATCGGGAACTTGATGCGCCCGTTTCCGTTCGACATAACTTTCGACATCAAAGCAGAATATTCTGTCGTGATTTGCTTGTCATCAAACGACAGGAAGTTTACAAATCCCATGATGTCTTCAAACCACTTCACCGCTTCGTTCATTCTGTTCCACCCGGTATTTCCAACCATGTGGTCAATGAACTTCAATCCAACCGGTGCCGGATTGTAATCTGTTTTATATTCTACATAACCCGGCATGAAAATACCCGTGTAGTTTTTACGTTCAACGAATACAAAAACCGTCTCACCGTAAGCTCCGTAAATTCCGGAACGAACTACTTCCCCGTTTTCATCGGACTCAACCATCGGTTCGAAGAAAGACTTCGCTCCTCTTTTGGTTGTTTCTTCGTATGATTTTCTGGCATCTTCTACCCAAAGTGCAATCACTTTTACCCCGTCACCGTGCTTTTTTACGTGTTCTCCGATCGGTGAATCACTTTTAAGCGCAGTTGTCAATACAATTCTGATTTTATCTTGCTTCAACACGTAAGATGCGCGATCTTTCACCCCCGTTTCCAATCCGGCGTAAGCCAAATCCTGGAATCCGAAAGCTGTTTTGTAGAAATGAGCTGCCTGTTTCGCATTTCCTACATAGAACTCAACGTAATCCGTTCCAAGCAAAGGCAAAAAGTCCTGTGCTCCTTCAAAAATTTTCTCTAATCCGTATTCAACGTTTTTTATTTCGTTACTCATAATATTTTATTTAATTCCTAATTCCTAATTCCTAATTCCTAATTCCTAATTCCTAATTCCTAATTCCTAATTAAAAAATCATTCGGCATTCGTAATTCGGTCATTCGTAATTATCTTCTAAAGCCAGCTATATGCGTAATCCGCATCTTCCATATCGATAGCAGCCTGTGTTAATTTTAAAGGTTTAAATGTGTCGACCATGACAGCCAATTCTTTTGTTTCCGTTTGTCCGATACTTCTTTCGTAAGCTCCCGGGTGTGGTCCGTGCGGGATTCCTCCCGGATGCAGGGAAATGTATCCTTTCTCCACGTGATTACGGCTCATGAAATCTCCGTCTACATAGTACAATAACTCGTCTGAATCGATGTTGCTGTGATTGTATGGAGCAGGAATCGAAAGCGGGTGATAATCGTACAATCTCGGAACGAAGGAACAAATCACGAAATTGTGTCCTTCAAAGGTTTGATGTACGGGAGGCGGCTGATGCACGCGCCCGGTAATCGGTTCAAAATCATGGATCGAAAACGCGTAAGGGAAATTGTATCCGTCCCAGCCCACCACGTCGAAAGGATGTGAAGCATATTGCAACTCGTGCAAAACGTTCTCTTTCTTAATCATGATGGTGAATGTTCCCAGTTCGTCATGTGTTTCCAACTCGGAAGGGCCTCTGAAATCGCGCTCACAAAACGGAGAATGCTCCAGCAATTGTCCGAAATGATTGCGGTAATTTCTCGGAGTGTAAATCGGGGAAAATGATTCCACGATAAACAAACGGTTCTTTTCCGTCTCGAATTCCATCTGGTAGATCATTCCGCGCGGCACTACCAGGTAATCTCCGTAACTGAATGGAATATTTCCCATCATCGTACGCAGTTTCCCGCTTCCTTCGTGAATGAAAATGACTTCGTCCGCATCCGCATTCTTGTAAAAGTAAGTCGTCATAGACTTCTTCGGAGCTGCCAGTGCAATATTCAAATCATTGTTGAAAAGTACGATTTCACGTGATTCCAAAAAGTCATCTTTCGGAGCCACATTGAATCCTTTCAACATGCGGGAAGTGATGTTTTTATTTACCGCCGGAACCGGAGTCAGATCTTTGGAAGTCTTTACAGACTTCACCATCGTCGGGCGATGTACGTGGTACAACAAAGACGAAAAGCCATGAAATCCTTCCGTACCGAACAACTGCTCGTAGTACAACTCACCCGACTCTTTGCGGAATTGTGTATGTCTTTTAGGGGGAAATTTCCCCAGGTTATAGTAAAAAGGCATGTTCTATTCAATTATTTTTAATGTTCGACAAATCAAAAACACTTGTAATCATTCCGGTTTGCGAATAAGCAACCACGTTAGTTTTAGTGTCAATTCCAACCACATAGTATCTGAAAGTTACGCAAAAATACCGACAAATAATATTGGAAAAAATGAGAATTGTCAGTTTTTAACCGAAAGTGAAAACTTTTATTCGCAGGAAAAAAAATTATCTTTGCGCACAAATTGCACCCCATGAAAAAAATTTTGGTTTTAGGTTCTTGCGGACAAATCGGTACGGAATTAGTGCTTGCACTTCGTGAGAAATTCGGCTCTCAAAATGTAGTTGCCGCGGATCTGAAAGATGCATGCCCGGAAAATCTTTCCAACGGACCTTATATCCAACTGGACGCTCTGAATAAAGAACTTGTTCGTTCGTATATTATAGAGCAGAAATTCACGGATGTTTATCTTCTTGCCGCTTTGCTTTCTGCAACTGCGGAGAAAAACCCTGATTTTGCATGGAAGCTGAACATGGAAAGCTTATTTACCATCCTGGACCTGGCGAAAGAAGGGCATATTGCGAAAATATTCTGGCCTTCTTCCATTGCAGTTTTCGGTCCTACCACTCCACGATTCAACACTCCGCAATATACGGTGATGGAACCAAGCACGGTTTACGGAATCTCAAAACAAGCCGGGGAAAGATGGTGCGAATACTACTTCAATAAATTCGGTGTAGATGTGAGAAGCATCCGTTACCCGGGATTGATTTCCTATAAAAGTCTTCCCGGCGGGGGAACAACCGATTATGCGGTAGATATTTATTATAAAGCAAAAGCAGGAGAACATTTCACATGCTTCCTGAAAGAAGATACGGCACTTCCGATGATGTTTATGGATGATGCAATCCGTGCAACGATCGAACTGATGGAAGCTCCGAAAGAACAGGTGAAAATCCGTTCCAGCTACAACCTTTCCGCATTGAGCTTTACCCCGAAGCAGATTTTCGAAAGTATTCAGAAAGTAGTTCCCTCATTCACAATTGATTATCAACCGGATTTCCGCCAGGCAATTGCGGATTCGTGGCCTGCATCTATCGATGACTCCTCAGCAAGAGAAAATTGGGGATGGCAAGAACGTTATGATTTAGACAAAACAACTAACGAAATGTTAAATAACTTATAAATTAGGTCAAATTTCCATAAACTGTTCATTGTTAATCGAAAAAAAAAAGCACTTCAGCGAAATTTTGGATGTATTTAGGCAACTATAACAAAATAATTCTATCTTTAGATTGCGCTACAAAACTAATTCAAAACATGTGGAAATGTAAACAAGTCGGACTCATTGTTTTATTCCTGTCTCTACTAACTGCTGTTAAAGCATCCCCTATCACGGATCAAGATGGCAAGTTAAATGTTACGGATGAAAAAGGAAGAAAGCAAGGTAAGTGGATTTACTACGGTAAAGATCGTCCCGAGTCTGGTATTCCTGCAAATGGTAAAGTCGAAGAAGGAAAATACGTTGATGACCGCAAGGAAGGTGTTTGGATTAAATATCACAACGACGGTGTAACCCCATCTTTAAAAGGAACGTACGAAAACAACCGTCCGAAGGGGCATTTCACACGCTATTGGCCTAACGGGCAAATCAAGGAAAAAGGAAATTTCGAAAAGAATATTTACAAGGATTCCCTTCTGAGAAAATACGAAAACGGACAGGTTTCTTACCAGGGATTCTACAATGAAATCGGGAAAGAGAACGGTAAAATCCGTTACTATTATCCGAATGGTCAGCTGGAATACGAATACGATGCAAACAACGGAGTAATTACCGGGAAAGCTGTTCGTTATTACGAAAACGGCGACATCAAAGAAATCGCTTATTACGACGGAACCGGAAACCAGACGAAATCAGAGACAAAAGATCCTGTGAATCCGATGGTGAACGTAAAAGATCCGGGACAATCCAAAGAAAAAGCACCAGCCATTGCCGGAACACCAAAAACACAAGGTGTCAAATGGTCTCCGAACGGTTACAACAAGGTCTATAACAACGACGGTGAAATCTGGCAGGACGGTGAATTCAAGGGCGGAGTTCTGTGGGACGGAAAAGTATACGTCTATGACAACGACGGAATCCTTCTGAAAGTAAAAGTTTACAAAGGCGGCGTTTATCATTCAGACGGTCAGCTATAAGTCAGATAAAAAATTGAATCCCCGGTCATTGAGCGAAGTCGAAATGCCGGGGATTTTTTATTTCCGTTCATCTCTGTTTTCAGGATTTTAGCTACTTTCGTTTCATGTCCAATGAAATCAATAAACTTTCTATTATCGTTCCGGCATACAATGAGGAGAAGACCATTTTAAGTGTCATCGAACTGCTAGAAAACATTCAACTCGTTCAAAATACGGCGAAAGAAATCATTGTTATTGATGATCGTTCAAAGGACAAAACAGCTCAATTGGTTCGGGAATACACGCAAAGAAATCCGGAATCACCGGTTGTTTTCTTTTCACAGCCTGTCAACCAGGGAAAAGGTGCTGCAATCCATAAAGGAATCGAGCTGGCAACAGGAAATATTATTGTGATCCAGGATGCCGACCTCGAATTGGTTCCGGAAGAAATCAATCTGTTATTAGCCTTGTATTTGAAAGCTCCGAACCAGATTGTTTACGGATCGCGCTTTTTAGAAGATAAACATTCCAAAACCAATTTCATCTGGCACATTATGGGGAATGGTTTCTTAACGAAGCTATCCAATATCTTTTCGGGCTACCGCTTGACTGATATGATGACTTGCTATAAAATGGTTCCCGCAGATGTTCTAAAGTCTCTGAATCTGAAGGAAAAGCGTTTTGGTTTCGAACCGGAAGTCACCATGAAACTATCGAAAGTCAAATCATTAAGCATTCATGAAGTTCCGATCACATATATCGCCAGGAACAAGGAAGAAGGAAAGAAAATTTCCTGGAAAGATGGTGTGAAAGTGATTTACTGTATTGTGCGGTATAAAATCGGGAGGTAAAATCCCACAAGGGTACGAGGGCAAAAAAATGCTGGGCGAGCTCTTTACCACGAAGGCACAAAGACACGAAGATTGGATTGAAACCATACTGAAAATGATGGATAGACATCCCGCAATGGCGAGACAAGTTATGTCTATTAGCCCAGTGGTGGCAAGGGATGCAGCTTTTTTATCGGCCACTTAGTCTTTGGCACAACTCTAATCTAAATACTACGCGATTTGATTTTCAACCACAATCCTTCACATACAAAACATAGTATGTAATTCTCTGCAAACTATGTGATCTATGTTCCTATGTGGTTCATTTTTCAACCACAATAGCTCACATAGAAAACATAGCATGTAATTCCTGGTAAAACTATGTGACCTATGTACCTATGTGTTTTTTTAAGTACAAAGAGAATTTTTAAGCAATTCTATTTTTTACTCGTAATTGCTTTGATGGTTGCACGGAAGTCATCTATTTCAAATTGCTTGTTCTCCGGGTTCCAGATATACACACTGATTTTTTCCGTTCCGTCATCTGAAGGATTGTATTCTTCCGCCAGGTCAAATCCGGCCCACTTGTCTTTTCCTTCCCGGTAATAATTATAGAACGGTGCTCCGCTATAATTCGTCGGTTCTCCGGAATGCGAGTTTCCTGAAAAGATGATCGAAACTCCTTTCCAATCATCCGTTGTTTTTATGAGTTTTTTGTTCGCATGAACTTCCAGGTAAAAACGACAGTTCCGGTATTCTTTTGGAATGTCAAAGGTCAGTTCCGTCCATGGATCAGAACCAAATCCGACTTTCCGGTAAGTCGCTTTTCCTTTCATCAAGTCATATTCGGCCAGAATTTTCCCGTATGGCTGGCAGTTCGTCAGAACCACATACTTTTCCTTTGTTTTGGAATCAAAGTCAAATAAGCTTTTCCAAAAGGTGCTTGCAGTGAATTTCTGAACCGGGTAAATTCCACTGATTTTCTGATAAGTACGAATCGACATGTAGAAAACCGGGATCACCAAAAGTATATACACCCAGAACGAGCGCTTGAAAAGCTGCACAAAATACATCAGCAAAAATGCCGTGATGACCTGGAATTCCGTAAATCCACGATGTCCGAAGAACAACTGGTAATCCCAGCACCACCAGGACGACAAAATAAAAGTAATGCACGCCAATGCAATGAAAATCATTGAAACGGCAAAACGTTCTTTTTTCCAAAATCCAACCGCTCCGATGATTCCTAAAGCGACTAAAGGTGTGTGGATCAAAATTCCGCAGCGGTAACTGAACCACGTATCCAGCCAATGAGCGCCATTAAAAATGAATCCTTCGCCTTGGTACGACCAATAGAACAAATGTCCTGTTTGCCAATAAGTCAAAAGTGGCAGAATGCTGATCGGGAGCAGAAACAGCACCAATGTTTTCAGTAATTTTCCGTTTTTAAACCGGAATAAATCTGAAAAAAGCGCTTTCAACGTATTCCAGTTTCCGGCCAGGAAAGGAAGAATGAGAAAGAAGAAAAGGTTAGTCGGCCGAACGAGAACCAATAAACCGCTCACCAATGCAAACCAAAACAAAGCGGAAGTTTTTTCTGTGTTTCTCCATTTCAGGAAGAAACAGATCCAGACATTTACCAGGAAGAAGGTGTATTGATGCGACAATGCCGGGTAGAAAAACGCCTGGTAGCCTATATTCGTTGCAAAAATGGTCAATAAAGCAATCAGCCAGGTAAAGCGCTTTTGTCCGAAATACGTTTCAAGATTGGCTCTCAGCAGCAAAACATTCAGGAACAACAGCAACACATTCGTCCAGAAAAAGAAGTATAAATGTGTATCGGAATAACCATGAAACGATTTTCCAGCCAGGAAATCTATTCCTGAAGCAAGCAAAAACGACGGTGTCTGCATCAAAGCAACTCCCGGATAACATTTGTTGACGAATTTTCATTCCTCGGTTTTGAGAATGTAATTTTGGGGAGGTTTCCCCATTACTTCTTCTTCTTGCTTTAATGTTTTGCGGTAATCTTTTTCTCCCTGGAAAATTGCGGGCAAAAAGTAATAATATCCTTTTCCGTCCGAGTTGATGACTTCATTGCGCCATTGTTTTCCCTGCCATTTCAACACCAAAACCCCGATGAGTATGAACCCGAAGGCCAGTAAAATCGTGCGGTAATACTGTTTGAAATGTTGAACCATGTTCCGAAGTTAAGGCTTATCCCAGAAAGTCGGTTCTTTGAAACGGATGATTGACATGAAATTGGTGCTGACTTCCCGGATAATAATGGAATAAATCAAGCCGGTCAACCCGCTGTAGACAATCTGGTATTCTGTGACGAAGACACCGTCCTTGTAAATCAGTTTCGATTGCAGATTCCCGAAAGCATCGTAGGTGAAGCGCGATTCCGAGGTTGGAACAGGATCCGTATTCTTGTAAGTCGCAACACTTTCGATCCAGCCTTTATCCGAATACTTATATTTCGTTGTAATCTTATTCCTCGTAATTGTAAACAGTTCTTCTTCCCGTGCCAGGTAACCCAAACTATCCATGTAGCGGGTCATTTCCAGGTATTGATTTCCGTAGCTGTTATATACCTTTTTCTTGTATTGACCTTCATACACCTGGTAATCCATCGTTTCCGTGTTCCAGAGCATGCTTCGTTCGATGAACGGATTCAGAAGGCTGTGCATCGTGTCAATATCGCGGTACACTTCTTCTTTGACTACTTGTCCTTCGGAATTATAAGAATAATACGTCGACAAAAAGCCTTTCTTCTGGCTGATCCGTTTTCGAACCAGTCTTCCATCCTGCGTATAATCGTAGAAACGAACCGTTGTATCGGTTCCCGCATCTCCTTTAGCCGTTTGATAATGACGAACGAGGTTTCCCAGCGTATCGAAATCGAATACATAGACATAATTCGATTCGCGCATGATATCACCTTGTTTTTTGAAGGTAAACGTTCCGCGGATTTCCTTGATTTTAGTTCCCTTTACGAATTTCGTGTTGAAGAAGGGAATTTCGGTTAAAGCGATTCCTTTGGAATTCTCCAAAAGTTGTGCTGATGCACTGCTTGCCGAAAAAATCAGGATGAAAAAAAAGCTATACTTCAAAAACATAACGCAAAAATGGGTTGAATTTTGAAGCATAGCTCAATTTTAAGAAAAATTGGAATCTTGATTAAATCAGCCAGGAAAAGAACAGGCTGAATCCTAACATTCCAATCAATGCAATTGTCAATATGATGTATGTTAACAGTGACAATTTAATTTTTTCCTGTGCATGTTCCGCAGGAGAAACGATCGTTCCGATCACTTTCAGGTAGTAATAAATACTGATTGCCGAATTGATCAAAGCAATAATTACCAGCCAGGAAGCTTCTCTCCATGCACTTGAGAAAACCATGTATTTCCCGAAGAACCCGGAAGTTGGCGGAATTCCTGCAAGAGACAACAAGGAAACAATTCCCACCACTGCCAGGAACGGGTTTCTTTTACCCAAACCTCTCAATGCTTCGATTCTGTCTTCCGAATCGTTTACAGCAACTCCCACCGCAATAATTCCGACGATAGAGAATCCGTAAGCAATCATATAGAACCACAAATCACCAACGGATGCTGCACTTTGGCTTACAAAAACCAATAAGGTATATCCGACATGCGTGATGGATGAATACGCCAATAAACGCTTAAATTTCACCTGGCGCAATGCCGATAAGTTTCCGACAAACAACGTAATGATGATCATTACCACCAATGCATCTTTCCAGAACAGGAATAATTCACCGTGTCCGAAACAAACCATGAACATTTTCAGGAATGCGTAGAATGCTGAAAGCTTTACTACAGATGCCATGAATCCTGTTACAGCATGTGGTGCTCCGTCGTATACATCCGGGCTCCAGAAATGGAACGGTGCTGCACCTACTTTGAAAATGAACGATGCCATGATCAATAATACTCCGATCATTAAAATCGGGCTTAAAGATTCCATTTCCTGGATTTTCATTTGAATCTCCAGCAATTTGAATGTTCCGGTTGCTCCGTAAACCCAAGCCAAACCGAACAGGAAGATTCCCGTGGCGAATGAACCGGTCAAAAAGTATTTCAAAGATGCTTCCGAAGAGCGCACATCTGCTTTGTTACTTCCCGCCATCACGTAAATCGGAATGGAAAGAATCTCTAAGCCCAGGAAGAACATAAACATATCCGTGTAAGCCGTCATGATCATTGCCCCTACTGTCGAGAACATCAACAATCCGACATACTCTCCCGTGTGAACAGGATTTTCTTTAAAGCGTTCGTATCCGATTCCGATGATCAACAAGGCTAAAACACAAATGGCCAAACTAAACATCAAAGCCGGTTTGTTAAAGTCTAATCCTTCGTATTTCAGGAAATCAAAAAATGCCTTTCCGGTCTGAAGCTGTTTGATCATGATAATAATCGCAGCCAACAAACCTGCCATAGCAGAGCCAACAACTAACCCGGGTTTCTTTGCAAAAGCAGCAAAAAGGGAAATCAATCCACTGACAAAAACAATAAATAATGCATCCATATTATAAACCTGAAGGTGTTGAAACTGTTTCTAAAACTACTTTTAAACTCGGATTCACAAAATCCGTGATGGCTGCCGGATAAACTCCGAAAATCACTACTGCGATAATGATTACCGCAAGAACTGCCAATTCCGACCAATGTAAATCTGCGAACTGAGATCTTGTTACCGGACCGTACATGCTCAACTGGTAAGCACGGAAGGTATAAACTGCTCCGAGGATCAAGGTTGTACCGGCGATAATTCCGATTACGATATCAAAGCCAACCAGGCCTTTCAACATCAGGAATTCCCCGATAAACCCACTTGTCAACGGAACGGAAACCGATGCAAAAGCCAAAGCTGCAAACCAGAATGCGAATTTCGGAGCCGGCTTTGCAAAGCCGCCCAATTCTTCCAGGTTTCTGGTTCCTGTTCTGCGTTCGATAATTTCTACTGCCAAGAACAATCCGACCGCTACCAAACCGTGGTTCAGAATCTGAACCATACTTCCGGACAATGCGTCGAAATTCCAGGTCATAATTGCCGCCGCGATCAATCCAACGTGTGACATCGATGCAAATGCAAATACGCGTTTCATGTCTTTCTGCTTGATTGCGATAATCGCTGCGTAAACCACTCCGATTGTTGCCAGAATGATCACCGGGTATTGCAAGCAATGAAGTGCTTCAGGAAACAACGGAAGCATCCAACGGATCATTCCGTACAAGGCCATTTTCAGCATAATTCCTGAAAGCAGCATCGTTCCTGCCATCGGCGATTTCGTATAGGTATCCGGTTGCCACGTATGGAATGGGAATACCGGAATTTTGATTGCAAAAGCAAGGAAGAATCCAAGTGCCAACCAACAAGCTGTTTTAGCTGTTAGCGTCACTGCTTTCAAATCTTCGATGTAGAAAGTCTTCGCTCCCATTTTAATTCCGATCAAAGCTGCCAGCATTGCAATCGACCCAACGAAAGTGTAAATGAAGAATTTCATCAATGCCGCCTTTCTTTCAGGAGCGCCGAACCACCAGGAGATTAAGAAAATCGGAATCAGGGTGATTTCCCAGAATACATAGAACCACAATCCGTCCATCGAAATGAACACCCCGATCAAACCTAATTGCATGAAGAAAACCATGCTTGTGAACAAACGGTTTTCAGCCAATTCGTTTTTCAGGTTTGCAACGAGAATCAATGGAACCAATACTGCTGTCAATAACAACATCAATAAGGAAATTCCGTCGTAACCAAAACTTAACGTAATTCCCGGAAGCCATTCCTTATTACTTGTAAACAAATGAATCGTTCCATCATTGTTGTATTGCATCATACATGCTATCACAACACCTAAAACGGCCAGCGAACCGATAATTCCGTATGCACGAACTCCCTGTTTCGGGACAATCAATACCGATAACGCAAAGAAAACTGGTAAAATAAATAAAAGTAATTCCACGTCTTAGTTTTTATAATAGATAATGTAATAAACAATCAAACCGATGATTCCGAAGACCATCCATAAGATGTAGTTGTCTGTTCTTCCCGTTTGGATCTTGCGAATCAAATCTCCCGATTTTCCAATCGTTTTTCCTAAACCGACAACACTTCTGTGTAAGAATGCTCCTTCGAAATAATGTGCTCCTTTTTCAGATAACCACAATGTTGGTTTCACAAATAAGAAGTCGTAGATCTCATCGAAATACAATTTCATTGCGGAAGCTTTTTCCCAGCCCTTCAATTGCTCATCTGCAACCGGAACGCTGTTTTTCTTCACGTAAACAATGTATGTTACAATTGCGATAATCACCGCCATTGCTCCTGCAGCAATCATCAACATCAAAGTTGTGTTCGGATCTGCGTGCTCACCCATTGTTCTCAAACCGTCTACGTTTTGTGCGTAATGGTGCGACAACCAATGTGCTCCGTTATGAAGGAAAACTCCCGGTAAATTCAATAATCCCCCGAAGATTGACAAGATTGCCAAAATGATCAGCGGCAAAGTCATGGAAGCCGGTCCTTCGTGTACGTGGTGCTCCTGCTCGTGTGTTCCGCGGAACGTTCCGAAGAATGTTACGAAGTACAAACGGAACATATAGATTGCTGTTAAAGCGGAACTGAACATCAATGCGAAGTACACGAATTTGTGTGATTCAAACGCATGACCGATGATTTCGTCTTTGGAATAGAATCCGGAAAGTAACGGAATCCCTGAAATTGCCAGTGTTCCGATTAAGAATGTGAAATGCGTCACCGGAATTTTCTTGCGAAGACCTCCCATTTTTCGGATATCCTGTTCGTCCGACATTGCGTGGATCACACTTCCCGAACCTAAGAACAACAATGCCTTGAAGAATGCGTGTGTTGTAACGTGGAACATCGCTGCCGTGTAAGCTCCCATTCCCAATGCTACAAACAACATTCCCAACTGGGAAACCGTTGAATAAGCCAATACTTTTTTGATGTCGTTCTGACGCATCGCGATAAATGCCGCCACAATTGATGTTGCCAAACCGATGTACAACATGATTTCTTTTGTCAAATGTGCATGTTCGAACAAATAGCTGGAACGCACTGTCAGGAAAATACCCGCTGTTACCATCGTCGCCGCGTGGATCAATGCTGAAACCGGAGTTGGTCCCGCCATCGCATCCGGTAGCCAGGTAAACAACGGAATCTGTGCAGATTTCCCGGTTGCTCCGATGAACAAACAGATTGTAATTCCGAAGATCAGCATTTCAGAGATTTCAAATCCTTCTGCCAAAACAGCTTTTGCAACTTCTGCGTATTCAAGGGTTCCGAATTTTCCTAAGATTAAGAACAATCCGATCAGCAATCCCAAATCCCCGATACGGTTCATGATGAATGCCTTACGAGCTGCCAGTGTGTTTTTGAAATCCTGGTACCAGAATCCGATCAGCAAGTATGAACAGATTCCTACTCCTTCCCATCCGAAGAATAACATGAAGTAGTTGCTTCCCAATACCAAGATCAACATGGCAAAGATGAAGAGATTCAAGTATGTAAAGAACTTGTAATATCCTGCATCGTGCTTCATGTAGCCCATGGAGAACAAGTGGATCAATGTTCCGACTCCTGTCACAATCATTGTCATCCACATGGATAAGTTATCCGCGTAAAGACGTGCGTGCAAAGAGAATCCTTCTGTTTTGATCATGGTGAACAAATGCGCCGTTACCGGTTCGCTGTGCTGCACACCCATGAATGCCATTATTGCCAGGATAAAAGAAACAAGCATCACACCTGTTGCAATTGTTCCGACTAAAACTTTTGATAACGATTTTCCGATTGTACCGTTAATAAATGCTCCCAATAACGGAAGTAAGATGATTAACGGAAGTAGTTGTGATACCGACATGTTTTAGTTTTTTAATTTATTAAACAATCGAATATCTACAGAGCGCGTATTTCTGAACAAAAGTACGAGGATTGATAATCCTACGGTTGCTTCTGCCGCCGCTACTACCATGACGAAAAACACGAATAATTGTCCGTCTGCCTGTCCCAGATACGTTGAAAAAGCTACTAACAGCAAGTTCACCGCATTGAGCATTAATTCAATGCACATCAACAAAATGATTGCATTTTTCCGGTAAAGAACTCCGAACACACCTATGATAAACAATGCCGTAGCAAGGACCATGTAATGTTCGATCTTTACACCTGATTCAAATAATGTCGCTAATAACATAATTACTCTATCGTTTGTTTTTCACGTTTCGCTAATAGAACTGCCCCAACCATTGCTGCAAGGAACAAGATGGAAGAAACTTCGAAAGGAAGCACGTACTTTGTAAATAATACCTGTCCAAGGTTCTCTACCAATCCTACTTTGTGGGAATTCTCATCAATCATCGGTGTTGCAAGAATTGCATCACGCATTGCAGCTACCAATACCAGGAACAATGCTCCGCCGGCAATAGCCGCACCAATGGTCATCAAAGGAGAATGCTTCGGTTCGTTTTCCTTGTTGAGATTCAACAACATCAATACGAAGAGGAACAATACCATGATGGCTCCCGCATAAACAATGATATTTACGATTGCGATAAACTGTGCGTTCATCAATACATAGTTCGCCGAAATCAGGAAAAAGGTAAGTACGAGGTACAATACACTTCTCACCGGATGCTTACTCAAAACAACCATCAAAGCTGTTCCGATCGTTAGTCCACCCAGGATATAAAAAATTACATCTAAACTCATTACGCTGGTCTTTTTCCGGTTAATTGTCTCTTACTGATATCTACGCGCTGATCTACCGGTTCAACCAGTTTGTCTTTTCCGTAGATAAAATCATTGCGCTCAAAATAAGTCGGAACGATACGATCTGTTAAGAAAATCGCCTCTTTCGGGCACGCTTCCTCGCACAATCCGCAGAAAATACAACGCAGCATATTGATCTCATATGTGGATGCATATTTCTCTTCTCTGTACAAATGCTCTTCTCCTTTTTTGCGTTCTTCAGACGTCATCGTAATGGCTTCAGCCGGACATGCTACAGCACACAATCCGCAAGCCGTACAGTTTTCACGTCCTTCCTCATCACGCTTCAATACGTGTTGTCCACGATAAACAGGTGCGAACTCGCGTTTCACCTCCGGATATTTGATCGTGTTGTGTTTCTTGAACAAGTGCTTCAACGTAATCCACATACCTCCCAAAATTGCCGGGAAGTAGAGTTTCTCCATGAAGGTCATCTTCTTGTTCGAAACAACTTTTTTGCGATTTGATAAACTTTCCATTCTAATATCTATAAGCTATTTCCGGTTTTCGGGGTCTTTTCAAAGGAGGTATTTACTCCCAATGGCTGCTCGATTTTTGCATTACTCGCAGACTCATCGTCTTTGTCTTTAGAGAACCACCCGGAAGTGTATGCAACAACAACTCCTGTGATCAACAGGTTGATCAATGCAATCGGAATCATTTTTTTCCAACCGATGTGCATCAACTGATCGTAACGGAAACGCGGCAATGTCCAGCGAATCCACATAAACACGAAGATGAAGAAGAATGTTTTTGCGAAGAATACCAATGTTCCAAGGATTGCCAATGTATTTCCGGAGAAATTGTCCATTCCCGGGAAGTTGTATCCTCCGAAGAACAATACGGAAATCACCGCACAAGAGATGAACATGTTTACATATTCTGCGAATAAGAAGAATCCTAATTTCATCGCACCGTATTCTGTATGGTAACCTCCGATCAACTCGGATTCACATTCCGGTAAGTCGAACGGAGCACGGTTACATTCTGCCAAAGCAGTAATTAAGAATACCACGAAACAAATCGGCTGTTTGAAGACGTTCCAGGAGAACCATCCGTCATTCCAGAAACCGTGTTGTTGTTCTACGATTTCACGCATGCTCAAAGATCCCGACATCAATACAATCGTGATCACGGAAACTCCCATCGCCAATTCGTAGGAAATCATCTGGGAACTCGCACGGATTGCTCCGAACAAGGCAAATTTATTGTTGGAAGCCCAGCCACCGATCATGATTCCGTAAACTCCGATGGAAACGGCTCCCATAATGAAGAGAATCCCGATGTTTACATCAGCAACTTGTAATGCGATGCTTTCTCCTGCGATTTTCAAATCCGGCCCCCATGGAATCACTGCTCCCGTAATGAGTGAAGTAAACATGGCAATTCCCGGTCCGATGATAAACAACCATTTATCAGCATTCGTTGGTCTGAAATCTTCTTTGAAGAACATTTTTCCACCATCAGCCAATGGTTGAAGCAAACCGAAAGGTCCCGCTCTGTCCGGACCGATACGATCCTGCATCCAGGCTGCAACTTTTCGCTCCATCAGAGTCAGATAAGCTGCAATTCCCAATGTAATTGCGAATAAGGCAACAACTATGATTAATTTTATGATCATCTTACTTTCCTGTTAGTTTTTTGGCTTCGATTTTATCGTCAGCAATGTATTGGTTTTGAGAGATCACGGAATGACGATTGATCACACGCGGTCCTTCAATTTTCCATTTGCTTTTATCTTTTTTGTCGAAACGACACTCGTTACAAATCCAGGCTGTTTTTCCGTCGATATCTTCGATTTCACCGTATTTGTCTTTACGACCTGTTACACGGTAAATTTCGTCTCCGAACATCCAAACCACTGCTTTTCCGGCACATTTTGTACACTCACAAGATGCTTCCATCGGTTTTAAGAACCATACACGGCTTTTGAAACGGAATGTTTTATCTGTCAATGCTCCAACCGGACACACATCAATCACGTTTCCGGAGAAATCGTTGTCGATTGCTTTCTCGATATACGTCGAAATTTCTGCGTGGTCTCCACGGTGCAATACTCCGTGAACGCGTTGGTCTGTCAACTGGTTAGCCGTGTAAACACAACGGTAACACAGGATACAACGGTTCATGTGCAACTTGATCTTATCCCCGATATCAATCGGATCAAAAGTTCTGCGTTTCTCTTCGTAGCGCGTTCCTTCTTTTCCGTGTTCGAAACCAAGATCCTGCAAATGACATTCTCCCGCCTGGTCACAGATCGGGCAATCCAACGGGTGATTGATCAACAAGAACTCTGTTACAGCAGCGCGGTTGTCATACACACGCTCTGATGTTTTGTTCTTCACGACCATTCCGTCGTTTACCGGAGTAGAACAAGAAGCTACTAATTTCGGCATCGGGCGCGGATCTGCAGCTGAACCGGCAGCTACTTCTACCAAACAGGTTCTGCATTTTCCACCGCTTCCCTGCAATTTGCTGTAATAACACATTGCAGGAGGAACTACGTCTCCACCGATTTTGCGAGCAGCATTCAGGATCGTTGTTCCCGGTTCTACTTCTACTTCAATATCGTCAATGATAACTTTTACCATAATCGGTCTCTATTTTATACTAAAGGCATGTGATTGGATGCAATTCCGAAGTTGCGCTTTAACGCTTCATCCGGGTTTGTCACGTGCCATTCAAATTCTTCACGGAAATGACGGATTGCCGCCGCTACCGGCCATGCAGCTGCATCACCCAACGGACAAATCGTGTTTCCTTCTATTTTCTTATTGATTTCTGCCAGCAAATCGATGTCGTGCATATGTCCTTGACCGTGCTCGATACGACGAAGTACTTTCTCCATCCATCCGGTTCCTTCACGGCAAGGTGAACATTGTCCGCAAGACTCATGTGCGTAGAAACGTGCAAAGTTCCACGTGTTTCTTACGATGCACTGATCTTCGTCGAATACGATAAATCCTCCTGAACCCAGCATTGATCCGGTTGCGAAACCACCTTCTGCCAAACTTTCATAAGTCATCAAACGGTCTGTTCCTTCAGCTGTTTTGGTAATCAGGTTTGCAGGCAAGATCGGAACGGAAGATCCTCCCGGTACACATGCTTTGATTTTCTTCCCGTTTGCGATTCCTCCACACCACTCGTCGGAGTAAATGAATTCTTCTACGGAAAGTCCCAGTTCAATCTCGTAAACTCCCGGTTTTACCAGGTTTCCACAAGCTGAGATCAGTTTCGTTCCGGTACTTTTTCCAATACCGATTTTTGCGTATTCCGCTCCGCCGTCGTTCACGATCGGAACAACTGCTGCAATGGATTCTACGTTGTTTACTACCGTCGGACATCCCCACAACCCTTTTACAGCCGGGAATGGAGGTTTGATTCGCGGGTTTCCGCGCTTTCCTTCCAATGATTCGATCAACGCAGTTTCTTCACCGCAAATGTAAGCTCCCCCACCCGGACAAATTGCTAAGTCCAAATCGTAGCCTGAGCCTAAAATATTTTTCCCAAGGAATCCGTTTGCGTATGCTTCGGCAATTGCTTTTTCCACAATTTCCAGCACCCACATGTATTCTCCGCGGATATAAATGTATGATTGATTACATCCCAAAGCGTAAGAAGAAACGATCATTCCTTCCACCAACAGATGCGGGATCTTTTCCATTAAGAAACGATCCTTGAAAGTTCCCGGCTCGGATTCATCGGCGTTACACAATAAGTAACGCGGAACTCCTTCCGGTTTTGCCAGGAAAGACCATTTCATCCCTGTCGGGAATCCTGCTCCACCACGACCTCTCAATCCGGATGCCTGAACTTCTTCCACCACATTTTGCGGCGACATTGTTTTCAAAGCTTTCTCTACAGAACGGTAACCTCCGTTTTTGCGGTAAACTTCAAAAGTTTCGATTCCGGGAACGTTTGCATGTTCCAATAATAATTTTCTTCCCATTCCTATTTCTCTGAATGTTCGTTACGAAGGACTTCCAATAATTCATCTACTTTGTCCGTAGTCAAATGTTCGTAGTAGTATTTACCACACTGAAGCATCGGTCCGTAACCGCAAGCTCCCAAACATTCTGCAGTTTTCAAAGTAAACATACCGTCGGCAGAAGTTCCACCTACTTTGATGTCCAGCTTTTTCTCAATGTATTCAATGATATTGTCCGAACCAACCAACATACATGGTCCTGTTCTGCAAACTTCCAGAACAACTTTCCCAGGTTTCTCAATGTTAAACATGGTATAGAAAGTCGCTACTTCATACACTTCGATCGGTTGAATATCCAACAAGCGGGCAACGTAATTCATGGTCGGTACGCTTAACCAACCTCCGAATTCTTCTTCTGCCATATGCAGGATTCGCATCAAGGCACTTTTCTGTTTTCCTTCCGGAAACATGTTGATGATGCGTTGTACCTCAACCATTTTCTCAGCGCTGAATTGCGGTTCAGCCTGATCTGTACTATTATGTGTAACTGTTATACTCATCTTATGCGTCCAATTCTCCTGCAATCACATTCAAACTACTTAAGGTCAATACTGCATCTGAGATGGTTTGACCGGTAATCATTTCCGGATATGCCTGATAATAAATAAAACAAGGTCTTCTGAACTGAAGTCTGTATGGTGTTCTTCCGCCGTCTGAAATCAAATGGAATCCTAATTCTCCGTTTCCGCCTTCTACTGCATGGTACACTTCTCCGACCGGAACAGGTGTTTCACCCATAATGATCTTAAAGTGGTAAATCAACGCTTCCATTTTCGTGTAAACGTCTGCTTTCGGAGGCAAATAGAATTCAGGAACATCCGGTGAAAAATGACTTCCTTCCGGAAGGTTTTTGTAAGCTTGTTCGATAATGCGTACACTCTGGCGAATTTCTTCCTGGCGCACACAAAAACGATCGTAAGTATCTCCGTGTGTCCCAACAGGAACATCGAAATCGAAATCCTGGTAAGAGGAATACGGATTCATGACACGTACATCGTAATCTACTCCGGCAGCACGCAGGTTTGGACCTGTGAAACCGTAGTCCATTGCTCTTTCTGCTGAAATAGCCCCGGCTCCGATCGTACGATCCATAAAGATCCGGTTACGCAATAATAAATCGTCGAACTCCTGGAAACGTTTCGGGAACTCTTTCAGGAATTTCTGCAATTTGGTGTGGAAAGCAGGTGAGAAATCACGTTCAAAACCACCGATACGACCGATGTTTGTTGTCAAACGTGCTCCACATACTTCCTCGTATAATTCGTATATTTTTTCGCGTTCCTGGAACATGTAGGTAAATCCTGTCAATGCTCCGGTATCCACTCCGATTACCGAGTTACAAACCAAATGGTCTGCAATACGTGCCAATTCCATGATGATTACACGCATGTAATCTACACGTTTCGGCACTTCCACCCCGATCAGTTTTTCCATTGTCATTTCCCATCCCATGTTGTTGATCGGGGAAGAACAATAGTTTAACCGGTCAGTGATCGGTGTAATCTGGTTATACGGTCTGCGCTCCGCCAATTTTTCGAAAGCGCGGTGGATATAACCGACAGTCTGAACAGAACCAAGGATTTTTTCACCGTCAACGGTCAACACGTTCTGGAAAATTCCGTGCGTTGCCGGGTGCGTTGGCCCAAGGTTCAGCGTTGCTATTTGTCCGTCGATGGTTTCATCGGCGAATAAGCTTTTATTTTTATTAGGAGTATCGCTCATAATCTTTTCTTTATCAAAAGCAATGCTTTCTATCTACCGAAGTAGCGATCATCTTTATCTTCTCTTGTTGCATCTTCCAAATGGTATTCTTTACGCATCGGGAAGTAATCCATTGAATCTTCGTTCAGGATTCTTACCAGGTTCGGATGTCCTTCGAAGATCACTCCGAAGAAATCATACGTTTCACGTTCCTGCCAGTCTGCTCCAACATAAATATCTGTAATGGATTGAATGCTCGGATTTTCGATTGAAAGGAATGCACGAATACGCAGGCGCACATTGTGAATAAAGGAATGAACGTGATAGTTCACACAGATTTCACGTCCTTTTTCATTGTTCGGATAATGTACTGCTCCGATCAAAGTCAGGAAGGACATTTTCAACACCTCATCTGTTTTCAACCAGGAAATCAGGTCATGTGCTTTATCCGCATCGATTTCAACTGTCAGTAAACCGTAAGGTTCTTCGTGATTGCGGATTGCTTCGCCGAATTTCTCCTGTAAGCGGGTTAAAACTGCTTCGTTTGTCAAATTACTCATCGTTCAAATCGTATTTCTTCAACAAATGTTTGTATTCATCTGAATAACGGCGGCGCAATGATTCGTTTTTCACCAAACGGTGAATGTTCATACAACCTTCGATGATTTGCTCTGGTCTTGGCGGGCATCCCGGAACGTACACGTCAACCGGAATCACACGGTCAATTCCCTGCAATACGGAGTAAGTATCGAAAATCCCGCCTGAAGAAGCACATGCTCCAACTGACAATACCCATTTCGGTTCTGCCATTTGCTCATACACTTGTTTCAAAACAGGAGCTAATTTCTTTGAGATTGTCCCGGCAACGATTAACAAATCTGCCTGGCGCGGTGAGAAGGACATACGTTCCATTCCGAAACGTGCTACGTCGTAGTTACTTCCCATGGTTCCCATATACTCGATCCCGCAACAAGAAGTTGCAAACGGTAATGGCCAAACGGAATTCGCACGAGCTGCTCCAATGACTTTGTCAAGCAATGTCAATTGGAAACCTTCTCCGTTAATGGTTTCTACACCATTGATGATTTCTACTTTTCCCATTCTAAAGCACCTTTTTTAAGTACGTAGAAAAATCCTGTAAGGAAGAATGCCACGAAAATGATTACTGCAATAAGTCCGTCCATTTTCAGGAAATGGAAATTCACTGCGTACGGGTAGAAGAAAATCACTTCCACATCGAACAGTACGAACAAAATTGCAGTTAATAAATAACGGATGGAGATTGGGAAACGAGCGTTTCCAACTTCTTCAATACCACATTCCCAGTTGGAGTTTTTCTTTTTTCCTAAGAGTTTATGACCCAACATGGGCGCTACCACAAGAACCGTAATTACAAAGCCTAAAGCGACGGCTGCCTGGAGTAATATCGGTAAATAATCTTCTGCAGAAGACATAATCACTAGTTTTAAGACTCGCGAATTTAATACATTTTAACAAGAACAACCGGCGAAAAACCTATTTAGATTCAATCTAAATTACCGGGTAAGTATTTCTAAAACGCCCTGAATTCGCTGGTCGATGAAAAATGTTGGTCGGGCGAAGATAAAGTGATGTTGATGCGGGATGTTTCCTTTTCAATGTTGAAATCCCATATTGGGGAAAGGAATCTTTTTTCTTTTTCAACGAGTTATTTAGGTGATTTTAAGTTCTGAAAATCACTATACAGTTTGTTCTGAAGAAAATGTTTCAGCAATTAATTAGATATAGTACGTCATCACCAATACATGTTAATGTTATTCTGTCCATCAGGAGAAATAAAAAAAGTATCAATATCGGTTGTAGTTACTCCTCCTCTCGTTGCTTCCCACTTAAATACATAACGTCCAGACAATCTTTGTAAATAGTCTCCTTGTATATCCACACATCCATTTAAAGTCACTCCTTCAATCCAAGGATCTCCATTATTAAAAGTATAATTGGGATTTTCATCCAAATTATACTGTTTATACTTAAATGTGTCATTTGCATCAAAACAAGATAGATTTTTAAAATTCCAACGCATTTGCATCAATGGCAAGGCTACGATTTCATAATTCCGTTGGTTATGATCTCGTCTAACAATATCAAAACTCGGCGCATTAATCAAAGAATAACTTCCTGAATAATCTGCAAATTGCATGGAAGAATAATCAAAGTAAATCCGGTACATATAATCCAGGTTTTTCTTAGGAAAGAAGGAAATTCTTGCCCAACCACTCGCATCGGTAAACCCTTCCAACTTGAAATCTGTGTACTCAATCTCACCCATTTTCTTTGAAAATTTCTTTGCCTTGTATTCAACGATCGTATACTTCACTCCTGAAATTGGTTCGTCGCTATACGGAATGTGTGCCTGAATAGTAAACTCAATCGGATGTTTTTTATCCAATCTTTTGCAGGAAAAAATTGAAACAAGCAGGAAACAGAATAGTAGTAGTTTCATAGTAAATCCACATTATTAGTTATAATCAACAAATAGTAAACAACCATAAACAGGAGCGCTCCAATTCCAACAGTTCCCACTCCGAGAAGAGTCCAGGTAAGCCATTTTGCTTTGTACCTGTCCGGATTTTTTCGGATTCGAATTACTGAAACAATTGAGAATATCATTAAAAGCAATCCAAAAATTACAAGTACAATTCCTGAAAAACTCGAGAAGACACCAATCAGACTAAAAATCATTAAGAGTAAGGATATTAACCCCAAAGAACCTAAAGCAAACCACGTGAATTTCTCTACTTTTTTCGGCTCCTCTTGAACTACATCTTGATTTTCGATTATTTTCTCTTCAGTTGCAGATTTCATTAATTGATTTTGCTCTCTTCTGCTTTGGGGAGTGAAATTAATCTCTTTATGTTCTTTTCCTTGTGGAGCAATTAACTTATCATCAATCGGTTTTGGGAGATCTGACACAATTGTGTCCTTAGTCGTTCTATTTTCAATAATCCAAGTGTTTGACACTACAGATTCTTCATCAGATGAGAAGTCATTCTCTAAAAGAATCGTGTTGTCGGAATCACTCTTTTTTTCTATCAGATGATTTCTCTTCCATTCAACATGATAACCCGCTCCAAAGTGGCGTTTCGTGATCGTGCATGCGAATAACAGGCAACAAGATAAAAGTATGAATAGTAGCTTCATAGTGAATGATTTTCACAAATGTGAGAAATAAAATTTACTTTCTTGTTGCGATTTTCCGTACTCGATTAAAATTCTTTATAAATCACACTGATTATTCCTACGAAAATTGACTGGATGATGAGTTATTGCTAGTATTCTATAAAAACCTCATTCATTATTCCGGGCTGCAGGAAAAATGTATCAATGTATGTTGTAACCTGATTATTTCGGGTTACTTCGATTTGGTAAATATGATAACCAGATAATACATTATCATTTGTATAATCTACAAAAGAGCCACACCCCTCAAAATAATTACTCCAAACATAAATTGTTTCAAATGTTTTATATGGAAACTCATTGCAATTAAATGTTTTATACCGCATTTTATCATTTGCATCAAAACAACTCACATTTTCAATCTTGAAATGCATACCACAATGAGGTAAAGCCCTAATCTCATAATCTCGTTGATTCTGGCGAGTCATGATATCATAACTTGGCGCATTAATCAAAGAATAGCTTCCCGAGTAATTTGCAAATTGGATATTTGAATAATCAAAATTGATAATGTATTGATAATCCAAACATTTCTTTGGGAAGAATGAAATATTTGCCCAGCCATCTGCATTAGTAACTCCTTCCAACTTGAAATCTGTATACTCAATGTCACTCAATTTCTTTGAAAATTTCTTTGAACGATATTCCACGATTGTGTACTTCACCCCTGAAATGGGTTCGCCGCTATACGGAATATGTGCTTGAATCGTAAACTCAATAGGGTTCTTTTTATCCAATTTTTTACAGGAAAAGAATGCAAACAGTACGCAAAAAGGTAAAAGTATGAATAGTAGCTTCATAGCGAATGATTTTCACAAATATGAGAAATAAAATTTACTTTCTTGTTGCGATTTTCCGTACTTGATTGAAATTCTTAATAAATCATGCTGATTATTCTCATGAAAATTGGCTGGATGATGAGTTATTGCTAGTATTCTATAAACAAATTATCGTTTACTCCGGGAGCAATTAAAATCGTGTCTATGTATTCTGTCAAATTTCCATTTCGCTTTATCTGAATTTTGTACATATACCGTCCCGATTTTGATTGAACTGTTGAGGTCTCACTATAACATCCTATGTTATAAGGACTCCAGGTTTCGTTATTAAAATCCAAATGATATTCTTCATCATAATTCCTTATTATTATCCTCATGCTATCTGACACACCAGAACAATTCACATTTTCTAATTTATAATTAATCTGCATCAAGGGCAAAGCTCTTATTTCATAGTCTTTCTGATTTTTTCTAGTCATAATATCATAACTTGGTGCATTAATCAAAGAATAGCTCCCGGAGTAACTTTCAAATTGAATGTTTGAATAATCAAAATAAATCCGATACATGTAATCCAAATTTTTCTTTGGAAAAAAAGATATCTCAGCAATACCATTTGCATTCGTTGTTCCTTCAAGCTCAAAATCTGTGTATTCTATCTCACCAATTCCACCTCCTTTTTTGGCTCGGTATTCCTTAATTGTGTATTTCACACCTGAAACGGGTTCACCACTATACGGAATATGTGCCTGAATAGTGAACTCAATAGGATTCTTTTTATCGAGTTTTTTACAGGATAAAAACGAAAGCAATATCCCCAAAATAATTACTGCTCCACCACTATATTTCTTGTAACACATACTCCGTTTTTAATTAGTTTAACCATATAAAAGCCTGGTTTTAATTCATGATGTACTACAGATCTCTCTAAAGGTACGACCTTTTTAAACAATTCTTTACCGGAAAGATCCAGGATATACACTTCGACCACTTCATTTCCATAAGCTTCACCCCATTGAATCGAAAACTGTTGTTTGGATGGGTTCGGGAAAATGGAAACCTGTTCAGTGAAATCCTTTTCTACATTCAAAAATTCATGTTCTTCTTCTGATTCATTTCCGGAATGAGAACCGGAATTATTGCTTGTCAGCGATTTTTCACAGATGATCTCTCCGATATACCCATGGAAATCCGATCCATTTTTGATGTGCACTCCCGGCGTGAAATGAATTTCATTTACCGCCTGGGCATCCACAATCGCATTGGATTCAGCAATAAAATCCAGGAAATCGGTCTTCTGAGTCACGTGATTTCCCAAATGAATCGTATTTCCTGCTTCATAGTCTACCCGGTACGGATAATTGGGTCGGGCAAAGAAACCAATGCGAACATTCTGCAGAAAAATATGATCGGGTTCAGCCTCCTCTACCACAAAATTCTTAATCACTCCTTTTACCGGCGCATCCATTCCTGCATAGGCATTGGGATCTTTCCGGTTCCCTGTCAGATGTTCTGTGTTTTCATCCCAGCAAAACAGTGCATCAAAGACAGTATAGTCGTAGTGATTTCCAGGATAACCCAAATGTGGGTAACCGTAATGATTAGAAGAATGAATAGTTGGATTGTTATAGCTTACAGAGTTTTCATCATCAAACATTAAAAAGTGCTGTTTAAAATCATAATCCGGATAACCATTATTCAAACTGCTGTTCAAATCCTTCACGTCATGGGTAAGTACCGTTGGAGTGAAGGAATATAAAAGCTCATTTGTATAGTCTGGATTTCCAGGTAATTGAGAATCAAATTGTTTAATAATCTCAATAATGGGATTATCTTCAATGAAAATAATACCACCCGGTGCATTATCCAACACCAAAGGATCTTTTGTTGTTGCTTCATACTTGGATTTCCAGGATTTAAACCATGGTTTGTGCTCACAGTAAAACACCCGGTGTGTCCCATGCGTCAAAAATGAGGCCTCGTACCTTCTATTCGCAAAGGGAATCGGGGAGGAATTTTGCTTGAAAAATACCGCTCCTGTTTCAGTCGGATATGGGAAATGATTTGCTGTAAAATTTGAGAATTCATACTTTGGCGTGGACGAACCATTGGAAATAGAAATCATTCGCTGAAACGATGGAAAGCCCAACCGGTGACCATTCTTAGCGTGATTGTAATAAGTGTGTTTTCCCAGGTAGGAAATGCGTAAGTCACTAGGTCCTTGACCAGGACTTGATCCCGACCCTGTTTCTGTATGAAAATAATGCAATAGTTGTTTTGATAATGGTGCATTCAGAATGTAGTGTAAAGCGTAAGTCTTAAAATAATTCTCAATTGCCGGTCCAATGAAAGGCACATTAGACCATAGTTGATTGTACTCATACTCCCATAAATAATCTACGGCATGCTGCATTCCCAACGGAATATTCGCTCCACCATGTTCTCCATCATTGGAAATATACAACTTCGTGTGCGGATGCGGGGCATTTGAGTTCAGGTGTTTATATTCCATTTTTTGTAAAGCGAGCCGGGTTGCTAAAGAGCCAGCACTGAATCCCATAAGGATGTTTTCCTGGTACGAATCATTTTGAAATTTTCGGCTATTTACCAAGTTGATTAATTGCTCCAATAACTCCGCATTCTTTTCCACGTAAGCATTTGGTGGAAAAAACTGGCAGATAATCACATCGAATCCTTCATCATGCAAATTCTCTATCAATCCTTCCTGGTTAAATTGATTCGCTAATTTACCTAAAGACGCCGGCCAATCCTGATCGTTATTAATTATTGCTTTATCTGTATGCGGTCCCCAGCCTGCTACCATAATAAAAGGTTTTCGGAGTTTATTATCCGAGCACGCATAGTAGGTCGAGTATTTCAAATCAGGGGAATAAATGGATGAGGAAGTATAATTAGCCGGATAAACCATTTCATAAGAAGCGAAATACTGATGTATCGCTGACTTCGCAATTTCCCGCTTGTTCATTTCAACCAATTGATTGACCTGAACCTGTTTCTCGTCTGAAAAATGGATCGTAAACAACAGTTTTTGTTTTCCTGTCAGCCAATCACTGATATCGACACTCGAATTGAAGTATAATATCCTGGTTTCGTTTCTTCGTTTGATCTCCACAAAATCAATGCTTCGGTTGGTATTGGTGAAGAAGGTTTTTTCATTCAATTCCAGGATGACGTTGTTATAAGCGAATGAATCCAGGAAAGCGGACGCATAGAGCACTTCATCTTCCACCAGGTCATCGGAAACGATTTTTCGATACGGATCATTTCCTGTGCTCATTCTGAATGCTTCCGAAACCGCTGGTCTCAAGGAGTTTATTTTCAGATCGACGACATAAAACGGAATCCGGAGCTGGCCGTATTCATCCAGTGAATAGAAATGGTCGTAAACCGGGAAGAGTATGGAATCCCGATGAAACTTCCGCGACATGTCCCACCAATTCATCAGGCTGAATAAGCTCAAAACGCCTCTGCCGGAACAATAAAGCGGTTGTTCTTTGTATACCAGCTTATTGAACACGGAATCTTCCAATTCAAGGGTCGCATTCCTGAAATAGGGATTGGAGTAAGAGCTGAAATCCGTTTTGGAGAACGCATATTCCATCATTTCCCGCGGATTGGAGAAAACCAGCGTATCTGCTTGTCCCCACCCATTCAAACCAATGAGCAGGAACATTCCTTTTATGAACTTGCTCATCTCATTATGGTTTTACCTGTTGCTGTAATTGTAAGATCAACTCCTGTTGCAACCGGATGGTTTCCTGCTGTTGTTTCAACAATTCCTGTTGTGCGTCCACCTCTTCTTTCACCTGGATCAGGTAAAGTGTCAGTTCTTCTACTTTTTCCATCAGCATCGTGCTGCTTTGAGCCACATTGAGGCCTTTTTCCAGCATTTCTTCCGCTGCGGGAACATTTGGCAGGTGCTTGTTCTGATGGATGTATTGCTTCAATTCGTTCAAAGGCATCAGCGGATAAGCTTCTTCGAACACATAATCTGCCCAGGAATTCAGGTTTACTTTGATTTCACGCGCATACAACAAACCGGTATGATCCAGCTGCATCAATTTGTAAGGAGCTACTGCGGGATTAGTACTGACTGTTTTATCGATAATCAAAGGGGTTAATTCCGAATCTTTGTTCAGGCGTACCTGGAACTTGGCGTCAGGTTTTACACCAACTCCCAAGCGTGGATCCGGCGAGCAATCGGTATTGAGCAGGAACATTCGCTGCGGGTTCGCCGAAGCCTGCCAATGCGGGGCTGTATGCAAAACAGTTCCGTTGATATCTGTTGCACACGGAAGTTCAGCTGATGATTGTGTTTCTGCATAAACCAGGCTTTTCAAATCACCGCCGTTTTTCACTTTCCCGTTTGCATTGATCAGTAAAACTCCATCTTCCGCCAGGGTAGAATCTCCCAATGTTTTGATCTTTAAATCTCCTTCTTTGATAACGGTTGTTCCAACGAGTGTAGTTTCTCCCGTAACTTTCAAATCGTTTTTGATGGTTGCTTTTCCCATCACTTTCAGGTCACTTTTAACGGTTGCCGTTTTGTTAACGATGAGGGAATCTTTTACCATGAGCATCGAATCGATTCGGGCGGAACCATTGACCTGCAGTTTTGAAGTCGGTGATGTTGTCCCGATTCCTACATTCCCGGAAGCAGGGATGCTATTTGTTTGTGAAAATAACGGATGACTGAATAGTAGTAATAGCATAGTCCAAAGACTAGTTTGAATAGTGCTTTTCATATCTGTGAATAATAGTTATGGGCTAATGTTAACTATTTTTTCATTTAAACTTGCTAAAAATCAGATTTTTAACATTTTAAAATTCACACTCCCGTATCTAAAAAGCGCTTTAAGCTCCTGTTTTCGGGAGATTTGTGCGCATTTGTGAGAAATGAATTTTTTAAATAATTAAAACCGGCAGCATCAGAAATTCGAATCCGGAACTACAAATCTTCCGAATCTGAAACATCTCCGCGCAACGCGCGATAGCGTTTCCGGGCTTCCACTGTGAGCAAACTTCCTTTGCATTCAAAGAGAATTTTCTTGTAGTATTCCGCTGCTTTTTCTTTATCGTGAAGATTTTTCTCGTAGATTTCCGCAATCTGGAAAATAGCATCGTCGGCTAAAATGTCATCTTTGTAATAGGTGTAAATGCGGTTCAGATAATCCAGCGCTTCCTGCCATTTGCCCTGGTATTCCATGGCTTGTGCTTTCCGGAACAGGATTTCATCTGCCAATCCGTGATCCGGGAATGCGGCATTGATCGAATCGTAGAGTTTGAATGCGCGGTCGAATTGGTGTTGTTCCAGTAACAAATCTGCCTGTGCAAACTGGTACATCGCTGTGTAATTGCTGTCGAGTCCTAAATTATCGGTGATTAACACGGACAATTTCATGGCATCGTTTGCAATGAGTTTACTGGTCGATTCTTTCAGAACATCCAGCTGGGATTGAGCAAATTTGAAGTCTCCGTCGTAATAGAATACGCGTGCATTTTTGAATTTGGCTTCCGATCCGATGGCTTCGAATTTAAAGTCTTTGTCGATTTGCATGTAGTACAACGAAGCTTGCCAGATATCGTCTTTCAGGATCAATACATCTGCCAAAGCCATTTTCACCTGCGCTCTTTCGAAGTCGGATAATCCGGGAACTGCCAGGCAACTATCCAGTAAGAGTGCCGCACCTTCCGCATCGTTTCCGTAATAGGCTTTGATTTCAGCCAATTCTTTCGCCGTATATACTGCATTTCGTCCCCAACCTAAAAGCTTTAATCCTTGCCGGTATTCTCTTTCTGCATCGGCGATATCCTGAGGCTGGTATTTTTTCTCGATGGTGATTTCGCGGTAACGGATATTCAGCAATGCACTGTATGCGGTGTAGTAATTCGGATTCTGCGGCCCCTGATCAATGATGTAATTATATGCCAAACGTGCCGCTGCATAGTCACTGTTTTCCACACAGGTTTCCGCCAGATCCATCACCCGGTATCCGTTTCCTTTTTCCCTGCGATCCAAAGCCTGGGTTTGTGTTAATGCCGCTTTGAATTCTTTCTTTTGAATGAACAACCAGATCAGCATTTCAGAATAAATGAAATCGTTCGGCTTCTTCTGAATTCTTACCAGTAGTTTCTCTTTCAATTTCTGGTAAACCCCGGTTTTATCTTCTGTAAAATCGATTTGCTTCGTTAATGCATTCTGAATATTGCTTGCGTAATTCGGGTACAGGTCCAATACTTCGAAGTACTCATCGATCATTTCGTCGGTTCTTCCCAAAAGCGAATACACTTCAGCAAACTGAACCTGGAGCGGATAACTTTTCTTCAATTCCTTTCGACCGGCTTCCAATGTTTTCAATCCCCAATCCACTTTTCCCTTTTTGATAAAGGAATTGTATAGCTCTACCACTTCGTAGCCATTTGAAGCCACTTGTTTGATGCGGTCGTTATACAATTTTTCTGTCTGAGAAGTTCTTTCGGTACGTTCGTACAAATCTCCCAGCGCAATGGTATAATCGAAATCGTTTGAATTGGAAATCAGCTTTTTGAGAAATTTCTCTGCATCTTTCGTTTGATTGGTTTTATCCAGGCAATCCACATAGCGCAGCTGATCAAATTTGGTGCTTTGCTTGTTGATGATCTTCTCAAAATAAGGCAGTGCTTTGTCAAATTCCCCGTTGTTGTAGTACAAATTGGCCAATTGCTGATCGGTGCTCGTTTGCGCGGAAAGAGCAAGGGAAAAGAACAGGCAACAAAAAATAATCAGGTGTTTCATGAAGTACTACTGCATTGGAGGTGAATGTTCTACTTTAAAACGTTCAAAAATAGGTTTAAATTGCTCGTAAGAATGTTTAAATTCTATAAATTGTTTCTCCAGGTTCCGGCTGTGCTTTCTAATTTCAGCTGCTTCTTTTAACTCGAACTGAACGGATTCATAATACAAGGTTCTGTCCCCTGCTCCGTTTTCAATGTCGGACTGCAACAATTTCAATCGCTTTTTCTGCTCCAGCTGGGCTTTTGACAGACTTTTGATTTCCGTTGTGAAAAAATCCGTTGCCCGGTACGCCTGGATAAATACATCAATCTCTCTTGCTGTTTCGATATCAAGTGTGTCGTTCCCCAATTCTATATTGAAATTCAACAGCATGATTTTCGACTTTCCGCGCAGTTCCAATACCTGGTTAGTGTCTAATTCCTGTAGGATTTTCTGAACGGAATCGTTGGTCGCTTTGGAAAACAGCACGTCTTTTTCAAACTTGCCCAGTTTACTCTCGCAGGAAGCAAGGGCAGTAAGCAGGATTAAAAACGACAGGATTCTCAGCATGATACTAAATTACATAAAATGATTGTTTTGTGATGAATTGGGTTCTGTAAAACGAAAATGTGCTAAAAACTCAGCTGATTTTGGTCAGAAATCCAATTGTAATAAGGGCTGTTCGCAATATCGCGAACTTGCAACCGGAAATGAAAAAAACACGAATTACCTATTGCATAAAATGCTAATATCTATTAACTTAAATAGAAAAACACAAAAAATGGGCTTAATTAAACCAAACAACTACAACAAAGAAGAACTTAAATTTTCACGCATTGCGAATGCTTTATCACATCCGGCAAGAACACGGATTATCGAGTTAATTCATGAAGAAATAGTGGTAACCCAAACATCACTAATCTCTCATCTGAATCTTAACAAAGCTTCGGTTCACAGGCATATCAACTGTTTAAGGCGTGCAAATCTATTACTGAGCAAATATCGGATTCATTATGATATTCTTCACTTAAATGAAGAGACTCTGATTCAGTTTGAAAAACAGCTTCAAAAACTCTCGAATCCCTCATAAATATTGGGCCGTTCGCAATATCGCGAATTCAGCAACATCCCCTCGGGAAAAGGATTTTTCTTCCAGTTATATCACCGCAGCAAATTCAAATGCCCGCGGCGCTCATGTTTGGTACGAGTCAAATCCAGGAAACGGATTATCCAGGTATACGTTCCATCCTGAACCCGTTCCGTAACAGCGCCATAAGAACCATCCCAACCAACATCCATATTGTGTGATTCAAAAATCAATTCTCCCCAGCGATCGTAGATTTCCATGGTAAAATCAGATTGCAGGATGCCATATCCTCTGGCCACAAAAACATTGTTAAACTCATCTCCATCAGGAG
>VFQP010000705.1_pt1 | contig 56213 bp, 62 predicted proteins | sample 3512351 | NCBI WGS metagenome assembly VFQP01 (sample SAMN10412372, study PRJNA504923) | tailings metagenome | isolation source: Relicate 1 Philex TSF1 revegetated site | place: Philippines: Tuba, Benguet | collected 2017-08-29 | reverse complement strand
AAAGAGAGTAAAAGATTTAAAAAGCTTTTATGGAAATTTGATCTCATACTGTTTGGTCATTCCTTTTTTACTTATCATCAATCTGCTTACATCACCGGAACATCTATGGTTTTACTGGCCAATGCTGGGATGGGGATTGGGTTTAACAATTCATGGTTTAAACACTTTTGGAATCGGAAAAGAATGGGAAGAAAGAAAAATAAACCAACTGATGGAACAGGAGAAAAATCAGTCAAAGTCACTTTAATTAATCATCATTAAGAGTCTGTAATCATGAATCATACATTAGTCAAGCAAAGAGTAAAAGACCTTAAATCATTCTACACAAACTGTATATGGTTTGGTTTTGTGGCAGTAATTATTTTAGGAAGAAATTTTATTAAATGGATAACCACCGATTATGCCTTTCACGGATCAATAATTCTGACAGTTTGGGCAATTATCCTCTTGGTAAAAGCCGTAAAATTATTCATTCTGAATTCTGAATGGGAGCAAAATGCTATTAAAGATGAAATGATTAATCTGAGAAAGCAGTAGCTTATCATACCGAAATATTTATTTAATTTTAGCATCAGATTTAACATTAAAATTATACCTCAGAATGATCAAAACTGTCATAATTGAAGATGAAAAACCGGCTGCAAGAAAGCTTGAAAGAATGTTAGGCTTATTTCCTGATTTAGAGGTAGTTGCCAATCTCGATTCTGTGGAAGCTGCTGTACAATGGTTTGCTGAAAATGAGCATCCGCAGCTTATTTTTTCGGATATTGTTCTGGGCGACGGTCTTTCGTTTGATATTTTTGATAAAATTTCAACCAAGGCATTCATTATTTATACAACGGCTTTCGACCAGTACACCTTAAAAGCCTTTAAGCTCAACAGTATTGACTATCTTTTAAAACCAATAATGGAAGAAGATCTTGCAGGAGCTGTGGAAAAGTTTAAGTCATTTATTCCATCCGATCAGGCGGTTAATTCTCAGGATATCAAACAACTCATAAAAAAAGAAAAAACAATACTTTCCAGAATTCTGGTGAAGATAGGGTATAACCTGAAAATTGTTCAGACCCATGAAGTAAGCTGTTTTTTCAGCGAAAATAAAATTGTCTATCTGCAGACTCAGGAAAGAACGTATCCTTCAGACTTCACACTGGATGAATTGGAAGATGTTCTGGACGAAAAGAAATTTTTCCGGGTAAACCGACAGTTTATCATCAATTCAGATTATATTAAAAATATTCATACTTCGCCCAATTATAAGGTTGAATTGGAGTTTCAGCCACAGGAAGAAATTACCGTAAGCCGCGACCGAGTGAAAGATTTTAAAGATTGGTTGGTGAGTTGATTTGAGATATAATAGAGAAAAGATGAAAGATTTTTAAACTTTAATCCCAAAACGACAACCTTCAATTACCTGTAATCTATACGGTTAGATTCCGTATCTTCAAGCTGTTTGATAATTGAATTTGGAATTTCATCGCTATTGATCGGGAAACTAATAGAGTCTGAAATAAAAGTTTTCCGGTCTGCTTTCTGGAATATTTCGAAAAGGGCAATCGGTTCCTGATTAAAACTGATGCATGTGCTGATAAAATGCAACTCATGGAGTTTATATTCCGGGTTTTTAAGCTTTTCCTTGATATCTTTTATTCTAGAGATAAAGTGACGCTGCCGGATAAACGTATTGCTGTTCATAATGATAAAAACATAGTCGGAATATGCCGTTACTTTTCCAAAGTATTTATGATGGTCGCCGCCACTTCTTTCGATGAAATATTCTCCGGAAGTTTCAGATTTGTAAATTTCCGTCGCAGAACGCCAAATCCGATCTTCTTTTGCCTGTAAAGGATTTTCCGGAAGATTTCTGTTGTAGGAATACCAACAGCCGACAAGACGATCCAGCAATGCGGTGTTTGGCTTTACATTATTCATATCAATCCTAAGATCATTAAAATTAAATGATTCTGTATTAGAATTAATGAAATCAATATAACTGGAATATCCCAAAACTTTAACAATCAGGCTGAGTTTGGCAAGATTAGGCTTGCTTACTGGCGCATTTTCATTCTGATAATATTTCTTTAGTTTATTGATAATCAGGTGTTCGTAAAGGTAATTTGAACCTAAAATATCCGGTTTTATCTTGCTGTTATTTTCTTGATTTTCCTGGATAATCAGGTCGTTAAGTTCTGAAACAATATAAGACCATTCCGTTTTGGAGACATCTTCCCAATGATATTTTTTCAGAAAATGTAAAGCCAGAAAATTCATCAGTTTTTCTATGTGTAATATATCCTGTTTTTTCATTCTTCAATTTATAAGACTAATATAAGATAATTTTAAAACTAAATGAGACTATTGCAAGACTTTTATATCTCAACATCCAACGATATTTGAGTAGAAATTAAAGTTAAAACAATGGAAACAAAAATCGTATTACAAAATGATCCTCTCTGGAAAAGGCTTCAGGAATTCTCATTGGATGAATCTGCTGCCAATTTTCCTTTCTCAAAAAAGCTGGCAAAAGAAGAAAACTGGACAGAAACATTTACCCGAAAAGCAATTGATGAATACAAAAAATTCGTTTATCTCTGCTGTAAACTTCCAAACGGTGCTTCACCGAGCGAAATTGTAGACAAAGTATGGCATATGCATCTCATTTACACACAAAACTACTGGGAAGAATTTTGTCCGAAAATTTTGCAGCAGAAACTGCATCATCACCCTTCAAAAGGTGGAGAAAGTGAAAATGAAAAGCACAAAAACTGGTTCACGGAAACGTTAGAAAGTTATGAGAAAATATTTGACCAGGAACCCCCGGAAGATATCTGGAAACCGGTTCAAAATCAATCTAAGAAAAGAAAATTATCATCAGCTGTCAAAATCTTTTTTCTTCTGAACATAGCTTTTGTAACCTTTTCATGTTCAGAAAGAAATACCAAATCTCTGGGCATATTTATGCTGATGATTTTCCTTATAGTATTCATCGGTTCAATCATAAAAACATCCGTTAAAAGCAGTAAACAAAATAGAGACAATATAAAAGACGGAACTGACGGTGGTTTTTTTTATACTTGTGGAAGTGACAGTTCACACGGTGACGGGGATTCAGGTTGCAGCGAAAGTAGTTGCGGTTCTGGATGCGGTGGTTGTGGAGGAGATTAATTCAAAAATAAGTATAATCAAGAGTAAATATGTTCAAATTTTCTCTAATTAAAACCCGAAACAAAAATGCTTCGGGATTATTATTCAGATAAAATTCTTTTTAGGAAATGACTCCGCTTCCAATCAGTTCTTCGCCGATGTACCAAGCTGCAAACTGCCCTTCTGCAATCGCTGACTGTGGCTCTTCAAATTCCACATAGAATCCTTCTTCAAACTGGTATAAAGTTGCCTTCTGCAATGGCTGTCTGTACCTGAATCTTGCCATTACTTCCATCGTTTCTCCATTTTTAAGCCTGAGATCTTCCCTAACCCAATGCAGCTCAGAGTTGTCAATTTTTAAGGCTTTTTTCAGCAGTCCCGGAAACTGATGTCCTTCTCCGACGAAAAGAATATTGTTTTCCATATTTCTGGAGATGATGAAACAACTTTCTTTGTGCCCACCGATACCAAGTCCTTTGCTTTGTCCGATCGTGAAAAACTGTGCTCCCTGATGTTTTCCGATGACTTTACCGTCTGTTTTTTTGTAATTGATTTTTCGGCTGAGGTATTCTAATTCTTCTTGTTTTGATGAAAATTCAGGCGTTTTTTCAGCAAAAAGGGGAGAGTCTTTGAAAATTTCCACGATTTCACCTTCTTTCGGAACCAATTGCTGCTGTAAAAACTGCGGTAAACTTACTTTTCCGATAAAACACAATCCCTGAGAATCTTTTTTATCTGCCGTTACCAATCCGATTTCTTTAGCGATTTCCCTAACCTGAGGTTTTGTAAGCTCTCCAATCGGAAATAATGCTTTAGACAGTTGATCCTGACTTAGCTGACATAAGAAGTAGGACTGGTCTTTATTGTTATCTTTTCCGGCAAGAAGATGGAAAATTTCCTTTCCGCTTTCATCGATCGTTGAATCTACTCTTGCATAATGTCCGGTTGCTACTTTATCTGCTCCCAGAGACATTGCCGTTTTCATAAAAACATCAAATTTTACTTCTCTGTTGCACAGAACATCAGGATTCGGGGTTCTTCCTTTCTGGTATTCGTCGAACATATAATCTACGATTCTTTCCTTGTAAAGATCGCTCATATCAATCACCTGAAACGGAATTCCAAGCTTTTGAGCTACCATTAAGGCATCATTACTGTCCTCAATCCACGGACATTCATCTTCTAACGTTACCGAAGCATCATTCCAGTTTCTCATAAACAAAGCCACTACTTCGTGTCCTTGCTGTTGCAGCAGATATGCTGTAACACTGGAATCCACACCTCCGGATAATCCTACTACTACTTTCATGTTATTCAATTTTACGAAACTCTTAACGGGAGTTCTTAGTTTGACGGGGCAAAATTACGACTTTATTCAACAAGATCTTAATTGTAAAATAAATGCTTTAAATTTGAATAATTGATAAATTAATTATGATGAAAAAAACAGTATTATCAGTTTTTCTTTTTTCTGCTATTACCTTGAACGCACAGGTGGAAAATAATTATCAAAACGAAAAATCCTCAAACTGGACATTTGGCGGAGGTTTGGGTGTGGGTTTTGGAAGCAATTCTTACTTCAATCTTCAGTTTGCACCGAGAGTGGGGTATAAGCTTACCAATGATTTTGAAATCGGTTTCATGGGAAATATTTCATGGCAGACTTCAGATTTTTACAAATCTTCTATGTTTGGTTTTGGTCCTTTTGCCAATTACTATTTTGGAAGATCATTTTTTGTAAGCGGAAATCTGCAGCATTTTTTTGTGAATTATGAGGATAAGTTTTATGATTTTAAAAATAATCAGCAGGAAACGGCTTTGTATTTAGGCGGAGGATATATGCAACAGATTGGAAATAATTCTTTTCTACAGCTTGGAGTTATGTACAATGTACTTTATAATGAAAACAGAAGTGTTTTCTCCGGCGGACTGATTCCAACGGTGGGATTTGTGGTGGGTCTTTAGAGCATTAGCGTCATTCTTAAAAATAAAAAAGCATCGAGAGATTCCCGATGCTTTCTTTTTTATAGTTTAGTTATTTAATTAAGACTGTGACTTTTCAGCAGACGATTTTTTAGGTTTTGAAGTCTTACCTTCTAAGCCGTCTTTAGCTTCATTCAGATCCAAAACAACCGTTTCGCCTTCAGTTAATTGTTTGTTTACGAGCATTTCTGCCAATAAGTCTTCAATGTATTTCTGAATCGCTCTTTTCAGAGGTCTTGCCCCGAAGTCTTTATCCCATCCTTTTTCTGAAATGAAATCTTTCGCTGCATCAGTCAACTCAACTTTATAATTAAGTTTTTCAAGTCTTCCGTACAGTTTGTTGAGTTCAATATCAATAATTTTTTTGATATCATCTTTTTCGAGAGAATTGAAAATGATGATGTCATCAATTCTGTTAAGGAACTCTGGAGCAAACGCTTTCTTTAGAGCATTTTCAATAGTGCTTCTTGCTCTGGAATCCGAATTGGATTTTTTTGCATTGGTTCCGAATCCTACACCATCGCCAAAGTCTTTAATATCTCTTGTTCCGATGTTGGATGTCAGAATAATAATGGTATTTCTGAAATCAATTTTTCTTCCTAAACTGTCGGTAACGTGACCTTCATCCAAAATCTGAAGTAAAATATTGAATACATCAGGATGCGCTTTTTCAATTTCGTCCAAAAGAACTACTGCATAAGGCTTTCTTCTTACGGCTTCAGTCAATTGTCCGCCTTCTTCATACCCCACATATCCTGGAGGCGCCCCCACCAATCTTGAAACGGCAAATTTTTCCATATATTCACTCATATCAATTCTGATCAAAGCTTCGTCAGAATCAAAGAGTTCTCTTGCCATCACTTTACCCAGCTCGGTTTTACCAACACCGGTAGTTCCCAAGAAAATAAATGTTCCAATGGGTCTGTTGGGATCTTTCAGTCCGGCTCTGTTTCTCTGGATGGCTTTTACCACTTTTTTCACAGCATCTTCCTGTCCGATTACTTTTCCATTGAGTTTCTCATCCATCTGAGCCAGTTTGTCAAGCTCATTTTTACCCACTTTGGTCACCGGAACTCCACTCATCATAGAAACTACTTCTGCTACATTTTCTTCTGAAACGGTTTCTTTCTTTTCCTTAACATCTTTGTCCCACTGATCCTGAGCAGAATTAAGCTCCATCTGTAAACGCTCTTCTTCATCCTTCAGTTTTCGGGCTTCCAGATAATCCTGAGCTTTAACCGCTTTTTGCTTCAATTCTTTGATTTCTTCAATTTTCTTTTCAAAATCAATAATTGCGGTCGGAACCTTCATGTTTTTGATATAAACCCGTGAACCTGCTTCGTCCATCGCGTCAATCGCTTTATCAGGTAAGAAACGATCGGTAATATATCTTGAAGTAAGATTTACGCACGCAGCGATTGCTTCCGGAGTATACACTACATTGTGATGCTCTTCATATTTATCTTTAATCTGATTCAGAATCTGAATAGTCTCGTCAATTGAAGTTGGTTCCACCATCACTTTCTGGAATCGTCTTTCCAAAGCGCCGTCTTTTTCAATGTACTGACGGTACTCATCCAGCGTTGTTGCTCCGATGCATTGAATTTCACCTCTTGCTAAAGCAGGCTTAAACATGTTGGAAGCATCTAAACTTCCGGTAGAACTTCCTGCTCCTACAATTGTGTGCAGCTCATCTATAAATAAGATTACATCACGGTTTTTTTCAAGTTCCGTCATGATAGCCTTCATTCTTTCTTCAAACTGGCCACGGTATTTCGTTCCTGCAACCAGACTTGCAAGATCCAGTGTAATCACTCTTTTGCCGAAAAGAACTCTTGAAACTTTTTTCTGCTGAATTCTCAATGCAAGACCTTCAGCAATCGCAGACTTACCAACTCCGGGTTCACCAATCAGCAAAGGATTGTTTTTCTTTCTTCGTGATAAAATCTGAGAAACTCTTTCAATTTCTTTTTCGCGACCGATTACAGGATCCAATTTTCCGTCTCTAGCCAAAGCGGTGAGGTCTCTTCCGAAATTATCCAGCGTAGGAGTTTTGCTTTTGGCAGAACCCAGATTTCCTGTAGGCTTTCTCATCTGCTCAAAATCTTCTCTGTCATCATCATCGTCATAAGCAGAATTTTGAGGTGACTGCCCCGAGTTCTTCAGCATGGTCTGATATTCTCTTGAAACTCCCTCATAGTCAACGTCATAAGCTCCTAAAATATTAGAGGTAGGATCTTCATATTTATACAGAATGCCCAAAAGCAAATGAACGGTATTAATTTCATTTGTTTTGTACTGCCTGCATTCCAGCTCGGCACGTTTCACGGCATGATCTGCCATTTTAGTAAAAGAAATATTGGTAACCTCCTCAGAAATAGGATTTAAACTTGCTGTATTTAAAGTTTCAATTTTTCTTCTGATTTGTGTTAAATCCGCATTAAGGTTCTGAAGGATTTCTTTTGCAGAGTTTTCTGTTTTTATAATACCTAAAAGTAGATGTTCTGTATTAAGAAATTCACTTTTCAGCCTTCGAGCTTCATTTTTGCTTTGCTTGAACACCTGGCTCAAACCTTGTGAAAACTTATAATCCATAATTTATCTCATTAGAATAAAAGCAACGTTGCTTTATATTCATTATCTAAATTACAAATATTTTACCAAAAATCAATTAATGACTTTATGGCAGAAAAAAGTTTTTTATCTTCCTGAAAATGATTAAGTTTGTTGTCCTCAAATTTTCCTCATGAATCCCGAAATTGCTACTTATATCGGTTATGCCGCATCTTTTTTTATTGTTTTAAGTTTCATTCTTAAAGATTTAACCAAAATAAGAATTGTTAATCTTATCGGCTGCATTTGTTTCGTGATTTATGGCGTATTCAGCGGAATGCTTTGGCCGGTTATAATTCCAAACGGAATTATTTGCTTTGTACAAATTTACTACCTGCTGACCGCAAAAAAGAAATAATGGCTCATAAAAAAGTTCTTGTTTCTGCATTCAGCAACCTTTATACGGATCAGCGGATCGAGAAAGTCTGCAGAACGTTATACGAAAACGGCTATAATATTGAACTTATCGGAAATGATTGGGGCGGAAAAGTCAAAATGCACCGACCTTATCCTTTTTCAAGGATCTCCCTTATCTCAAAAAGTTTAAAAACGGCTTATTTTGAATTTAACTGGAAACTGTATCAATGTCTAAAAAATAAAGCGGATCAAAATACCATTCTCCTCGCCAATGATCTGGATGCACTGTTTCCGAATTATTTAGTTTCTAAAAAGCTTAATATTCCCATCATTTTTGACAGCCATGAAATTTTTTCCGAAATGCCTGCCATTCAGGGCAAAATGTCTCAAAAATTGTGGCGGTATCTTCAGGATAAAATTGTTCCGGAGTTAAAATTTATGATGACGGCAAGTGAAAGCTATGGGAAATGGTTTCAGAATCAATATAAAGTTCAGCCCGTTATTGTTCAGAATTCGCCGAGAAAAATAGAGTTTAATAATGAGATTCCGGACAATCAACCCAAAATATTGTTGTATCAGGGCGCTATTAATCCGTTTCGCGGAATTGATAAAGCCATTCTGGCAATGCATCATCTTGAAAACGTCATTTTTAAAATTGCCGGTGACGGACCGATGAAAAAAGAGTATGAAGCATTGGTGATTCAGGAAAATCTCCAGGACAAAGTCCGGTTTTTAGGAAAGCTATTGCCGGAGGATTTGAGAAAAGAAACCTTATTGGCAGATTGCGGAATGAGTATTGAAGAAAAAGGCGGCGAAAGTTATTACTACTCTTTACCCAATAAAGTTTTAGACTGTATTCAGGCTAGAGTTCCTTTGATTCTGACACCTTTTCCGGAAATGATAAACATCAAAAAACAGTTTGATGTGGGCGAGATTATCTATAATCATCAACCGGAATCCATTGCAGAGGCTGTAAAGAAAGTTTTAAATAAAGGCAGAAGGAGCTACCGGTCTGAACTAGAAAAAGCAGCAGGTTTTTTTTGCTGGGAAAAGGAGGAGCTTAAAATTCTTGATCTGTTTGAAAAAGCCTCTGTATAAATGGCAAAATATTTTAAAATCCGAAACCTATTATAAAGGCAAATTTTTATCAATTATCTTTGCAAAAGACTAAAATTGTATGAGAGTATATAACACGAAGCATTTTCTGAAAATTCTCCTTAGCTTACATAAAAGTGATACTTTAAAGATTCTTTTTCCGACCATGGTTTTGATGGCTCTGTATTCTTATGGGATACAATATCTTGAGATAGAATATCTTCACTTAACCTCAAAGTCAAAAGTCAGCAACGTAGGAATGATTCATTCTTTACTGGGCTTTGTTCTGTCACTATTACTCGTTTTCAGAACCAATACAGCTTATGACAGATGGTGGGAAGGAAGAAAACTCTGGGGGAAGCTTGTAAATGATTCCCGCAATTTTGCGATAAAAATCAATACCATCCTTACCGATGACCGGCAGTCTGCACATCAGATTGCCAGATATGTGAAATATTTTCCTCACTTTCTTGCAAAACATCTTTCTAAAGAATCGACCAGACTGGCGTTAGATGAGGACTACTCTGAAATTGAAAAATCGCTGACGAATCACGGACCTTCGGATTTAATAGCGCTGCTTTCCCGAAAATTGTATCAGCTTAAAAAAGAAGGAAAGATTTCGGATACTGAAATGCTGTTTCTGGATACTCAGCTTTCCGGCTTTCTGGATGTCTGCGGAGGTTGTGAGAGAATTAAAAATACCCCTATTCCTTATTCTTATTCATCATTTATTAAAAAATTTATTATCCTGTACGTTTTGGCATTACCTGTGGCATATGTGATCAATCTCGGATATTTTATGATTCCGCTTACGGTTTTTGTGTATTATGTCCTGATGAGTCTGGAGCTTATTGCAGAAGAAATAGAAGATCCGTTTAATAATGATGAGAATGATATTCCGATGGAAACCATTGCCCAGAATATCGAAAGAAATGTGCATCAGATTATGGGAGGAAATAGATAGATGCAAAATTACTTTAGGAGATCATATTAAGTTTTTAAATCCATTTTCATTAAAAAGTTCGTAAATAATAACAAGAAATAAATCAATTATTTTGGTACATAAATTAAAACTTGAGGAACTCAACAGAATAGATGTAGATACATTTAAAAAGACAGAAAAAATTCCTTTAGTCGTTATTTTAGATAATGTAAGAAGCATGCATAATGTAGGAGCAGCTTTCAGAACGGCAGATGCATTTCTGGTTGAAAAGATTGTGCTTTGCGGTATTACGCCACAGCCGCCGCACCGTGAAATTCACAAAGCGGCTTTAGGAGCTACAGAAAGTGTTGACTGGAGTTATGAGAATGATATTAATACAGCAATTGGCGATCTGAAAAGCTTAGGCTTTGAGATTCTCGGGATTGAGCAGACCTCGGACAGTAAAATAATTTCAGATTTTGTGATTGATCAGTCTAAGAAATATGCGGTCATTTTAGGGAATGAAGTTGAAGGAATCAGTGATGAAGCTCTTCCAAATATTGACACGTTTCTTGAAATTCCGCAACTGGGAACAAAGCATTCTTTAAATGTAAGTGTTTGTGGTGGAATTGTGATGTGGGAATTTGCAAAAGCCCTAAAATAAAAAACTGCTTCTGTCTGAAAGACAGTGCAGTTTGAAATAAATCTAATAAAAAGTAAAAATGAAAGGCGACAAAGGTACACTTTTTTTGTAATCCGACAAATTTTTTATCTGAAAATTTTAAAATGCCGAAAAAAAAATTTATTATTAGGAAAAGGTTTCGTTGAATTTTTTATAAATTAGCACAATGTTTATCAAGGACTATATCTCAAAAGATTTTCCGTGTTTTCATCTTACTGACTCTATAGAATCGGCGAAAGAAACAATAGAAGCATTTGGATATACACATATTTTCATCAAAAAATCACATCATTTTTATGGTGCGATTGCCAGAGACTTCCTTTATGAAGAAGAAGGTCTGCTTAAAAATCTGGAGCATCAGATTGAGCGTTTTGCCATTCTGGAAGACAACAATATCTTAGACAGCATTCGTCTTTTTTATACTTTCGATGCAAATGTAATCCCCGTAATCAACAAATCTGAAAAATATCTAGGATACATAACCTGTGATGATGTTTTCCAGACATTATCAAGATATCCTCTTTTTTCAGAGACAGGAGCCATTATTACCGTAGAAGTTCCTGCAAGAAAATATTCAATGACAGAAATTGCCAATATTGTTGAAAGCAATAACTCCAAATTTTACGGGGGCTTTATCAGCATGATGTCTGATGAGGTGATACAGATTACGATAAAAATGAGTAATGAAAATCTGGCTTCCATTGATGCAACATTTGACAGATACGATTACAGAATTGTAGAAAAATATTATTCTGACGAAAAAACAGAATTGTTGAAAGACCGGTTTGGCTTTTTACAGAAATTTATAGAAATCTAATATGAAGGCAGCCATTTATTCCCAGAAAAAAGATCTTGATACTTTTTTATATTTAAGCAAATTTATTTCTGAACTGGAAAGCAGGGGAGTAAAATCTGTCTTATATAACGAAATGGCAGAAGCGCTACAATTTTCAAAGATTTTTGAAACTTTTGCCCATAAGCAGGATCTTATTGAGAAAAAAGTAGATTTGTTTTTTACTTTCGGGGGAGACGGGACTATCGTAAATTCGCTCACTTTTATTGAAGATCTGGAAATTCCGATTGTGGGGGTCAATACCGGACGACTGGGCTTCCTGGCAAGCTTTACCAAAGAAGAGGCTTTCAAAGAATTAGATTCTATACTGAAAGGAAACATAAAAACCAGCCGCCGCTCCGTGATTGAAGTGGTATCTCCCAGATCAGATGCTTTTTTTCCTTATGCGTTGAACGATGTTACGATTTCCAGAAAAGAAACCACATCTATGGTTACCGTAGATTCTTATATCAATAACGAGTTTCTGAATGTTTTTTGGGGTGACGGAGTGATTGTTTCTACTCCGACAGGGTCTACTGCTTATTCTTTAAGCTGCGGAGGTCCAATCATTTCTCCCAACAATGAGAATTTTGTCATCACGCCAATTGCGCCTCACAATCTGAATGTAAGACCTTTGGTAGTAAATGATAAAGTAGAAATTAAATTTAAAGTTGAAAGCCGTGTTCCCCAATATTCTCTTTCATTAGATTCAAGATTGATTCATATTGAAACGGATCAGGAGATTATTATCAGAAAGGCAGATTTTCAGATTCTGCTGGTGCAGCCGGATAATCTCAGCTTCTACGAAACCATCCGCCAGAAGCTTCTGTGGGGCAGAGACAAAAGAAATTAATTATTGATCAAAAAATATTATCTTTACAGGAATTTTTAAAACTAAACTTAAATCTTACATAAAAGCTAAAATATGAGCAGAATTTTCCCGGCAGGAGTTGCCACAGGTCAGTTAGTTACAGATATCTTCCAGTATGCAAAAGAAAATAAATTTGCATTGCCTGCAGTAAACGTAATCGGTTCAAGCAACGTAAACGCTGTAATGGAAACTGCTGCGAAATTAAATTCACCTGTTATTATTCAGTTTTCCAACGGAGGAGCTGCTTACAATGCAGGAAAAGGATTGAGCAATGATGCGCAGAAATCTGCTATTTTGGGAGGTATTGCGGGAGCTAAACATATTCATACTTTGGCAGAAGCTTATGGAGCAACGGTAATTCTGCACACAGACCACGCTGCAAAAAAATTGTTGCCATGGATTGACGGTTTGATGGAAGCAAACGAAGAATTCTACAAGCAAACAGGAAAATCACTTTATTCTTCTCACATGCTGGATCTTTCCGAAGAATCTTTAGAAGAAAATCTTGAAATTTCAGCTCAATATTTCGAGAAAATGGCAAAAATGCAGATGACTTTGGAAGTTGAAATCGGAGTAACCGGTGGTGAAGAGGACGGTGTGGATAATTCTGATGTTGACAATTCTAAATTATATACTCAGCCAGAAGACGTAGCGTATACCTATGAAAAACTGAAAGCAATCTCTGATAATTTCACAATTGCAGCAGCTTTCGGAAACGTTCACGGAGTGTATAAACCAGGTAACGTAGTTCTAACACCGAAAATTTTAGATAATTCTCAGAAGTTTGTACAGGAAAAATTCGGAACAGCCGAAAAACCAATCAACTTTGTATTCCACGGTGGTTCAGGTTCTACTTTAGAAGAAATCAGAGAAGCGATTGATTACGGAGTAATTAAGATGAATATTGATACGGACCTTCAGTTTGGTTATACAGAAGGTATCAGAAATTATATGACAGAGAATATCGAATATCTGAAAACTCAGATCGGAAATCCCGACGGAGATGACAAGCCAAACAAAAAATTCTATGATCCTAGAGTCTGGATCAGAAAAGGAGAAGAAACTTTCTCTAAAAGACTGGTACAGGCATTTGAAGACTTAAATAACGTAAATACTTTAAAATAAATTAATTTGAGATTTGAGGTTTGAGATTTGAGATTGTCGGAAACTAAAGTTTTACTGGCAAGCCTGAATTTCAAACTTCAAATCAATAATTTCAAATCAACAATATGGCATTCGACTGGTTTAAAAGAAAAGCACAAAATATTACCACTTCTACAGACGAGAAAAAAGATGTGCCGAAAGGTCTCTGGCATCAGACTCCGTCAGGAAAAGTTGTGGAACATGAGGAACTGAAGAAAAACAACTACGTTTCTCCAGAAGACGGATTTCATGTAAGAATCGGAAGTGCAGAGTTTTTTGACATCCTTTTTGACGAAGGCAAATTCACGGAGCTGGACGCTAATGTTGAAAGCGTTGATATGCTTAATTTTAAAGACACCAAATCTTATACAGACCGTTTAAAAGAAGTAAAAGCAAAAACAAAGCTTACAGATTCTATCAGAAATGCTGTTGGTGATGTTAATGGAACCAAACTGGTGGTTTCGTGTATGGATTTTGCTTTTATCGGAGGATCTTTGGGTTCTGTAATGGGTGAAAAGATCAGAAGAGCGGTAGATTACTGTCTGGAGAAAAAACTTCCTTATATGATCATCTGCCAATCTGGTGGAGCAAGAATGCAGGAAGCAACCTACTCTTTGATGCAGCTTGCAAAAGTACAGTCAAAACTGGCACAGCTTTCTGAAGCAGGACTTTTGTATATTGCTTATCTTTGTGATCCTACCTTCGGAGGAATTACCGCATCTTTCGCAATGACTGCAGATATCATTATGGCAGAACCAAAAGCCCTGATCGGTTTTGCAGGACCAAGAGTCATCCGTGAGACCATAGGAAGAGATTTGCCGGAAGGCTTCCAGACCTCAGAATTCTTACAGGAAAAAGGTTTTGTAGATTTCATCGTTAAAAGAACAGAAATAAAAGATAAAGTTTCCAAAACTGTAAATTTATTGTCTGCAAAAGCATAAAGTTGAAACCAACTAAAACAGATCTCTCTCAGTTTGGGAGAGATTTTTTGTTTGAGCGTTGTACGAGTAAAGTAAAAACTGCCCGGTTAAGATGACAAGCAATAAGCCAATTGCCAACAGCTGCTATGAGAACTTTTAAAGTTATTTTCAATACGATACGAAGCATGAGTTTTAAGAAAATACTCAGGCTTTTATCTGCTGTTTTGCCACATCCATTATTTTCGGTATTAAGTTTTTATGCCACAGTAAAAGCTTTTTCTATTGCGCAGAAGCTGTACCCTAAAACAGCCTCTAAAAATGGAAAAGGAAACGCTTTCAGACATGCTTTTTGGTGCTGCCTTATCATGATGTACTGCAGTAAAGTTTCTTCACCGGAAAAAGCGTTTAATTTCTGCAAAAAAATTACCGATCTTCATGAAGAATTGTTTCCGAATGAACCTTTGGAAACCAAAATGGATCTGCACAACAATAAAGTCGGGATGGATTATTTCATGGAGCTTTTACCCGGAATTCACCGCCAGTTTTTTGAGAAAAGCTTTTTTATTGATGAACTGCAGAAAAAAACGGAGAATGCGAAAGTCTTAAAAAATCTGGACGATGATTTTGAAGGATTTTTAGTGTATCTGGATGAAAGGGAACTTTAATTTTAACTATTGAGAACATAAATATTATAAGTAGTGTTTCGCTTATTATTTTTAAATTGTTGCTCTTTTTAATATTAAAAATAAAAGTTTTTTAGGTTTACTTTTAATTTATTATCTTTTTCTAAAATTAATTTAATAAAATGGTTCTGAGCAGAATTTGGTCGGCATTTATCATTATTGCCATTGCTGTTGCCAGCGTTAAATATATTTCTTCCGGTCATTATAAGACCATTTTCAATGATATGGTTGTCGGAAAGAGCGGAGATACAGTACGAATTGCAACCCAAAAGATGAACGGGTTTTCTCCTGTGGTAAAAGAGGGTCTCATGAAGGGCAATGATTTTATACATAACAGGATTCATTATAAAACAGATTCCCTTAAACAAGATGTGCATGTTTACCGCGTTCAGCAGACTGATGGTGTGATTGGAACTTCTGAAACTGCCGTTAAAATCTGCTTGGGACTCATCGGAATTATGGCTCTTTTTATGGGGTTTATGGCAATTGCTGAAAAAGCAGGCGGAATCAATTTGTTAAGCAGATTAATTCAGCCTTTTTTCTCCAGACTATTTCCCGAAATTCCGAAAAATCACCCTGCTTTCGGACATATGCTGATGAATTTCAGTGCCAATCTTCTGGGCTTGGATAATGCTGCAACTCCTTTTGGACTCAAAGCGATGGAGAGTTTACAGACTTTAAATCCCAATAAAGATACTGCAAGCAATTCTCAGATCATGTTTCTTTGTCTTCATGCGGGGGGAATGACCCTGATTCCTGTTTCTATTATTGCTTTAAGGGCTTCAGCCGGATCCCAGAATCCTACGGATATCTTTCTCTACTGTATGATAGCCACATTTGCGGCAACATTAGCAGCAATGATTATTGTATCAATTTATCAGAAAATAAACCTTTTGCAGCCTGTGCTTTTAGCCTACATCGGCGGGATTTCTTTGCTCGTCGGGCTTCTTGTTTCTTATCTGATTGGTCTTAGCAAAGAAAATCTTGATACCTTCAGCCAGGTTCTGAGCAACGGACTGATCCTGTTTATCTTTGTTTCCATTGTTCTTGGAGCACTTTACAAAAAAATAAATGTGTTTGATGCTTTTATAGATGGAGCCAAAGAAGGTTTTACAACGAGTGTGAAAATAATCCCTTATTTAGTAGGAATGCTGATTGCCATTTCTCTTTTGAGAACTTCCGGAGTATTTGAAGTTATCATTGATGGAATGAAATGGGCTGTAAATGCGGTAAATTTAGATGCAAGATTTGTGGACGGGCTTCCGACAGCTTTGATTAAACCTTTATCAGGTTCCGGAGCCCGCGGAATGATGATGGATACGATGGCAACTTTCGGACCCGATAGTTTCCAGGGAAAATTAGCGGCTGTTTTACAGGGCAGTTCAGATACTACGTTTTATGTAATTGCTGTTTATTTTGGCGCAGTAGCTATTAAAAATACAAGATATACCGTTGTTGCCATGCTTTTGGCAGATTTGATCGGGATTATTACTTCTGTTGTATTGGCATATTTGTTTTTTGCTTAAATGATGGAAAATAATATTTTTGAGAAATCTGCAGAATTAATTGGTTGGTTTCAGATATTTCTTTCTCCTTTTCTGTTTGGAGCATTCATTTCAGCATTAATGTACTTTACAAATCCAAATCGTTTAACCTTACTATTGCTATTTTGATTCTTTTTACAGCAACTCTTATTGGAGCAAAATTAGCATCTAAAATCTATCGAAGCAAAGAAGGAACTATTGGTTTTATTTCTAAAAAAGATTCAACGCCAGATATTGATAAAATGATAAATAAATAAAAATGATTACCGATAAAGAATTTACCTTAAGACTCATACGTCAGTTAACTCAAGCGTTGGAAAAACTGATTTTAGACAAGCCTGAAGAAAGTTTAATGCAGAAAGAGTTAGATTTTGATTCGCTAATGAAAGATATTTTCAAGTTTGATTTTGTAATGCTCTCTTCAAAATCGAAACAGGAGATTATTGATATCGTTCAGGAGAGACAAGATCGTGATCATAAAGATTATTATGAAATGCTGGGAAACCTTTTTTATTATAAAGGAAAAGTTCTCAATAGCAATGATTTTTTAGAAAAGGCAAAAACTTTTTATGAGCTTTATCTTAAAACAAGCGGTATTTTTGCACTTCCCGTCATCAACAGAATCGCCGAAATACAAAAAGCACTTGAGTAAAGCGCTTTTTGTATTTTAGAAAGTGATATTATAGGTTCCGGTGGAAGATACCGGCGCTTTTTCTGCCTTTACATATTTTTTTACCCAGCCAACCGAAGTGGAAACCACACATGGATCTGAGGTTCCGCCTGATCTTCTTGCAGAGACTACATTTCCTGCCTTATCAACGGTGTATGCAATGGTGATTGATCCGCTTGCTGAGCAGTTGTGACTGGGTTGTGTACCGCCTCTTCCCATCGTTCCGGGAATATATCCTACCAATCTTCTGTCGATTCCAACTTTGCTATCCCCATTTCCGTCACCACCTAAAGGATCTCCGTCATTGCCAATTCCGGTTCCGGTTCCCTGGCTTCCGGATTTTGTACCTCGTCCTTTGATCAAATTTCCAATAGCAGCAGTTCCTTTTCCGTCACCGCTTCCCGTTTTAGAATTGGCCGTATTGGCAGAACTTTTGGTGCTTTTTACCGTAGAACTTGCGGTAGATTTTTTGTTAGTTTCAGAAACTTCCTTTTTGGGAGCTGTGGCTTTAGTATTATTTCCGGTGATGATTCTGTCTTTTGCTTCTGTTTTTTTAGATTCAGGTTTAGGATCAGGTGTAATAATCGTTTTGGGTTCAGAAACAGTATTTTCTACCGGCTCACTACTGTTTTCCACAGCCTGCGCAGCCAGACTTCCTTCCTGATTGGCTGGTTCATCAATACCCGCTCCGTTTCTGTTGTCCCCGAAATTGATAAGCATCGTTGTCACTATTTCAGGTTCTTTTTCATACGGTTTAGGCTTCATCTTATAAATAAAAACGAATAACAAAATTGCAGACCAGATCAGTACAGAAATTACTGCACTTTTTATTTTGTCTTTATTTTCTTCGTTTCTGTCTATCGTGTAACCTCTCATTTCTTATTCTTTTACCGTTGCAATGGCAATGCTCAGTTTGTGCTTTTCGGCAATTTCCATCAGAAAAACAACATCTTTATGCATCGTAGTTTCATCTGCTCTTATGGTGAAAGATTTTGCAGATTTGTTTTGTAAATCGCTTACAATAGTCTGCTCTACCAATTCCCTGCTTACAGGTCGGTCATCCACATAATAAGAGCCATCAGGCTTTATACTTACCGTCATCGGGTTGGGAATATTGTTTTCCACACTGGCGGTTTGTGGTAATTTCACATCAATAGCACTTTGATTGGCTGCGGAAGAGGTAATCATAAAGAATATCAGCATCAGCAAGATAACATCTGTCATCGCTGCTAAACTGAATTCCGGGTGTGCCTTATTTCTTCTCTGAATTTTCATCCCTTTCGATTATAAAGGTTTATTAATAATATCTAAAAATTCTCCTGATATATTCTGAGCTCTCAAAACAAATTTATCAATCTTCGTTAGCAGAAGATTATAAAAAAAGTTGGCAGGAATTGCTACCGCCAGACCAACCGCAGTTTGTCCCAATGCTGTGTAGATACCTTCTGAAAGTGTTTTAGGAGAGAAAGCTCCTTCAGAATGAGACAGATCGAAGAATGCAATAATCATCCCGATTACCGTTCCTAAAAGTCCTAACATGGGAGCAATGCTCGGTACGGCAGCCAAAAGGTTGAGGTTTTTCTCCATATTGGCAACTTCTACCTGTGCCTGAGATTCCATTGCGCTGACGATATCAGAAACAGGTCTTCCCAATCTTGAGATTCCCTTTTCCAGAATGCGGGATTCCGGGGAGTTTTGGGTTTTGCAATAATCTGCTGCAGCTTCTATTTTTCCGTCTCTTATGAAGTCTTCAATATTGTTCATAAAATTGGAATCTGTTTTGGATGCCATTCTTCTGATAAAGAAAAATCTTTCAAAAAAAAGATATACAGAGAAAACACCCAATGTAAGAACCGTTACCATTACGATTTTTGCAAAAGCACCACCGTGAAAAAGGATTTCCCAGAATGAAAATTCGGTTTTGTTGATTGTAACAGCAGGCGTTGTTGCCTGTGCAAACAAAAGTTGTGTAAGTTCCGTTAGCAGCATTATATGATAATTTACAATAGTTTAAACGACAAAAATAAACGAATATTATCAGATTTCATCTTAAAATAAGCTTAAAAAAATAATTTTGAGCCGATTTTCCCTAAAAAGCAAATTTCTTTCCAAAATATTGAAAAGAAATCTGTATAAGTTGAATATAATTTATCTTTTTAGTCTTCGTCTACAACGATCTCATCCTGCTTAAATTCGCATTTCATACGAAATGGAATGGGGGTATCTGATCCTGTATAAAAATCATCAATTGTACCTTTCCAGATTACCTGCAGTTCGTTTTCTTCATTTTTTTCAAAACAGAGTTCATTATCGTAGATAAATGCATCTTCATCATCAAATAAATCTACTTCTGTATAGCTTTCTTCTTCAGAATCATTAATGAGGAAAGTTTTCCCTTCAATCTCATCAGAATCTATCGGGAAATCAAAAATTTCCATAGAAATTTGAGGAAAATTGTACTGCAGCGAGTCGTCCTCTACATGATCCAGACTGTCATCTGTGATGATTTCTACTTCCAGTAAGTGTTGCTGATTACTATAAACAGCCTTGCAGTAAGAGCTTTTTATGTTGTATTTAAGTGTTTCGTCCGGATGGTAAATTTTTAAAATCCCTTTCATTATTTCTTAAAAAAAGAACAGTAATACGATGAATGTTAAATGGTTCAGACAAAGATAGAAAAATGTGTGAATGTGAAAAATATTTTGAAATTATTTTTGCGAAATTCTGCATATAAAATCAATTTACATCCTGATATTGGTTATTTTTGTTTCTTTAAATAAAAATGGATGTATACGAAATCACCTTACTGATTTTGTTTACAAACGTCTGTTGACATTATTTCGTTCTTTGTGGTATATCTCTGGGAACGATGGCATGATCAATTAAAATAAAAATAGGTTTATGAAAAAGATTATACTGAAAGCTGCACTAGGAATGAGCATTGCTGTGGGAATTTACTCATGCAAAAAATCTGATTCGCCGCTTACAAAAGTTACCCCTACCAATATAGATTCTATTGCATCCAAATATTATGAGCAATATCTGAAGCTTTACCCTTTAGAAGCCACTTCTCAAGGTGATTTAAGATATAATGACCAATTGCCTGTTAACATAGACAAAGATTTTATTGCAGGAGAAATTGCATTTTATAATTCTGTGCTGAATCAGCTGAAAAATGTAGATTATAATAGTCTTTCAGACGACGATAAGGTGGTGTATGATGTCTTGGATTTTACATTAAATGATAAAATTGAGGCTTTTGCCTATCATCCGGAATACATCCCATTTACACAGTTCGGAGGGTTACCTCTGAATTTTCCACTGTATGGAAGCGGGCAGGGAAGCCAGCCCTTCAATACCGAAAAAGATTATGAAGACTGGCTCAAGAGAATGGAAAAGTTTCCTGACTGGATGAATGCGGCAACAGAGAATTTTCGGGAAGGAATCAATAATAAAATGGTTTTGCCTAAAAAACTTGTCGTAAAGATGATTCCTCAGATGAGATCAGAAGAGATTGTGACGACAGATATGGAAAAGAATATTTTCTATGGTCCGATCAATAATTTTCCAAAAAGTTTTACCAAAGAGAAAAAAGATAGACTGACGAAGCTTTATAAAGAATCAATCCTGAAAAATATTATCCCGGCTTATCAAAAGATGGGTGATTTTCTTGAAAAAGAATATTTGCCAAAAGCCAGAGAAACTGATGGCTACAACAGTCTTCCTAATGGAGCAAATATCTATGCGTTTTATGCTAAAAGCTGGACAACGACTAATAAATCTCCCGAAGAAATCAATAAAATAGGACTCGGGCAAGTGGCAATGCTTCGTGCTGAAATGGAAAAGGTAAAGCAGCTGGTCGGCTTCAACGGAACCTTAGAGCAATTTATTACCTCGGTAAAAACAGATCCTAAAGCAATGCCTTATAAAACATCAAAAGAGGTTTTGGAGGGCTTTAACGGAATTTTGGCAAAAATTACGCCTAAACTCAAAACCATGTTCAGCGTGACGCCTAAAACTAAATTTGAGATCAGACAGACCGAAAAATTCAGAGAAGCAAGCGCAAGTGCAGAATACATTCAGGGAACACCGGACGGACAGCGCCCGGGAATCTTTTATATGCCGCTTCCTGATCCTGCAAAATTCAATGTTACCTCCGGTATGGAATCACTTTTTTTACATGAAGCCATTCCGGGGCATCATTATCAGGTTTCTTTACAGCAGGAAAATACCAAGCTTCCAAAATTTATGAGATTTGGCTGGTTTGGAGCTTATGGAGAAGGCTGGGCTCATTACTGTGAAACTTTAGGTCCGGAATTCGGACTGTATACAGATCCATATCAGAAAATGGGATATTTGAGTGATCAGATGCTTCGTGCCGTACGTTTGGTAGTTGATACCGGAATTCATACCGGACAAATGTCCAGGGAGGAAGCAATTACCTATTTTTTAAATAACATTGCTTATGATCAGGCAGGAGCTACTGCCGAAATTGAACGATACATGGCGATGCCGGGACAGGCTTTAGGCTACAAAATCGGGTCTTTGAGAATCCGTGAACTGAGAGAAAAATATCAGAAAGAGTTGGGCAAAAAATTCAGTCTGGCTAAATTTCATGATGAAATTCTTAATCAGGGCTGTCTTCCTTTAGATGTACTCAACAGAAAGATGGCACTTTGGGCTAAAAAGCAAAAGTAAAGCAGCAAATGCGTTTCGACAAGTTTTTCCCTAAGGAAATCTTAAAACCTTATATTAAGTATTTTGCCATCTCGGAAAACGATTTTGAATCTGAATACAAAGTATTTCCTTCTGCAGGACTGGTGATTGGCTTTCAATATAAAGGCAAACTATCTTCGCTTGAAAATAATAATGAACATCTGCTTTCGACAGCAGGAATTACAGGGGTTTCCGATACCTATAAGATTTTCAGGAATTCTCCTAACACGGGAACTGTTCTTGTTTATTTTACGGAGACAGGTTTCTCACGGTTTTCGGCTAGTCCTGTGAATGAATTATTCAATCAAAGCATTTCTCTGGATTATATTTTTCAAAAAGATACCATTGAAGAAGTTGAGGAGAAATTATTTTTAGCAAAAACGGATCATGATAAGATTGCTGTTGTAGAAAGTTTTCTATGGTCACAGTTAAAAGAAATTCATGAAGATCATTTAGTCATTAAGGCAATAAGTCTGCTTTATCAAGCGAAAGGCAATATGAGAATTAAGGAGCTCAGAAAAGCTTTTTATAAGCCAGAGTCCTCTCGAAAAACGTTTCCGAAAACTTGTGGGTACTTCCCCGAAAAAATTTGCATCAATTGTACGTTTTAATGCCGTTTTAAATGATATGAATGAGAAAAAGCCATTATCTGAAATATCTTTTGAGAATAATTTTTTTGATCAGGCACATTTTATAAAAGATTTTAAACAATATACGGGCGAGACACCTGAAGTTTTTAAAAGATTTTTATAAAAACGATTTTTTACAATAGAAGTTTTTCGTATTCCTTCATCTTTGCTATCTCATCTTTACGCAAGTTAAACAATAATCAGAAATAAAACAGAATACAGATGTTTACAGTAGAACAAATTGAAAAAGCACACAGCAAGGTAAAATCAGGAGCAGACTTTCCGGATTACATCAAAGAGATCAGAGAATTAGGCATAAAATCTTTTGAAACATGGGTAAAAGACAGCCATACAGAATATTTTGGTGAAAACGATTATTCGACGAAATCTCAACCAAAATATACAGATTTAAAAATTGAAGATGAAGTTGACAAAGAGCGGTTCACCCACCAACTGAAAAGCCATCAAAGAGGAGAGACAGACTATATGAAGTTTTGTAAAGACTGTGCCGAAACAGGAATTGAAAAATGGATTGTTGATCTGGATCAGTTCACCTGTATTTACTACGACAAAGCCGGAAACGCAATTCTGACAGAAGAAATACCTCACTAATCAAAAAGCTACAAAATAATTGTAGCTTTTTTGTTTTTATAAGTCAGTATACACAGTTACGAATTTAAGATTTGATTTTCAATTGTTTTTTTAATATGTAATATCGTTAATAGCAATTATCTAATTTACAATGCATTATACATAAATGGGTATTAAATAGGCATTCAAAAAAGCATTGTTCAGCAATAAAATTTTGTTTTTTTGCAAGAGTTTTATTGTGGATGATTGGCACAGAAATACTGTCAATAAAACGTTTTTATCAGAGAGCTTTTAAGTAAACATAATAAACTATTGACTTGTTCTCAGGCTGTATATTTAAATGTAGATCTATTGAAGGACATTCTTCAAACAATAAAATAAGCAGCCATAAAAGTATCTCGATAATATCGGGATGCTTTTTATTGATAAACAGCTTAATCTTGTTTCTCTATTAAGTTTTATTTGTGAGAAGGTAGGGTTTGATAAACAAGTCTTTTAAATGATCATATTGATCATTGTTATATACTTTTTACACCAAGAATGATTAATAATCTAAATAAGAATTTTGAATCTTTCAAATTAATTTTTGTAAGATTATTTTTATTTACAATAATCCATTTCTATTTTATTTTTTCTGGTCAGATCTATTATGACAGCACGAAAGTAAAAATTTATGGTTCAGAAAATATTACTTATTGTACAACGGAAAAGTCTGAAAAAAATATAAATAGCATAATCTATATTACAGATAAGGTAAAAGTTTCCAATGCCAGTATCTGCCGAAAGACAAAGAAAAAAAACTTCAAAACTTCTATTCAAGAAAGGATAATTCTTAAAAGATCTATTTCTCAAAAAGATATAAATAAAAAGCCTGTTTCTTATAAATATACCAAAACTATAAAAGAACATAGGCTTAAAGACGTGTCATCTTCCCTGTCACGTGCAATGCTAAATACTTATCAGTATTTGCAAAAAGCAGCTATTATAAAAGAGAAAAACTTTCTGCAACTGATAAGTTCTACATTATCACAAGATCATCATTTAGCCGCACTATATTATTATGTTTTTTCATGGAATATAAATTCATCGTTCATTCGACCTCCACCACTTTTATCTCCTTAAAATCTCACTTAATATATAAAAATAAACTATGATCAATAACAAACTTTTTAAACTTGTAGCTTTTTTGTTTTTACTTAACGCGAAAGCACAGGATTGTAACTCTTTATATCTTTTAAATGCACAAAACGGGAATGTTTATAATATTTCCGCACTAAATGGCACATTGCCCCCAACTTTTACCAACCTTAGCTCCGCTGCACGAAGTAATCTTGCAGTAGGTCCAAACCCTGCAAATACATCGCAAACGGTTTTTACTTCATCAAATACACCTGCCAATTCAGCTGTTTATGTTTCAAATAGCTCAATAGGAACAAATATTCCTTCTATATTAGGCGGCTTAACAGCAAATCCTATTGCTGCCTCACCAACAGCAGGGTATGTTTATGGAGTTACATCAAACAGACACTTAATAAAGGCAAGCCCGGCTCCTGCAGCAGATCTAGGCTCTATAACCGGAGATACGGTATGGAATGGGGGAACTGTATCCAGCGATGCATTTTTCGATTCAACAGGAAGACTATATGTTATCGTAACTTCTGGATCAGCGCGATATGTGTATAGAATTGAAATAGCCACACTACAAGCATCCCAAGTAACACAATTAAGTGGAACATTGCCAAACAATTTTCAGGGATTGGCTTTTTACAATGGAAATATATATGCTGTTGAAGGCTTTTCAACGACATTATTACTGGTAAGTTCATTCGGTGCTCGCGTATATGAAATCAATTCTAATACCGGAGTAAGTATATTAAAAACCTCATATACCCTGAATACCCTTTTAGGACCGTTTTCAGGTGCAGATGATTTAGATTTGGCATCTTGTCAGGTTTTTATACCGTCCTCAGCACCCTCTTGTAACGAACTTTTCGGGATCAATGGAAATGATGGGATTACTTATCGTATCAATTTTAATTCTTCAGGAGGAATAACAGGAACTACACAGGTTGCAACAGATGGTTCGGGGGGATATGGAAATATGGCGTACGGACCAGTGCCTTCAAATTTAAATCAAAACCAATTTGTAGTATCTAGGAATAATAATTCAGGAAATATCTGGAGAGGAATAGCGACATCTGGCTCTACTTTATTAACAGAATTATCCAATACATGGGGCTCACCTATTGGAATTGGAACTGACCCTAAGACAGGATTTGTATATGGAATAAATAATAAAGCTTTAACTAGGTGGACAGGAACAGGGAATGCTTCTTCTTTGGGAACTGTTACCGGAGACATTAATTGGACAAACGGAACGACACTTAATGATATTGCTGTAGATAGCGGAGGAAATTTATATGTGATCACGTCTGTAACCAACACAAATATATGGTTATATCGTATAAATCCTTCTACCTTAACCGCTACTGCCGTGACACAGCTCAGCGGCACTGTACCTAATCTGGCAACAACCAATGGAAACGGACTTGCTTATTTAGGAGATCACTTTTATTATAGTAGAATTAACAGTACTTTCAGTACAGATATATGGCGGTTAAATGCCATGACCGGTGTTTCAGAATATGTAGGATTAGTGAGCGGAACAAACACCGCCGGATCCAGAAGAAACTTTGGAGATTTAGGGTCTTGTGCCACTGTTACCAATGTGCCGGCAGCTTTTAATTTCAACTGTAACGCTGCTGGAGGAGGGCAGCAAGGAGCAATACTTATAGCTAACGGAACATCACAGTCTTCTATTTTAAGGATTCCTATCTCTGGCGCAGTTAACGGATTGGCAGAGTTAACATTAACAGGAACAGGAGTGAGCACTTCACCGTCTCCATATGTGGCATTTATCGAACAAGGAGCAAATTTTGTAGATATACCATTTACTTATAATGGAAGTGGTACAGCAGGCTTCAGAACAATTACAGTAAGTTCACCCAGAGCATCTGGAACATGCAGTTTGAATGTTTGGGTAGATAAAGATTCTGACGGTGACGGCATTGCAGACTTACAGGATTTAGATGATGATAATGATGGTATTTTAGACACTGTAGAAAGTGTTTGTACAGCAAATTCTATACTGAGTCTTTCCGGATGGAAAGCTACAGTATACGATGCGCCCGGAGGTACGAACGGCTGGTCTGAAATTTCAGCATCTAATTCATTTCCAACAAGCAGCTATTCACAAATAGCAACATTTGAATATAATGAATATGCTAATACAACAGATGCTTTTGATATCAAGTTTAATTCCGGTGTTTTTGGATTTAATAATACAAACCCGGATATTATAAACTACGTAGGAACAACCATAGCTGGTGTAGGTAATGCAAATGAAGACTTTGCAGTTGTTTTTACAAGAGTAATAACGCCGCAAGAAGAAGGAACTTATCAGTTTGATTTAACTTTTGGTGATGATCATATTTTTATTTATAAAAACGGAGTAAAAGTAAACCAGCTTCAGAACGCCTATGTTGGAGTGCCTGTTAATAATTTTGCAAATATATCTGTAATTTCGGGAGATATAATCTCTGTGCTAATAGTTGAAGAAGGTTTAGTAAATACGACTTTAACATTGGAGGGTAGCAAAACCGCAGGAGCCTGTTATTTAACAGATACGGATAACGACGGGATTCCGAATTACTTAGATTTAGATTCTGACGGTGACAGCTGTCCTGATGCTATTGAAGGAGGACAAGTATTTACCTCTGCTAATTTGGTTACTTCTTCAATGGCGGGAGGAAATTCGGGAGCTGGATATACAGGTACATCTTCATCGCCTGTTACTCAAAATTTAGGAAATACAGTCAACATTGACCCAAATTCTTCTTCATATGGTGTTCCTAATATTGCAGGAACAGGACAAACTCTTGGAGACTCCCAAAATGGTGGTGTGAGTTCACAATGTACTGCTGCCTGCTACAAACCTGCAATTATTAATGTGGGAAATACTTACCCTACAAATCAAGGCATTACTGCGTTAGGCAGATCAGGGATAAATAACGGAAACTGGCCAATGGTAAGACAAGGAGGATGGACTGTTTTAGAGTCTAAAGAAAAAGGATTTGTCATAAATCGTATAGCTACAACTGCAGGTTTAGCAAATATTACAAACCCTGTAGAAGGAATGATGGTATATGATGAGGAAGCAGATTGTTTGAAAATCTACAGCCTTAAATCAGGAGATACAATGATGGCATGGCATTGTTTTAATACACCAGCATGTCCTGATTAAATAATTGCAGATATATAAACAACGCATTAACAGTAAATAAAAATGAAATATATAATATATACTATTACATTCTTAAGTTCTATAGTCGCAAAAGCTCAGGTTGCGATTGGTAAAAACGAGATAACAAACTCCAGCGTTTCACTAGAATTCTATGACAATGCGGATAATACTAAAGGCCTGGTTTTACCTTGGACATCAACTGTAGTCAATCAGCCGATGGTTTACAACAGTACTACCGGCGCAGGATATCGGGGTATACAGGGAACTGTGGTAGACGGAACTATTATTTTTGATCTTTCAGACAAAAAGGTAAAATATATGAGAAATGGATCGTGGTCAAATCTTACAGGAGAATTACCGCTTATTGCAGGATCTACCACCTACAATACATTTGATGCGATAGATACCTCTTTGCAGGACAACAGTAAAGAACTTGAAAATGCTAAAGTAGCTATAGGCATTAGTGCATCAACAGATACAACAACAGGAATTTTGGTACTTACTGACTCTAATAAAGCCATGATATTGCCCAAAGTTGTCAGTCCGCATCTTAATATACTAAACCCTTCTCCAGGAATGATTGTTTATGATGTAACTAAAAAACAGTTAGCCGTCTATAATGGTACAGTTTGGTCATTTTGGAAACCTTAAACAACCATTTTTTGCAACCGTCAATGTGATGCTCACATCATATTGGCGGTTTTATAAAGCCATTCTATACTGAAACGCAAATTTTATATGTGAAAAAATAAATAATAAGCTTATATTTATATAAGAATTTTACCACTTTCTACTGTTAAAAACTAAAACCTCAAAATGAAAATTTTCCTGTTTTTAATTGTAATATTATTTAGCAATAAAATTTTCGCACAGATTAATGAAGAAGAAAAGAGAGTTGAAGATTTACTTGCTTTATCTTATAATACATTTGCCAGAACTAACGTACGCAAAAGTGCAGAATATGCTAATAAAGCTCTGATTTTGAGTGAAAAAATTGGTTATTCTAAAGGACAAAGCTATAGCTACTACTATCTTGCCCAAGCTTTTAGCGAGCTGGGAGAGCAAAAAAAAGCTTTGGATTATCTCGGGATCGCTCTCAAGTCAGAATATTGCTCAACTGATCCCTTATTGATTTTTCACATTTATAGACTTCGATGCAGAGTTTACGGTGCCTTATCTTATTTTAAATTAGCAATTAATGAACAAAGAAAAGGGGTTTCCTATATCAGCAAAATTAAAAATGATAACGTCGATAGACTCTACCTCAAAAGCCTGGCTGACGAGAATATTTCTATCTGCTACAGCAGAATGGGAATGATGGATTCTGCGTATCATTATCTTAATCAAAAAAAAAATATCTTAAAACAACAGATATAGATAAATATTATCCAAACTTTATTAATACCTACAATCTTTTTGCGCAGTATTTTGCTTCAGAAAAAAAAGAAGATTCTGCTAAACATTATCTGCGAATGGCAATAAAAATTGCCAACGAAAAGAAACTTCCTTTTACTTTTGAAAGTAACAAACAGATGGGGAATCTCTTTATGGATAAGAATGAAACAGATTCTGCGCTTCATTTCTATATGAAAGCATTGGGTTCTATTGATGAAACCAATTCCAACAACGGGAGGTTGGAAATTTACAAAAAGATATCCGAAGTATACTTTAAGAAGGGAAATATGGCTCAATATAAAGAGTACGAAAATAAATTTCAAAAATTAAATTCTGAAAATCAAGAAATTGGTGTTAAGGCTACTGAGAAGCTTCTTTCAGATATTCTTACTGATTATGAAGAAAATGCCGCTCAAAAACAGAGAGGGCTGTTGTACTTTGCTCTCGCAGGAATAATTGTTCTTTTTATCATATTGTTTTTATTAATTCGGGAAACACGAAGAAGAATTATAAAAGAAGTCAGAATCAAATTAAAAACTAAGAAAGATATAATCTCAGAAAAAGAAGAAGAAATTGCAAAAAAAGAAAAAGTAATTAATGAACTGGAACATAAAGTGAATGAGTCTTTTCAGGAGGTTATACAGCTGGCGAATGAAAATAATCCTGAATTTCTGATAAGATTTAAAGAAATTTACCCCGACTTTATTGCTGCCCTTCTCACAAAAGAGCCAAATCTTCGAAGTAGTGAACTTACCTTATGTGCATATCTTTTTTTGGGTTTTAATTCGAAAGATATTGCAAGAATTACCCATAAATCTATCAGCACGATAGATAACAGGAAATATAATCTCAGAAAAAAGCTCAATACACCTTTCAATCAAAGTATATCAACGTATTTTCAAAGTCTTACAGATAATATAGATAAATCAAACCATCAGACGGAAAAGTAACCATCAACTTATCTAACACAATACATTGTTGTATTGTAATTTTTAATCTAATTTTGTTTATGGAAAATCGAGGTTCCGCTCTTTTATCTGCTGAATAACTAGAGATTCCTATCATAACAAAATTCAAATCTGCCATGAGATTAAAAATCGGTTTAGTCTTTATATTATTTTTTTGTCTGCTTAATGCACAAGCTCCGTTGGAACAGGATATAAAAAAAGTAGAAGCTTTGCTGGATTCTTCGTATGCCAAAACATTGGTCGTAGATATGAAAAAGAGCAGTCTTTTTGCAAAGGAAGCACTTAGAATCAGTAAGGAAAAAAGATATAAAAAAGGAGAAGCATGGAGTAATTTTTATCTTGCTCAAGGGCTGTTTGAGTTATGGGCTTATCAACCTTCGTTGAAATACTTGTCTTATGCAGAAGAAGTCAATAAAGAGGTGAAGGATCAGTATCTTACGTATGAAATACACCGGGTGAGAAGCAGGGTTTTCGGATCTATGGAGCTGTTGCGGTCTTCCATAAGAGAACAGGAGAAAGGTCTTGAAGTTGTTGCTCAGATTGATAAAAACGAAAATGAAAAAAATTACTTGAGAAGTTTAGCCTACGAAAATCTTGCAATAAGTTGCAGTAAGCTTAAAAATCAAAAATCTTTTTATCATTATCTCAAAAAAAACAAAGAGATCCTCGAAGAGCAAGATCCGGGGTTTGTATATACCAATCTTATTTCTTTATATACAATGTTGGGGGCATACTTTACTGATGATGGACAATATCAACAGGCAGAACTTTTTTTTAATAAAGCAAAGCAAGTGGCAGAGCAGTACAAGTATCCGTACATCTCTTTCACTTACAGAAGGTGGGGAGATTTGGAGATTAAAAAAATGAACGCAAAATCTGCTCTTGAATTCTACGAAAAAGCGCTTAAAATACTCACCCAAACCAATTTCAGAAGCGAAATTCCTGTTGTGTACAAGCAAATGAGGTCGGCTTATGTTCTCCTAAATGATACCGCAAACGCTGAAAAGGTAAGAATAAAGGCTTTGGAACTGGAAAATGAACTTAAAACAGAACAGCTAAAAGCTTCTTCATCTGCCGTAGAGGAAATTCTTCAACAGGAAAACGAAAAAAATCAGGAAAATAACTGGAAAAACTACAGATGGATTGTATTCATTGCTGTTTTTTTCATCATTGGTATTGCAGTGATCTTTCGCCGGTATAATATAAAGAAACAACGGCTCATTAAAATCAAGGAAGAAGCTTTGATGGATAAGGAGCAAGAGATTGATTTTCTTTCCAATAAAATAAATGACTCTTTTAACGAAGTTATACAGCTTGCAAAAACCAATAGTCCGGAGTTTTTCACAAGATTTAAGGAGATCTACCCGGAAATTGTAGAATCTTTATTGGAGATTAATCCTAAACTGAGAGTTTCTGAACTTACTTTAGCAGCATATATTTATCTGGGCTTTAATACAAAAGATATTGCAGCCTATACGTTCAGAACTTTGAGTACCATTCGCAACCGTAAGCACAACCTCAGGTCAAAACTCAATATTCCGATCGAAGAAAGCACAGAATTGTGGTTTAAAAATATTGTTAAGAAGAGTTGAAGTAAGATTTTTTACTCACCATCTCTTAAAGCTGTACAGGATTTTACAAAAGAACTCTATTGGATAACAGTCTTTTATATGTTTTGCGTCAAAAATAGATACACAATAGATTATGTTACATTTTTAGTTTAGGAAGGGATTGGTGTTTCTTTGAAGATTAAAATTCAAGGAAACTGAAAACACATCATCTTATATCTAATACATTATCTTTTTTTTCTGAAGCGAAAAAAAGATTCACTGTATTGTTTCTTTGTTTTTTCTTTCATCAGTTTTTTTCACAAATTTATATTTCCGGAGAAGTTCAGATATATGGAGAAGAATATATAACAACTGTACCGAAATCTGACGAAGAGTCTAAAATTTCCACCAGAAAACTTCGTCACAAAGAAAGATATGGAATTGCGGTTACAGAAAGATCTTCAGACATAAAGGTTAAAAAAATTATTGAGTACAGCAAAAAGATTTCTCATATCAATAGTTTTAGATACCACAAACTTCCAGATCCGGATAAATCATTTGGAACATCGCAAAGTCCTGTTTTTTCTTCTTTTCCTGCATCGGTATTCAAATTAAAATTTCTTCAGTCCTGTTGGGTATTTGATGCTCATATTTTTTCTTATGATTCTCGGGAAAAATCAGAGGGGTTCACGATTGGAATATTTCATTCATCTGCCGAACAAATTTTTTCTGTAAGACCTCCACCTTTTTCGATTGTTTAGATCTTCTTTATCCTAATATTTACTAGGATGACTTTTCCTTTTTTTGTTTAAAATAATTTAAAATGACTTTAAATATATCTTTTTTTAGATATATCAAAAGAGTTACATATGTATGTGCTCTTTTGATATTCAGTTTTGGATTTTCACAATGCCCGCAAAATATTACTTTTCCGGGAACGTTGAATGGCGTAGTGGCAACTACTGCAATTAATGGAAATAATTATAGACTTGGAAACTCTGTACTAACATTATCAAATACTAGTATTGTCACGTTTACAAACACCATAGGTAACTCTCATCAATCTGCCCTTGGGATAGAAATTGCTCATTCTGGAGCTGCCGATTCTTTTACAAATAGAGTGGAAACACAGTTGGCATTTTCGCAGGCAGTTTATAATTTAAGTTTTAATCTTAATGATCTTGATGCTGGAGATCGGGTAAGAATTCAAGCTTATGACCAGAATAATACCTTAATCACTTTATCCAATGCAAATTTCACTGTTGGCAGCGCCGTTACTTCGGGGACAGCACCCAATTGGGAATTTTCTTCAGGAAATAATAATGTTGGCTCGTCTGATGCACTTACAACAGCAAGAGTTGCTGTAAATTTCAATAACCGATATGTAAGCAGAGTTGTTATACAGTATTATGATATTAATTCAAACGGATCTTACACTATTGCTGCACTTACAGGAAATGTTCTTTGTGCCAATCCAGATTCTTACTCAGGTACTTCGGGTACAGCATTTACTACAGCAAGTGTACTTGCTAATGATTTTCACCTTGCAGCTGCCGCAACTACATCTAATGTTACTGTTTCTGCAGCAAGTACATTACCTACTGGTTTTACATTGAATAGTAACGGAACTATCTCGGTAGCAAGTACAGTACTGGGAGGAACTTATTTAGTAAATTATAGAATTTGTTCTCTTACTCAATCATTAAATTGTGCCACTTCTACCGCAATAATTACTGTAGATGACAATCCTTGTGGTAAAACAGACAGTGATGGAGATGGGATTTTTGATATTTGTGATTTAGATGATGATAATGACGGAATTTTAGATACTGTAGAATGTACAGCCACCTCCGGAACTATGGTAACTTGGTTTAATGGAAATACACCACAAGGAAATTTCGGAGCAACTTTAGCTTCACCATATACAACTGCAGATTTCACCGCAGCAACTATTTCATCTTCAGATATTGGTTCTGGAATTACGGTAGGATGGACAGGTGCAACACAATACTACCAGAATATAACTAATGTAAATGCAACTACCGAATCAACTGCCATTGTAAATAACGAGTATGTAGAATATAGTATAACGATTGGTAACTCTCCATTTGTTCTTACCCAATTAGGCTGGTATGTAATTCCTTCAGCTGTGGATGGTACTCAATATACATTTTCAGTTCGAGTATCGGATAATAATTTTACCTCTAATCGAAGTATACTTGGATCTACAAGCTATATACCTGCAGCTTCGGGAGCAAATGTAACGGCAAACATAACAAATGGATTGCTATATCTGGAAGCAAATAAAACATACAGTTTTAGAATCTATTTTTATAATCCTGGGGGTGGAGCTGCAGCAAATTTTGGATTTGATGATTTTAGATTATTAGGATATAAAGATTGCGATACTGATGGAGATTTTATCCCTAATCGTATAGATTTGGATAGTGATAATGATGCCTGCCCGGATGTGATAGAAGGAGGTGCAACTTTTCAGTCAGGAGCCAACTATATTAATGGAAACCGATTAAATACAGCCGTTAATGTAAGTGGAGTTCCTGCGGTCCCTACCGCTACTCCTGCTATAACAGGATATACTCAGTCTGCCGGACAGACAGTAGGGAATTCTCAAAATGCCTTAGTAAATAGTTGTGTCTGCTACGAAGACCCCGCTTTGGTTGCAGGAGCAATGTATCCTGTGAGGCACGGGATTACAGTATTAGGAAGGGCAGGTTCTACAAACGGCAACTGGCCAATGCTGAGAAATTCAGCTTACACAGCGTTAGAAGGTAAAACAAAGGGTCTTGTCATAACAAGAAACAGCAGTCCTGAAACGACAATAACAATCCCTGTGGTAGGAATGATGGTCTTCGATACGGATGAAAACGCCGGAGCCGGCTGTCTGAAAATTTATACAGGCTCCGGAGCAGGTGAAGGATGGAAATGTTTCAGCACGCAGGGATGCCCATAATTACAATAAAAAAATAGTCATATAACATAACCAAATTCTTATCCTCTCCCTCTTCCGACATTAAGATAATTTTATTCTTGATTAAACTAAAAAGCACAGATGATATTCACAGGAAGAGGGAAGGTAAGATTTTAAAAAGCATTCAAAAATGAAAAACATTACAAACCATATTATAATAAATACAGCCAGAAAAACAGCAGTCATTTTTGGCGTTGCCATTTCCGCATGGATGTCTTCACAGGTAAGAATTGGCGGCACAAATTCGGTATCAAATACGAGCAGCAGTTTGGTATTGCTGGAGTTTGGAACAGATGATGACAAAGGAATTATTCTTCCTTATGTAGAAACGGTTCCTTCTGGAGCCAACGATGCAAAAGGCGGAACGATCATTTTTGATGTTTCCGCCAATTCGGAGTACAAGGTAAAGGTAAAAAACGAGAATGCTGGCTGGAGCGATCTAAGCCGGATTTCAGGATATTCCGCATCGGTTGAAAGTATCGTAAAACCACCACAAGCCTCACCGCTTTCCGATAAAGCAGGAGCAAAAGTGGTAATCGGAAATTCAGCAACATCAACAGACGGAGTCTTGGTTTTAGACTCTCCGGACAAAGCGATGGTTTTGCCGATAGTTTCCAATTATACCAATATTCCGAATCCGTCTCCGGGAATGATGGCGTTTCTGAAGCACCCTACAGATTCCACAAAACACAGGCTGATTGTTTTCAACGGGCAGAAATGGACGTTTTGGAAACCTTAAACTAATTAACTAATTTATATATTTTTATTGACGGACTGCTGTATTAAGCAGTCCGTTTTTTGTGTCAGTTATATGACAAATAATTGTTTTAACTGATTACCACTATATACCTAATGGCTAATTCATGCAGTTTATTTAAAATTTTATGAGCAAAAAATAGGGTGACAATATCCCTTTTTGTACCCTTTGTGTTTTCTTAAAAATCACAAAATCAGAGAATTGTAAAAAATAGAACATCAATAGAGCCGTGTGTGGTTGATTTTCCCGACCTATTTTTTTTTCTTTGAACTCAAAAATAACAAGGATGGATTTTAAAATTATTCACGTCGGATCTTTGATCAAAAAGAAAATTAAAGAAAAAAAAATTGATTACCATAGGATTTGTAATTTCATGGATACTGACAGTGAGGATATAGATCAAATGCTGGCTTCTGAAAGTCTGGACTCCCAAATTCTGCTGAGGTGGTGTAAGCTATTGGAATATGATTTTTTTAGAATTTACAGTCAGCATTTGATATTGTATGCACCTGCGTCAGCTTCTGTTGCAAGTGAGCAAAAACGTTCGGAGTCCCATTTACCCATATTTCGTAAGAATATTTATACGCAGGAGATTATTGATTTTATTCTGGAAGAGATAAGATCAGGACAATTAACCAAAGTACAGGCGGCAGAAAAATACAGAATACCTAAAACCACATTATATAAATGGATCCACAAGTACGAAAACTCAAAAAATTAATAGAAGCACACCTTCATCAGTCTAAAAATCAGATACTTATGATTTTTGGCAGACCTAAAAAAAATTCTGACAGTGAGATTTGGTTCTTCAGGAAATTTCGGTTCAGCTTTTTCAATGACGAAATAGCTTTTATTTTTGAAGAGGATAAAGTTGTAGATATTTGCCTGACCCAATATTTCCTTTGGCAGGAAGTGAAAAATATATACTACCTGGAAGGGCAGGATCCTGAATATAAAGTAGTACCAATGCTATGAAAAAAAAATTAAACGAACAGACACAACAAAGCCCGGACTACAGGCTTATATTTTCAGATATCATAGATAAAAAGTTTCCTCACAAAAAGAAAGATTGTGAAAGAATATTAAAAAAAGATTATTTGTCTGCCTTGGATATCATTACACTCAATCAAATGATTTTTGGAGTTTTAGACCAAGAAGCAGAAAATTTTAATCAAAAACACAAATCTTATAATAAAGCAGATATTCTGGAAATTTTAAATTATCAGAAGAATAATAGATTAAGCAATCTTCAGACATCTCTTAAGTTTAAAACAAGCCGGAACACCATTGCAAAATGGAGAAAACTGTATAATACACCTTAAGTGCGTAAATTTCAATACGAAAGATATAGCCAATTATACTTTCCGCACCATAAGTACGGTGTGGAACCGTAAACATAATCTCAGAACAAAACTTAATATTCCTGCAGAAGAAAGTACCGAACTTTGGTTTAAAAATATTGGTAATAATCTGTACTGATTGAGAACCTCAATTTTATTTCTCAAACATCATTTTCGTAATGAAATCTCTCTCTCCCTTTCCTCTTGCGGGTGAATATTCTCTTCCGTAGAAAATAATCTGAAGGTGAAGTTTATTCCAAACTTCTTTTTTCCAGATATTTTTGGCGTCTTTTTCTGTTTCAATAACATTTTTGCCTGAAGTGAGCTTCCATTGGGTCATTAATCTGTGAATATGCGTGTCAACAGGGAACGCCGGAAATCCGAAACCTTGGCTCATCACAACAGAAGCCGTTTTATGTCCTACTCCGGGAAGCGCTTCCAGCTCTTCGTACGTTTGCGGAACCATTCCATTATGCCTTTCAATAAGAAGCTCTGCCATTCGCTTCAGATTTTTGGCTTTCGTATTGGCAAGACCGATTTCTTTAATCAGTTCTTTAATCTCTGAAACTTCCAGCTCAGCCATTTTTTCAGGTGTTCCGGCAACGCTGAAAAGCTGAGGTGTCACCTGATTCACTTTTTTATCTGTGGTCTGTGCAGAAAGTGCAACGGCAACCATGAGTGTAAACGGATCAGTATGATCCAGCGGAACAGGAACTTCCGGATATAATTTTTCCAGTTCGGTCTGAACCAGCTCTGCTCTTTGCTTTTTTGTCATTTAAAATATTAAATTTGAACAAAAATAAATCATTATGCTGAAAGTAGGAGACCAATTGCCAAAATTTGAAGGAACAAATCAGGACGGAGAAGCGGTAAACTCCCAAAACTTCCTCGGGAAAAAATTAGTTGTTTTCTTTTACCCTCAAGCTAGCACACCTACGTGCACGGTAGAAGCCTGTAACCTAAGCGATAATTATTCAAAACTGGAAGAAGCCGGATTTCAATTGTTGGGAATCAGTGGCGATTCTGTAAAAAAGCAGAAAAATTTTCACAGCAAATTTGCTTTTCCGTATGACCTGATTGCAGATGAAAACAGGGATATTATTGAAAAATTCGGAGTCTGGCAGGAGAAAAAAACATTCGGAAAAACTTATATGGGAATTGTAAGAACAACTTTTATTTTTGATGAACAAGGAATCTGTACCCGAGTCATCGAAAAGGTAATCTCAAAAACAGCGGCTCAGCAGATTTTGGAAGGGTAATTGTTATTATCAGAGGATAAAAATTCCTTTCAGTTTTGAGGCTGAAAGGAATTTCTGTTAGATATTTTTAATAGACTCTTATTTCTTGTCAAGCAAACTTTTCAACAAAGCGATTTGCTCGTCTTTTTCTTTAAGTCTTATTTCGTATTGTTCTATAAGTCTTTCAGATTGTTGATTGAATACATAACCAACATTGTCAAAGTGTCCTCCAGAATTATTATTAATTATTGTCATTCCTTCAGGAAGAATATCAATAAAGTTCTTATCATAAATCTTAGCGATTTTATCCAAAGTAAAAACATCGGGGAAACTTTTATCGTTTTCAAATCTTCTGTATGTAGATTCTGAAATATCTAATTTTTCAGCGACTTCAATTGTTGAAAGTCCTTTTTCAATTCTCATTCCTTTAAGTTTTTGTCCAATCTTCATCTTTTATGATTTTAAACAAAGATATTAAAATAATGAAAGAAGCAAAGTAAAAAGTTTTTTCAAAAATGATTAAAAATTGGTAAAAGTTGATTAATCTTTTGTCAGTTTTGATGGGAATAAAAATTCATCTGTATAGTACTTTTGAAATATGTTATCGCGAAAACATAAATGTGTAAAAAAAATAATCAACAATCAACAATTAAAATTTATGAAAAATTTATTTAAATTAGCTTTAGTTTTTACTTTACTGTTAAGCAGCTTTGCTTTTTCTCAGAAATATGTAAATGAAAATGCAGAAGAACTTTTATCTGCTGTGAAAGAATCTACATCTGCCAGAAAAAGAGTTTTATTATTCTGTAATACGATTTCCTGTTGCGGAATTGGGAGCTTTGGAATTGAAATCTGGTCGGATAAAGAATGTCATTATGTAGTTGTAGGCAAAAGAGTTGCTGTGCTAGGTTTAAGAAATACAGACGGTTCAGACTTCAAAGGTTCAGAAATTGAAATAAAAGAAGATGTCACTTTAATTGATAAAGATCATTCATTAGAAAAGGACGGTATGGAAGCGGTTATGAAAGCCGGGACTTACAAAGTTGTCAATGGTGAAGTTGCTTTTGAAGCTGCTGTTCAAAGAATTAGAATTAAGAAAGCATGTTATGTAGAAACTCATCAAGGTCATATCTTTGGTCATGAATATAGTTATACCACAAGTATTTGTGTATATTATCCTTCTTTTAGTAACCAAACCAGAGTTATTCACGGAGGTTATGCTGAAATAGATATAACTAAAGATGAAAAGCTGTTGAACATAGCTAAAGAAAATGGTAATATGTTATCTTTCGATGAAGACCTAATTTTTGGAAATGGCTATTTGATTAAAGCTGGGAAGTATTTAGTTGAAGAAGGTAAAATTTATACAAGAAACATTCAATTAAAATAAAAGATGAAAAAAAAAGTTCTAATAATCATTTCTGTAGTGATTTTGGTGGTATTTGTTGTATATAATTTTGGTTTTCAAATTGGTAATGTTACTGTCGGTAAGCAACAGGATACAATAGAGAGAAACAGTAAATTTAATATTGAAAATAGCAGCTTCTCAAAAGAATTCTTAGCTAGCGATTCAATTTCTGTGATTAATTTGTGGGCAAGCTGGTGTGAGCCTTGCTTGAAGGAGATGCCAGTATTTAAAAAGTTGGAGAAAAATAATCCTACTGTTAGGTTTGCAACACTATCAATTGATAAAGATGAAAAAGAATTGATTGATGCTATTAAAAATTATAATCTTATAAATGATATCACCTTAGATAACTCAGAATACAGAAAAGCTATTAGAAACTTTTTGGAGAATAGAGATTTAAATTCGTTAATAAGAAATGAAATTGTTCCGGTTACTTATATCATTAAAGGAGGAAAAGTGGTTCATAAGTTAACAGGAAGTATTGATTATGACGAAGTAAACATTAAAATTAATTCTCTTAAATGAAATATAATGCAATATTATGTATAATTATTTTATTTTCATCGAATTTAAAATCCCAAACCACGATGTCTGGTTTAGACAAAGGTTTAGCTATTGGTAATATTCTTGTGCAGGGCTTTGCAGCACTAAAAGGCAATAATGCAAAACCTGTAGATCCTAATGCAAAAACTGTCGATAGTTTTTGTTTTAAAAACAAAATGGATGAGAAAATTACCGTAAAACTCAACGGGAAAATAGAAGATGAAGAAATAAAAAAAGAATTCGTTATCCCAAAAGACGAAAAAGAGTGTACGTACAACCTTCCAAAAGGTATTTATACTTACGAAGTTTTGCTTTCAAGTAAAGATACCTACCAAAAGGGAGAATATAAAGTTTCCGAAGAAGCTTTAATGACAATCAACCGATAATAACAAACCGCTTTGCAATTAGGCAAAGCGGTTTGTTATTCATGTCATATTCTAAATCTATTTAAAATCTACCAGCTCAACATCAAAAATAAGTGTTGCTCCGGGAGGAATTACGTTTCCTGCTCCATTGTCTCCATAAGCAAGATCGGAAGGAAGGTAAAATCTGTATTTGGCGCCTTTGCTCATAAGCTGTATTCCTTCTGTCCATCCTGGAATTACGCTGGATAGGTTAAGCTCAATAGGTTTTCCGCCATTCTTGTCGGTAGAGTCAAAAACAGTTCCGTCCATCAGTTTTCCTGTGTACATTACATTTGCAGTATTAGAAGCTGTTGGTTTTGTTTTGCCGTCACCTTCTTTCAAAACCTCGTATTGCAGACCACTTGCCGTAGTTTTTATATTTTTTTTCAGCTTATTTTTAGCAAGAAAATCTGCTCCGGCTTTTTTGTTTTCTTCAGCTTTTACTTTAGCTTCGGCTTGTTTCTTTTCGTTTTGCTTTTGCATAAAGCCCTGCAGAAAGGTTCCCATTTCTTCTTTTGGGAAAAGTGCGGTTTTCTCTGTAAGAGCATCTTTAATGCCCTGTGCCAGAAGTTCTGCATCGGCAGGAAAGCCCTGTCTTTTCATGTTTTCTGCGATATCAAGACCAATATAGTATGACGCTTTCTGCTCATCGGTATACGTTTTTTGAGCAAACACAAAATTAGCTCCGGTAAGCAATGCTAAGGTAAATAAGGTTTTTTTCATTGTTGAGATATATTTTCTGCGAATTTAAGGTTTTGTAACGGAATACGTGATAAGAATAAAGATTATACAAGTTAAAGATTTATATTTTCGATCAATTATAAGTATTTGTTTTTCAGGATGGTAAAAGCTAAAGAACTAAAAAAACTGACTAACTTGTATAAATCTATTATTTACTAATATTTTTCTGTTTCAAAATACATGAGTTCTTCCGCATCATTGGGAAGGATTACTATTTTTTTGAATTTTAAACCCAGTTTTTCAATCAGTTTACGGGAAGGAAAATTATCTTTAGTGGTGATGGCTGAAATTTTTTTCAGACCAAAATCATTCATTCCGACTGAAATGATCTTTTGTGCAGCTTCAAACATCAAACCTTTTCCTTCATATTTTTCAAGTACGGAAAAGCCAATATCCATAACATCCAAACCTTCTCTTTGAAATATTCCTACGCCGCCGATTTTTTGATTTCCTTCTTTTAGAATAACAGCATAATTCCCAAATCCCAGCTTCTCAAACTGAGGTAAAAATTTAGATTGAATATATTGTTCTGCGTCACCAACGGTCTGTATATTTCTGTTTCCGATGTATTTGATGAAAGAGGGCATATTGTACAGCTCAAAAATGAAACCGGAGTCTTCCAGAGACATAGGACGAATAAAAAGCCTTTCGGTTTCGTAGAAATTATCTTCTTTTTTTAGTGGGCTGTTTTGATGGTTCATCTTTTGGCTCTTCTTTTTTTTCTAATTTTAAAAGTCTGGGATTGTTTTTGCAGTTTTTGGTATAAACTTCCATATAAGACCCGTGATCTTCTACATTTGAAATCTTTCCGGTTGCTTTGCTGACTGTTAATGTATAATGGGTCTTCTGATAAGGACACTCGGTTGAGGTAATCTTTCCCAAGTCAAGATAATAATTGTTTTTATCCTCATAATGATTGGCTGCAACATCTACAAACTGCTCATCTATCATATATCCTTCAAGAACGGCAGATAAAGCCGCTTCTTCTACATTGTCAATCTTTCCGATAAAGCCTTTAAGATCTTTAATGTCTGAGATATAATTGATTTTGTCACCTTTACCTGAAACAATGTAGAAAAAGCTATCTTCTCCCGGTCTCAGACTGAATCCTGAAAACTGCGGAGTATAATCTTTTTTGGTTCCGGAAGTTTTGATTTCTTTATTTCTTCCGTAGCTGTTATGCACCAAAACCCAAAAATCGGTTGTTTGGCGATCCGGTAAAATGTTAGATAAAACCCCTTCTACATTGGCAAATTTTTTCTTCTCCTGAGAAAAAACGAATATCCCCAAAAATAAGAAAACAGAAAAGAAAGTACTTTTATATAATGTCATAGTTTGAAAGTGAGACACAAATCATGCCATATTTTACATATATTTTTCACCTTTTTTGAGGCTTTTCAGATCTAAAACATAGTCCTTAATCTGCTGATCATGCTGTCTCGGACAGATCAAAAGAACTTTGTCTGTATCTACAACGATAAAATCCTTCAATCCGTCTATCACGACTGCTTTATTATTTTTAATGTGAATAATATTTCCTTTAGAGTCGTAAGTAAGGGCAGTTTTAATGTTGATCGAATTATCATGCTGATCTCTCTCGCTGTTTTCGAAAACGGAAGTCCATGTTCCTAAATCGCTCCAGCCCAGATCTGCCGGAATTACATAAACGTTTTTTGCTTTTTCTAAAATTCCGTTGTCGATAGAGATCTTCTGGATTTTAGGATAAATAAGTTCAATACAGCTGGTTTCATTGGCCGCATTGTATTCACATACTGTAAACTGCTGTGTCATTTCCGGAAGAAAACTTTCAAAAGCTTTCTGAATAGATTGTACATTCCAGATAAAAATTCCTGCATTCCAGAGAAAATCACCACTTTCCAGGAAACTTTTGGCAATTTCAAGAATAGGTTTCTCGGTGAATGTTTTTACTTTATAATAATCTGAATCTTTTGTTTCTACAAACTGAATATATCCGTATCCCGTATCTGGTCTGGTAGGAGTAATTCCTAATGTTACCAGATAATCGTTTCCGGAGGCGATTTCAAAAGCCAGCTTTACTTTTTCAAGAAAGGTTTCTTCTTTTAAAATTAAATGATCCGCCGGCAAAACAATCATGGTTGCTTCAGGATTGATTTCTGCGATTTTATTTGCCATATAAAGATTGCAGGCTGCAGTGTTTTTCATCAGTGGCTCTCCTACAATATTCTGTTCCGGAATTTCAGGCAGCTGCTGATGAGAAAGTGCGGTGTACTCTTTATTGGTAATTACAAAAATATTTTCGTCAGGAATAATCTTGCTGATCCTGTCATAAGTCTGCTGAATCATGGTACGACCTGTTCCTAAAATATCCTGAAACTGTTTTGGAAATTTCTGTGTGCTTAAAGGCCAGAATCTGCTTCCGATTCCTCCTGCCATTATCACGCAGTATTGATCTGATTTCGACATATTTAACTGCATTTTATCACTCTCGCCAAAGGTCTGAAAGAATACTTTCTTCCGGTAGCCAGATGAGTACAAAGATAGTTTTTTTTAATCAGACCCTGCAAAACGTATTTTCCGTTTCTGTACATAAACTGTTCTCCGCTTTTAAGCTCATGAACATATACCGCACCGTCTTCTTCATTTCTCATGTCAAAATACTGTACCAATTCCGGACTTGCCATAAAATTGGCTTTGGGTGCACGTGAAAAATTAGCAATAATAGGTCGTAGATCTTCTGTATAAACATCAATGCTTTCTAAAAGCATAAGGCGAAACGTGTGCTTCCATTCAGAGCCATGAGGAGCTATTTTTCTTCCATATTTTTCGAAGGCAATAAGATGAGCCAACTCATGAGTAAGCACAAAAAAGAAAAGCTGAGGAGAAAGGGTAGAGTTGATGGTGATTTCGTGAGACTGATCTTTCAGTTTTCTGTAATCTCCAAGCTTAGATTCTCTGTTTCTTGTTATTTTAATATGGATGTAATGGTCTGAAAACCATTTTTTTAAATGTGGCAGCGTATTTTCAGGCAGATAATTTTGTAAAGGCTGAACAGACATTTTACAAACTTAGCGGAATTCCTGCATAAAAGTTTAATAATTTTAAACTGAAAATGTAATTATATTTTGCCTGTTCCACAGAACCTTGTGCATTGGCGTAATTGTTTCTTGCAATATTAAGATCATAAATGGTTGTACGTCCCGCTGCGTAGCTTTTATCTGCAAAATCCATTGCCAGTTTTGTGCTTTTCTCGGCTTCAACAGCAGCAAGATACACTTCATAATTGGCATCTACGTCAAACTGAGCCTGCTGTACGTTTTGCCTCACAGCCTGCTTTTGCTGTTCCAACGCATTTTTGGCAATAAATTCATTGATCTTTGACTGTTCTACCTGAAGTTTGGTAATTCCTTTATTAAAAATAGGAATGTTGAGATTTACTCCGCCCTGCTGTCCGAAATTGTCCTTATATTGTTGAAAAAGGCTCCCTTCTCTTACATAAAAAAAACTGCTTCCGACGTTATTGGTATTCAAGAGGTTGTTGTAAAATGTTCCTAATCCGATACTGGCTGTTAAAGTTGGCCAAAAAGCTGTTTTGGTCACCTCTGTCTGGGCTTCGGCGGCTTTTATTCTGCTTTGCGCAGCTTTTACCTGCGGCTGTGTTTCGTAAGCGGTATTCAGGACATCATCTACCGAAACAAGCTGCGGACTGAGCGTTTCGGAAATTTCAACATCTTCCACGTCAAAATCTTTGTATTCTTTAAGCTGGAGAAGCTGTGCCAAAGCAAATAAGCTTCTGTCTACATTGATTTCGGCTGTTTTCAGATTTTGCTTTTCTCTTGCCCATGCTGCTTCGGCTTCCGCCACAATGGTTTGTGCCGTGGTTCCCACTTCTGTGGTGATTTTTGCTCTGTCATATTGTTTTTTTGCATTTTCTGTAGCACTCTGAGCAATTTTTACAATTTCTTTGTTGAGCAAAGTAGTTAAATACTGTCTGGCAATCTGAAGCGAAATGTCGTTTTTAATTGTTTCAATATCATATTGGCTTGCTTCTACGTCAAATTCGGTTTTTCTGATCGTTTTTTCAAGTCTTCCGTTATTAAAAAGTAAAACATCTGCTGCAATATTTACATTGTTACTATACCTGTCGTTTCTGATACTTCCTGTTCCTAAGGATGCCTGTCCGAAACTTACATTGTTTCCCATATTTGCGCTTACAGAGGGCAGGTAGTTTTTCTGCGCAATTTTCAGGTTGGTATCCTGTAACTGTTTTGAATATTCATTTTGAATTACCTGAAGATTATGCTTTACGGCATAATCTACACATTCTTTCAGAGACCATTTTTCCTGAGCATTTATTCCGGCAAAGGCTAATCCTAAAACAATCGTCAAAACTTTTTTCATACGTAGATGTCTATTTTTAAGCTTTTATGCAACCGCCATTCACGGATATTATGTTTCATAATACCAAGGCGATTTCATAATGAAATATTTTTTTTTCAAACTATACAAACTCATTCAATTGGTTTGTGTTGGTTTTTCTCCATTAGACGAAGAGAACAGAAAAAAGTTACAAAAAACAAAAAATATTGTTTCAGAATAGTAAAAGATTTGAGAATTTTGCGCTATGACAAACAGACAGTATCAGGAAGCGGTGGAGTGGCTTTTTGTGCAGGCTCCGAATTATCAGATTGATGGTGAAAAAGCCTATAAGCCGGGATTGGATAATATCAGGAGATTGTGTGCCTTTTTCGGGGATCCGCAGGATAAAATAAAATGTATTCACATTGGCGGAACCAATGGGAAGGGTTCTACAAGCAATATGCTGGCTTCAGTTCTTCAGGAGGCTGGTTACAAAATCGGACTGTATAATTCACCTCATCTTATTGATTTTACCGAAAGAATCAAAGTGAACGGTAAAAACTGTGATAAAAAGTTTGTGTTTGATTTTATTCAAAAGCTGAGAGATCTTCCGGAAAATATTCGTCCGTCTTTTTTTGAATTTACTACCATCATGGCATTTGAATACTTTTACCGGCATAAAATTGATTTTGCCATTATTGAAGTCGGTTTAGGAGGAAGATTAGATTCCACCAATATTATTACGCCTTTAGTTGCTGCGATTACCAATGTTCAGCTTGATCATCAGAATATTTTAGGAAATACAGTTGAAGAAATCGCTTTTGAAAAGGCGGGGATCATTAAAAATAACATTCCTGTAATTTTAGGAGATGATAATGAGGCGGTTAAAAATATTATCAGAGCTAAAGCTGAAAAAGAAAATGCTCCCTTAATTGATGCTACATTCATACAGGCAGATTTAAAGTCAGATTTGGAAGGGAACTATCAGGTGAAAAATATCAAAGTTGTTTTAGCATTGATTGAGGAATTAAAGAAGTCTGGTGTAACTATTTCTGAAGAAAACACTGAAAAAGGATTGTTGAATGTTCACAGAAATACGGGTTTTATCGGAAGGTGGTTTCAATTTTCAAAAAATCCGCTTACGATATGCGATACCGGGCACAATCAGGCAGGACTGGAATATGTTTTTCAACAGTTGGAAAATATTGATAAGCATAAGCATATTATATTAGGTTTTGTAAATGATAAAAAAATAGATGAAGTGATGGCTTTACTTCCTGAAAATTCCCGATTTTATTTTGCTAAACCAGCCATTCATCGGGGTCGCCATCCTAAAGATTATGAAGATTTACTGTTGAAGGCAAAAATTAATTATAAAATTTTTGATTCTGTGCAGGAAGCCTATCTTTCTGCAAAACAAGAATGTACAGATGAAGAAATGATTTTTATTGGTGGAAGCAATTTTGTAGTGGGAGAATTTTTAGAAAAAAATTTGGAGAATGTGAAATAAGTTGTATATTTGCACCACTCTAAACGAGAAAACAAGTATAGAGGGTTCTTAGCTCAGTTGGTTCAGAGCATCTGGTTTACACCCAGAGGGTCGGGGGTTCGAATCCCTCAGGACCCACAGAAAAGGAAACGAAACCTTTTAAAAAAAATTCGGGTTCTTAGCTCAGTTGGTTCAGAGCATCTGGTTTACACCCAGAGGGTCGGGGGTTCGAATCCCTCAGGACCCACAGAAAAGGAAACGAAACCTTTTAAAAAAAATTCGGGTTCTTAGCTCAGTTGGTTCAGAGCATCTGGTTTACACCCAGAGGGTCGGGGGTTCGAATCCCTCAGGACCCACAGAAAAGGAAACGAAACCTTTTAAAAAAAATTCGGGTTCTTAGCTCAGTTGGTTCAGAGCATCTGGTTTACACCCAGAGGGTCGGGGGTTCGAATCCCTCAGGACCCACAGAAAATCTCTCTTGAAAAAGAGAGATTTTTTTATTTTATTTTCTCAAAATCAATCCCAGCTTATAAAAATCCAAAAACATTAAATTAGGATGCGCTGATAAAAGATTTTTTTTAAAAGTATTTTCAAAAACTGATAAAATTTTAGATACAGCAAACTTCAAAATACCAATGGTAGAAATGATTTGATAAGCTTTTACGATTTTTATTTCTGATAATTTTGAATTCAGTGTTTTATCTTTCAATAAAACAGACAGATTTTCTACAGACTCCTCTACTTTTCTGAGATAAATTTCATTAGATTCGATATCATCATTCAAAACGGGATTTTCGAGATGATCAACCGAAATTTGAAGGGTTTTCAAATCCATGGCAAAAATAAGATCTTCGTAGCCATATTTATGAAGAGAAGTGTTAAATTGAACCTGTTTAAAAATTTTTCTGCTGATCAAAAAATTATTGGTCTGAAAACTTAAATAAGGCTTTTTCTGTCTCTCAATCAAAGATAAATTTTCTCTTTCAGAGGCGAATTTCCATCGTAAAATATATTCAGGAGAGATTGGTTTCGATATTGCCGTTCTTCCCCCGTAAACCACTGATAAGTTGGGTTTTAAATCTGAAAATTCAAAATAATTCTTTAAAAAAAACTGAGAAATCAATTTTCCGTCGCAATCCAGAAAAAGCATATAATCACCTTTTGCATATTGCAGAAAGAGATTCCTGATTTTAGATCTTCCAATATTTTTTTCGAGAAAAACAACCTGATCACAGAGTTCAGAGATTTCCTGATTGATTTGTTTGAATTTTGAGTCGGATGCATCATCTATAAGAATAATTTCTGCGTTAAGAGCATCATTTTCCATTTGAAGCTTCAGATCCGTAATCAGCTCTCGTACATCAAAATTATAGACGGGAATGCATACAGAGATCTTCATCAGTTATATTTTGTCTAAAATCTGCTGAATACTGATTTCTCCGAGGCAGGCCCAGTCTCCGCGAAAACACTCTTTGTCTCCGAAAACCGAACAAGGTCTGCAGGTGAGATCTTTGATTTCAACCACATCATTCTCACTCTGCCCGAATCCTAAAAATCCCGCAAAAGGATGTGTGGAACCCCAAACGGAAACGCATCTTGTTCCAACAACACTTGCTAAGTGCATATTGGCAGAATCCATAGAGATCATTAGTTTAAGTCCTGAAATTTTTTCAAGTTCTTCCGAAAGGCTGAGCTTTCCGGCTAAACTTTTTGTATTGGGAATCTGTTGCTCCCAATTTTCAAGCGTTTCAATTTCTTTTTTGCCGCCGCCAAAAAAATAAACAGTATCTTTTTCAGAAAGAATTTTTACCAGTTCCAATGACTTTTCCAAAGGCAGCATTTTTCCTTTGTGCTGCGCAAACGGTGCAAATCCGATTCCGGATTTTTTTTCTGAATTGGGTCGAAGCTGATGCGAGAGTTCCACTTTGAAACCCATTTCACGAAAAACATCTGCATAGCGTTCTGTTGTCTTTTTCAGCTGAAATTTATTCAGATTCCAAATGTCGGTAAGATCTTCTTTTTCCTGCTTTCCCTTATTGATTTTAAAAACTTTAAACCCTTTTCTGATGTATATCTTATTTAAAATTTTAGTGCGGATCACATCATGCAGGTCAGCTACATAATCCGGTTTGTAGATACTGATCAGTTCTTTGGCAAGCCTTCTTACTCCAAAAAAACCTTTATAGTCATCAACATCAATTCCATGGAAGGTAACATTCGGAATATCAGCAAATAAACGTTCAAAATTTTTTCTGGAAGCCATCACGATTTCTACCTCCGGGTTCTGCTCCAGAAACTCTCTGAAAACAGGAACGGTCATGGCGACATCTCCAAATGCTGAAAAACGGTATGCTAAAATTCTTGCCACGCTTTATGATTTCAATTGATAAGCAACCGCATAAAATTTAATCTGCTTGGTCATTGCCATCAATCCGTTGGCTCTGGAAGGGGATAAAAATTCCTGCAGACCGATTTGTGAGATAAAATCAAAATCAGAATCCAGAATTTCCTGTGTAGAGTGACCGCTGTAAATACTGATAAGGAGAGAAACAATTCCCTTAGGCAGAATACCGTCAGAATCTGCATCGAAAAACAATTTTCCGTCTTTGAAATCAGCATCAATCCAGACTTTGCTTTGGCAGCCTTTAATCAGATTTTCGTCTGTTTTTTTGTCATCAGAAAGTCCTTTCAGTTCTTTTCCGAGATCAATAATATATTCATATTTCTGTTCCCAGTCTTCCAGAAAGGCAAATTCGTCGATGATTTCCTGCTGTTTTTCTTTGATGGTCATATTTGGTTGATTTCTTTTTACAAAGATACTATTTTTAGAGTTTTTATTCTGATTCTTATCTTGGTTTGGTATTCTTGAATGCTTCTGTTTTATTTCTTACTTTTACCATCCCAATTTTAAGACAGATTCCATGGCAAAAGCGGCGAAAAAAGAAACTCCTTTAATGACTCAGTATAATACCATCAAGGCGAAATATCCTGATGCACTTTTGCTTTTCAGGGTAGGAGATTTTTACGAAACTTTCGGTCAGGATGCCGTGAAAACTTCTCAGATTCTGGGAATTGTTTTAACAAAAAGAGCCAATGGAGAAGGACATATAGAATTGGCAGGATTTCCGCATCATTCCGTAGATTCTTATCTGCCAAAACTGGTGAGAGCAGGGATGAGAGTGGCTATCTGCGACCAGCTGGAAGATCCGAAATCGGTAAAAGGAATTGTAAAACGCGGCGTTACGGAACTGGTAACTCCCGGAGTAACCTTCAATGATCAGGTTCTGACTTCCAAAAAGAATAATTTTCTTCTTTCCCTTCATAAAGAAAAAGAAAAATACGGAATCGCTCTGGTAGATGTTTCTACCGGAGAATTTCTGGTTAGCGAAGGAAATCTCGAAAAACTGCTTCACATTGTCAGTACTTTTGATCCGAGCGAGATTATTTATCAGCGAAGCGTACAAATTCCGGAACAGCTCAAAAATAAGAATGTTTTCAAGCTGGAAGACTGGGCTTATCAGCATAATTTCGCTTACGAAAAACTGACCAATCATTTCAAAACCAATTCTCTTAAAGGTTTCGGTGTTGAAGGCTTACCATTGGCAATTACGGCTGCAGGTGCTATTTTTGCTTATCTTGTAGAAGATACCCATCATAATCTTCTCTCACATATTACCAAAATTCAGGTGATTCCGCAGGAAGATTATCTGATGATGGATCATTTTACGCTGAGAAATCTGGAAATTGTTTATCCCAGCAATCCGAAAGGAAAATCTCTTTTAGATATTATTGATAAAACTTCAACCCCAATGGGAGGAAGACTTTTGAGAAGAAGAATCATTCTGCCGTTGAAGTCTGTAGATGAAATTTCAAGAAGACTTTCCCTGATTGACTTCCTTAACGAAAATGATCAGCTTAAATATGAAATTTCACTTTTATTGCGCTCCATTTCAGATCTGGACCGATTGATGGGGAAACTGGCAGCAGAAAAAATTTCACCGAAAGAATTAGGCTATCTCCGTCAAAGCCTTATTAATATTCAGAAAATAAAAGGATTAATACATCCTCATGCAGATGTCTTGGCCTGGCTTGAACCGCTGAATAATCTGGATGAATTGATTTTTTTGCTTGAAAGCCATCTGAATGATGAACTACCGGTAAATCTTGCCAAAGGAAATGTGATTAAGGAAAATATTTCTGAAGAGCTTGACCGCCTTAGGGGACTTCAAAGCAAAGGAAGAGGCTTTCTGGACGAAATGTGCCAGAGAGAAATTGAAAGAACCAGCCTGAAAATAGACTTTAACAATGTATTCGGATATTTTATTGAAGTAAGAAATACCCATAAAGATAAAGTTCCTGCAGAATGGCTGAGAAAGCAGACTTTGGTAAATGCAGAGCGGTACATTACTGAAGAGCTGAAAGAATATGAGAATCAGATCTTAGGAGCGGAAGAAAAAATTAGTGTTCTGGAAAACGAACTCTATCGTAAAGTTTGCTCCGATACAATGATTTATATAGATAAAATTCAGGAAAACGCTAATATTATTGCTCAGCTTGATGTCGCTGTGGGATTGTCTGAACTGGCTGTTTCTGAAAGCTATACCAAACCTGTTCTCAACGAAAGTTTTGCGATTGACCTGAAAGAAGCCAGACATCCGATCATCGAAAATGCACTGCCCTTAGGTGAGAAATATATTCCGAATGATATTTTTTTAGATAAAGATTCTCAACAGATTATTATGGTGACCGGTCCCAATATGGCGGGTAAATCGGCAATTCTCCGGCAGACAGCAATTGTGTGTTTAATGGCGCAAATCGGGAGCTTTGTTCCTGCAAAATATGCGGAAATAGGAATTTTGGATAAAATTTTTACAAGGGTAGGCGCAAGTGATAACATTTCTGCGGGCGAATCTACTTTTATGGTAGAAATGAATGAGGCAGCCAATATTTTGAACAATATTTCAGACAGAAGTTTGATTTTATTAGACGAAATCGGCCGTGGAACATCTACTTATGACGGGGTTTCGATTGCATGGGCAATTGCAGAATACCTACATCAGCATCCTACCCAGGCAAAAACTTTATTTGCCACGCATTATCATGAACTTAACGAAATGACGGTAAATTTTGAAAGGATCAAAAATTTTCACGTTTCTATTCAGGAGAATAAAGGAAATATTATTTTTCTAAGAAAACTGATTCCCGGCGGAAGCGAGCATAGCTTTGGTATTCATGTGGCGAAACTGGCAGGAATGCCTTCAAAAGTGGTCAACAGAGCCAACGAAATTCTGAAAACTCTTGAAGCAAGCCGTTCTCAAAACGGATCGTCTGAAAACATCAAAAGAGTAACAGACGAAAATATGCAGCTGTCTTTTTTTCAATTGGATGATCCCGTTTTGGAAAATATCAGAGAAGAATTAACGAAAATCGACATCAATACATTAACACCAATTGAAGCTTTGATGAAACTGAATGCGATTAAAAAGATGATTGGGAAGTAATAAGACTGTTCGGTTATTGCTAAATGATAAATTTTATATCAATGAAATAATAAAAAAATTCTAATATTTTTTTGAAACCAGCGGAAAGTAATATAGATATCTTACAGGCTCACCATTCAGCTTTGCAGGTTTCCACCGTTCAAATATCCTTGTCATTCCCAATTCTGCTTCCTTAGCGTGTTTTTTATTCGTTCCAGCTGCTGTTACATTTCTCACATAGCCGTTTTTTTCAACAATGAAATATAATCTGGTGTCTATTTTCTCTTTATGTTTCAAATCTAAAGTCTGGATATTTTCGAAGTATTTTTTGTGAAAAGCTTTCATTCCTCCGGGAAATTCCGGCAATTCATCTGCTTTTGTAACGACCCCTTTAAGGTCTAATTTTGTTTTTACAAATTCAAGATCAGGAATGTCGGCAAGATTGATGGTTGGCTGGTTTTTTTGCATTCCCGTTTTGCTTACCTTAGTAGAGTCAGCTGTTTGTGCAAAATATAAAACGCTGAAGGTCATTGCTAAAAGTTGAAAAAATTTTTTCATAATATCAGAATATTTTATATCTGTGTTTAATGTTGTTTAACAAAATTTGTTCCATTATATCAGAAACAATTGCTTAATTTTGAGTATGAAGAAATTACTTGTTTTAATTATATTTTTCTGCAGCAGTTCTTTTTTGTTTTCACAAAATAAAAAAATCGTTGCTGATGTTCCGCTTATTCAATATGAGCTTCTTCGGGATAAAATCAAAGAAAATAAAGATGTTCTGCTGATTCTTAATTTTTGGTCGACAACTTGTGCTCCGTGTGTAAAAGAGCTGCCAGACTTCATAGAAATTAATAATAAATTCAGTAATAAAAAGAATTTCAAAATGCTTTTGGTCTCTCTGGACAGAGCGAAAGATAAAGAAAAGGTCATCAAATTTATTGAAAATAAAAACCTGACAGCTGAAGTTGTCATTTTAGATGATATTAAAAGAATGAATACCTGGATTCCTGCTTTTGAGGAAAGATGGGAAGGCAATATTCCTGTGACAATCATCTATAAAAATTCAGAGAAAATCCACTTTAACGATGGAGAAATGTCAAAACAGGCATTGGAAGATATTATTGAGAAAAATTTGAATTAATAAAATAGAATATGAAAAACTTAAAAGCTTTAATAATGCTGACTGTTCTTTGCTTCAGCAGTGCATGTCCGGCTCAGAAGTCCCAGAACACAGAGATACAGAATTCGACTGAAAAAAGAGGTTACCAGATAGGAGATGCGGCAACTGATTTCCGTTTGAAAAATATAGACGGAAATATGGTTTCACTGAGTGATTTTTCTGATGCAAAAGGTTTCATTGTGATTTTTACCTGTAATCACTGTCCGTATGCCAAAAAGTACGAAGAGAGAATCATTGAGCTCGATAAAAAGTTTAAAGAAATTGGGTATCCTGTAGTTGCCATTAATCCGAATGATCCTAAGGTACAACCTGAAGACAGCTACCAGAAAATGATAGAAAGAGCCAGAGAAAAAGGTTTTACCTTTCCTTATCTCGTTGATGAAAAGCAGGAGATCTTTCCTCAATACGGGGCTACGAAAACACCTCATGTTTTTGTATTGCAGAAGGATGGTGAAAGAAATATTGTAAAATATATTGGCGCAATTGATAACAATTACGAAAATCCGGCTGATGTTTCTGAACGATATGTGCAGGACGCTGTAAATGCTTTAGTTAACGGTCAGGAAATAAAAACTGCCAAAACAGTAGCAATAGGATGCTCAATAAAAGTAAAAAAATAATACACTATAGATTCCGGCGACCTTTTGGTCGCCGAAATTGGAAGCATCAACTTTATATACTACATTAAACAAAATCAAATGCGGGAAAAAGAATTATTATTTCAATTTAACTATGCATATTTTCTGGTTACTATTTTCATATTTCTGACAGAAGTTTTAATTGCCACTGTCTTAAAATATAATCTTTTCATCAGAGCTTATCTAGGAGATGTAATCGTGGTGATGCTGCTTTATACGTTTATAAAAAGCTTTTTTACGGTAAATGATACAAAACTTATTCTTGGAATTTTTATCTTTTCATGTCTGGTGGAGTTTGCCCAGTATTTCAGCATAGCCGAAAAATTTGGTTTCAGACCTGGAAGCATCATGTATATCGTAATCGGAAATTCTTTCTCGTGGATTGATATTATGTGTTACGCTGCTGGATGTTTGTTGCTTTATCTACTCAAGAAATGGAAGAAATAATTACCTCCCGAATTCATCATATTTATCTTCAGCATATTTTATGAAGCGGTTCAGCAAAGCTACATTGTCTTTTTCCACCGGCGAAAGTTCGTTGTCAACATTATTGGAAATCGGGATATACCAATCGGTCTGCTCAAAAAAGCTACGATAGGTCTGCTTCTTAAACGCATATCCGTGTCTTGCAAAAACCGCATTTTTGATGATTTCCATATCGAGTTTCCGGAGATTTTTAACATCTTTTTCCGTTAGTCTTTTTGTTGAAGCGTTAATGCTAAAAACAGCATCGGAAGCAACTCTGTTTTTAGAAGAAATATAGGTTTCTGTTTTTCCGGTTTCTTCGTCAGTATATTTTTCTACAAAATCTTTAGGATTTTCCCAGTCAATAAGATCAGAATTTTTATCCAGCATAAAATTTGGATTATAGACAAACTCTTTTTTGATCAGTTTAAGTGTTTTTACCGAAGTTTTTACCGCAGATTTGTTAAAAGCCGTCCATTTTCCTGTGATGCTGTCATTTTTTAGTTTAATTTCAAATCTTCCGTCCGTTTTTTCATTTCCTGGCTCATCAAGAACAAAAGATTGGGCGGCTTCATTAAAAACTCCCCGAAAAGGACGTTGATTTCCGTCAACAATACTTTGTCCGTAAACAGAATCTCTGGTGATACGGTTTATTTTAATAGAAATTTTCTTATACACAATATCTTCATACGGCTCGCCTATTTCAGGGTCTATCATTCCCTTTCCTGCAAAATCACCCATGTAAATCCCGTAATATTCTTTATGAATTTCGGGAACAACTACAGAATCTTTTTTTGCACTAAGACTGTCGTTGGAAGAATCCGTTGTTTTTGTATCCTTTTTGCAGGCAACTAAACTCATTGTAAATAAGCAGATCAGTGATACTTTTAAAATTTTCATAGGTGTTTTTTTGAGATTAAATATTCAATTAATAATAGATTCGGAACCCAACCAAGCCAGGCAATAATCTGGTAAACGTCCATCGGATTTGGATGAAATAAATATACAATAATTACCTTCCATATTCTCAATGTTATGGCAGAAAGAGTAAGCGCAAAACTTCGCCACATCCACTGTTTGTGTTGTTTGAATTTTTTTTGTTGAGCTAAATTAAATGCCTTATAAGTCGAAAACCACCACAAACAGCCTAAAATCACAAAAGAAAGCTTCGATAAAAATCCTCCATTAGCGAAAATTCCCATATAAATTCCTGAAGGAGCAGCAAAAAGTAGAATAAGAAAAATGTAAATCTTTCCAGCATTTTTATGGAAGTTCCTGACACCAAAATCTTTTCTGAGAATCACTAAAAATCCGCTCAACAAAACAAAAATGCTTGTGTAGACATGCGTGTAAAAAAAACAGAGATATTCTGGTCTCTCGCTAACTTCCGTTTGTTTGATCATCAAAAAACTCACATCGGATTTTAGGGGGATGTATTCCAGAGTGATTTTCAGCATAAGCCAGAAAAAATATCCGAATGCTGTTATCAAGAGGATTTTTGAAAGGATTAGGATATTTTTTCTGGTTAAAAACATTTAACTGCCGATGTTTACAGTAATAGGAAGTTTAAATCTATATTTTACCGGTAT
>VFQP010000704.1_pt1 | contig 56356 bp, 39 predicted proteins | sample 3512351 | NCBI WGS metagenome assembly VFQP01 (sample SAMN10412372, study PRJNA504923) | tailings metagenome | isolation source: Relicate 1 Philex TSF1 revegetated site | place: Philippines: Tuba, Benguet | collected 2017-08-29 | reverse complement strand
CCGACAGGTTCGAGCGGTCCCAGTCGAAGAACACCATGAACGACGGCGGCGCGACCACAGGGGCCTGCGGCGGCGGGGCGCTGGGCGGCGCACCGAACTTGTAAGCGATGCCCGCCAGCGCCGCGATGTTCTGGTTAGGATACGAAATCGTCGTTCCCAGCACCGACAAGCTGGGGTTCGTGGTGGCCGTGTAGCGGCCTTCCAGCCCGACCGTCCAGTTGTTGTCGATATGGTACAGGACGCCCAGCATGCCCTGATAGGCGAACTGCGTGCTGCCGAGCGACGAATTGCTGTCGACGAACGCGACGCCAACGCCCGCACCGACATAGGGCGAAATGCGCGACATCGGGAAGAAATCGTAATAGGCATTTGCCATCACATTGAGCTGGCCGGCGCCACCGCTCACCGCCGTTCCGGGCACGAAGGCATTCGACGGGATCCAGCCATAGCCGACTTCGAGATCGACGCGCGGCCCCACGAAATCGTAGCCGACCTTGCCGCCGACGATGAAGCCGGTGGAGGTCGACACGCCCAACTGACCATTGTTCAGCGACCAGAGGCCTCCGCCGCCGGCTCCGATATAGAGCCCTTCGAACGGAATGTAAGTTTCCTGAGCGTGGGCGGCGACCGGCAGGCTCGCGAGAGCGAGGATAGAAAGCAGTTTCTTCACGGCGAAGTGTCCCCCAAGGCAGTCCGCTATAGAGCTTAAGCGTCAACGACGGTACTCTACTCGCAATCGAGAAGATTTGCGCGGTGCCTGATCGCCTGATCGTGGCAAGCATTTCGCGGCCGAGGATGTGTGACGTTGATGCAACACTTCCAGTCAAATGATGGCGCGAGTTGTTCTCGCCCCGTGTGGCGGAGCCGCAATTCCCGTGGGCACCGTGGTTTTTAACCCCCCTATGGATCTCTCCTCGCAACACCTGGCCACATGGAACAGGGCGCGCCTAGAAACCGCGATCAAGCGCCGGACCCAGACTGCGTATCTCGGGAAAGGCCTCGTGCTGGCACGCATCCTCGGCCGCCATAAGATCTTCCTGCAGACGTCTGACAGGGGCTTTGCCTGTCATCTCATGCTCGACGGCTACTGGGAGATCTGGCTGACGCAGTTCCTCGCGCAGAGCATCCGGCCCGGTATGACCGTCATCGATGTCGGCGCCAATTTTGGCTACTATACCCTGCTCATGGCAGACGCCGTGGGACAGTCCGGAAGCGTCATCGCCATCGAGCCGAATCCATCGGCCGTGGCATTGCTGAAGGAATCGGTCCTGCTGAACGGTTACGCCGACCGCACCGAGATCGTGGCTCAGGCTCTCTCGGACAAGGAGGGCACCGGCCTCCTCTTCTGTCCCTCCAGCGAGCCCAAGAATGCTCTCCTGGTGCCCCACCGCCACCATACGAACGGAATGACGCTCGAAGTCGCGACCACCACGCTCGACAGCGTGACCGCAGGCAGACCCCGCATCGATCTCATCAAGATCGATGCCGAGGGCGCCGAGGCAGCCATCTTCAGGGGAATGAGGAACTTGATCCTTCGGGATCGTCCCATTCTCGTCCTGGAATTCAACGCGGCTCGCTACCCGGATCCCGGGGCTTTCCTCGACTCCATCAGCGCTCTCTATGCGAGCGCCGAGGAGATCACCTACGAGGGGACAGTGACGTCCATAGACCGGCAGTCGGTGACCGACAAGACGTCTCTCCGCGATCGCCTGCTGCTGTTCAAGTGATCCCGTCGCACCAGAGAAATTCCGTGACGCGCGGTCGAATCCTCTACGAAGTCGAGAATCTGACCCTGAAAAGCGGCACGGGCATCGCCACCTATGCCGGAAATCTCGGCGCCTCGGGACGCCGTCTCGGGTACGAAACCCATGCCGTGTTCAGCGTGGCGCGCACTCTGGGGCGCAAGGACCTTCGCCTGAACGAGATACTGGCCTTCGACGCCGTGCCGACCGAAAGAATAAGTGCATTCACCAGGACGAGCTTCGCCTTCAGGTCCTTGCTCGGCCTGCATCCGGTCGAGATCCCGCAAAGCGGCCTTGTCGTCAGGCCGGCGGCAGACAGGTTCTCGGCCTTCGAACGGCTGTTTGCCGCCCCCCATCTGATCGACGCGGCCGTCGGCCATTTCTGGCTGTATGGTCGCCTTGCCTCTCTCAAGCCGCCCGTTCGCCCCGACATCTTCCATGCCAGCCATGCCGTTCCGATGGCCGTGAAGGGCAGCGCCAACATCTACACGATCCACGACCTGATCCCGTTGCGGATGCCCTACGCGACGCTCGACGACAAGCGCTACTACTACCGGATGATGATGGAGCTCGCGCGCAGCGCGGACCATATCGTTACCGTCTCGGAGCACTCCCGGCGCGACATCATCCAGTTCCTGGGCGTCGACGAGCGACGCGTCACCAACACGTACCAACCCGTCGAGATCCCGGCCCGGTTCCTGGCGCGTACCGAAGACGAAGTCGCCGCCGAACTCGAGAACCTTCTCGGCCTCGCGCCGGGCGGGTACTTCCTCTTCTTCGGCGCGATCGAACCCAAGAAGAACGTGTCCCGCCTCGTCGACGCCTACGCCGCTTCGGGCAGCAAGCTCCCCCTTGTGATCGTCGGCGGCAAGGGTTGGCAGAACAGCGCCGATCTCAAGAAGCTGCGGGATGAGCGGTTTACGAGCTATCGGCTCAAGGGCGACAGGATCCTCAAGGAACGCGCCATCATAAGGCTCGACTATGTCTCCCAGGAAAAGCTGACAACACTCATACGTGGAGCACGTGCCGTGCTCTTCCCGTCGCTCTACGAGGGCTTCGGACTTCCCGTCATCGAGGCCATGCTGCTTGGCACGCCCGTCGTTACGTCGAATTCGACGTCCCTTGCGGAAGTGTCGGGCGGTGCCGGCCTCCTGATCGATCCCTACTCCGTAGATTCCATCGCCAACGGGATCCGGACGATCGAACGGGATGAAGACCTGAGGAACGAATTGGCGAAGAAGGGCATTGCGAGGGCGGCAATGTTTTCGGCCACTGCTCACGACCAGCGGCTCGCCGAGGTTTACAGGTCAGTTTGAGGCAACGGGGATTCAGGATCCAGCACGGACAGGAATTGCCGGGCCCTCGAATTCCAGCCATTCCTCGCTGCCCACTGGATCCGCCGCGAGGCGAGGATCGGATCTCTCTCCCCCAGCGCCTTTCCGATGCCGGCCTCAAACTCCGCGGCGTCGCGGGCGAGGTAGACCAAATCTCCAGGCGCCTCGTTCTCGGGCAATGCCGTGGCCACCACGGGCTTGCCTGCCGCAAGGTACTCGTAGAGCTTGACGGCATTCGTAGCGAGCGTGAGCGCGTTGTTCTCGAAGGGAATGAGGGCCACATCGAAGCCGGCCAGCATGTCCGGCAACTGCTCGTAGGGCCGCTCCCCGAGGAAGGTGATATTCCGTAGACGTGCTTCCCGCGGTACCGGTGCTTCGACGCGGCCGACGATCTCGAACTGCCACTCCGGATGTCGTACCGCGCAATGGGAAATCCATTCGAACCGGAACCACTCGCGCACCGCACCGACATATCCAAGCCGCGGTCTGCCGTTGCGGACACTCGCAGCCGGGGCACGGAAATCGTCGACCCAAACGCCGTTTCTGATCAGGACCGGCCGAAGACCGGCCAGGGTTTCGCTGAGAGGACGGGAGGTTACCACGACTGCGTCGGCCCTTTGCAGCAGGGCCCGCTCGCTGCGGAGCCTGCCTGCATCCGCGCCCTCGAACGCAGGCAGAAGGTCGACGCAGTCGTAGACAACCCGCCGTCCCGGCAAATGCCGCAGGGCTTCCTCCCATGATGGCTCCTGCACCAAGAGGACGGGACGTCCGAAGCCCATCTCCTTTTCCAGAATAGCGAGCGCCTCGAGGAACGGAGCAACCGGAATGCCACTCCCGACGCCGGCGCTTTCCCCTCCGGGGAATCCCAGACGGATCTCGATCACGCCGGGATGAGGCGCCCCGATCACGCGGAACGAGGGTTCGGCTGCCGTATCGAAGAGTTGCGACACGTAGGCGATCCTCGCACCCAGAGCGGCCAAGGCCCGAGCCAGATGCTGCGGTCTCTGCTTGCGAAAATGCCACTCGATGTTCGGGAACCAAAGTATGTCGATCCGGGACCGTTTTCCGAGGAAGGCATCAGCCTGGATTCCGAAATCGCCAAGCTGCTCCATCGGTCGGTCCGCGCGCACACGGCGTAGTTCGTAGGGGGAGTACCCGACAGCCGCGCACAGGGCATGAGCCGCATCTTCCCCGGGCGCCTCAGCGAGCGACTGGCAATAGGCGCGCACCGCTTCGGTTCGGCGCCCCTGCACCTTGAGGACGTGCCCCAACTGCAACCACGCCTCCGCGGAGGCCGGCTCAGCACGGAGCACTGCTCGATAGGCGGCCTCGGAATCGGCAAGCCGGCCAGCCTCCTTGAGGACATTGCCGAGTTGCACCCGGATCGCCGCACGATCCGGATAGAGGGCGAGGGCAGTGGCGTAGTGTTCCGCAGCGGCCGCCCAGTCGCCCTGGTCGCGGCGAATGTCGGCCAACGCGACCCGCGCCTGGAACGACAACTCCGGCTGGCTACTGCAAGGGCCTGCAAGCTTGTCGATCGCCTTCTGAAGCGACGCCGCAGCCGCGTCAGGCTCCCCCAGTTCCTTCAGCAGGCATCCCAGATGGAAGGCGCCATCGACATGATGCCCGTCGACATCGCAGGCGCGTTCATAGGCGTGCCGAGCGCCCCGCATGTCGCCTTGCTCCTTCAAGGCGTGCCCCAGCTGAACCCAGATCCTCGCATCCGACGGCATAAGCTTCAGCGTCATGCCGTAAAGTATCGAGGATTTCTTCCAGTTGCGGGCCCGCTGAGCACTGTCGGCCGCTTGCCGGAGCAATTCCTGCAATCGCCTGCGACACAAGCCAAACATCAGCGGTCCCGCGCGAACACTGAAGGGACTATACCTGAGCCACGCTACCGAATTCAGCCTCGCACGGCTCGTGGGGGTGCAGCCCCAGATACCGGCGCAGACGTTGCACGATACGCAGGCTTGCTTTGCCATCGCCGTAGGGCGAACCGCCTGCAGCCATGCGGCGATAAACGTCGGGCTGGTCCAGCAACTCGTCGAGCGCTCCGGCCAGCGTCGCCCCGCCCGCCCCGACAAGGCGCGCCACGCCCGCGGTAACGGCCTCCGGCCGCTCGGTCTCCTCCCGGAGCACAAGAACAGGCTTGCCGAGCCACGGGGCCTCTTCCTGCACCCCTCCGCTGTCGGTCACGATCAGATAAGCAGCCTTCATGGCCGCAGCGAAGGAAAAGTAGTCCAGCGGTTCGACAAGTCGTATCCGATCCACGCCCCGAAACACGTCATCGGCTACCTTCCGGACATTCGGATTGGGATGAACGGGATAAAGCAGCCTCAGATCCTGCCTGGCCGTCACGGCGTGACGCAGAGTCTCGAACGAGCGACGCATTGGCTCGCCGAAATTCTCACGGCGGTGCGACGTCATGAGGATCAGGCGTTCGGCCGCTCCCACCGCATACTGCGAAGCCGGCAGCAAACCCAGCGAATCCGCCAGCGTGTCGATCACCGTGTTCCCCGTCACGGTGACGGATGACGAGTCAACCCCCTCACGCAGCAATGCCTGCCTGGCGGCCTGCGTAGGCGCAAAATGCAGGGTTGCCACGCGCCCTGCCACGATACGATTGAACTCTTCGGGAAAAGGGCTTCGCAGATCGCCGGTCCGGAGGCCGGCTTCGACATGGGCAAATGGAATGCCTGCATAGAAGCTCGCGACGGCGGCCACCATGACCGTCGTGGTGTCTCCTTGAGCAACCACCATATCGGGACGCAGCGCCTTGAGTTGTTCCCCGATACCGGCAAAAGCGCGTGCCGTCAGCTCGCCGAGCGTTTGATTTGGGACCATCAGATCCAGGTCCCGATCCGCCTTCATGCCGAACAGACCCAGGCTCTGGTGCACCAGCTCGCGATGCTGGCCGGTAAGCAGGACCACGACATCGACGTCTTCGCCGGATCGAAGACGGCGGATGACCGGCACCATCTTTATGACTTCCGGCCTGGTCCCGACGATGCACACGATCCTGGGCATCAGCTCCGGCCGTTCTCGTTCCGGGGGTGGGACCGCATCAGGCACCATATCCCTGGGCGTCTCTGTAGACATGGGGCTTCCATGCTCCCCAGCGCCCCTCGTAGATCGCCTTGTTTTTCTCCATCTGGCTTCGTTTCTTCTCCGCGCCGAGGGCATCGAACGATGCAGAGAGATGATGATGTACGAACGCATCGTCCACGACCACCATGCGCAGGCCGGCCTTCTCCACCCGCCGGCAATAATCGTCGTCTTCGAAGAAGCCCAGACCGTAGACTTCGTCGAGGAGTCCGACCGTCTCGAGAGTGGCTCTGGACATTGCGACACAGAAGAAGGCCAGTCCCGAGACCTCGCAGCGGGAGCGCAGCTGACGCCGCACGCGGGCCCGCGCGATCGAAGCCATCTCGTTCATGTTGGCATAGTGAATCGAAAGCTTCTGCTCGTTGCCGATATTGTTGGTGACAGGTCCGGCAAGACCGATCCCCGCATCGATCGCCAACGGACGGATCAGGTCTCGGACCCACCCCCTAGTGACGTAAGTGTCGTTGTTGAGGATGACGACAAAGTCGCCGGTGGAGGCGCGCAAACCGATATTGTTGCCCGCCGCAAAGCCGGAATTCCGGTCGTTGAGGATGATCTTAAGGCGGGGGTCCCGCAGGCGGGCAAGCTGCGCGCGTGTTTCGTCCGTCGACGCGTTGTCTACGACAATCACCTCGAGATTTGGATAATCGCTCAACTTCAATACGGAATGCAGACAGGCCCGGGTGAAAACCCAGTTGTTGTGCGTGAGGATGACGACTGAAACTTTAGGGGCCGAGGCGTCGATCGCGTTCGCGAAAATTGCAGCCCGCTCCTCCCATGTATGCGTCGCGGCCCACTCCATTCGCCGCCGCTGCAGCTCGGGCGTGTCCTCCACGAGCGCACGTTCGATCTGCTTCTCGAGTTCGGCCGCGCCATTGAAGATGTAGGCCAGATCGGTTGCGGCCACCACCTCGGGCATGGCCGTGGCCACCACGGGTTTGCCCGCAGCCATGTACTCGTAGAGTTTTACGGGATTGGTGCAGAGGATCAGATCCGTCAGCTTGAACGGAATGAGCGCAACGTCGAAGTTGCGGAGCCAGGCGGTCAGTTCGGCGTAGGGGATTTCCCCCGTGAACATCACGTTGTCCGGGATATTCTTCTTGGCCCGGTCGAAGCCGGTCACATTGCCGATCAGCTGGAAGCGCCAGTCCGGGCGGGCGCGCGCGCACTCCAGCACCCAATCGATTTCGAACCACTCGGCGATCGCCCCGAAATAGCCGATGACCGGCGGATGGCCTTCGGGTCTCGGCTCCAGCCTCGCAGCTGCGGCGAACCGCGCAACTTCCGCCCCGTTGCGAACCATCACGCTGGTCCTGCCGACATGGTCGGCCAGAGGCTGCGAGCTGGTGACGACGAGGTCGGCCTCTCGCGTCAGTTGCCGGTCCATCTCGACCATCGACGACGGAACGTTGTCGAAGCCTCCCACCAGATCGAGGCAGTCCTGGATCACCAGGGCACCTGGAATGCCGAGCGCGATCGGATACCAGCTCGGATACTGGACCACCACGGCCGGACTGCGTATCGCCAGGACAGCCATGAATTCGTCCATCGCGTCACGCATGTCATCAATCTGTGCCGCGTCGAAGCCTCCGTAGATGTTCGGCGGAAGCGCGCCCCTCAGGCGCAGTTTGATTTCGTAGACATTGAGCTGTGGCGAACTGACGATCCTGAACCGACCGTCGCTGTCCGCCCGCTCGAATTCGATGGAAATGTAGAAGACCCGCCGTCCCTGAGCCGCAAGGCATGTCGCGAGATGCTGAGGCCGCTGGATGCGGAAGTGCCACTCGATAACGCCCAGCCAAACGACGTCATTGCCGGGCGGCGCCCCGAGCGCCTCGTCGAGCAGCGGCCCATATCGTTCGGAAAGGCTGCGATTGAAGGATTCGGCCGGGGTGAGGCCGGTAATATCTCGCTCTTGAGATGCTAAGGTTGGTTTCCCCTGCGACGCGATGCCTGTCTGGTCGAGAAACCCTTGCAGGGCGAGTTGAGGGTCATCCGTTTGGCCTTCCAGCGAGACCGCACCAGGCGCCGATTGCTTGACGACCTCCGCCAGCGACGGATCGAGCGCCAATGCCCTGGCAAAGGCGTTCTGGGCTGCATCGAGTTGACCCAGCCTGGCCCTGAAGTAGCCGAGCTGAAGCTGCGCATCGGCCGATTGCGGATCCACCTTTGCGGCCCGATGGTAAGCGACTTCCGCAAGCCCGAGGAGCCCTTCCTCTTTCAAGGCATGCGCGAATTGCACCCAGATCGCAGCAAGTGCAGGATCACGCTGCAGAGCGGCTGCATAACACTCGATCGCGAGCCGCCAGTCGCGACGGGTATTCGCTTCGTCACCCTGCGTCACCAATTCGGTGACACTGAGGGGTTTTCTCAGCAACGACCGCTTTGGTGCCGCACCCACGGTCATGCGCTGCTCGACTGGACCACCCGGCTTGAGCGGAGACGGGATGATGTGGGCGCCGGTGCCGGCCAGATCGTCGAGCAACCGTTCATGCTGCTCTTGCAGGCTGGCCCTCCGTGCAGCGGATTGCTGCAATCGGGCTTCCATGTTTTCGACGAGTCGAACGCCCCGGCGCCGCAACGCCTCGAACTGCGCACGAAGCCTTTCGATAACCGCATTGGCGCTCGCGCCATCGCTCTCCAGGCTGGCGATCCTTGCCCGCAGCCTCGACCTCTCCGCCTTGAGCGCGAGGGCACGCTCCTCGAGTTGCTCCAGCTTCCTGGAGATCTCGTCCCGGCCGACGGTCTGTTCGACATCACGACGCGACGCGATCGCCTGTGCGAGATCGGCCAGTTGTCGCGAATGGTCCATCTGCAGGGTATGGACCTGCTCGAAGAGCTCACGGACCTTGGCGCCTGATTTCTTGGCTTTCTTGTTCGGCATGGGAATTGATCGGCCAGAGAATTTATTAGCGGCTGGTTCCGGGCCGCCGCACGAGGTTTGAAACGGAGCTCGGCTAGGGTGGAACACCCGTCTCGTGGAGCACGCCCTCCACAATGGGACCGACACGAGACCGCCACGGTGCCGCGGAAAATCCGAAGACGGAGCCGAACAGTCGGCTGTCCAGCCTCGAGTTCGCAGGCCGCCGGGCCGGAGTCGGATACTGGCTTGTTGAAATCGCAGCGATGCCGGGGCGTCGCCCGGTGTAGCGAGCCTGCGCCTCTATGATGGCGACGGCAAACGAATGCCAGGATGCATCCCCGCTTCCCGCGAAGTGGTAGGTGCCCCACGGACAGGCTGCGTTCACCGCCATCCGCGCCGCGGCAAGAACAGCTTCCGCCAGATCTTCGGTCGCCGTGGGATTGCCAACCTGGTCCGCGACCACACTCAGAGCATCCCGTTCGCGCGCGAGGCGCACCATCGTTTTCAGGAAATTGGACCCGTGCCTGCCATAGACCCAGGCCGTCCGTATGATCAGATGCCTGTCCCAAGCGTTGCGGATCGCCTGTTCCCCGGCCTCTTTCGAGACGCCGTAGTAGCCGAGAGGAGCGACCTGATCCGATTCCCTGTAGGCCGACGCCTTCGTGCCGTCGAAAACGTAGTCGGTCGAAATATGCAGCAGGGGCTTTCCGGCCGCCGCGCACGCCAGCGCCACATTTTTCGCGCCAACGCAGTTCGCTCGCCATGCAGCCTCGCGGTCGACTTCGGCCTTGTCGACTTTCGTATAGGCAGCCGCGTTCACAACGACATCTGGCTCTACCGCTTCGAGAGCAGCCTGCACCTTACGCGCGTCGGAGATATCGAGATCGCGCCCCCGCGGCACGAGGGCGAGAGCTTGCCGCCGCGCGATGTCACTCAACTCTCGACCGAGTTGACCATCGCCGCCGAAAACGAGCACCCTAAGCCCCGACATGCCCGCTCGGCGCCGTGCTACCGAAATGGGTGCGAGGCGGAAGAACCGACATCCTGCTTCTACTCGGCCGTCGCATGCAGCCCATGCAGCGTTGGCAGGCTGCGGTCCTTCGGCGATATGACATAGCCGTCGGCGAACTCCGGCCACTCGATCGCGAGATCAGGGTCGTCCCATCGGATTCCACGATCGTGCGCCGGCGAATACGGCGCATCCGCCTTGTAGGTGACAACGGTGTCATCCTCCAACGTCACGAAGCCATGAGCAAAGCCTCGTGGGATGTACAATTGCGCATCGCTCGATGCAGTCAGTTCCACAGCAAACCATCGACCTTTTTTGGGTGAATCCGCCCGGAGATCGACGGCGACGTCCAGGATCGATCCCGCGAGCACTCGGACGAGCTTTGCTTGCGCGAAAGGCGCGGCCTGGAAGTGAAGCCCCCTGAGAGTCCCCTTGCGGCGGGAGAGAGACTGGTTGTCCTGGACGAATTCGCGGCTGACGCCGAGGGCGTCAAAAGCCTGCAGGGACCACGTTTCAACGAAGTAGCCGCGCTCGTCCTCGAAGCGTCGTCCAGTGACGAGTTTCATGCCCGGAAGGCCGATATCGGAAGCTTGGAAATTCATCAAAAAACCGGCCCGGCGCTTGCCGCCGCGCAGACCCAAGTTCTGTCACCCGCCTGTCATTTTGTCCCGGTCATGCTTGAGGCGCAATGAAATCAATGCGCAAAGAGCAATCCTCGCAGGAGCATCCTCTCTGGTAAGATGCGGCTTACGGCAGGCACATTTCACACCGCGTGGCGTGCGCGCGCTGGGGGAGGATTTATGGCGCGCGACTACTCCTGGCGCATCGAAACAGCGCTTCCTCGTGAAGAGGTCGCCGAGATGCTGCAGCCCTACCGTCCGTTCAGACTTCAGGTCTCCTTCAGCAACGGGTTCTCGACCGCCAGCTTCCCCGACGAGACCGCTTATGCAACCCGCGAGCCTCTTGCAAAACTCCACTACTTCGCGAGCCGGCTCAGTATCGGACCTCGCTCCAGGGTGCTCGACGTGGGCAGCCACCTGGGCCACTACGGCCACCACTTCCTACGGGCCGGTGCAGCTTCCTACACGGGTATCGAATTCGACTTTCGAACGCACAAGGCGGCATCTACGCTCGCGGAGATCGCCGGCCTGGCTCCCACGCTCCTGAACATGGATTTTGGCGCCGATCTCGCCGGACACGACATCGCCGCCTTGGGGTCCTTCGACACGGTGATCTGCCTGGCCGTCCTCAATAACATCAGGAACTCGCAGCTGGCCCTTCGCCGACTCGCCGAGCGCGCGTCCGACCTTTTGGTCATCGAGTACGCCGCCATCGAAAGCGACCAAGCGATCTGCGAGTTTGCGCCGGACGGCCATGGCCCCGACAGGTCTCACCTTTGGTGGTTTTCCGAGCCATTCATGGACAAGGTTTTGGCGTCGCACGACATGGAAAAGATCGAAACAACGCTACGCTGGCGCAGCGACAAGCACCTCGGCGCCGGACGCTCGAAGATCTTTTCGATCTATCGCAGAGTTCGTCGCGGCGCTTCATGAGAGCGTGATCTAACACGGCCGGTCTATCCGACGACGATCGACACCAGCCCCACCGTGAAAGATGATCCGCCGGACATGTCGACAAGCCCAACGGCGTCGAATGCTCCAACCTGCGGGATATCGGTCCGGGTATTCAGATCGAAGCGCCCATCCAGGATTCCGATCGGGACAAAGCGGTCGCGCGCAAAACGATAGAGGCCGGATGCGCCCACGCACAGCGCTTCGGCGTCATCGAAGGCCTGTGCCCAGGCTCGTTCGCTCCTGAGATGAAAGGCTTGAGAAAGCACAAGCCGTAGCCTGCCGCCTGGCACGCCTCCGACTATTTCGACGTCCAAGTGCGACCAGTCTCGAGGAATCTCCCAAGACCTGATGCCGTAGCGTGTCGCCCGGCTGGCACGGCTTTCACCAAACTCAAGCGTCCACCGATCCGGTTGTGCCGTCGCTCTCGGTGATGCCTTGTCGCCGAAAGGAGCCGTCTGGAGCACATCCGATCGCACATCCAGAAGCCGACATGTCGTTTCTGGATCGGTGTGCGTTCCGGCTTCCATGGGGCCAGCCTCGCCGACAGGCGTCGTGGCCCGGAAGCGCCCCTCCGGAAACCCGATCTCCTGTGTCAGGAAATAGAGCAGCGTTGCGGATGGGCACCGCCGCCCGGCATCGAAGAAGATTTCGCCATGGGGTTCTCTCCGCCCCTCTATCAATCGCCAGTCGCGGCTCATGTTTCCGGCGACAGGAAGCTGCTCCGATACGGCGAGACGCAGCGAAGAATCGTCGCTCAGTTGCGTCCGACACTCGACACGACCGGACTCGACATGCGGTTTGACGAACGTATTCGCAATCGTGCGGCCGCGAGAGAAAACGGGATGATGGGGCGACAGACGCTGGAGCAAATACGGTTGCTGCCCGAACGCTCCCATATTGTGATCCTGGTTGGGCGCCAGCGACAGAAAAATAGGACGGCGGACCCGGCGCCACGTTTCCATGGCCATGTCGAGGGAGAAGAACTTGTCGTTCGTGGCCGTCTCGAAATAGACCTCCGCCTCAATGTCGTCGAGGCGCAGGATGGGATCGAACGCACCGCACCATGTCGCAAACCGGGTGGCTCCGATGTGCTCGATCGCGAGGTCCCAATAGTTGCGCTTCTCGATCCCAGGAAAGAGAAAGCCGCCGCACCCGAAAGAAGAGAAGATCCGCTCGACCCGACGATCGAAGGCCGCCATCAGGAAGCAGTAGACGCCGCCCCAGCTTCCTCCCACGAGGTCCGTGGGCCGATAGCCGGCATGGAACATCCAGTTCAGCACCGCCCACATCGCGGATACATTGTAAAATTGGAAGCTGTCCCGGAACGTGTCGCCCTGCATGAACAGGGGGTCGGGAATGCCCTCCAGTCCGGTATGGCTGCCCGACTGCCCACGCCCGACCCAGTCCACGACGGCATGATTGGCATTCAGCGTCCTGGCCAGCCACGCCATCCTGTTGTCGTCGACGCGCCCGCCTCCGCCTGGCAACGTGAAGACCACCGCGCTGTCGGCGGGATGCCGCAGAAACAGCCGCAGGGACATGACCACGTCGACGCCATTTCGCTGCATGCCTGAGATCAGGTGGCGCCTGACGGTGAGTCCATCGAACGACTCTTCCGGCAGCGTATCCACCCGGTACTGGTGGACCGGACGCAGATCGCCGAGCAATTCCTCGGCCGGCACCGGTCGAAGCGCCGGGTCGATTTGCCTGTGGCGCATCAGGCCAGGCCTGCCGGAATGCCGGTCACTGCTTGCGGATACCGACGAAGAAATCACGCTTCAGCCCGTGAGTTCCTTCCTCGTAGAGAATGACATCCGAAAAAAGACCGCACCCGCGCATGCGATCGAACACCCAGTCGCGGTCGATGGCTTCCGCGAGTCTTTCGGCATAGTGGGCCTCCGCCTTGTAGCCCATCTCGAAAAACACCAGCGTCCTCGCCTTCTCGAACAGAAGATTGAGCGCACGGTCGACCTTCTGCTTGTCCGACTGCAGGTAGAGCCACTGGAAGACGCTAAAGGACGAGGTGACGTCGTAGTGCGACTGGTCGGCCAGCAGGAAGTCGACGGCATCAGCCGCGATGAGATCGGGATAGCGCCTGAAGAAGAATGTATCCAGGAGCTTGCCGACGGTAATGTCGTCGGCCACGACGTCAACGCCCCGGGACACGAAACCCAGTTTGGCCATGCGCTGGCAAAAGAAGCCGGTGTTGCAGCCGATATCGAGATAGGTTTTCGAACGCCGTTCGAACGACGGGAGATGCCTCTCCACGAACTCCTGCATGATGCCGGCGCGCACGCCGGAATCCTCGCGGATAGGTTGCAGTTCGGCGAACTCGCCAAGATCGATCTCGATCGGCTGGTAGACCCGCTTCTCACCCCGGTGCGGTTCGTTGCGGATCAGCATTTCGGAGATCGTTGCGACGGCCTTCTTGCGCAGCATCTCGGCACAGGAGTCGCACACGGAAAGGGTCGTGTTGGTCTCCGGCAAGACAAAGAAATGCGTGGCATCGCCATCGGCGAACAGGTTGCACCTTGCAACAAGAGTGGTCACTTGGGCTCCATTCTGCTCGAGAATTTTTCTTTGCTGGGGAGATGGCGTCGAAATGACGACGGTGTGGCCCCGACGACTCAGATCGAGCCAAAGCGGAAGAATCTCGGACTGGAAATACTGCGCTTCCTCGAACACGAGGGTCATGGGCTCGTGCTGCAGGAATTGCCGAAGCACGTCGGTCGTATCCCGCGTGGTCTCGAAATAGTCGAAGGCGGTCCGCTTGCCGTTGCGGCTCGATATGACTCCATATTTGGAGATCGAGCTGGAGGCCTCCAGGACACCGCCGTCCCGCGAGAGAAAAAGGTACACCGGGCGCTGCTGATTGCGCAGACCTTCGACCACGCGGATAACCTGCGCCGACTTCCCGGACCCCGGAACCCCCACCAAGACTTCTAATGCCATCAGCCTCGAACCCGCTCCGTCCTCCAGCTACGCCTGTATTTTCTTTTCGACCATCGGGCAAGTCGGATGGGTCGCTACAGCGTCAATTCAGGGAGACCCGGTCGCGAACCAGCCCGACCGCCACGATGCCGACGAAGAGCAGGACGAAGAGACAAAGTCCGAAATAAGCGAGATCGAAATGCGAGACTATCTGGTCCCCGAAATAGCCCGCGCGAAAGACCTCGTAACAATGGACCATCGGATTGAGGAGTATGAGCTTCTGCGCCCAAGGCGGAAGCCAGTCGACCATGAAGAACGCGCCTGACACCGGCAGGCTCATATACTGCAGCGGCTGAATGATCCTTTCCGCTGCCTCCGAAACTTCCGTGACGGACGCGATGATCGCAGAACAGGCCAGCGCAAGGGCCCCCATCATGAACCAGCCCCCGAAGAGCAAATCGTAGCGCTGGACCGGCCCGACGACGCCCGCAAGATACAGGCTGCCCCACACCACCAGAAAAGCCGTCGCCGTGGCGATGAAATCCAGGGCCGCGTGGGCGAGCAGGATGTCGAACAGGCTGATGGAACGATGATAGAGAAGCGAGGCCGACCGACGGAATATGGTGATCGCGTGGTTCGTCGTATGGCGCCAGAGGCTAAGCAGCATATACCCCGTCAGGATCAGCTCGACGAGCCGCAGGCCCTGCTTCTCCGAACCCATCGTGAACGACCACACGACCATGACGCCGGCCGTCAGCAGCATCGGCTCCATGACGATCCAGACGAACCCGATGTTGCCCCGCCCGTAGCGCATCATCATGTCGCGCAACACGAGCGCATGGATGTTGCGCGCCTGGATGCGCCAGCCGCGCGACAGGCTACTCATGGGAAACGTGTTCCCGCACGCCCGATACGATGAGCCAGCCGATCAGCACCAGCATGAAGTTGCCGACGAAGACCGTGAAGAACCCGCGGAATCTTTTGGGCTCCGTCGAATAGTCGGGCCTGTTGGGCTCGACGACACGCTCGAGATAGAGAAGCTGGCGGGCCGCTTCCGCGCGGGCACGGACCAGCTCGTCCTCGGCGGCGCTCACCATGCGGTTGGCGAATTCCCGCTCAAGACTGAGCCGTTCGTACGCCGCGATCCTCGTCGCCAGCCCCTCGGTGTCGTTGGCGATCCGTGATCTCTCCCGGGCAACCTGCTCCTCGAGGGCGGTCGCCTTGCGCTTCAATCCGGCAAGCTGCGGACTGGCGGACGAACCACTTGTCATCTCGATGATCTGCGCCCGCGTCGCGCCAAGCTCCGAAGAGAGGCGGGAAATAAGGTCTGCCAGGGCCACCGCGTTCTGGGTCGGATCGACCACGAGCTCGCGGTTCCGGAAATCCGTCAGCGCCGCCTGGGCCTCGACGAGACGTTGCTGCGCAGCCTGCAATTGGGCCTGGCTGTTGCCGACCGCGTCCTTCTGCATGCGCCCGTTGATCCGGTTCACGAGATCCTCGCCCAACGACAGCAGCACCTCGGCGACCTTCTGCGCGTCTTCAGCCTGGAATGCGCGGACTTTCAGGACCGATATCCCCGTGCGGTCGGTATGCACGATGGATATCGCGTATTGAAGGTAGCGGTAGAATTCCTCCTCGGTGGAACCGAACAGGAAGGACGGGTAGCGGGCGACAAAGTCGGCGTCGCGGCGGCCGTACATCTCGAGAAGCGGCAGCCGGGCCCGCAACTGCTCGACCGCGTCGCGGGAAGCCATGTAGCTCTGGACGATGAACGAGTCGTCCTGCGAACGGGCGAAGCCGAGCTGCGTGAGGAACGCCAGCCCTCCGGAGATGTCAGGCTTTGCCGCCGACCTCACGACGAATCGCGCCTCGGACTCGTACTGATCCGCGGCGACGAACAGAAAGTAAACACCCGCGAGGATGCTCGGCAGAAAGAGGCAGGGGAGCAGGATCGCCGGCCGCCGCAGCTTGCCGAGCCATTTCCCCAGCGAAGGCCATGACAGGATTGCCTTCTTGGGCGCCCCTTGGCTCCAGTAGCCTTCCCAGGACCTGACTTCGTCCCTCTTGTTCATGCCCAATCGTGGCACTCCACCGGCCCGCCGTCCAACCCGGGGCAAAGGCCGGCAAGCCGGGGGCAGCCGCCCCAATTCACGAACCGCGCCGGAAGTGATAGGCTTACGGGATATGCCAGACGCATCCCAACTTGCGACCTATGCTCGCCTGCTGCGCCTGACCCCGGTCGGCGAGGTGCAGGTTCAGCCGAGTCTGGAGCCCGAGGCCCGTCGCGAAACCAAGGGTAAGCCCGCGCGTGCCCGTCGTCTGGCCAAATGGGCCTCGCAACCCTTCCTCCTCCTGGTCGTGCTTCCCACCTGTCTCGCTGCGGCCTACTTCTGGTTGGTCGCTGCCGATCGGTTCCAGTCCGAGGCGCGATACATCCTGCGGATGCCCGGCAGGGCCCAGATCAATGTTCCTACGGTAGCGGGACTGATGCCTGGCGGTGCCACCCGCCAGAACACCGACGGATATATCGTCGAAGAGTATTTGCAGTCGCGGGACGCGATGCATCTTCTCGAGAAGACCGCAGACCTGCGCGAGGCGGTCGCTGCTGGCAACGGCGACCCGCTCTGGCGCTTCCCGAACTTTTTCACCTCGGATACGCGCGAAGGCCTGTTCCGCCATTACGAGCGGATCGTTTCCGTCGATTTCGACAGCACGACCGGCGTCGGCACGCTGAAGGTCGAGGCGTTTCGTCCCGATGATGCCCACCGGCTGACGACCGCGTTGCTCGCCGGCGCAGAGCAGCTCGTCAATCGCCTGAACGAACGTGCGCGACGCGACGCCATCGCTAACGCGGATTCCGAAGTCGAGCAGATGCGCGCGAGAGTCGTGGCGGCCCAGGCGGCGCTGACGTCGTTCCGCGAACGGGAGCGCCTGATAGATCCAGGCCAGGCGACCTTCGCCGTCCTGGAAACGATCGCGCGCCTATCGGTGGATGTCGCGGATTTGAGCGTCCAACTCAACGAACTCGCCAAGACCTCCCCCAAGACCCCCCAGGCAGCGGCATTGCGGAACCGTCGGGCGGCACTCGAAACCCAGATCGCCAGCGAGCGCAAGCGGCTGGCAGGGGATGCACAGTCAATCGCCCCGAGGATCGTCGAATACGAGCGCCTGATGCTGGAGAGGGAGTTCGCGGAGCGTGCCCTGATGGCCTCCCTGACCGCAGCGGAAACCGCCCGCGTCGAGGCGCAGCGGCAGCAGATCTACCTCGAACGGGTCGCGGAGCCGAGCAACCCCGACTATCCCGCCTATCCGTTGCGCGTCATCTGGACACTCGCGATCTTAGCCGCTGGCTACATGACCTACCGGATGTGGAGTATCCTCGCCGGCGATGCACGGCGGCACGCTGCGCCCTAGCGATGCGTGACGACGCAGAGCGTGTGTCGCCGTGAGTGCCGCAGACGCGCCGCAGGACGACGCCCGTGCCGGCAGATGCGTGGAAGCGATCCACGTAACCAAGGTATTCGAAGGCGAGCACGGCACCATACGGGCGCTCGACGGAGTTTCGTTCAGGGTCGGTCCGGGCGAACGTCTTGGCATCCTCGGTCCGAACGGCTCGGGTAAATCCACGCTCATCAAGGTCCTGTCCGGGATTCTCGCCCCGACGACAGGCGAGGTGCGGCGGGGCCTCAAGCTTTCGTGGCCGCTCGCCCTGGGCGGGGGCTTCGAGGGCCAGCTCACCGGCGGCGACAACGTCCGGTTTCTTTGCCGGCTGTACGACCTGCCGCTCCGGGAGACTTTCGACTACGTCACCGAGTTCTCGGAACTCGGCCGCCACATGCACATGCCCGTGCGATTCTATTCGGACGGCATGAGGATGAGGCTCGCTTTCTCCCTTTCCCTGGCCATGGATTTCGAGTGCTACCTCATCGACGAGGTCATCCTCGTCGGCGACAGGCGCTTCCAAATCAAATGCCATGACGAATTGTTCGGCCGCAGGTCCCATTGCGGGATGATCATGGCCGTACACGATGCCGGAATGGTCAAGGAATACTGCCAGAGCGCCCTGATCATGAAGGGTGGCCGAGGCCGCCTGGTCGACGACGTCTCGATGGCCGGACGCATCTACAACGCGCTCTGAAACCGTCTGACGCAGGGTAGTCAGCTCTGCGCAAGCTTGACCTCGATGAGAGCCGCCTGGCCTTCGAAGGCCGACTCCTGGCTGATGAGCCGAACCTCGACGAGATGAAGCGCCTGAAGCACCTCGAAGTCCAGAACCAGGGTGAAGATCCCGCCACGATGGACCTCGAAGAACCCGCGCGCCACGGGACCGCCAGCGTCGATCTCGAAGATGAAGGGCAGGCGCCCGATGTCGATGCTGAAGCCAAGACAAATGGTCGCCGTCCAGCGGCCGACCGGAATGGGCAAGTAAGGCCCGTAGGCCAGGATGCGCGGCCTGCCACCGACATCGACTGTCGGGGGGAGCGGCATTCCCGGCGCATCGCCGTCCAGGAATATCTCGCGTGGCCAGACCAGCGACCCTCCCGGCTGGAAAGACCCGATATCTGCGAGCGGCTTCAGGTAGCCACCCACGATCGTGGCGACGGCGGACTCGTGTTCGCCGGACCCGGCCGGCTGGGGCGCCGGCGGGCAGGACGACAGGCTTCGGCCGACCCTCTCCTCCGACGCTCCGGTCACGTCCGCGAGCACCGATGACCAGCCCGATGGCTCCCCTTCCAGCTTCGTCACGCTCCGTGCCCGGCGTGCGATCTCGTGGGCGAACACGAGGTCCGTCGCAAGAGGCCGCACCACGTCGCATAGCGACTTGCCGGGAGGAACTTCTGCGAGGACATCTCGCGGCTCATGGTCGATGAGCAGCAACGCCTCGATCGGCTGCTGGACAAGCGCTTCCAGCACCGAAGGGCTGCGGTCTGCAGGGAAGACGACACCCCGCGCCGCCGTGTCGCACAGTCCGGCGATGGTCGCTCGAAGCCACGGGAAACGCGGGCCCCGTCCAAGGACAATATACGTCATGCCAGCCGGCCCCTGCACCGCATGGCATCGCCGCCGGCTAGCGCACGGCGGCAGACACCGCCACGATACTGGCGCCCGGAACGATGAATCCGATGAGCACGCTCGCGACTTTCTGCATCTCCGTCGCCGGTGAGTTCGACACGAACAGGATGTCCTTGTTGCGCATGGGAAAGCGCCGCGCCAGGAAGAACCCGTTCGGATCCCGCATGTTCACGCGGTAGATGACAGGCACCTGGCTGGTAGTGCCAGGGTCGGGTCGAGGCAGACCGAGCTGGTCGTAGTTCGCCGCATTCTCGAAGCGCACGACGAAGACGCCCGTGGGGTCGGCGCGCTGGTCGTTGAGCCCGCCGGCGCGGCCGATCGCCTGATCGAGCGTTATGCCGATGGCATCGAACGGCAGGACCGAGTTCTGCCCCGTCGCGCCCATGACGGTGAACGTCTGCGGATCCTTCGTGACGGTCACGACATCGCTGGGAAAGACAGGCACGTTCTCGCGCGGATTGGCAAGGATGGACTGCATCGGAACGCGCACCGACTGTCCGCCGCGCATAAGCGTGATGAAGGTCTCGTGAACCGGTGCGCGGGTACCGCCCGCGAGAGCAACCGCGTCGAGAATGCGGTCGCTGCCGCCGGCGTTCAAGGGAACCCGGGCCCCACTCGTGACCTCGCCGACGACGGTCACCGTATTGGCGACATTCTTGGTCACCGTCACGAGCGCCTGTGGTTCTATGGCCTTTCCTTCGAGACCGCGGACGACGGCTTCTTCCACTTGCTTGGGTGTCCGGTTCGCAGCCTGGATGCGGCCCGCATAGGGAACAGTCACGGCACCGTCGGCGCCGACGACCTGTTCAGGGATGGTGGCCGACCGCTGTCCCGGACTCTGACGGTCCGTTGCGGGTGCAGAAAACAATCCTCCTGCCCCGGCCTCCCAAACCGTAATCTGCACCGAATCGCCGACGCCGATCGTCTGAGCGGAGGGCGGCCGGCGAGGACCGAAACTCTCGGCAAGCGAGACCGCCTGCCACCGCTCCATCGCCGCGACAATGTTCTGGTTCGTATCCACCAGCGCAAAGCGCGTCTGCCCGTTTGTGGACGGCCGCGCGGCTGCATTTATATCGCCAGATGTCGGACCGGACCCCGGAAATCCTTCGCAGCCGGCCAGCAACAGCAAAGCGCAGACAACAAAGCTACCTTTGACAGCCTTTCGGACTGCCTGAAGTTCTCTCGTAGCCAATGTCGAAGCGCCTTCCCCAGATTGCCCTTGCCGAGACGGTAGCGGAACTTGCCCGGCCCTCCTAACGCCATTCTTGGGGGAATAAGGTAACTGCACCGCAGAGTGAATTTTTACGTCGCTCCGCCTCCCGACAGCCGGCGGATTGGCAGAGATATCTATCGTCCGCAAAGGCAATGTGAGCTATCTGTGACAGCGGGGAGCATTCTGGGAGCGAAGACGAATGGACCGGCGCGAAGTCGCGATTGTCGGCTATGCCTGCCGCGTTCCGGGAGCCTCGAGCAGCAAGGCGCTCTGGTCTTTGCTGCGCGACAACCGTTGCAGCGTCGGCACGATCACTCAGGACCGGTTCCCGACGGGCGCGTTTTTCCACCCCGATCGCGACCAGGCGGGGCGCAGCTATAGCTTTGCGGCCGGCGTGATCGACGACGTGTGGGGCTTCGACGCGAGCGCCTTCGGCATGAGCCCCCGCGAGGCCGAGCAGGTCGACCCCCAGCAGCGCCACCTTCTCGAAGTGACACACGATGCCCTGGCGCACGCAGGAATCCCCGCTTCGAGTCTCGGGGGCAGCGACGCCGCCGTCTATGTCGGCGCTTCCTCGGCCGATCACGCCACCCAGTTCTTCATCGATCCTTCTGCAGCAGACGTCCACATGATGACGGGCAATTCGCTCAGCATCATCGCGAACCGGATTTCCTACACGCTCGATCTGCGGGGGCCGAGCATCGCTATCGACACGGCATGCTCTTCGTCCATGGTCGCTCTCGACCTGGCCGCCGAAGCCATTCGCAACGGCACGATCGACACCGCCCTTGTCGGCGGGGTCAACCTTGTCCTTTCGCCGTTCTCCTATGTCGGCTTTTCGCGCGCGTCGATGTTGTCGCCGACGGGTCTTTGCCGGCCGTTCGACGCCGCTGCGGACGGCTATGTTCGCGCCGAGGGCGCGATCGCAGTGGTGCTGCGATCGATGTCGGCGGCCCACAAGGCCCGCAACCGGATCCATGCCGTGATCGTCGGCTCCGGCGTCAACCAGGATGGACGGACGACGGGTCTTTCGCTCCCGTCCGCCGCTTCGCAACGCGAGCTGCTGTCACGGGTCTATGCAAAATTCGGCGTCGACCCGCGGGACCTGAGTTTCGTCGAGGCGCATGGCACGGGAACCCAGGTCGGCGACCCCATCGAAGCCGATGCGCTGGGCAACGGTCTCGGGCGCGCCAGAAGCAGGCCGCTGCCGATCGGCTCCATCAAGTCCAACATCGGGCATCTCGAACCGGTCTCCGGGCTCGCCGGCATCGTCAAATCGATCCTGTCCCTGGAGCACGGGATGCTTCCGGCCACCCTGCATCAGCAGGCTCCCAGCCCGAACATTCCCTTCGACGACCTCAACCTCGAGGTCGTCGGCCGCAATCGCCCTCTGCCCGAGCGACGCGGACCGGAACTGGTCGGTGTGAATTCGTTCGGCTTTGGCGGCACGAACGCCCACACGATCCTGCGCAGCGAGCGGACGACGGCCAGTTTCATCCAGGTGGCCTCGGAGCGCCCGCTTCCCCCGCTGCTGCTGTCGGCTCACTCCGCCGATGCCCTTCCGCAGCTCGCGGCGGCACACCTCGACATGTGGCCGCAAGATCATCGGCGTGCGCGCGATTTTGTAGCCGCCGCCGCGTACCAGCGCGACACGCTGGCACACCGTCTGATCGTGCGAAGCGGCTCGGCCGACGAGGTCCGGCATCGGCTCGGCCAGGTCGCGAAGGGAAATGTCCCGGCGGGCGTTCTTTCCGATCAGGCCCATGGCAACGGATTGCCGGTCGCCTTCCTCTTCTCGGGCAACGGATCGCAATGGGCGGGAATGGGCCGCGACGCATGGGAGACCAACGCCGTTTTCCGCGACGCGCTTATCGAGATCGACGGGCATTTCGCCAAGCGCCAGAAATGGTCGATCGTCGACGCGCTCTTCTCGGACGATCTTGCCTCCCGCCTCCGGAGCGCGACGTACTCGCAGCCGCTGCTGTTGGCCCTGCAGATGGCAACGGTCCGAACGCTCGAGGAAGGCGGACTGGTGCCGTCCATGGCCTTGGGGCACAGCGTGGGCGAGATCGCGGCCGCATGGTGCGCCGGAATCCTCGGCCTGCCTCAGGCCATCGATATTGTCCTGGCACGAAGCCGCCACCAGGAGATCGTGCGCGGCAGCGGCGGCATGGCCGCGCTCATGTTGAGCGATCGCGAGGCGCGGCGCTTTCTGAAGAGCGTCGGTACGTCCAGTGTTGAAATCGCCGCGATCAACAGTTGGCGGAGCGTGACCGTCTCGGGACCGGTCGTCGAGATCGACGGGCTTCTCGACGCCGCGGCGACGCTCCGCATAAGCGCCCGCCGCCTCGACCTCGACTATCCCTTCCACAGCGCGCTCGTCGACCCGGTATGCGGCCCCCTCCAACGGGAGTTGGAGGGGCTGCAAGCCATGGCTCCACGTCGGCAATTCGTCTCCTCGGTGACGGGACAGGCGCCGGACTCGCTCGACGATTTCGGCGCCGAGTACTGGTGGCGCAACGTAAGGGAGCCCGTTCGCTTCGAGGCAGCCCTCGGCACGGCCCTCCAGCAAGGCGTCCGCATATTCGTGGAAGTGGGGCCGCGTCCGGTCCTGGCGAGCTATGCACGGGACGTCATGCGCGAAGCCGGCGTGCGCGGTGCCATCGTGGATACGCTCACCGAAACGGACGGGTCGTCGCCATCGGACCCTTTCGAACGGTGTATCGCGCGGGCGTTCCTGGCCGGCGGTCAGATCGAAACAGCCAGGTTCTTCGGGCCGGAGCCTCCGGGAACGATCGATCTGCCGCTCTATCCCTGGCAGCACACGCAATACAAGGTCAGACACACGGACGAAGCGAGCACCGTGATGTCCCAACCGGCGCATGCGATGCTGGGCCAGGCGACTCGCTCCGGTGGATCGGAATGGTATTCCACAATCGATCCCGCCCTTTACCCGTGGATCGCCGATCACAAGGTGGGCGGCGCCATCGTCTTTCCCGCGACCGCCTACGTGGAAGTCATGCTTGCCGCGGCGCGCGAATGCCACGGCGACAATGCACTCGAGCTCCGCGACTTCGACATTCTCCGCCCGATTGTCTTCGAAGGTCCCGCATCCTTCGAGACCAGGGTAAGCATCTCGCGCGAGACGGGTGTTGCCGAATATATGTCGCGTCCACGCGGCAGCGGGTCGGAATGGACGCTCAATGCGCGCGGAATCGTTGCGCGATCACCCGTGACCGCCAAGGCCGCCTTCGTGCCGGACATCGCCAAGGCGGGCGTTATCGTTCCCCGGTCGCGCGTCTATGCTTGCGCCCGGGAACTCGGGTTCGACTACGGTTCGTCTTTCCAGCGCGCGCGAGAGGTGTTTTTCCCGGAGCCGAAACTCGGCGTCAGTCCGCTGGAGCCGTTGCGGTCGCTGGTCGCGGGGACGCAACTGCTCGATGTCACGGGCCTCGACAGCGCCTTCCACGCGCTTTTCGCCTCGGAAGAAGCGGGCGTAGCCGACATGCCGATGAAGCGGATGCTTCCAGTTCGCTTCGGCTCCGTGCGGGTTTTTCGCCCCGGTGCCGTCGCGACGCAGATTGTGGCGCGGACGCTTCGGCAATCCCCGACTTCGCTGGTCCTGAACATCGACCTGTGGGACGAGCGCGGCGATATCGTCGTGTCGGCGCAGCAGGTGAGGCTGGTCGAAGCGCCGGCTGAACTGATCGACGAACCTCGCTTCCTGAGCTACCGCATGATGCCTTGGCAACTCGACGCCGATGGCTCGCCAGCGGCCGCCTCGCTTGCGTCGAGTCCATCCCTTCCCGTGCCCGATGCAACGGATAGCGCCGATCTGTCCGAGGGCTTGATGCTCGTGGAAGCTGGCAGCTTGAGGACATGCTGGAGCGCCCTGGCGAGGCAGGCTGCGGACGCGCCCAACGAGGTGCGCGCGGGCACGACAGCCTCGGAGGGTTTCCTCCGCGCCGCTCTGCTGCTCCACCTCGAGGGACGAAACCTCGTCGTCGAACGGGCGGGCGTGCGGACGATATCGGGCTCCTGCGAATTGCCCGACATCGGGTCGATTGCGAATTCGCTGCTTGTGCGCCACCCCAGGATGGCACTCGAGGCGGCGAGCCTGTCTAGACTCGAGGATGTCGTCGCGGGCCTGCTGGGCGGCGACGAAGAGGCCGCGGCCGAACTTTCCGCGTCGCATTGGCGCCTGCTTGGATCCACGGCGGCGCAGGTCATTGCACTACGCGAAGCGGCCGTTGCCGATATCTCCGCGCGCCTCTCCCGCGTCGAACCGGAAAGACTCGTCCGCCTTCTGATGATCGGCGCGGATCACACATCGGTCGCGATGGATCTTTGCAGCGGATTCCCGAATCTCGAAATCCTGCTGACTGACCAGGACGAAAGCCGGCTGGAGCAGGCCAAGGCAAAGCTGGCCGACGAGATGCCGCAGATCCGGCCAGTCGCGTGGTCGCAACTCGACAGCCTTCCATCGCACTCGAAAGACCTCCTGTTGGCGCTAGACTCGCTCAGCGAGGTGGCGGCAACGCCCGACGGGCTTCCCAGAATATCGAAGCTGCTGCGGCCCGGCGCGCCCATGATCGCCGCCGAACCCGCGCCCAGTATCTTCTGGGATATCGTCCGGGGCACGCGCCCCGGCTGGTGGGCCCGGTCGTCGAGTCGCGAATTTCCGGTCGGCGCCCTGCTGACTGGGCAGGAGTGGATCGACCAGCTGGGCAGCGAAGGTTTTTCCAGCGTCACGGCACATCCGATAGCAGACGAGCCGCGTATCGGCGTCCTGATAAGATGCATCGCCGCCACACAACAGATTGCGACGGACGCCCGCGTGGAGCCGGCTCGCTTCCGCTGGGAGGGAAGTGGCGCCCTCGAATTGCGGCGCGTGTTCGATCACCAATCCGGGGGCGAGTCTGCCTCTCCGGAAAGAGCACCCACCGACGTTGTTCTTGCTTTCGCCGCGGGCGACATCGTCGAAGACCCGATAGGCGAATTGGCCAGCTTTCTGGAAATCATCGCAGATCGCTGCAGGTCGATCGGCGAAGATACGTCGCGGCAATGGGTGGTCGTCGATTTCGGCGATTCCGAATTTCCTCCTCTTGAGCAACCGCTCTGGTGCGCCCTTTCCTCTGCACTGCGCGTCATGCAGAACGAATATGCCGGCTTGGATGTGAGATGCATCGGCATCTCCGGACCGCAACGTAGTGCTGCGCTGGAACAGACCGCCGCCGAATTGCGGGCCCCGGGAGCGGAGCACGAGCTTTTCTTCCAAGGCACCGGCAGGATCGTCTTCCGCGTCGAGCGCGGCGCAGTCCCTCCAGCGCCTCCCCACCCTGTCCCGGAAGACCGGATCCTGCGTCTGACGACACGAAACGGTACGACGCGCGGCGTTCTGGCGTGGAGCGAAGAGCAACGCGCCGCACCCGGGCCGAACGAAGTCGAGATCGAGGTCGCCGCCACGGGCCTCAATTTCCGGGACGTGATGTGGAATCTGCGCTTGCTGCCGGAAGAAGCGCTGGAAGATGGATATGCGGGTCCCGGCCTTGGCATGGAGTGCGCAGGCATCGTCACCAGGCTCGGCGCCGGCGTGACAACGCTGTCACCCGGCGACCGGGTTCTGTCCTTCGTGCCACGCGCTTTCTCCACGCATGTCGTGGCGCCTGCCTTTGCGGTCAGCCGCTTGCCGGACAAGCTTTCGCTCGAGTCGGCGACGACTCTGCCTGTCGCGTTCCTGACGGCTTACTATTCGCTCGTGCATCTCGCCCGCCTCCAGCATGGAGAGGTCGTTCTCATTCATGGCGGAGCAGGCGCCGTTGGATTGGCAGCCCTGCAGATCGCCAAGCATATGGGCGCCAGGGTAATCGCCTCGGCAGGCAGCGAGGAAAAGCGGGCATTGCTGCTGCATGCCGGCGCAGACTATGTCTGCAATTCGCGCACCCTGGCATTCGAGGAACAGGTCGCATCCTTTACGTCGGGCAAAGGTGTCGACGTCGTTCTGAACTCGCTGGCGGGCGAGGCGATGACCCGTTCCCTGGAATGCCTGAAGCCGTTTGGTCGCTTCGTTGAGCTCGGCAAGCGGGATTTCTACGCCAATACCCATCTCGGATTGCGACCGATGCGGCGCAACATCAGCTATTTCGGCGTCGACGTCGACCAGCTGATCTCAGGCCAGCGATCCCTTGCGGAGCGCCTGTTCGCCGAGATCGTCGAGCTTTTCGCGGCAGATGCTCTAACGCCGCTGCCGTACCGCGTTTTCGACGGCAATCATGTCGCCGATGCCTTCCGCCTCATGCAACGCTCGGGACACATCGGCAAGATCGTCGTCCGTCCGCCGGCGCGGTCGCAGATATCGCAAGCCGGCCACTTTCCCGTCGATCCGGAAGGCATCCACATCGTTATCGGAGGCGTGGGCGGTTTCGGTCTTGCAGCGGCGCGATGGCTGGCCGACCGCGGGGCACGCCACCTCGTGCTGGCGAGCCGATCGGGGCGTCTTGGAGAGGAAGCCGCTCTCGACGTGGCCACCCTCGAAAGCAGCGGCGTGTCGGTACGAGTCGCGACAGTCGATGTCGCGGACTTCGCCAGCCTACGGCGGATGCTGCTCGACATCGGGCAGACGGGCCGGATCAAAGGCATCGTGAACGCCGCGATGATACTCGACGATCGGCTCATTCAGGGCATGGACAGCGCGGCGATTGAATCCGTGCTGCGCCCGAAGGCGGCCGCGGCACTTCATCTCGAGCGGCTCGGGAGCGATCTTGCGCTCGACTACCTCCTGCTGTTTTCTTCGGCGACCACGCTGTTCGGCAATCCTGGCCAATTCAACTATGTCGCCGCAAATGGCTTCGTCGAAGGCGTGGCTCGCCGGATGCGCAGCAGCGGCCAGCCGGCGCTTGCGGTCGCATGGGGCGCCATAGAGGACACCGGCTATCTGGCCCGTCACATGAGCACGAACGCCAACCTGAGGAAGCGCTTTGCGACGACCCTGATGACGTCCCGTGCGGCTCTCGACGCCCTCGATTGGGCATTCGACGGGGCCGGTCGACCGAAGACTGCCGCCTGTGCCATCGCACGGATCGACTGGTCAGTAGCGAAACGCGAACTCGCCGCGGTGCGGACCCCGACTTTCTCCGCCATCGAAACGGCAGCGGCCGGCCGTCAAGGCAGCCACGTAGCCCAAACCATCGAGAGGCTTCGGGGCATGCCGGTCGAGGAGGCCGCCACGATCCTCCTGGATATCGTGGTCGAAGAGATCGCGCAGGTCCTTCGCCTGCCGCCGAAGGAAGTGGACCGTCATAGGCCGCTGGCCGACATCGGGATGGATTCCCTCATGATGCTCGAGTTGCGCAACACGGTGGAGATGGCCCTCCAGGTCGATCTTCCAATGATGTCGCTGGCGAGCGGCATCACGCCGGCGGAGGTCGCGCGACGGATCGCCCCCCTGGTGACGGGTGACGCGAAAGCCCCGAACGTGCCCGGCCATATCGTTGCGCTCTCGGCGAGCCACTTTGCCGAGGAAGCCGAATCCGTGCCTCACGCGACGGCGGAGGCGGCCGTCGCCGCCGTGCTGGAGCGTGCCAGGCAGATCGACGGGCCCACATGACGAAGCCACGGCCCGAGTCAGCCCGTGATACGGTGGACCGTGTCCGCAGGGCTCTCGAGCAGACCACCGGCTCGCTGCGTGGCACGGGCGTTCCGCCGGCCAGCGCGCCACCGACGCGGCGTTCGTACGATTTCCGCAGTCTTCCCGAGTACGAGACGATCAAGCTGACGCGAGCCGTCGGCAGCATCACCGGCATCCGCGACCCCTATTACAGGCTGCACGACGGACGCGCGGCGGATACGACTTCCATCGACGGCAGGCAGGTCGTCAACTTCTGCTCCTACGACTATGTCGGGCTGAATGGGCATCCCGAAATCGCTCGGGCAGCGATCGACGCCATCGAAAGATACGGCACGTCCGTTTCGGCAAGCCGCCTGTCGGCCGGCGAACGCCAGATACATCGCGATTTGGAGCAAAGCCTCGCGGAACTCCATGGAACCGAAGACGCCGTGGCGTTCGTGAGCGGTCACGCGACGAATGTCAGCGTGATCGGAGAGCTGATGGGCGCCGGCGACCTGATCGTCGGCGACGCGCTGATCCACAACAGCCTCATGGAAGGCGCCCGTCACTCGCAGGCAAAGCGCATCCTCTGCCCGCATGGCGATCTGGATGCCATCGAACGAGCGCTGCGCCTGAACCGCAGCCGGTTTCGCCGGGCCCTGATCCTGATCGAAGGCCTTTACGGCATGGACGGCGACATTCCCGACCTGGCGGCTCTCGTGCGCATCAAGCGACGCTACGATGCCTGGTTGATGGTCGACGAGGCGCATGCGACCGGCGTTCTGGGGCAGACGGGCCGAGGCCTTGCGGAGGAGCAGGACGTCGACCCGCAGGACGTCGAAATCTGGATGGGGACACTCAGCAAGTCGCTGGCCGCCGCGGGCGGATACATCGCGGGCAGCAAGCCCCTCGTCGAGATCATCAAATACACGACGCCCGGCATGGTCTACAGCGTGGGCCTGTCTCCCCCGGTTGCAGCCGCCGCCAACACTGCGGTCCACCTCCTGCGACGGGAACCCTGGCGCGTGGAAGCCCTGCGCCGGAACGGAAGGGCCTTCCTGGACGGCGCGCGACGGCGGCGGCTGGATACCGGGGCCAGCATCGGCGCGTCGGTCGTCCCGATCCTGGTCGGCAATTCGCCGCACACGATCATCCTCGCCGAGCGGCTCTTCGAGCGCGGCTACAATGTCGCGCCCGCCATCTTCCCTGGAGTGGCCGAGAACCAGGCCCGCCTCCGCTTCTTCGTGACGAGCCGTCATACGCAGGACCAGATCGACGGCGTGCTGGACGCCGTCGCCGAGGAGCTTCCGAAACTGCGCAACGGCCCGTCGTTCGTGCAGATCGTGAGCGGGACATAGCGGCAGGCGGCGATGGACCACACCAGCGTCGTCATAACAGGAGCCTCGAGCGGTATCGGCGCCGCCCTCGCTGTCCGCCTGGCAAAGCCCGGGCGTCGAATGACCCTCGTCGGACGCGACAGAGAGCGCCTGTCTCAGGTCGCGAGCCTCTGCCGGGCGAAACAGGCGGAGTGCACCTTCGGGGCAGTCGATCTCCGCGATCACACGGCGATGGCTGCCTTTTTCGCGCGTGTCGAAGAAGAATGCCCGGCGGACCTTCTGGTCGCGAATGCCGGCATCCTCGATGGGCGTCATGCCGGCGATACGGTCGAAACCGGCGCCGTCGCCCGCAGGGTCATCGAGACGAATCTGCTTTCCGCCGTGGACGTCGTCCACTGCACCCTGCCCGGCATGAGACGCAGGGGAAAAGGAACCATCGTTCTCGTCAGCTCCCTGGCCGCCATGGTCCCTCTTCCCGATGCACCGGCATACTCCGCCTCCAAGGCCGGATTGCTGTCCTATGGAATTGCGCTGCGCGACTGCCTGGCGGCGGAGGGTATCCGGGTCGTCGTGGCCTGCCCCGGCTACGTCTCGACCGCCATGGCGCGCCTGCATGCCGGGCCGCGCCCCGGTGAGATCTCGGCCGAAGACGCCGCCGCCGAAATCCTGAGGGCCATCGACGCGAACCGCGGTCTCGCAGGATTTCCTTTCATCCCCCACTGGCTTTCGCGTCTGACGTTGCTGTCGCCGGAATGGTTGCGCAGGCACGGCATGCGCTACACACGCTTCCACGTCGACCATTGAAGCCGATGCCGCCTTCGGACAGGCTACTCCGCAGCAACGACGGATGGCTCGCGCGGCCCGAAAGGGCGGCGCTCGAGTGGCTCGCCCCCCGGGTACCGCCGGGCGTGACGCCGGATCACCTCACAGCTCTCGGCTTCGTCGGCGCCCTGCTCTCCTTCGTCGGTTACGCGCTCGCCGCGCAGGATGCCGTGTGGCTGTGGCTCGCGAGCCTGGGATTGATCGTCAACTGGTTCGGCGACTCCCTCGACGGTCATGTCGCAAGGATTCGAGATATCGCGAGGCCCCGCTACGGCTTCTTCCTCGATCAATCCATCGACGTCCTGTCACAAGCCATTTTCGCCTTGGGTCTTGGCCTGTCCGGATTCGTCAGCCTGTCCGTGACGATGGCCGGGCTCGCCGCCTACCTCATGATGAGCGTCCAATCCCTCCTGCGCGCCTCGGTCACCGGGGTCTTCCACCTCGCGAGCGGCGGCATGGGACTGACCGAGGTGCGCTGCCTTTTCTTGATCGGAAACACCATATTTTTCCTGGTGCCCCCCATACCCGTCCAGGTCGGGACCTTCTCGATCGTTTACGGCGATCTGCTTGGCGCGATCTGGATACTGACAAATCTCGGGCTTTATCTGATTGGACTCGTCAGGGAACTGCGCGACCTTTCGAACAAGGATCTTCCACCGCAATAGGGCCGCTCAGCTGAATGGGCAGGGAAGCGTCCCGCGCAACCTCATGAGTTCGACGCACTGCAGCGACATGATGCTGAGAGAATCCCGGATCTCGCCAGACGCAACCATGCGGAAAGCCTCCGAAAGGGGCAGCCGTCTCAACGCCAGCTCCTCCGTCGGTTCCGGGGCCGCCGTGCCCGCGGTGAGCCCCCAGGCCAGGAACGTCTCGGCCTTCTCGTCCGTAACCGAATTCGAAAGATCGCTGCCCAGAAGCCGCTGCCAGTGTTCGGCCTGGAAGCCAGTCTCCTCGCGCAATTCCCGCGCCGCCGAGACGACGGGGTCGACGTCGTGCACGCCACCTCCTTCGGGGATTTCCCAACTGTAGGTGTCCAGGGGAAAACGGTGTTGGCCGACCAGATAGGTGCAACCGTCCCCGTCCACCGGCACGATCCCTATGGCGAGGTTCTTGAAATGCACGGTCCCGTAGATGCCGCGCGTTCCCGCCGGGGTCAGCACTTCGTGATGCACGATCTCGACCCACCGATTGTCGTACGTCGGTTCCCGGGAAAGGATCGTCCAAGGTCCTCGTTTCGGGTTCACTGGCCGGCCTGCGCCTGGACCGGCATGCGATTGCGGACGACATACCATCGCCGCGCACCGTATTTCGACACGTAGGGGGGGCCGACTTCGGTCACATGGTTGAAGCCCGCATTGGCAAAGAGCGTCAGGAGACTCTCCTCGGTGTGCCACCACGAGGTCGAGTTGCCGATCGAGGCCATCGGGTTGCTGACCTCCGGAAATACGAGACCTGTATAGCCGTTCTCCGTCACCGGACGCGTTGCGAACCCGCCGCGTTCGGCAAGGGCATGGCCGGCAAGGCCGGGTATATGGACCTGCGTGTCGACAACGACCTCGCTATCCTTTGGGCAGCGCGACAGAAGGTCGATCTGGTCGTCGAGCGTCAGATGATAAAGAAGCCCGACGATGAGGATCACCGGGAATGGCCCGATGTCGAAGTCCCTCACGTCGCTCTTGACGAAGGCGACACCCTCGAGGTCTTCCGGGACGCGCTCCTCCCGGCCATCGACAGCGGTCACGTCGTAGCCGCGCGCGCGCGATATACGGGAGAAGATGCAGTGGCCCGCCCCGAGGTCCACCAGACGGCTGCCTTTGGGGCTTTCGATCAGCGTATCCAAGATGTAGCGGTAGGTGAGCGTGCGCAACGCCCCGTCGTTAGGTGCGGAGATTTGCGGGTCCACTTTCGCGATCTGCATGAGCCTTCCTCGTCATCTCCCTTTGGGCGGACTCCGGTCGGTCCTGGAGCCCCGGTATTGCAGCGCCACCGAAGGCGCTCCTACTATACAGAATCCAATCCGGATACAGGGATGGCCCGGTCACGACACCCGTCGAGGCTGGCGGACAGCCCGGCGAGTTGACGGGGCAAGAAAGGCGACGACCGTTCCATGGGCGAGACCAGCCTGCCGCTCTCGGAAGAGCCGCATGTCACATTCGTCCATGCCTCCGGACAGGGCCGTGTCGAAGCGGCATCGCGCCTCTGGGCAGAGGTCGACACAGCCAGGGCCGCGGCAGAAGCACTCGTTTCCAGCGTCGCGCCGGCACCATCCGTCCTTTGCCGGCTGGCCGAGATTTATTTTCGTCTCGGCGAGATCGAAACCGCAAAGGAACATTTCGAAGCGGCGCTTCGGGCAGATGCAGGTCTCGCCGGGGCCTTGGCCGGCCTGGCCCGGTGCGCCGATGCCCTGGACAAGCCGGAGGAAGCCCAACACCACTTGAGACGCGCGCGCGAGCTTCTCCCCTCGGATGCCGCGCTGGGGTTCCTGTCGGAACGGATCGGATCGCTGCAATCTGCTTCGGCCCGCGCGGCGCTCGGCGCTTCCGGCAGGTTTGCCGACGGTTTCAAGTTCGCCAACGAATTGATGGACAGGCGCCGCTTCCACGAAGCCGAGCAGCTCTACAGACAACTCCTCGCCGTGCGCCCAAGATCGCCGGCCCTGCTCTACAAGCTGGGCAGCGCCCTCGTCGAGTTGGGCCGGCTCGACGAAGCCGGCGAATGGTATGACAGGGCGATCGACGCCGATCCCGGCTTCGTATGGGCTTATGTTGGCAGGGCGGATTTGCGGGAAGCCAACGGCGCATTGGCAGGCGCGCTGCGCGATCTCGAAACGGCCGCCAAACTCAAGCCCGATCTTCGTTTCCTGCCCACGCGGCTGCGGGGGATTCGACGCCAGATCGAAGGCCAGGCCGGCCGGGACGCGCCTGCGATCGTCACCTGGCCCGCCAACGGATCTTCGGCCACCCGATCCTCCAGCCGCATCGTCGTGGTGGCATGGGATCTCTCGCACAACGCCGTCGGACGTGCCTGGGCACTGGCGGAGATCGCCGCACGCCGTTCGTTTTGCGAACTGGTCGGCCCGGTCTTTCCAGCCTATGGCGACGACCTCTGGGCGCCGTTACGGGCGGCCGAGCGCAAGGTCGCCATTCATGGCTTCCATGCTTCGTGCTTCGCCGACTTCATGAATGGTGCGATCCGTCTGGTGCGGGAGCATCCGTGCGAGATTGCCTACGTATCGAAGCCGCGATTCTCCAGCCTCCTGATCGGATTTCTGTACAAGACGCTCCATGGCGCAAGATTGGTGCTCGATATCGACGACGACGAGCTGGCCTTCGTCGGCGCCGTCGACGGCATGGGGATCGACGAATTCGTCGACCGGCCGGACCCCTCGGACTGGCAGGCTCCTCATGGAAAGCGCTGGACGCAGCTTGCGAACTCGATGATCGAAGCCGCCGATGCGGTCACCGTCTGCAACGCCGTCCTGCAGAAGCGCCACGGGGGCACCATCATCCGCCATGCCCGCGACGAGGATGCCTTCGACTCGCCCGCCTCGGCCCGCGCGACTCTGCGCGCGGAATTCGGCTTCGGCGACGACGACAAAGTCGTTCTCTTCCTCGGAACCCCGCGCCGCCACAAGGGCGTCCTCGAGATCGCATCCGCGCTGCGCGCGCTAGGAGATCCCCGTGCGGTCTTCTGCATCATCGGGACGATCGCGGATGAAAGCCTACGGCGGGATCTGGCTGCGATGTCGCCGGTGCGGATCGTGCTGCACCCCGATCAGCCCTTCGACCGCCTCGCCTCGCTCAACGCCATGGCCGACGTGGTCTGCATTCTCCAGGATCCGGACAGTCGCATTTCGTTGTCCCAGACGCCGGCAAAACTGACCGACGCCCTGGCGACCGGGACCCCGGTGATCGCAACGGCCCTCGAGCCCATCATGGATCTTGCCGACCAAGGCAAGATCGCACTCCTCGATCCCTCGTCGAGTCGTGAAGCACTCGTGGACCTGCTGCGCGACGCGCTGGGAGGTGCGTTCGACGACGCTTCCGCGCGACGGCGCCAATTCTTTCGAGACGAACTTTCCACGGCCGCAAATGCTCGAAAGCTGGAGGAGGTCTTCACGGAAGCCGTCTCACGGCCTGCCCGCCCCTTGCCGGACGACCTGACGAAGCTGCTGACGCATATCGGCCGCGAGATGCCTGGGTATCTGGACGAGGGATGGCGCGCGACCAGGCTCCTCGACGAACGCCCGGGGGTCGGGCCGTTGATGCGGCTAGACCGGAATCTGAACGTCGTCGTTTTCTGGAAGCAGAACGACACCGGCTTGTATGGACGGCGGCCGGACATGCTCGTCCAGGAACTGAGTCGCCTTCCTGGCGTCGGACGCATCCTCCAGATCGACGCGCCCGTCTGCGTCGATCAGCTCCTCGAGCTGACGAACGAAGGGACCGGCGGCAGCCCGAGCAGGTTGATCGCGTCCCAGATCATCCGGCGGTTTCTGCGCGCCGACGATTCGGGTGGAATCCACCGCAGGACGTTTGTCTATCGGGGCGACGAAACCCGCCTTCTCGGACGAGACCTCCCCCCCGAGGCGGCATTTGCCAACGCAGTGGAGCGCTGGCTCGACGAGCTCGGCATGCGGGAAAACGTGCTTGCCTGGGTATGCCCGGTGATTCCGGCCTTCCCGGAGATCCAGGCGAGGCTCCGCTTCCCGTTCGTATTCTGCGACGTCATCGACGATCAGCGGCAATGGCCGATGCCGGCCCTCAGACGTGCCCGCATCTCGCGCCTCTATCGCGAGACCTTTGCCTTGACCGACGCCGCCACCGCAAACAGCGGCTCGATTGCCGGGTGGCTGCGCCAGGAAGGCCTTCCGGTGCGTCTCGTTCCGAACGGCATGGAAATCTTTCCCGACGTCGCCGCCTGGCCGATGCCTGCCGAACTGCTCGGGCTCGGCCGGCCGATCGTCGGCTATTCGGGCAGCCTTACCCACCGCATCGATTGGAAACTGATCCAATCCATTTCGCAGGCACACCCCGACTGGTCGATCGTCCTGATCGGAGCGGCGCCGGATATTGAGATCGCGCAGGCGACGCTCGCCCTGCCGAACGTGCACCATCTTGGTGTCGTTCCATACGACCGGGCGATCCGCTGCATTGCGCATTTCGACGTGGCCATCGTGCCCCACCTGCGCACGGCGCTGTCTGAAGGGATGAACCCGCTCAAGATCTACGTCTATCGGAGCCTGGGCATTCCCGTCGTATCGACACCCGTCCCGAACATAGGCGATTTCGAAGGGGACATTGTGTCCGCGGCCCCGTCCGACTTCGTCGCTTCCATCGAAGCGGTGCTCGCCTGCCACCAGGGCGGCCGGCAACTGCCGCCGGCATCGGTACTGGAACGCTTTGCATGGTCGGCACGACTGCGCGACATACTCGACCACATCCAGCAGCAGATCGACGCAAAACGCGATGCGACCACCGGCGCGGCAGGGCCATGAGCCGCCCCTCCGTCGTCGCATTGTTCGGCACGTTCGACGTGGAGAACTACGGCGACCTGTTGTTTCCCTTGCTGGTGGAGCGTCGGCTGTGCGCTACCGGGAGGGCGCTGAAGGCCTTTTCGCCACGTGGTGGTCGCGTCGACTGGGCCGATACGATCGCGCCTCGTCCGATCTCGGAAGCAGCCGATTCGGGCGCCGGCCTCTGCGTCATCGGCGGCGGCAACATCATCTCCGCCGCCCCGACGCCTTTGCCGGCCTATGCCTCTCTGGCGAACCGGCTTCCGTTCGCCTATCCGGCGCTGTGGCTGGGTGCGGCCCTCGCTGCCGGCCGCAACGATTGCCCGCTGGTCTGGAATGCACCAGGGCTCCCCTCGGACATCGGGCATCGTTGGGGGCGGGAATTGCTGCAGGCGACCTTGGCAAGCTCCGACTATGTATCGACGCGGGATGCCGCGAGCGCGGCATGGTTGGGCGCAGTGCAGGCGGTCAACGTCGCACCCGATACCGCGCTCGAGGTCAGCAGGCTGTGGCCCGCACCCGAGCTGCGCGAACATGCCGAAAGCGCCTTCACGTCGAGAGGCATGAATGTTCCAGCTCGCTGGCTCGTCCTGCATTTCAATAGCCGTTACCTCGACGGTCCACCCGACCAGGCCGCCTTGCAGGCAGCCGCCCTTGCCGCGGCCGTCGACGCAATGCCTGTCCTGCTCGCGATCGGCCCCTGCCATGGCGACGATGCCCTGGTCCGAGAAATCGGCTCCCGCATGCGCATCCCCTTCCTGCCGGTCGAGCGGCCCGCCGGCCTGAAGGAGATCGCCGCCTTGATCGCGCACGCCGCCGGCTATGTCGGTTCGTCGCTCCACGGGCTGATCACGTCCCTGTCGTACCGACGGCCCGCCATCGCAATCGCCCGGACCAGGATGCCGAAATTCGCAGGCTTCCTCGACCAGATCGACATGCCGGAGCGGCTTCTTCCCAGTTGGACGGACTCCGTCGCCCATGCGCGGCAGCGGCTCGCGACTTTGGCGCCGGCGGACGACGACCGCATCGAGCGCGCGCTCGTCCGCGTGGACGATCATTGGGATCGTCTCGAGGCCGCAGCCCGGACAAGCCGCGGCTCTCCTCGGGCCGCACGCCTTGCCCTTCTGGACAGATCGCGACGCAAGCCGCCACGGCCTTGGCAGGGCCATGCCGTACGAGCGATGATCGAGGGAGGCGCTATCCCCTGCCCGATTTGCGGCAATCCCGATTTCGTCCGGGAGAAAGGAAGCAAGGCAGGGGCGCGGTGCACCGCTTGCCTCGCACTGGAGCCGGAGCGCCTTCTGCACCAGATGATCGCAGACCTCGAGTCTGACGGCTTCGAGGGCGCGCAACGGCTCGCCTTCGGCATCGATGCCCCGCTGTCTTCCCGCTGGTTCGGGACAAGCGGCAGCCGATCGTTCGAACCGGACATCCTCGACACGAAGGGGGAGGATGATTTCGGTAGGGACCAAGACATCGTCGTCGTCCGCAACGCCCTGGAGCGGATACGGGACTACCGCCGAGCTCTGCGCACGGTGACGGGAATGCTACGGCCGGAAGGGGTTGCACTGCTCGCGATGGAGCAGCTCGATCGTCGCTCCCGCACCGTCGACTGGGGCGTACGCGAAGGCGCCCAAGGACGGTATCGGGCCTTTGGTCGGGACGTGGAGAAGGTCTTCGCCGTCGAAATCCCGGACTTTCATGTCGTCAGGGCCACATGGCGCGATCCCGTCTCGGACGCCGATACCTCCTGCTATCTGATCACGCGGTCGTCCGCCGCAACCGGCATGCTGGCGTTCGCCGGGCTTGCCCTGAAGATCGTCCAGACGCCGTCTGCGCTTGCTGCGACGCAGGACAGAGCGGCCACAGGCGCCGACGAGGCGACGCTGCTTGCAGATGCCTTGCGGGGACCGACCCTGCCGCAGCTCGGCGACCGCCTGCGATTGCTCGTCGAACGTCGTCCCCGCGAGGCAAGGCCACGACTTCTCCTGGGGGAATGGCTCGTCCGATCCGGCCGCCTCGAAGAGGCAGCCGCCTGCTTCCGGGAAGCCGTGCGCGCCTTCCCCGGCAATCCGTGGCCTGCCGTGCGGTTGGTGCGCCTGCATCTCCTGAGGGATGAGATCGCTGAAGCGCAAGGTATTTTCGCCGCTCGCCTCGCCCCCGGAAGCCTTCCGCAGGATGCCAGGGACGCTGTCCTGAGAGAGATCGAGGACGCAAAGAGGGAGACACGCTCGACCGACAAACCGGTCTAGCGATCTGCCGGGAGGGCGAACGCTTCCCTCGCCCCAGCCGTCAGGAGGTCCCCTCCGGCGACGCGGCAGGCGAATCGGCCTTGCGGGGAACCAGCAGCCACGTCTGGCGCGCGCTCTTGATGTCGAAACCGTTTTCCGCAGCGAACGCCTTGACGTTCTCCTGCATACGCAGCACCCCGGTCGAGTCCGGCCACAGCCAGTCGTCGCCGCACAGGATGGCATTGGGGAAGAGCCTGAATGCCTCGTCGAGATCGGCCCGATCCTTGAAGGCGTCGATATAGATGAGTTGCGGGACGATCTCCCGGGCGTGAAGATACCGAAGCGCCTCCGGCGAACTGCGGCGCACGGGGATGAAGCGCTCCTTGTAGAGTCGCACGTTGTTCATCGCGACGCAGAAGTTTCCGAACCGACGGATATCGAAGACGATCCGGGCAATCTTCTCGTCGCTCAGGTGCCAGACCGATCGCGACCGCACGGGATCGGCCGCCATCAGTTCTATGTAGGCCGCCCAATTCCCGTCCCAGGGATCGACGCCGATCACGGTCACCTTGTCCGACGCTCGCAGCCATTGCAGCGTCGATCCGCACAGGAAGGATCCAATCTCGACCATCAGTTCGACATTGTGGGTCTTTATCGCCTCGACGACGAGCTCGCGCCCTCCGCGTCCCCCACCGTCGATCGGAAGATAGAAGGGCTCGTTCTCGCCATAGCCGAACTCGGGCCAAGGATTGTCCCGGCGAAGGGCACGCAATCCGATATTGATCCTCGACACCGGCGCCATCTGGTTCTTCCACTCCCTGGTCAGGCTTTCGAGGAAATCCGATAAGCCTCGACCGCAGCCGAAACCCCCGCCATCCACGATCGCAGGACGGTTCTGTATCGTTCCAATGCGGCGGCGTCGAACTCCCCGGCCGGCCTCTGCTCAAGCTCGAAGCGCCCCCGGTTACGCCCCCTCACCAGAGTAGCCGTAGCGGCAGCGCCATCGACGGGCGACGACGTCGCCGGAATGTAGCGGATCGCCAACCCGACGCGGCGCGGCCCGTCGGCATTCGCGGCCGAGCCGTGGGCGAGACGTCCGTCGTGAAGAGACATCTCGCCGGCCGAAAGTTCCACATTCGCGACTGTTGCTGGGTCCACCTGGATCGCCAATCGCTCGCGTATCGGGAGCATGCTCGTCTCGTCGCCGGTCTCGACATGCGGCAGCGGCGCATGATGCGTGCCCTTGACGATCTGCAGGCAGCCATTTGCCACCTTGCTGTCGGTGAACGCGATCCAGGCCGTCAATGCTTTCGTGTCGGAAAGTCCCCAGTAGGTCGTGTCCTGGTGCCATGGCACATGCTTCCGGTCGCCGGCTTCCTTGACGAAGAAATTGGACGCCCAGCACAGTATGTCCGGCCCGAGCAACGACTCCACCGGATCCAGAATCCGAATATCGTGGACGAGATCCCAGAGCCAGGGCAGCAGTAGATGGATCTTCACGTTCTGCGGTGGTGGGATGCGGCCGGCTCGCTGTCGCTCCACGGCCTCGAGCCGGTGCAGAAGCGCGTCCGCCTCGCGCCGTTCGAGGACCGGCACGGGAAACAGCGCCCCGTCGCGTTCGAAGGCGGCGATGGATTGCGGCGGCAGCGCTCCGCTCATCGAGGCTCCTGTCCTTGCCTGGCTTCGGTCGGGGTTGCCGCCCGGCGCGCGCCGGCGAAGATGACCTCCATCGAGCGGCGGAAGATGTCGGCATGCCGCGCCATTGCCAGAGGGTGGAAGTCTCCTTCCGGGCGCATTTCACTTTCGTAGTGCCCATGATTGCGGCCGCGCACCGGCGTCGCGCTCATGCGGATCCCCTCCCTGGGACGCATATTCCCTGGAATGAACCTTACCGCGAATCCCACTCTCCGTTCGGAAGAACGATTGGCTTCCGAGCCATGGATCAGCAGGACGTGGTGAAGCGACATCTCGCCCGGTGCCAGCAGGAGATCGACAGCGGCCGATGGCTCGATATCGGCGAGGACCTTCTCGCGACGCCCGAGAAGGTTGCGTGGGTCTCGCGTATCCGCATGCTCCAACTGAGTCGCATGTGTCCGTGGCAAGGCCCGCACGCAACCCCGCTCCCGGTCGCTCGGCGTGAGGGCGATCCACGCCGTGACGGCTTCCGGCGCCGCGAGCCCCCAGTAGGTGGCGTCCTGATGCCAGGACACGAACCGACCATCGCAGGGTTGCTTGATGATGAAGCTCGTGCCGTAGCAAAGAATGTCGGGCCCCAGCAGCTCCTCGACCGGATCCAGCAGACGCGGATCGTGGACGATGTCCCACAGCCAAGGCATCAGGAGATGGGGCTTGGCGTTGAAAGCCGGCGGCAGCCGGCCCGCCATCCGCCCCTCGACCGCCTCGAGCTGGGCCAACCACCTTGCGGCCTCATCGCCGCTGAAGGCGGCCACCGGCGAACGGAACCCGTCGCGATAGAAGCGCGAACGCCGCTGTTCGGCGTCGGGATCAGACCGCGGTTCCATCAGAGGCGCGATCGCGCGGCGGAGGCGACCGCTTCGCGACGAGGCTTGCTGCGACGGACGAAGGGGCGGTGCGCCCATCCAGGCCCATCTGCCGCAATACCCACCTGGAAGCAGGTCCGAAGGAAAGCCTGTCGTTCCCGATGTCGACGATCCCGGTCGGACAGAGCGGCGGCGACGCGCGCCCAATGACCGTCGAGCTTTTCATATACGGCTTCCGGAATGCCGGTTGCGCGCTCTTGCAGCCGCGTCGACGCGAGGGAAAAAGCCGCTGCCCATTCTCCGGCGAGATCTTCCTTCCGTCCGGTATGTTCCAGGAACCCGGCGAACTTCCGGTAGGCCGGACGGGCAACCAGCACGCCGGGTATTCCGTAGGAAGCCGCAGCGACATAGCCGTGCAGCGAAGCGCCTACATAGACGGTGCTGTTGCAGATTATCGAAGCGACCTCCCGAAGCGACACGGGATCGTCCAGCACCACGTGCTTCTCGCGCATGGCCGAAGACACCGCCCGCGCCGTCCTGTCGTCCTCATGGCTGCGTCCCACCGCCATCAGCACCGGAAGCAATCCCTCGTGGGCGGCGAACGCATCGAGCATCTTCGCCACCCCCTGGCTTCCCAGCCCGGCAAGCGAGCGGTTGCGGACATGGACGGCCGCGAGCCGGGCGTCCCGCCTCACCTCCTTCCGGTCGAGGAAGCCGCGCATGGCCTGGTCAAGCGTGCGAGCCGGCCACAGGCGCGCGAGGTCGGCCACGGGGTCCGGAACAATGGTCACATCCACGTCAGCGGGGCACGCAAGCAGTTCCCTGCTGCCCTTGTCCCTCAGGCAGACATAGTCGGTCGCTCGGATCGCCGCATCGACAACGGCACGATGCGACGTGGCGAACGGGTGAGGCACGCCCGGCGCATTCCAGGCCAGAGGGACATCCTGAAGAGAGGCAGCGACCGTCATGCCGAGCCACATGCCTGCCCCGACCCACTCGGCCAGATCGGAGCCGGCATACTCGGCCAGAAACGCCATCGAGTGATTGTGGATGATGTAGCCCCCGCCGATCAGCATGCCCCTCGCGGGAACTTCGCCCCGCACGACCTCGCCGATGGAGACCGACGGAAGCACATCCGACATCTCCACCCGCGCCGCCGTGGGCGACACCGGAACGATTGGCAGTCCGAAAGCCCCCAGCCGGTATTCAGCCACCAAGGGAAACAGGAGATCGCCGAAATTGGCCATGTCGAACATGCCGGAAACCAGGACTGGCTTGTCCCTCCAGGCGTCTGATTCTAAGGTCTTGCCCCCGGTGCTTTCCACGCGCGGATCGTAGGCAATCCGGCCGTTTCCGGCAAACCTGGCGGCCCAAACTCAAGCGGATCGACGCAGCAATGGCACCCCTGCCCGCGCATGAAACCTCAGGGCAGGAGCCAACGGGCAGTCCGACCGGAACGACCGCGGAAGCAGTCGCCGATATTCGCGCCCGGATCGCGCGCGGCGACGCGGCAGGCGCCGAGCGGGTCTTAGAGACAGCCCAGCGGCAATGGCCATCCGACGCCTCCCTGCGGCTGACGAGGGGCGAGTTGCTCGCCGCCCGCGACGGCCCCGATGCCGCCGCCAGCTACTATGCCGACCTGATCGCGATGGATGCCTTGCTGCCGTGGCCGGCCGGACGTCTCCAGGCGATCCTGCCGTCGGCGAAGCTGGCCCCGCCGACCGTCCGGAAAGCGGCAAGGGCGGTTGCAACCGCAAAGCTCGACGAGCGACTGAAACAGGGGCTTCTGCAGGCCCTGCTTGCGAGCAGCGAGGAGGGTGACCGCGCCTCGTTGCTACAGGAAGTTGCGCCGGTCTGCGGTATCTTCCGGTTCGAGCTGCGCCTCGCCATAGCGCTCGCCGACAAGGGGCGGCCTGCAGACGCGCTCGCCTTGCTCGATCGCGCCTACGCGGAGGGGCGTATCACGTCGCAGGGGCGGCTTTTGCGCGGCGATCTCATCGCGCTTCAACGCGGTCTGCCGGAAGGGATAGAGGCGCTCGAGCACCTCAAGTCCGACGCGCCCGATTATGCCGAGACCTATCGGCGCCTGGCGATGCTTCACCAGCGCGCAGGCAATTTCGACCGCGCAGCCGATCTGCTCGACGAAGCGATCGCGACATGGCCTGCGGACTGGATGCTGCTCTACAGGCTGAACCGCATGCCGATCGTTCGCGACCGGCTTGAACGGCTCTACCGGCGTATCAAGGCATCCGCCCAGCCCGTCGCCGCCAGGGATCCGCGGTTCCGCTACCAGTTCGCCCTCGCTGCCCTGGATATTGGCGACATCGACGAAGGCATGCACTTGCTGTCGCAGTCCTTCGAGGAGCCGGTGGCTTCGCTCGCGCGTCCGGTGGCAAGAGCGGTGGCCACCCGCATGCCGGAAGAATGGCGCCGCGGCATCAGGCTTCGGGACGACAGGACCGCCGAGGTGCAGATCGTCAAGGCGGCGGCGCCCGCCCAGGCCACCGTGGTGATCACGGCCGGGCCCTTCTTCGGCAATCTCCCCATCGCGTTTCTCGACTCCCTGCTGGCTCGTCACAACCTGAATGCCATCTACCTTCGAGACTTCCGGAAGCGCGCCTTCCTGACAGGCGTCGCTGCCCTGGGGGCCGACGAAGCGGCTACGATCGCAGCCTTGCAGAAAACCCTGGCAGATCTTGCGGCACCGCGAACCATCGTGATGGGATCTTCGTCGGGAGGCTTCTCCGCCCTCAGATATGGCGCCCTGCTGGAAGCGGACCATGCCGTCTCGTTTGCCGGCCCGACCCTCGCCTCTTCCTTCTTCGACTCCACGACCCCGTCGGTCTGGAATCCCAACTACCTCGTTCATCTCCTGCTGCAGGAGGAAACGGATCTTCCCTTCGACCTCGTCCCGCTCCTGCAGGTCCCACGAAGAACCCGGTTCCACCAGGTCTTCGGCGCGGACAACGAGAAGGACGTCGCCGAAGCGCAGCGGATCGCGAACTTGCCGAACGTCCTGCTGAAACCGGTGGACGGTGTGTCCGACCACCTGGTCGTCGATCATCTAATTGCCAGCGGGGCCTTCGACACCTTGCTGGACGAGATCGTGCGGGGCTGAGCTGGCCGCCCTGCCGCCCCGCTCATAAAGCCACCCGGCCTGGCGCACCGCCATCAGCGGCTTTCCCCTGAGACGATAGTAGACCCGCGCCCCTTCCTTCACCGCCTGCATGGCCCGTTCCTGGGTGGATGTCGTGACACCGCCATGGAACTGATGGAAGGTCCCCTCTCCGACGACACGGATCAATTGGCTTCCCGGAAGTCCGACGGCTCTGATCAGCGTGTCCGGGTTGACGACACTGCCTCCCGGTTCGTCGAAGCCGACATCGTAACCGCCAAGCTCGTCCCACATCTCCCGTGTCTGGAACAACGCGTTGCTCTCGAGCAGAGGGCCCGAAGGTCCGCCGGGCATTTCGGAGGTGGCGATATCGAACAGCCGGTAGCCGTCGCCGGGCCAGCCGATGGACTCCAGAAGCCTGTCCTCGGATCGCTGGTCGTACCCCGTCATGCTGCTGATGCGCTGGAGTGCGGGGCCCAGCTGGTAATTCAGGGTAGCGACCACCGGCCGCGGATGCAGCTTCGACGCTTCCATGCACGCTCCGACCAATCCGGGCGAAGACATGCGCGCGCCATCGATCCATACGCCGATCAGTTTCGCTCGCGCGAGCGCGAGACCTTGATTGATCGCTTGAGCTGGAGACCGAGATTTCGTCGCACACCGGACGATGCGAAGATCGAGCCCGAGTTCCGCAAAGTCTTCTCGTCTGGGCAGGATGCGCGACCCGTTGTCGACAACGATGACTTCGTGGACACCGGCGGCGAGGCCCTGATACGCGGGCGAGAGCGACCTCAGGGTCCGCGGAAGTTCGCGCGCCATCTCGAAGGAGACCAGGACGAGACTGACCTCCGGGCGGCCCGCATTCATGCCATCACCCAGGCGCCTGAGGCGGAAACGCCGTCGAGGCCGACGTCATGAGAGCCACGAACTGGTCGACGCTTGGAGCGTCGAACATCCGGGCAGGATCGACCTGCACGCCGAACTCTTCCTCCATCACGCCGGCCATCAGAACGGCTTCGACGGAATCGAGGCCGTAACTGTCGAAGGTCGCCGCGGTCGAGAACGTTGCGGTATCCAGGGAGAGCACGGAGCAGATGTAGTTCACCATCCAGGCCCTGAGCGTTTCGGGATCCATCACTCCTTGGACTCCTTTGTTTTCGCCGCCGCGCCCTCGTCGCCCGGATTCCCGGCCGCCTCCAGAAACTGCGCCTTGCTGGCGTACCGCGCAATCTTCCCGCTCGAAGTCCGTACCAGAGACCCGGGCAATACCAGCCGGATATCCGGCACCACACCGTGGGCTTCCGCCACGAGCTGGCGCAGAGGCGCGATATCCGTCCTCGCCATGTCGTTCCGACGGACTTCGCATAGCACGATCAGGCGTTCCGATTCCGACGCTTCGATGCCGAACGCCGCACAGCCCAGCATGTCGGGAGCAGCCTCCATCACCGTGGCCTCGATGTCAGCCGCGTGGATCTTGCGGCCATATACCACGACGACGTCCTTCAGACGATCGAGCGGGACGAGTTGGCCCGCGACCATGGCCCCGATATCGCCGGTCCGCAGGAAAAGCCTGTCGCTCTCGGCGATCATCCCCGCAAACGGCTGCGGCGGCAGGCCTTCGCCGGCCCAGATGCCGGCGGAGACATGATCGCCCGAGATGCAGATCTCGCCCGGTTCTCCGTCGACCGCCCACCGGTCTGACGAGGTGCGGATCCTGATCTCCGATCCGGGCATGGCCGGCCCGCAGGCGACGTACGAGCGGCGGCCCGACGGGTGTGTCGGCGCCAGCATGACTTGCTCGACCCCAGAGCCGGGAAACGGACAGGTGGCCATCAGGGTCGCTTCGGCCAGGCCGTAGCAGGGCATGAAGGCATGCGGATCGAAGCCGGCATCCCGGAGCGTGCCTGCAAAGCGTTCCAGTATGCCTGCGCGCACGGGCTCTGCCCCGCAATAGGCGATCTTCCAGGCCGACAGGTCGAGGCCGGAGGCGGCCGCTCCCATGCGCCGGGCACTGATGTCGTAGCCGAAGCACGGCCCGCCAGAGAGGTTCGCGCGATAGCGATGCATGGCGGCGAGCCACCTGACGGGCTTCTTGACGAAGGCCGTCGGCGGCAGCGTGACCGAGGTCCCGCCCAGGAAAAGCGGCAGGCATATGCCGCCGATCAACCCCATGTCGTGAAAATGCGGCAGCCAGGACACCGAAACACAATCCCCGTCGAGCGAGGCACCTTCGATGATCATGCGAAGATTCGCGGACAGGTTCGCGTGGGTGATCGCGATGCCCTTGGGAGCGGCCGTCGAGCCCGACGTATACTGGACGACCGCGACATCCCGGGGCGACGGTGCCGCCAACTCTGTGGCCCGCGGCGAGGCGAGGTCCGCCACGGTCGACAGGAGACCCCTTCCCGGAAATCGGGCGAGGCCGGCGGTGTCGCTGACGATCAAGGCGGGCTTGGCATCGGCGACGATCGCGCCGATGCGCGCGAGGCTCCGCGATGTGTCCGGATAGGGGACCGGAACCGCCACGGCGCCGGCCCGCAGGCAGGCCAGGAAAAGCGTAACGAAATCCGGTCCCGGCGGCGTGGCGATCAGGACGGCCCGTCCGCGCAGGCCGGCCTGGCTCAGGCCTGATGCGAGTTGGACGACCCGGCCTTCCAGCTCCTGGTAGTTGAGGCGCGTCGACTCGTGGTCGCCATCGCCCAGGAACACAAACGCAGGATTCTCCGCCCGCCCGAGGGCGTGACGGGCAATGACGTCACTTGGCAGAAGAGTGACTGCGGGTTTCATCGACGTGCAGCGCCTCGCATATCGGACCGTATGCTGCAAGACAAGACGTGTGCCGGGCTGTAGCGTCGGCCGCAGGGCTGCGCATGAATCCTCCTCCATCAGAAGCCAATCCCGCCGCCAATGGCCTGTCGTCGATCCGTTGGGAGCCGGCTGATCAGGCCTACGTGGTCGAAGCCTACCGATTGGTCCGCGATCTGCTGCGGGACCACAGGCTCGCCCTCGGGGACGTCGCCGGAATGGTCGCCCGTCTTTCCCGACGCACCGGTGGTCGGTTGAGCCATCTCGCGCTGCTGGTCGGCACGACGCATCCCTTTCAGAACGAACCGGCGCACACGCCCGCGCGTTCGTGGTTCCGCGACACCGTCGCCGCGACGCTTCGCGCCTGGGGAGTTGATCGCATCTCGGAATGGGTCTCCGACCGTCTCGCCGGACTCGCCGACGACGACGTCGCCGATGCAGTGCCGCTGCTTGCCGAGGCGCTTCCCGAGACCATCGTCGCAGAGGCCAGTGGCCTGCAGCCGGCAGACATACACCGCATCGCAGACCTGTCGCGGCGAATGTCCGACCTCTGGTCGTCCCGGCTCCACCCCCTTGCCGAACTCCTGCGACTGGACAGCACGGCCGCCCAGATCGTGGCGATACTGGACGCAAAGACAGATGCCGGTCCGGCCGCTGCCCCTCGCGATCGCCACACCTATGCGCAGCTTGCCTTCCTCGTGTCGGCCGGCGTCGAAACCACGGCGGGCGCCCTTGCCAGCGGCATGGAGATCCTCGCGCACGCACCGCACCTGCAGGAGCGCCTGCGGCTCTTCCCCCATCTTGTTCCGGCCTTCGCCGAGGAAGTCCTGAGGCTTCATCCCCCCCTCCGACGCAATGTCGCCCGCGTCGCCGAAAGCGACATGATCGTCGACGGCCTCCGACTGGAGAAAGGCGTGCGCATCCTGCTCCACATCGAGCGAGCCAACCGTGACCCATCGGTCTATCCGGATCCCGACCTGCTCGACGTGGAAAGAGAGGGTCCGGCCCACCTCGCGTTCGGGGGCGGCGCTCACGCCTGCATCGGGGCCATGATCGCCAGGCTGGAATTGCGATCCGCATTCGAGACCATCACGGCAGGCTACATCCTGGAGCCGGCCGGACCGTCGCGCCTTCGCCCAAGCCCCACGCTCCGGCAGTACGAGACGCTGCCGGTCCGTTTCCTCCGGCGCACCCGCCAGGCGTAGGATGACATCGTGCGATGATGCGAGGAGATGGCCGGTGCCGGAGTTCGATGCCCACGAGTACCACGGGACCTGCCGGGTCTGCGGATGGTCCGGACGCTTTGTCCGCGACCACAGGTCGATGCGGGAAACCTATGCTTGCGGGAATTGCCGGGCGACCCTGCGATATCGCGTACAGGCGGAAGCGATCCTTGCGCATTTCGCGGGCCGCGGCGCCACCACGTTCCGGGAACTTGCGGCCGATCCGGTCTTTTCGTCGCTCCGGATCTTCGAACCGGGCGTCATTGGGCCTTTTCGCCGCTTCCTGAAGCCCCTTCCCGGATACTCGATGTCCTTCTTTTGGGAAGATCTGAAGAGCGGTGAGATGCGGGACGGCGTGGCGAACGAAGACCTCATGGACCTGAGCATTCCGACCGCTTCGGTCGATCTCATGATCAGCTCCGACATCTTCGAGCACATCAGGCATCCCGATCGCGGATTTGCAGAAGTCGCGCGAATCCTGCGCCCTGGCGGCCTCCACGTCTTCACGGTGCCCACCCATGTCCCGATGCGCGAGAGCACGACGCGACGCGTCGATGTCAGCGGCGCCGAGGACATCCATGTCCTTCCGGAAGCCTATCACGGCAACGGCAAGGGGGGCCGGTCGCTCGTCTACAACGATTTCGGGCGCGACATCCTCGACATGCAGGCGACCGCCGGGCTCCAGGCCTCGATACACCAGCACGCGGTGACGGAGCGCATCGTGTGCCACGCCGTGGCCTTCGTTGCGGTCAAGCCGGCCGGCGCCTGATTTACCCGCCGGCTTACCGCACACCTTCGCAGATGATAGCTTCCATTTCCCGCTCGCGCTCCAGGCGCTACCCGAAGATGTTGCTGTCCCGCTGGCTTGGCTGGATCCTCGTCGTCGCCGCCATCGCACCGGCCGCGGCACAGACGACACCTTTCCCGCCGGGCCAGATCGTCGTCGGGCCGATTGGAAACACTTCGGGACCCGCTTTGCCCTCCATAACGACGGGGGCCGATGCCAACATCTACACCGGCTCTGTACAAGGCGGCTTCATCCCCTCGGCACCGGCTTCCGTCGTCAAGACATCGGTCCCGACCCAGTTCGTCCGCTTCTTCAACAGCTTCAATACCGACACGCTCGGTCCCGCCGTCGGTCCCTGGATCGCGACGGCGAGCAGCGTGCGCGGCATGACGGCTGCGCAGGTGAAGAACATCCTTGCCCTGCCCGACTATCCGACGTCGGTGGCGATCGTCACGGTCCCGGCTGGCACATGCATTCTGGGAGGACCCGGCAATCCCGCGCTCGGCACGTTTCCGGCCGCACCTCCCGCGGTGCCGACGCCGGGCCCCTGGGGGGCTGCCGGCGCGCCGCAATATTACATCGTCGGACAGAACGCGGGCGCGGGCTGCGCGACGCCACAGAATATCGCGGCGTCGAACTACATCGTCATGCTCAACATGGGAAACTTCGCGCTCGCCTATGGACCGAATGCGGGGGGCGGCAACAGCGGATCGGTGGCCGCCGCACTCGACCAGGCGATCTTCCCCGCGCCGTTCACCGCCATGGACAGCGTGTACAATAGTCTGGACCTGCTGAACTTCACCGATCCCGCGCAGTTGCGATGGGCCCTCAGCCAGTTGAGTGGCGAGGTCAATGCCGACCTGACCTCGGTAAGCATCGAGAGCGGCCGCAGCTTTCTCGGCATCGTCGGCCAGCGACTGAATGCCCGCTCAAGCGGGCCGGTGCTGCGGGCAGGAGCGAGCTCTGCGCTCGATGACCAGAAGCGGCTTCAGGCTTGGCTTGTTTCGGCAGCAGGAGGTGTCGCGGTCAGCGGAAACGGCAACACCCATACATTGAACCTGAGTATTCCGGCGGTTGCCGGCGGACTGGAGTACGCTTTCTCGCCGGCCTTCAGGGCGGGAGCCGCCGTCGGAGTCGCCCCGACCATGTTCTCCACGAGCGGCATCTCCGGAAACGGTACCGCGACCAGCTACTATGCCGGCATGTATGCCGGCTATACCGGCGGGCCATTCTACATCGATGCGATCGCCGGTTATGGCCTCTCCTCTTTCTCGACGTCCCGCCAGGTCTTCTTTCCTGGACAGTTCGGGGCGATGGCAGGCCAGACGGCAAGCCAGTCCTTTCTCTCGGCAGTGGAGGCCGGCTACACGATTTCCCTGGCGGCGAATTTCGGCGTCACGCCGTTCGCCGGCTTCCAGTCGATTAGCTTGTGGCAGAACGGATTCTCCGAGAGCGGACTGAGCGCCCTCAATCTCAACGTGGCGCCTGCCAGCCTCACCTCGTTCCGCACGCTTGCCGGCATCGAGCTGTCGCACAGCTTCGCGGCGTCGGAATTCCTCGGTTTGCGGACCCGGCTGCGGGTGGCGTGGGCGCATGAACTGGCGGGAAAGGAGCGGCCCGTCTGGGCATCGTTCCAGCTCCTGCCCAGCACCACGTTCCAGGTCGTCGGCGCAACGCCCGCGGCAAATGCCGCCGTGGTCGGGCTCGAGCTCGCCTCCACCGGCCCAATCCAGTTCTTCTTGCGCGGCGGCGGCGAGTTCAGCCAGACCCAGTTGGGCTATTCGGCCACCGCCGGCTTGTCGATCGCGTTCTAGGCACCATCCTCGGGCGACGCCGCTGGGACGTGCCTCAGCGTTTTTCGAGCAGATAAAGTTCCCAGCCGAACACGGCCGCCACGACCTGCACGCGGCCGAAGCCGGCTTCTTCGAACAGGCGCATATTCTCTTCGCGCGTGAGAGGCCGAAGGGCTGCACGGACGGCCCGCTCCTTGGCAAGGATCTCTTCGTCCGTGAACCCCATCGCATGCTTGTAGGCATTCAGCAGGTAATGGTTCGACATCTGCCTCGGCCCATCCTGGTCGACGACCTTCTCGGCAACGACGACACAACCGCGCCACTCCAAAGACTGGAATATCCGGCGAAGAACGCTACGCCGCGTTTCGTAGTCGAGGAACTGCAGCGTGAAGAGGCACGAGACGAAGACACTGACCGGAAAATCGAACACTTCGATCTCCGACCGCACGTATCTCGTGAGCGGGTGTCCATCTTTTCGCCGGGCCTCGGCGATCATCTCGGCGGCGCTGTCGACCCCGACGATCTCCACCGGGACCGTTTCACGCAGGCCCCGGCGCAGCGACCTCGCGAGCCGCCCGGTCGAGCATCCGACATCGACGCAGACGGTGCCGGGCCGGGCGACAGCGGTGCCGAGCAGGACGGTCGTTCTCAGAAACATGCTGTGGAACGGCACCGATTTGAAGATGTGTTCCTCGAAGCCGTCGGCGAGGACGCCGAAATCGATGTTGTTGTCTTCGATCCCGGCCTGCCGCTGCTGCACAGCCGGATGACCCTCGCCTGCGGCGGCCTTGGTCGCTCCCGCGGACCGAGAGCGGGCAAGCAGCAGGTACTGACCGTTGAACATCACGTCGACATCCTCGATCACGAAATTCTCCGCGAGGATCTTCTTGAATTCGTTCAACCCGAAAGCGTTGGCATGACGGCAGAGGAGCGTGTGCGGCTTGCCCGGCCAAACCTGGTCGTAGATCGTCTGCAAGGGCGAGAGCGTCACGAGGAGACGGGCATACTTGCCGGCTATATCGCGCAACACGCCGACGGGGTCGGCGAGGAACTCGACGACCCCGGTAAGCACCGCACACTCCACTTCTACGACCGGGACCTCGTCGGTATCGAGGTTGACGACCAGGCAATCTGCGCGGCGAGACACGACGTCGGCCGGCACGTACCGGATGCCGGCCTGGTCGAGAAACTCGCCAAGCTTCATGTCGCCACATCCGATGTCGAGGACACTGGCGACTCCGAACGCCGTCAGTTTGTCGGCAACCTTGCGAGCGCGTTCGGGATTGGCGTGTCCATATGTCTGCCGGACATCCGCCCAACGCTTGGCGGGGGAAAGAAGGGACCTGTCGGACGGTACGGGGAGCTTCATGGCGGACGCTTACGCTGATGGGGGGAACGCGACATTACAGACGCCGCCGCAAAGCGCACCCTGTCGCTCGCGATGTGGCGGTATGCCTCGTCTCCGGCGCACTGCAGAGGATGGGAAGGCATTGCGCTACCCCTGCAAACGGCGCCCGTCCGTCAATAGGATTTCCGTCGTCATCGAGCTCATGTACCTTTCGGCGGTGAAAGTGACCGGAATGGAGTGAGCAATGCGTTCGGTCGTTCTTGGCGCCCTCGCCAGTGTGGCTTTCATTCTGGCTGCCAGCGCCCAGCAATTGCCTCCCTTCGGCATGAGCTATTCGTATCTGGATGTCGATACGAGCCGGATCGCTGCTTGCCATACGACCCGAGGCGCCACGATGCGCGCCGGCGCATTCTTGCCGCGTTACGATCAGGCCGGCGTACGGGACAGGGTCCGGTTCGCACTGGCGGAGATGCGCAAGTCAGGCTTCCAGCAGATCCGCACACTCGTCTGGTTCGGCAGGATCAAGGAGGGGGATGGAGACTGGTTCGATGTGGCGGATCCGGCGCGAGCCGCACGACTGATACGTCAGTTCCAGGAAGACGTTGCCGAGAGCGGCTTCGAGGAAGCCATGCTCGGCTTCTCGCCTCAGGGCACATCGAGTCCGCTGTGTCGCAGGAGTGAATGGGGCGAGTGCTTCGATCCCACATCGATCGATGCCTCGGTGGCGTTCGTGACGACGGTCCGGACGGCCTTGGGCGATACCCCGCCGGTGCCTCTGCGCTACGATCTTGGGCCGGAGTACTGCCCACCGGACAAGCCGCTCCTGTTGCGCAAGACTCTGCAGACCTATGTTGCCGCCATCGTCGGCCGCTACACGAGCGCCTTCCCGCAGGACCGGACCTCGATCTCCTGCAGCATCCGCCGCTTCGCGGTGCAGGGCGCCCAAGCGGAGGTGGATCGCCTCTACGCCGGTCGCGGCCCCTCGTTCTATTTGCTCCACGCCTATCGTCGTACCGACTTCGATACTCCCCGCGAGATCAAGCGCGTCCTGGCGGAGCGCCCCAACAAGGCAATCCCGTTCGTCATCGGCGAAAACAACTACGGAAACCGCGAGCACCTGGACGAACTGCTCCACGCCTTCACCGCGGCGAAGGTGCCGCTGGACGCCGTCTATTTCTGGCCGCTGCACGACGCCATGACGACCTGCCACATGGATACGGCGCCTCCCTACACGCTTTTCGGCGCGAGTGGCGGACTGACGGGGACGAGGTGAGCGAGTGCGAGCCAGGAATCACGCCGCCGGCGCCGGCGTGCCGGTGACAGCCGGCCGTCGCACCGGCGACGAGCCGTTCTCCCGTTCCTTGCAGGCCAGGAAGAGATAGAAGCCGTCGTGGAAGAGTATGAGCCCGGCCTCGCGCAGTCGCATCAACCTTGTCTCGAGGGTCGCCGGGTCGATCGGGCACCCCGCCTCGGCGAGCGCGTCGGCGATCTGATGTGACTTCATGACCTTGTCGCAGGCGAGGCAAATCAAGCGGTCGGTCCTGCCGAGACGGTGTTCGTCCTGCTTCGCCACGGGCCGCGTGTCGCGCACGACCAGTCCGCCGTCATCGAGTTCACGATACGCCAGCATGGGCCGGCGCGAGCGCGCCGCCAATATCCAGCGATCGACTTCGCGGCGCAAAGGATCGATGTAGGGCGTCTGATCTTCCGGTGGATCCCAGTCGAAATTGTAGGCCAGTCGCCCGATGCTTGCGGCCGGAAGATTGTAGACCAGTGCATAGAAGGGTCGCGGCCGCAGCCTCTCGACACCGAACATCTTTGCCTGCGTGAAGAGAGGGCTGTACCGCTGGATGCGCACGTCGGTCAGGCCGCGGGGCGGACCGAGATGGGTCAGCAGCGGTACCCACTCCGCCATGCGATGGTAGTAGTCGGCCCTGTCGAACGGGAAACCATACAGGATCGACCAACTCGTCCGGATATCGAGTTCACCCGACCATTTGAGCATTTGCACGTTGCGCAGTCCCGTCACGCCTTTCCGCATCTGTGTCAGGACTTCGTCCGCGAAGCTTTCGATGCCGGGCTGGACGGCATTCACGCCTGCCCTTGCGAGGGCTTGGAGCTGCTCCTTCCGGATGTTGGACTTGAGCGAATAGTAGAGCCTGGGTGGCGACGGCAATGCGGCCAGCTGGTCCGTGATGGTACCGATGACCCGGAGATCCAGGATGTCGTCCATCGCGAAGAGTTGCAGCCCCGGATAGCGCTCGTGCAGATACAATATCTCCCGGAGCAGGCGCGCAGGACTCTTGGACCGGTAGTGAATGGAATGGTTCAGCGAGCAGAAGACACAGTGCTGCTTCTCTCCCCACCAGCATCCCCTCGATCCCTCGAGAGGCACCATCGGCTCGCGGCCCCCGTCTCGCGGCCAGACCTCGAAGAAATCATCGTAGTGCGGGTAAGGCAGGTCCTCCATTGCCGGCTCCGGCGCGATGCCCGGGTCGCGGCGTTCCCCCGCTTCGCCCGGATTGCGCCAGTGCACGCCGGGCAGGTCTATATTTTTTTCGCCACCCAGCACGGCTTCCACGAGTTGCGGGAGGGCGATCTCGCCCGGCCCGACGACCACGCCGTCGAGGACCGGGCAGGCATCGAACAATGCTTCTCCCATGGGCGCACTGCAGTTCGCGCCACCCAATACCAGCTTGAGATCGGGGCGACGTTCGCGCAGGCGCCTTGCCAGCGCGAGCGAGGACATCTGCTGTTGGAACGAACTGCTGAAGCCGACGATGCGCGGTTCGAACGCCAGAATCTTGTCTGCCGCTTCATCGATCAGGCGCCCTACCAAGGGGAGGAGGCGTTCGATCAGAAGCCGCAGTTCTTCGACCCGCGACGACCCGATATAGCCGGCAGCCATCGCGAGATACTCGTCCACCGAGCCGACCGGGTCGAAATGGCGGGAGAAGAGCCAATCTCCCAGCATGATTTTTCCGAAGAGATTGGAAACCCTGTCGAAATCCGGCTGGCCCGCCAAGGCAACGAAATCGAGTATCGGATACACGACGCGTACGCCGATATCCCTGTCGCGCAAAACTTGAGCGAGCATGGAAAGGCCGAGCGACGGCATTGTCGACGGTCCGAAGGGCATCATGACGAGGACGACGTCTGATTGAGTAGGCCTCACTCCATTGCAGTCCACGTCGTCCCTGCTGCTGTAATTTGAGGAAGCGCCCACTGATTGTCGGCGCTCGAAATACAGCGCATGAGAAAGTTGACGTCAAATCGGTCCGTCATCTTTAAAACACAGCGTGAAATGCGTTTCAGGTGGCCTTGGAATTGAGCCTGTGACCTCGCTCGGAATCAGCGCAGCTATTTTATCCCACACTCCGCGACCATGGGGATGCGAGCGAGAAGGTTTCCGCGGGGACGCATTGCATTCAACGGAATGAAGTGTCGGACAGATAGCGGAGGCTTTAAGCCGTCTCCTTCAGACGCACCCGCGCGACGATCTCGCCGCGCTCGTCCAGAACGACGGCATACCTCTCCCCATCGAACATCTCGAAATAAACGATCACGAGTTGGCCTCCGGCGACCTGCGCAATCCAACGTTCGGAAGACGACGGGGTTGCCGGACCGAGATGCCGAGCGCACCAAGGGGCCCGCTGATGACTCAAGAAAGTGGCGTCCCCGAGAGGAGACTACGAAGCTCGACCGCTCCGCCCCAGAAACCCACAGAAATCGAACAAATGGACTTGGGCCTTGGACCATTTCGTAGCGGATTCGTAGCGGATTGGCCAGCGACAGATGCTGCCGGTACGGTCTGATTTCGCCCCGCCGGAGGTCCGCCCAGCATGCCCAAAGCCTTCCTCGTTGCGGAGAGCCAGATTCTGGACCCGGAGGCCCTCGCCCAGTACGTGGGGCGTTGATCGCGGCTGGCGGTAGGCCCGCCGAGGTTTCGTCGATTGGAGGACGGATTATCCCGCTGACCGGCGAGCCGTTGACCAATCTGGTCATCTCCGAGTGGGAGAGCGTGGCAGCCGTTAGAGGCTGGCTGGCATCTTCAGCCCTAGCTCGATTAGAGCCACTGCGTGCTCGCGCCTACCGGGTGATGCGGTAGTTCGTTGTCGAATCTGCGACATAGCAGAACAGATACGACTGACCGAATCGACGCATGGTCAGGTTCATTCGACCTCTGATGCCAAGGTAATACCCAACGCGAAAACTATGCCTACGGCTGTCCAAGTCCTCGCGACTCGTCACGCAGAACAGCATTGAAGCTGGCGACGTCAAAACTGGTCTCGTGAACGAACACGCCTTTTTCGAGTGGAGCACGAGCGGCAGCCCTGAAGACCGCAACATTGACGTTCGTTGCCTTGCTTGGCTCTACCGTTCCGGACACCAGTGATGGGTTGGCTCTAAGCATGTTCTGGAGCGCAAC
>VFQP010000703.1_pt1 | contig 56464 bp, 52 predicted proteins | sample 3512351 | NCBI WGS metagenome assembly VFQP01 (sample SAMN10412372, study PRJNA504923) | tailings metagenome | isolation source: Relicate 1 Philex TSF1 revegetated site | place: Philippines: Tuba, Benguet | collected 2017-08-29 | reverse complement strand
GCTCGCGCTGCTCGCGGCGCTGGCCGCGGCGTGGTGGTCGGGCCCGTCGTGGGCGACGCCCGCCCTCGTGGTCGTTGCCGCGGCCGGTGCGCTGCTCGCCGTGGTCGACGCACGCACCTATCGCCTGCCGGACGTGATCGTGCTCCCGACGGGGGTCGCGGTCGTCGTGCTGCTCGCGGTCGCGTCGCTCGCGGCAGGCGACGGGGAGCCGCTCGTCCGCGCGCTCACCGGGGGCGCCGTGGGCTTCTGCGCCTACGCCGCGCTGCGGCTCGCGCACCCGCCCGGGCTGGGGTTCGGCGACGTGAAGCTCGCCGGCACGCTCGGCACCCCGCTCGCGTGGCTGGGGTGGGCCGAGCTCGTCGCCGGGCTCCTCCTGCCGTTCCTGCTCGGCGGGGCGTGGGCACTCGGGCTGGTGGTCTCGCGGCGCGCTCGCCGCGACACCGCGGTGGCCTTCGGCCCCTTCATGGTGCTCGGCGCGGGCGTCGCCGCCGGCTGGGGGCAGACGACGACCGGCGCGGTCCTCGGCGGCTGAGCGTCCCCGGCGGGCTCAGACCGGGGCGCCGAGCGCGGAGCCGAGCGCGCGGTCCATCGTCGCCAGCGGCGCCGTCCTGCCCGTCATGAGCCGCACCTGCTCGGCCGCCTGGTGCAGGAGCATGCGCTCGCCGCCGACGACGGTGCCGCCGCCCGCGGTCCAGGCGACGGACAGCGCGGTGGGCCGGGGGTCGTAGACGACGTCGAGGAGGACCCCGCCGGGCGTCGCCCCGGCCCGGGACAGCGCGTCCGCCACCGGGTCGGCGGCACGCGACGGCAGGGTCGCAACGACGGCGTCCGTGCCGGCGAGGCGGTCGAGGAGCGCGGGCGACGCCGGGTCCAGCACCTCGAACCGCGGCTCGACGCCCATCCGGTGCGCGGCGCGCTGGAGACTGCCCGTGCGCCCGAGCGAGCGCACGAGGACGGTCGGCGCCGCGCAGCCCAGCTGCGCGAGCGCGGCGAGCGTCGAGGCGGCGGTCGCCCCGGCGCCCAGCACGACGGCGGAGCGCACCTCCCGCTCCCCCAGTCCTTCGCGCAGCGCCGCCACGAGGCCGTGCACGTCGGTGTTCGTCCCGACGAACGTCGGTCGCGTCCCGCCCGTGGGCTGCACCACGAGCGTGTTGACCGCCCCGACGACGTTCGCGAGCGGGTCGACGTGGTCCAGCAGCGGGATCACGGCGTGCTTGAGCGGCATGGTGAGGCTCAGACCCGCCCACGAGGCGTCGAGGCCGTTGACGAAGGCCGGGAGCTGCTCCTCGGTCGTGTCGATCGCCTCGTACGACCACCCGTCCAGCCCGAGCGCGTCGTACGCGGCACGGTGCAGCACCGGGGACAGCGAGTGCGCGACGGGGTGACCGAGGACGGCCGCCCGTCGCGGCGGGCGCGTCGCGCTCACCCCTCGTTCTCCTCCAACCACTGCCGGTACTCCTGCTTGAACTGCTCGAAGTCCGCGTACTTGTCGGTGAACTTCGTCTCTCCGGTGTCCAGGTTCACGGTGACGTACCAGAGCCACGGACCCTCCGGCGCGTTGAGGACGGCCTCGACGCTCTCCCGGCTCGGGCTCCCGATCGGGGTCGGGGGCAGCCCCTTGTGGACGCGCGACGCGTACGGGAGGTCGGGATTCTGGAACTCCTCGGTCGTGATCTGGCCGGCCGGCTTGCCCAGCCCGTAGACGTCGATCGCGTCCATGCCGAGCGGCATGCCGTCCTCGATGCGGTTGTAGATCACTCGAGCGACCTTCTGCCGCTGCTCCGCGTTCTTGCCCTCCCACTCGACGATCGACGCCATCGTGAGCACCTCTTGGAAGCGCTCGGGCGCGACGCCGAGCTCGGCGAGCTCGCTCGTGGTCTGGCTCACCATGCCCTGGATGATCCCCGTGGCGGTGACGTCGCCCGGCTCGAGGACGTACGTCGTCGGGTAGAGCCAGCCCTCGTAGTTGCCGTTCGCCTCGGCGGGCAGCCCCGTGGCGGCGGTGTCGGCCATGGCCGCCTCGAACTCCGCGACGGAGATTCCCGTGACGGAGGACGACCGCTCGAGGATCTGCTTGACGGTGTAGCCCTCGGGGATCGTGATCTTCGTCTCGACGCGCGAGTCGTTCGCCACGAGACGCGCGACGGCGTCCTTCGCGGACATCCCGAGGAGCAGCGTGTGCGTGCCCGGCTGGATCTTGCCGGCGTTCGGGTTCTCCTCGAACGCGCTGGCGAACGCCGCGGAGCTCGCGACGACGCCCGCCTCGGTGAGCACGGCCCCCATGTCGCGGCCCGTGGACCCGGGCTCGATCACGACGTCGACGGGCTCGGTCCCCGGGCCGTCGAAGTCCTTCGCCTCGAGCGGGTTCGCGAACCCGAAGAGGTCGGAGGCGTTGTTGAGCAGGAGGTAGCCCGCTCCGCCCACCACGAGGAGCGAGACGAGCAGGACCACGAGGGCCCGGCGGCGCCGGCGCTGGCGTCGCTTCTTCGCGGCCCGGCGCGCGCGCTGCTCGGCGCGCGAGGAGCGCGCGGGCTGCTGCTCGCCCTGGACTGCGGGCCGTTCGAACAGGTCGGTCACGGTCGGTGGTCTCCTGTCGGGTCTACAGGTTCTCCGGCGCGCACCCCCGCGCCCCGCTCGGCCTCGAGAGCGGATTGCAGAATGATAACGGCGGCGGCCTGGTCGACGACGCTCCGGTGCTTGCGCCCGGCGCGTCCCGACGCGTGCAGCGCCTGGTGGGCGCTGACGGTCGTCATCCGCTCGTCGACGAGGTGCACCGGCACCGGTGCGACGACGCGAGCCACCGCACCAGCGTACGCCCGCGCGCCCTGGGCGGCGGCGCCCTCCCCGCCCGAGAGGTGCCGCGGCAGGCCCACGTACACGACCTGGGCGTTGCGCTCGTCGACCTCGGCCGCGATGCGGGCGACGTCGGCGGGGACCGCCGCGCCGCCGCGGGTGTCGCGCGCGAGGGTCTCGACGGGGGTCGCGACGAGCCCGTCGGGGTCGCTCGCAGCCAGGCCGACGCGGACGCTGCCCACGTCGACGCCGAGGCGCGCCCCCCGCGGGAGGGGGGCGCGCCCGTCGTCGGCGGGCTGCACGGGCAGGCCGGTCACGCGCCGGCCGCGGCGCCGTCGCGCACGCCCCGGAGGGCGGCGGGCAGCGCGGACACGTCCGTGCCGCCGCCCTGGGCCATGTCGTCCTTGCCGCCGCCACCGCCGCCGAGCGTCTGGGCCGCGGCCTTGGCGAGCACGCCGGCGCGCAGCCCGGCCGCGCGCGCGGAGGCGTTCGTCACGACGACGACCTGCGGGCGGCCCTTGGCGACGCCGCCGACGGCCACGACCGCAGGCTCCGCCTCGCCGAGCCGGCCGCGCACGTCGAGCGCGAGCGCGCGCAGGTCGTCCGCGGACGCGACCTCGCCGGCGTCGTGCACGACGACGCGCGTGCCGCCCACGAGCTCCGCCCCGGTGGCGAGCGTGCCGGCCGCCGCGAGGAGCTGCGCCTGCCGGAGCTGGGCGAGCTCCTTCTCGGCGTCGCGCAGGCGCGACACGAGCGTGCTCACGCGGTCGGGCAGCTCCTCGGTCCGCACGTTGAGCAGGCCCGTGAGCTGGCCCACGAGCGCGTGCTCCTTCGCCTGGAAGCCGTACGCGCCGTCCCCGACGAGCGCGTCGACGCGCCGCACGCCCGAGCCGATCGACGACTCGCCGAGCAGCGTGACGAGGCCGAGCTGGCCCGTGCGCTGCACGTGCGTGCCCGCGCAGAGCTCGCGCGACCAGTCGCCGCCGATGGAGACGACACGCACGGTGTCGCCGTACTTCTCGCCGAACAGCGCCATCGCCCCCAGGGCGCGCGCCTCGGTGATCGGCATGAGCTGGTCGGTGACCTCGAGGTTCTCCTGGAGCTGGGTGTTGACCCGCTCCTCGATCTCCGAGAGCGCGCCCGAGGGCACGGCGGACGAGCGGCGGAAGTCGAAGCGGATGCGGCTGGGCGCGTTCTCCGACCCGGCCTGCGTCGCGTCCTTGCCGAGCGACTCCTGGAGCGCCTTGTGGATCATGTGCGTCGCCGAGTGGGCGCGGCTGATCGCCTTGCGGCGGTCGCGGTCGATCGTCGCGGTTCCGGGGTCGCCGAGCGCCGCGGTGCCCTCGACCAGGCGGCCGCGGTGCACCGACAGGCCCTTGATGGGGCGCTGCACGTCGTCGACCTCGATGGTCGCGCCGCCGTCGAGCACGATCGTGCCGTGGTCGGCGAGCTGGCCACCGGCCTCCGCGTAGAACGGGGTGCGGTCGAGCACGACCTCGACGTCCGCCGGGGCCGTCGCGGCCGGGGCGGGGACGCCGTCGACCAGCAGGCCGGCGACGCGCACCGCCGCGGACGACTCGGTGTACCCGAGGAACTCCACGGGCGCCGCGAGCTCGGACGCGAGCGACTCGTACGCGGCCGTGTCGACGCCGCCGGAGCGCTTCGCGAGCGCGTCGGCGCGCGCCCGCTGGCGCTGCTCGGTCATGAGCGCGCGGAACGCCTTCTCGTCGACCTGGACGCCCTGCTCGGCGGCCATCTCGAGCGTGAGGTCGATCGGGAAGCCGTAGGTGTCGTGCAGCGCGAACGCCTGGTCGCCGCCGAGCAGCGGCGTCCCGCCCGAGCCGGCCGCGGCCTTCGCCCGCGACACGGCGGTGTCGAGGATCGTCGTGCCGGCCGTGAGCGTGCGACGGAACGCGTCCTCCTCGGTGTAGGCGACGTCGGAGATGCGCGCGAAGTCCGTCGCGACCTCCGGGTACGACGGCGCCATCGCGTCGCGGCTCACCGGGAGCAGCGCGGGCATGGCGCGGTCCTCGACGCCGAGCAGGCGCATCGCGCGCACCGAGCGGCGCAGCAGACGGCGCAGCACGTAGCCGCGGCCCTCGTTGGACGGGCGCACGCCGTCGCTCATGATCATGAGCGCCGAGCGGACGTGGTCGGCCACGACGCGCATGCGGACGTCGTCCTCGTGGTTCGCGCCGTAGCGCTTGCCCGAGAGCGCCTCGGCCGCGGTGATGACGGGGAACACCTCGTCGATCTCGTAGAGGTTGTCCTTGCCCTGGAGCAGGTACGCGACGCGCTCCAGGCCCATGCCCGTGTCGATGTTCTTGCGCGCGAGCTCCGAGACGATCCGGAACTCCTCCTTGGACTTCACGTCGTCGATCGCGTACTGCATGAAGACGAGGTTCCAGATCTCCAGGTAGCGGTCCTCGTCGACGACGGGGCCACCCTCCTGACCGAACTCCGGACCGCGGTCGATGTAGATCTCCGAGCACGGGCCCGCGGGGCCGGGCTGGCCCGTGGACCAGTAGTTGTCCTTCTTGCCGCGGGCCTGGATGCGCTCGTCCGGCAGGCCGGCGATGCGCTTCCAGAGCTGCCGCGCCTCGTCGTCGTCGTGGTAGACGGTGACCCACACGCTCTCGGGGTCGAAGCCGTACTTCCCCTCCTCGCGCGCGCCCGTGACGAGGTCCCAGGCGTAGGTGATCGCGCCTTCCTTGAAGTAGTCCCCGAACGAGAAGTTGCCGTTCATCTGGAAGAACGTGCCGTGACGCGTCGTCTTGCCGACCTCGTCGATGTCGAGGGTGCGCACGCACTTCTGGACGCTCGTCGCGCGGTCCCACGGCGGGGTCTGCTCCCCCGTCATGTACGGGATGAACGGGACCATTCCCGCGATGGTGAACAGCGTGGACGGGTCCGGGGAGACGAGCGACGCCGACGGCACGACGGTGTGGTCGCGGTCGGCGAAGTAGTCGAGCCAGCGCTTGCGGATCTCGGCGGTGCGCATGATGTCCTTCGGAAAGAGGTCGGTGGTCGTGCGGGGTGGTGCGGTGGGCGCCGCGGGCTCGGCGTCCTAGAAGGAGTAACCGAGCAGGTCCTCGACGTCGTCCGTGTCGTCGAAGGCGTGCCGGTCGGCGCCGGCGGGGCGCGCGTGGCGTCCGGCCGCGCGACGCGCGCGGACGGCGTCCGGGTCCTCCTGGCCCTCGGCGAGCAGCGCGGCCATGAGCTCCTGCTCGCGCGCGTCGCGCGCGAGCGCGAACTCCGTGCGGAAGTCGCGGGCGATCTCGACGACCTTCTCGCCGAGGCCGTTCACCTGCTCCGTCGCCTGGTCCACGAGCGACGCCGGCGCGTAGCGCGCGAGGACCTTCTTGCCGCGCACGACGACCACGACCGTGATCGCGACCCCGACGCCGATCCAGAAGACCCGGCGCATCAGCGCGACCCCTCGGCGCGGCTCGCGGAGCTGCCCGACGACCGCCGGCCGCCGAACGAGCGCGCGGCAGCCTGGCGCACGCCGTACGTGAACGCGGCGACCTTGACCAGCGGCGCACCGAACGTGGCGGCATACAGGCCCGTGAGCGCGGAGACGTTCTCGCTCACCTGGGCGGCCGACGTGGTGATGGTGTCGACCTTGACGAGCTGGCTGTTCGTCGTGGCGACGGTCGTCGCGGCCTCGTCGAGGATCGGCACCGAGTGGTCGGTGACCTCCTTGATGCTCGCGCGCGCCTCGTCGAGCACGCGGCCGAGCTTGAGGAGCGGCACCGCGAGCAGGCCGACGAGCAGCACGAACGCGACGGCTGCGATGAGGCCGGCCACATCTCCCAGGGACATTCTTCCTCCAGTGCCAGTCACGGTGCCGCGGGCGCGGCACCCGCGCGCCGTGCGCGCGGGACGGTCGTCGCCGCGGGCTCCTCGCGGACGTACCCACGGCTCCGCGAAACACTACCCGCACCAGGGCGGGGACCGTCGTCGGGCACGGCGCAACGGCGCCCTCGCGGGGGCGGGCCGACGCACCGGCCCGGACGCACGAACGCCCCGCTCGCCGACGAAGCGGTGAGCGAGGCGTCCGGAGCGGGACTCAGCGAGCGTAGTACTCGACGACGAGCTGGACCTCGCACTGCACGGGGACCTCGGCGCGCTTCGGGCGACGCGTGAGCACCGCGCTGAGCTTCTCGAGCTGGACGTCCAGGTAGCCCGGGACGGCCGGCAGCACGTCGCGGTGCGCGCCCGCGGCCGCGACCTGGAACGGCGTCGTCGCCTGGCTCTTCGGCTTGACCTGGAGGGTCTGGCCGGGCTTCACGCGGAACGACGGGCGGTCCACGATCTTGCCGTCGACGAGGATGTGGCGGTGCGTGACCGCCTGGCGCGCCTGCAGGATGGTGCGGGCGAAGCCGGCGCGGAGCACGAGGGCGTCGAGACGCATCTCGAGGTTCTCGACGAGCGCCTCACCGGTCAGGCCCTTGTCCTTGCGGGCGTCCTCGTACGCACGCGCGAGCTGCTTCTCGCGGAGCATGTACTGGGCGCGCAGACGCTGCTTCTCGCGGAGACGGACCGCGTAGTCCGACTCGGTGCGGCGGCGGGCGCGGCCGTGCTCACCCGGGGGGTACGGGCGCTTCTCGAAGTGCTTGACGGCCTTCGGGGTGAGGGCGATGCCCAGGGCGCGGCTCAGGCGGACCTGGCGGCGCGAGCGCTTGACAGACGTCACAGCGGTATCTCATTCCTGTCGTTCGGGTTCTGACGTCACACCTGGTCCCGAGAACCGGGTCCGGGTGCGGGACCAGCCGATGGACCGCGCGCTCCACCGCGAGGAGGAGCGAGGGGTCGGGGCCGAGGTCCCAGGTGGTCGCCGCGAAGGCAACCTGAGAAGTCTACCGCACGTGGGGCGCCGTGGTCCCCGCCCTCGTCAGCGCGCGGGGCCGTCCTGGTCGAGGATGTCGCGGATGCGCCCGAGGCGCTCCGTGACCTGCCGTTCGTACCCGCGGTCCGTGGGCGTGTAGTACCGCGATCCGACGAGGGAGTCCGGCAGGTACTGCTGCGCCGCGACACCGTGCGGCGCGTCGTGCGCGTACCGGTAGCCCGCGCCGTGCCCCAGCTGCTTGGCGCCCGGGTAGTGCGCGTCGCGCAGGTGCGGCGGGACGGACCCCGCCCTCCCGGCCCGCACGTCCGCGAGCGCCGCGTCGATCCCGAGGTAGGCGGCGTTCGACTTGGGGGCGGTCGCGAGGTGCACGACGGCCTCGGCGAGGACGATGCGTCCCTCGGGCATGCCGATGAGCTGGACGGCCTGGGCGGCGGCGACGGCGGTCTGTAGTGCCGAGGGGTCGGCCATGCCGACGTCCTCCGCGGCGGCGATGACGATGCGGCGGGCGATGAAGCGCGGGTCCTCCCCTGCCGCGATCATGCGGGCGAGGTAGTGCAGCGAGGCGTCGACGTCGGAGCCGCGCATCGACTTGATGAACGCGGACACGACGTCGTAGTGCTGGTCACCGTCGCGGTCGTACCGCACGGCGGCGACGTCGACGGCGCGCTCGACCGCGTCGAGGTCGACGGGCACCGGCGGGGGGCCCGCGTCGGGCGTGCCGCTCCCCGCACCCTCGGGGAGCGCAGCCTCGTCGTCGGCCGGGACGGCCGTCGTGGGCACGGGCACCGGGGCGTCGGACAGCGCGGCGCCCGCGGCGGCCTCGAGCACGGTGAGCGCCTTGCGCGCGTCGCCGCCCGCGAGGCGCACGAGATGGTCCTCGGCCTCGTCGGTGAGCGCGACGAGGCCGCCCAACCCCCGCTCGTCGGCGACGGCGCGCCGCACGAGGGCGCGGACGTCGTCGTCCCCGAGGGGCTGGAGCGTGAGCAGGAGCGAGCGGGAGAGCAGGGGCGAGTTCACGGAGAAGCTGGGGTTCTCCGTGGTCGCCGCGACGAGCGTGACCCAACGGTTCTCGACGCTGGGCAGGAGCGCGTCCTGCTGGGACTTGGAGAAGCGGTGCACCTCGTCGATGAAGAGGACGGTCTCCTCGCCGCCGGTGGCGAGGCGGCGCCGGGCGTCCTCGACGACGGTGCGCACGTCCTTGACGCCCGCGGTGACGGCGGAGAGCTCGACGAAGCGGCGGCCGGAGGCGGTCGCGATGAGGTAGGCGAGCGTCGTCTTCCCGGTGCCGGGCGGGCCCCAGAGGATGACGGAGCCGGGCGCGGCGCGGCCGCCGGACGCGTCGCTCTCGCTGCCGGACCGGATGAGCCGCCGCAGGGGCGAGCCGGGCACGAGGAGGTGGGACTGGCCCGCGACCTCGTCGAGGGTGGCGGGGCGCATGCGCACGGCGAGCGGGGCCCCCGGTCCGGGTCGCGGCGTGCCCTGCGCGCCGGACGTGGCGGCACCGAAGAGGTCGCCGCCGAAGAGATCACCGGTGGACATGGCTCGAGCCTACGCACCGCCGCCCACGCGGCGGTGCCGGGTCGAGGAGGTCGGGTGAACGTCCGGCCCCGGGGCGCGGGGGATCTGACACGCGGCGCGGGCGGGTGGGATGCTGGCGCTCGTGTTCTCGAGCCTCGGTCGTCGTGTCGCCCGCCACCCGCGTCTCACCGTCGTCGTGTGGGTCCTGCTGACAGCGCTCGGCTTCGCGCTGGCGCTGTTCGGCGTCCACGGGGAGAGCGTGTTCGACCGTGTGACGACGGGCGCGCCGACGATCCCGGGCTCGGACAGCGAGCGGGCGTCGCAGGTCCTCGCGGAGAACGACGAGGGCGGGACGGAGATCACGCTCCTGGTGTCCGGCGTCGACCCGGCGGACCCCCAGGTCGTGGAGGCGATGACGGGGGTCGACGCCGACCTCGTCGCCGTCGAGGGCGTGGACACGGTCATCGACCCGTACGTGATCCCGGGAGGCGTGGAGGACCCCGCGGCGCAGTCGCTCGTCGCGCAGGACGGGCGCGGCTTCCTCTCGGTCGTGACGCTGCGCACCGATCTCGACGCCGAGCGCACCGACGCGGTCGCGGACCGCGTCGTCGAGCAGCTCGAGGCCGTGCCCGGCGTGCTCGCGGACGCCGCCCCGGAGGCGGCGGGCGACGCGACGGGGCTCGTGGGGTCGAACGGGCTCATCGTCGAGGCGATCACGAGCCAGGTGAAGGAGGACCTCACGACGGGAGAGGCCGTCGCCCTCCCGGTGGCGCTGCTCATCATGGTGCTCGTCTTCGGCGGGTTCCTCGCCGCGGCGATGCCGATGGCCGGGGCCGTCGCGTCGATCGGTGCCGGTCTCGGGGTGCTGCTGGGCCTGACGTACGTGCTCGACGTCGACGCCTCCATCGTCAACGTCGTCACCCTCCTCGGCCTGGGCCTGTCCATCGACTACGGGCTGCTCGTGGTGTCGCGGTTCCGGGAGGAGCTGCACCGGCTGATCGAGGCGGGCGACGACCCGTCGCTGCGCCGGCGGCGCGGCGACGGCGTGGTGCACGCGGCGCTCGTGCGCACCATGGAGACCGCGGGCCGCACGGTCGCGTTCTCGGCGCTGACGGTCGCGATCTCCATCGCGGGGCTCATGGTGTTCCGCCCCGACATCCTGCGCGCGGTCGGCGCGGCCGGGCTCGGCGTCGTGCTCGTGGCCGTCGCGACGGCGCTCACCCTCGTCCCGGCGCTGCTCGCGTACTCGGGCCGTCGCCTCGCCCGCCCGGGGCTGCTCGGCCGGGTCCCGGGCCTGCGCCGCGTGCTCGCCCGGACTGCGGACGTGCAGTCGGACGAGGGCGCGTTCTCCCGTCTCGCGGGGCGCGTCCAGCGGCACCCTCTGTGGGTGCTGCTCACCACGGCGGCGCTCCTCGTGGTCCTCGCGCTGCCGGTGCTCGGGCTGCAGCTGCGGAACTCCGGGATCGAGCTGCTCCCCCAGGGCTCTCCCCAGCGCGAGTTCGTGGACGAGCTCGCCGCCCAGTACCCGTCGAGCGCGGGTGCCCAGGTCGTCGCCGTCGTGGACGCGAGCGTCGAGGACGCCCAGGCGTGGGCCGACGACGTGGCGGCGCTCGACGGGGTCGAGAGCGTCGACCCGGCGGCGCCGCTGGGGTCGTACGCCGTCGTGGGCGTGCACGTCGACGCGGACGACGCCGGTGGCCCGGAGGCCGTGTCGGTCGTGCGGGAGGTCCGTGCGACGGACCCGGGCTTCGACGTGTGGGTCACCGGTCAGGCGGCGGGGCAGGTCGACTTCCTCGAGGCGCTCGGCGAGCGCGTGTGGTGGGCCGTGGGGATCGTCGTCGGCGCGACGCTCGTGCTGCTGTTCCTCATGACCGGCTCGGTCGTGGTGCCGGTGAAGGCGCTCCTGACGAACGCGCTGTCGCTCGCCGCCTCGCTCGGGGTCCTCGTGTGGGTCTTCCAGGACGGCCACCTCGAAGGGCTGCTGAACTTCTCGTCCGTGGGCGGGATCGAGACGTACGTCGTCGCGCTGGTCGTCGCGTTCGCGTTCGGCCTCGCCATGGACTACGAGGTGTTCCTGCTCGCGCGCATCAAGGAGCTGTACGACGCCGGGCTCTCCAACGACGAGGCGGTCCGCCTCGGCCTGCAGCGCTCCGGGCGGATCATCACGTCGGCGGCGGCGATCATCGTCGTCGTGTTCGCGGGCTTCGTCTTCGGCGACCTGCTCGTCATCAAGGAGGTCGGGTTCGCGCTCGCCGTCGCCGTCCTCATCGACGCGACGATCGTGCGCCTCCTGCTGGTCCCCGCGACGATGACGCTGCTCGGGCGGTACAACTGGTGGGCACCCGGGCCGCTGCGCCGGGTGCACCGCCGGCTCGCGATCACCCACTGAGACGCCCCGACCGGCGGGGACGGTTCGTGCGCGGGCACTCCCGCGGGCGGCTACGGTAGGCGGCAGACTCAGTCGCACGGGGGGAGACGGATGGCGGACAACACGCGCACCGCAGTCATCGTCGAGGACGACGCGGAGATCCGTGATCTCCTGCGGACGGTGCTCGGTCAGGCAGGCTTCATCACGGAGGCGGCCGCGACCGGCGTCGAGGGCGTGGAGCTCGTCCGGCGGACCGACCCGGTCGTGACGACCCTCGACGTGAGCCTGCCCGACATCGACGGGTTCGAGGTGTGCCGGCGCATCCGTCAGGTCTCCGACACCTACATCGTGATGCTCACCGCGCGCACCGACGAGATCGACACCCTCATGGGCCTGGACGCCGGTGCCGACGACTACCAGACGAAGCCGTTCCGCCCGCGCGAGCTGCGCGCACGGATCGAGGCCCTCCTGCGGCGCCCGCGACGCGGCCTGCCGTCGGACGGCGCCGACGCCGCACGGCCCGCCCCGACGGACCACGAGCCGACCCTCGTGGGGTCGGACGGGCTCCTGCTGGACGTCCCGCGCCGCACCGCCACGGTCGACGGCGAGGCCGTCCACCTCACGCGCAGCGAGTACGACCTCCTGGGAGCGCTCGTCGAGGCGGCGGGTCGCGTCGTCAGCCGCAACGAGCTCGTCCGCGTCCTGTGGGGCGAGGAGTACGACGCCGGCACGTACGTCACGGACGCGGACCGGCGCAGCGTGGAGGTGCACATCGCGAACCTGCGCCGCAAGCTCGGCGACGGTCCGTCGTCGCCCCGGTGGATCCGCACCGTGCGCGGCGTCGGCTACCGGTTCGACCCCACGGGCTGACCGACGGCGGGCGGCGGTTCGCCGAGCAGCAGCGCCACCTCGTCGCACGCGCTGCGCGCGGCGGCCCGCAGCGTCGCGAGCGCGCGCGCCTCGTCCGCGGTCGTGCGGTGCCCGGCGCGGTGCCGGTCGAGCACCGCGGAGGCGGCGTCCCCGACCTCCGCGGCCCCGACCATGAGCGACGTCGACCGCACCGTGAGCAGCGTGCTGCGCGCCTCCTCGTCGTCGCCCCGGGCGAGCGCGACCGCCGCCGCGTCGACCCGTGGGACGACGAGGTCCCGGTACGCGACGAAGAAGCGCCGGACCGCCTGCACGTCGCCGTCCAGGTCGTCCGTGAGCGCCGTCCACGCCTGGCGCAGGTCCTCCCTCACGTGCGGGGGCCGTGGTGGCGGCCCGGGACGCCCCGGGTCTCGTCGGGCGTGCACCGATCACGGTCGAGCCGGGCGCCGTGGGGCGCAGGCTCGACGACGTCGACCGCGTCGCGGTCGGTGAGCAGGGCGGTCATGAGTGCCTCGTTCTCGTGGTGTCCGACGGGATCGATCCTGCGCGCCCTGGCGCGAGGGACCCGCCGCGTCGGCGCAGCGAAACCTCAGGATCTGCTCAAGATCCTGAGCTCGCGGCAGCGGGATCAACAGCTTCCGGACGCGCGGAGGGCGCGCCACCCGGCAGGGTGGCGCGCCCTCGGCGTCGAGCGTGCTGGGGTCAGGCGTCCGTGCGCCCGCTCTCACCGGTCGTGTCGCCGTCCGCGCCGCCCTCGGTGCCGCCGTCGCGCGACGGGGCGGCGGGCTTCGCGTCGACGCCCGCCTCCTTGCGCTGCTCGGGCGTGATCGGGGCCGGTGCCTGCGTCAGCGGGTCGTACCCGCCGCCCGACTTGGGGAACGCGATGACGTCGCGGATGGAGTCCGACTTCGTCAGCAGCGCGACGATGCGGTCCCAGCCGAACGCGATCCCGCCGTGCGGGGGCGCACCGAACTTGAAGGCGTCGAGCAGGAAGCCGAACTTCTCCTGCGCCTCCTCGGGCCCGATCCCCATGACGTCGAAGACGCGCTCCTGCACGTCGCGACGGTGGATACGGATGGACCCGCCGCCGATCTCGTTGCCGTTGCACACGATGTCGTAGGCGTAGGCGAGCGCCTCGCCCGGGTTCTGCTCGAACGTGTCGACCCAGTCGGGCGTGGGCGACGTGAACGCGTGGTGCACGGCGGTCCAGGCGGAGTGGCCCAGGTCGACGTCGTCGTCCTCACCGGTCGGCTTGAACAGCGGCGCGTCGACGATCCAGACGAACGCCCACGCGTCGTCGTCGATCTGACCCGTCCGCTTCGCGATCTCCTGGCGCGCGGCGCCGAGCAGGGCACGCGAGTCCGACGTCCTGCCCGCGGCGAAGAACACGGCGTCCCCCGGCTGCGCGCCGGTCGCGTCGCGCAGGCCCTCGCGCTCGGCGTCGGACAGGTTCTTCGCGACGGGGCCGCCGAGCGTGCCGTCCTCGCCGAACGTCACGTACGCGAGGCCGCGAGCGCCGCGCTGCTTGGCCCACTCCTGCCACGCGTCGAACTGGCGGCGCGGCTGCGAGGCCCCGCCCGCCATGACGACGGCACCGACGTACTCGGCCTGGAACACCCGGAACGGGGTGTCCCGGAAGTAGTCCGTGAGCTCGACGAGGGGGTTGCCGAACCGCAGGTCGGGCTTGTCGGACCCGTACAGCCGCATGGCGTCGTGGAAGGTCATGCGCGGGATGGGCGTCGGGATCGTGTACCCGATGAGCTCCCACAGCGCGACGAGGATCTTCTCGGCGAGCGCGATGACGTCGTCCTGCTCGACGAAGCTCATCTCGACGTCGAGCTGCGTGAACTCCGGCTGTCGGTCCGCACGGAAGTCCTCGTCGCGGTAGCAGCGCGCGATCTGGTAGTAGCGCTCCATGCCCGCGACCATGAGGAGCTGCTTGAACAGCTGGGGCGACTGCGGCAGCGCGTACCAGGAGCCGGGCGCGAGGCGCGCGGGCACGAGGAAGTCGCGCGCGCCCTCCGGCGTCGAGCGGGTGAGCGTCGGCGTCTCGATCTCGACGAACTCCTCGGCGTCGAGCACGCGGCGTGCGGCCTGGTTCGCCTTGGCGCGCAGGCGCAGGGCGTGCGCGGGGGCGGGCCGGCGCAGGTCGAGGTAGCGGTGCTTGAGGCGCGCCTCCTCGCCGATCGTCTCGGTGTCCGCGAGCGCCGTCGACACCTGGAACGGCAGGGCCTCGGAGGTGTTGAGCACGACGACGTCGGTCGCGACGACCTCGATCTCGCCCGTGGGCAGGGACGGGTTCTCGTTCCCGTCGGGGCGGCGCGAGACCTCGCCCGTGACCTGGAGGACGAACTCGTTGCGCAGCGGGTGCGCGACGGCCTCGTCGCGGATGACGACCTGGGCGATGCCGGAGGCGTCGCGCAGGTCGATGAAGGCGACGCCGCCGTGATCGCGCCGACGGTCGACCCAGCCCGTGAGGGTGACGGTCTGACCGGTGTGCTCGGCCCGCAGTGAGCCGGCCGTTCGGGTGCGCAGCACGGAGGGTTCCTTCCAGGTGGGCGGTGGGGGGTCGCGCTCCCGGAGCGGGAGCGCGTCCGCTGAAGTCTAGTGCGGGCGGGCGGGCGGCTCGACCGGATACCTCCGACCGGAGGCGGTCGACGGTCGGCTCTCGACCGGCGGGGGCGACCGGATACCGTGGCGGTGCCGCCGCGACGTCCCGTGGCGGCACCGCCGGGACCGGCGCGGCGCCTGCGGGCGCGCACGGGCCGACCGGCCGCGGCAGGGCCGTCCGGCCCGCCGCCCGCACGAAGGAGGGTGACCCGTGGCACGCACCATCGCGACGAACCGGCGCGTCGAGCGCGACGAGCTCGAGGAGTTCCTGCGCTCCCGGCACGACGGCGTCCTCGTCACCACCCGCGCGGACGGCCGTCCCCAGCTCAGCCCCGTCACGTACGGGGTGGACGACGCGGGTCGGGTCGTCGTGTCGACGTACCCGGAGCGCGCCAAGGCGGTCAACGTGCGCCGTGACCCCCGCGCGTCGCTGCTGTCCCTGGGCGAGCGGTTCTCCGACCCGTGGGTGCAGGTCGACGGCGATGCGGAGGTGATCGACCTGCCCGAGTCGGTCGAGCCGCTCGTCGACTACTACCGCGCCGTCGGCGGCGAGCACCCGGACTGGGACGAGTACCGCGCCGCGATGGTCACCCAGGGCAAGTCGCTCGTGCGGCTGACGATCACGCGCTGGGGACCGGTGGCGACGGGCGGCTTCCCGGCGCGCCTCGCCGACGCCTGAGACAGGTCAGAACAGGACCTGCTCCACTCCCCCGCCGACGACGTCGAGCCCGCCGCCGTCCACCGGCATGCCCGCGAGCGCCCCGCCGGGGCCGTCGCGCGCGTCCTGCGGCGCCGGGTCGACGGCGAGGCTGCCGGCCGGGTAGGCGCCGTCCGTCGGCGGCCCTGGCCGGCGGTGCCGGTCGCCGGGCTCGCCGCGGCGGAACCGCCCCTCGACGCCCGCGGGGCCGCGGTGCCCCGCGACGGCGAACCCGCGCGCCTCGAGCATCGGCCGCACCCGGTCCCACAGCCAGGACCGGTACGCCGTCGAGGCGTACGTGCCGCGGCCGTACACGCGCTCGTACCCGGGGACGAGCCGCGGGTGCTCGCGCGCGAGCCAGCCCATGTACCACTCGCGAGTGCCGGGCTTGAGGTGCAGCGGCAGCACCGTGACGCCGGTCGCGCCCGCGTCCTTGACGGCGTCGAGCAGCTCGGTGAGCGCGCGGGTCGAGTCGGTGAGCCACGGCAGCACGGGAGCGACCATGACGCCGCACGGCAGACCGGCCTCCCGGACCGTGCGGACGAGCTCGAGCCGCGCACGCGGCGAGGGCGTGCCCGGCTCCACGCTCGCCTGGAGCTCGGGGTCCAGGAGCGCGAGGGACACGCCGATCCCGACCTCGACGCGCGAGGCCGCGTCGACGAGCAGGGGCAGGTCGCGGCGCAGGAGCGTGCCCTTGGTCAGCACGGACAGCGGCGTGCCCGACCCGGCGAGCGCGTCGATGATGCCGGGCATGAGGCGGTAGCGACCCTCGGCGCGCTGGTACGGGTCGGTGTTGGTGCCGAGCGCGACGGCCTCGCGCGCCCAGGACGGGCGGGCGAGTTCGGCCCGCAGCACGTCGTCGACGTTGACCTTGACCACGACCTCCCGGTCGAAGTCCTCCCCCGCGTCGAGGTCGAGGTACTGGTGCGTGGGGCGGGCGAAGCAGTTGTGGCTCACGACCCCCGCGGCGACGAAGTCGCGCGTGCCGGTCGTGATGTCGACCAGCTCCGTCGTCTCCCCCGGCCCGTCGAGCGCTTCCAGGGAGTCGACGCGCAGCGCCTCGCCGCCGGTGACGTCCTGGCCGTCGAGGACGGGCCGCCCCTCCGCGAGCGCCGCGGCGCCCGGCCCGACGAGTACGTCGCCGAGCGCCAGGCGGGCACGGTGCCCGGCACCGCCGACGACGTGGCGCCACCCGCGCTCGGTGAGGAACCGGTGGTCGCCGCTCGCGACGAGGCGCGTGCCGTCGGCGAGGGTCACGCGGTAGGCGCACTTGCGGGTGGTCCAGCGGTCGAGCACGCGGGTACGCACGTAGCGCCGGTACGCGCCGTGCGGGACGGTGCCGACGATCTCGTCGCCGACACGCAGCTCGCCGATCGGCCGTTGCGCGCCGTCGGCCAGCAGCACCGGGGTGGCGGGCGCGAGGCAGTAGGAGCACGCGTGGCTGCACCCGCGGTACGGGTTGACGGTCCACCGGAACGGCATGCGCGACATCGCCGGCACCTTGGACAGCGCGCTCTTGGCCGTGACCTCGTGGAACGTGATGCCCGCGAACTCGGGCGTGCGCACGCTGCGGACGAGGCCGACCCGCTCCAGCCCGGGGAGCGCGCCGTCGTCCGCGCCGAGCACCTGTCCGTCCCACCGCATCGCGCCATTCGAACAAACGTTCGAACGCGCTGTCAAGAGCGGGTCAGCCGTCGGCGGACCACGCCTTGAGCAGCGCCAGGTTCCCGAGGGGGATGTGGTGGCCGATGCGCGGGTGGTCCAGCGCGACACCGACGACCCCGGCCGCGCCGAAGGACGCGACGTAGTCGATCGCCGCCGGCACAGGTACCCCGAGCAGCGGCACGGAGCCTGTCTCGTCGTCCGCCAGACCGAGCGCCCGGGCCGCCTCGTCCGCGCGCGCGGCGCTGCTGTAGAGGCAGATCATGGGCCCCTGGTCCGCAGCGACGGCGTACGGACGGGGCTGGTCCTCGGACCCCCGCGCGATGAAGAACCACGTGCCGAGGCGCACCGTCTGCCGCCACAGCGCGATCTGCGCCGACGTGTCGCCCGCGGGCGCGCTCCGCACGGCCTCGTCGAGGCGGTCCAGCTCTGCCACCGCGGCGGAATCGTTGTCTCGGTTCATGCGGGCTGCCTCGTCCCTCGTGGTCGGAGCCCGTCCCCGGTCCGCGCGGGCTCCTCGTCGCCGTCACCTTCTCACGGCGGCCGGGCGTCCCGGTGGGTGAGACGCCGGGATTGTCCGGCGGGCGTCCAGGCCCTAGGGTTCGGGCCGAACGCCCCCGGGGAGCGCATGAGCGCTGAGAGTGCAGGCCGGACACCCGTCCCCCCTGCAGACCCGTGGAACCTGATCTGGTTCGTACCAGCGAAGGGAGCAGGGCGGACGTCACCGTCCCCTGCGCGCTCGTGCCCGCGCCCCGCGCGTGCCGTCCGCGCGGGGCGCGGTGGCGCGCCGTCGTGCACCCCTCGCCCCGGGGGCCCGACGGAGGGAACCGCATGACCGAGCCCCGCACCACGCCGCCCCGGGCGACCCCGCCCACCGCCACGCCCGACGACCGACCCGACGGCGTGGGTCCCACGCCCGCCCCCCGGGACCGCGCCGTCGCCGCTCCCCCGAGCCGTGCCCGACGCCGCGGCCTCACCCTCCACGAGACGGTCCTCGTCGCCGTGCTGGGGGTCGTGTTCGGGTTCGTCTACTGGGCGTTCGTGCAGCTCTGGGCCCCGCTCCAGCTCGCGATGGGACCGCTCGCGGACCTCGCCGCCAACGTGCTCGCCGGCGCGTGGATCGTCGTCGGCCCGCTCGCGACGTACATCGTGCGCAAGCCGGGCGTCGGCATCCTCACCGAGACGCTCGCGGCGCTCGTCGAGGTGGTCTTCCTCGCGTCGCCCGCCGGCCCGCTGCTCGTCCTCGTGGGGCTCGTCCAGGGCGTGGGTGCCGAGATCCCCTTCGCCCTCACCCGGTACCGCCGCTACGGCTGGTGGGTCTTCGTCGCGTCGGGCGTCAGCGCGGCGCTCGTCACGTACGCGTTCAACGCGGTCCGCTTCGGCTGGCTCGGGCAGGACTACGCGATGCTCCGGCTCGGCGTGCAGGTCGTCTCGTGCGTCGTGCTGTGCGGGATCGCGGCGCGCCTCCTCGGCGACGCCCTCGCCCGCACCGGCGCGCTCGACGCCTTCGCGATCGGGGCTGACCGCCGTGGCTGAGGCACCGACCGCCGCACCGGACGTCACGCCGGACGCCGTGCCCGGCGACCTGCCCGACGCCGTCGCCGCCGCCGGCCTGACCGTCACCGTGGGCCACGACGGCACGCGCGTGCTCGACGACCTCACCCTCACCGTCCCCGCGGGCACCGGGCTGCTCGTGCTCGGCCCCTCGGGCTGCGGGAAGTCCACGCTGCTGCGTGCGCTCGTCGGCGTCGTGCCCCACACGCTGCCGGGCTCCGTCGCGGGGGACCTGCGCGTGACGGGCGTCGACCCGCGCGACACGACCCCGGCGGCGCTCGCCGCGCGCGTCGGCCTCGTCCAGCAGCGGCCGGGCGACCAGCTCTGCCTCGCCCGCGTCGACGACGAGCTGCGGTTCGCGCTCGAGAACCGGGCCGCGGACCCGCGCACGATGGACGCCCGCGCCGCCACCGCGCTCGCCGCCGTCGGTGCGGACCACCTGCACGACCGGCCGACCCACGCGCTGTCGGGGGGCGAGGCGCAGCGCGTCGCCCTCGCGGCGGCGCTCGTCGCCGACCCCGAGCTCGTGGTCCTCGACGAGCCGACGGCGTTCCTCGACCCGGCCGCGGCGCACGAGGTCGGGACGCTCGTGGGCGGGCTCGTCCGGGCGCCCGGACGGGACGCGCCCGACACCCCCGGCCGGTCGGTCGTGCTCGTCGAGCACCGCCTCGACGACGTCGGGACGCTCCCGGACGCGACGCTCGTGCTCGACGACACCGGCCGCGTCGTCGCGCACGGCCCCACGACCGCCGTCCTGCGCGCGCACGCCGCCACGCTCGCCGAGCTCGGGTGCTGGCTGCCGCTCGACGTCCGGCTCCGGCAGGCAGGAGCCCCGGGCCCGCTCGGCGCGCCCGCGACCGACGACTGGCTCGTCGACCTCGCGCGCACCGCCCCCCGCACCGTCGACCCCCGTGACGCGGACCCCCGTGACGCGGACCCCCGTGACGCGGACGCCGGCCCGGCGGCGCCCGGCCCGGTCGCCTTGCGTGCCCGTCGCCTCGCGGTGCACCGCGCCGCGACAGGCCGCCGGCGGCGCGGGCGGGACGAGACGCCGGTGGTGCGCGACGTCGACCTCGACATGCGCGCGGGCGAGGTGCTCGCAGTGGTGGGGCCGAACGGCGGCGGCAAGTCGACCCTCCTGCGCGGGCTGGCGGGACTCGAACGGACCACGGGCGAGGTCACGACGGCGCCCGGCGCGCCCGTCGCGATGGTGTTCCAGGACCCGGAGCACCAGCTCCTCGCGCGCACGGTCCGCGACGAGGTCGCCTGGTCGGCCCGGCTCGCGCGGCTCGACGACGTCGACGGACGCGTCGCGCGCACCCTCGACGCGTTCGCCCTCACGCACCTCGCCGACGCGAACCCGTACCGGCTCTCCGGCGGCGAGCAGCGGCGACTGTCCCTCGCGACGGCGACGGTGCTCGACCCGCCCGTCCTCCTCGCCGACGAGCCCACGTCGGGGCTCGACCGCGCCCAGGCGGACGCCGTCGCCCACGCGCTGCGCGAGCGCGCCGACGCGGGCGGCGCGGTGGTCGTCGTCACGCACGACCTCGCGCTCGTCGCGGCCCTCGCCGACCGCGTCGCCGTCGTCGTCGGTGGCCGGCTCGTGGCGCTCGGGCCGCCCGCGACCGTGCTGGCCGACGACGCGCTGTGCCGGCGCGCCCGCCTGCGCCGTCCTCCCCTGCTCGCGTGGTGGGCCCGCACGGGCCGCCGCCACGGCGTGGACCCGGGCGCGCTCGTCCGGGCGCTCGACGCAGCCTCGGGCACCGCCGTCGCGCCCGAGCCCCCAGAGACCGCGCCCGCAGCCCTCGCGGAGGTCGCCCCGTGACCCCGCCGGAAGGCACGCCCCTCGGGAGCTGGAACCCGACGGTCAAGCTGGCGACCGTCCTCGTCGTGTCGACGGGTGCGCTGCTCGTCACCGACCCGTACACCCCCGCAATCGGGTGGGTGCTCTCGGTCGCGGCGCTGCTGGTCGCGGGACGCGTCCCGGTCCGCACGCTCGCCCTGGCGCACGTGCCCTTCCTCGTGTTCGCGACGAGCCTGCTGGTCGTCAACGTCGCCACCCGGCCCGGCGGCGACCCGGTCGACCTGGGCCCGGTCACCGTCGGCTCCGACGGCCTGACGATCGGCGCCGGGCTCGCGGTGCGCACGCTGCTCGTCGGCGCCCTCTCGCTCACGGTCGCGGTGACGACCGACCCGGTGCGCCTCATGACGAGCCTCCACCAGCACGGGCGGCTGCCCCTGACGTGGACGTACGCGGTGCTCGCGGCCCACCGGCTGCTCGTCGAGCTGCCCGACGCCTGGCACACGATCCGCTGCGCGCAGGCCGTGCGCGACCCGCGGCGGCGGCCCGGCACGCTCCCCCGGTCCCCCCGCGCGCTCGGCACCGCCGCGTTCGCCCTCCTCGTCGGCGCCGTGCGCCGGTCCGAGCGCCTGACCGTGGCGCTCGAGTCGCGGGGCCTCGGGTCCGGTCCGCGCACCACGGCGCGGCCCGTCCCGCTCGGCGTGCCCGACGTCGTCGCCGCGGTCGCCGTGCTGGCCGTCGCCGCGGCGGTGGTCGTCGTCGGGGTCCGCGGGGGGTGGGTCACAGGGCTGGGCGCGCTCACGGCGTGAGGCTTGCCGGACCGCGGTCACGCGAGCTCGACGACCGCACCCTCCGCCGGGACGCCGAGGTCCACGATGCGCGACGAACCGTCGCGGGACCGCTCGCGGAAGGCCCGGAAGACGAGCGGCAGCCCGCGGGCGACGAGCGCGTCCGGCGCGTCCATGGCCTGCACGTGCACGTGCGGCTGCGTCGAGTTCCCCGAGCTCCCGCACCGACCCAGCTCGTCGCCCGCCGCGACGCGTCGGCCCGGCTCGACGGCCACGGACCCGGCGCGCAGGTGCGCGAGGACGACGTACGTGCCGGGCGAGTCCAGGGCGAGCACCACGTGGTTGCCCGCGAGCGCCGCGGCGCCACCGCGCGCCCGCGCCGCCTGCGTGAGCGCGTAGCCGAGCAGCGCGGTGGGCGACCGGCGGGCCTCGTGGTCGGGCTCGCCGTCGTGCACCGCGACGACGGTGCCCGCCGCCGGGGCGAGCACGGGCAGCCCGAACGCGACGAACCGTTCGGGCGGCTCGGTGCTCAAGGCGGTGCGCCAGTCGCGCACGGCGGCGGTGCGCCGCCCTCGGACGGCGACGAAGTCGATCGCGTACGTCGTCGCGAAGAGGTCGGTCCCGTGGCTCGGCACGCGGCGCGCCGGGCTGTTGCGCACGAGCCACGTCCCCTGGAAGGGCAGGACGAGCTCGACCGGTCGGGTCACGGCGCCCTCCCCTCCCTGGTGCGGCGGGTCAGCCCTCCGCGGGCACGACGCGCGGGAAGCGGTCCTCGGCGGGCGGCTCCCACGTCGCCGCGTCGGCGTCGACCTGCTCCCCCGAGCGGATGTCCTTCACCTGGTCGGACGAGCGCGTGCCGTCGTCCTCGACGCGCGCGGGGAACCAGACGAACGGGATGCCGCGCCGGTCGGCGTAGCGGATCTGCTTGCCGAACTTCGCGGCGGCGGGCGCGACCTCGACCGGGACCCCGCGGGCGCGCAGCGCGTGCGCGACCGCGTCGGAGGCGTCGCGCGTCTCCTCGCTCGTGACGGCCACGACGACGGCGCTCGGCACCGCGCGCGTCGCGCGCACGAGGCCGGCGGAGAGCAGCCGCGACACGAGCCGGGACACGCCGATCGACAGCCCGACGCCGGGGTAGGTGTTCGCGCCGTCGGACGCGAGGGTGTCGTAGCGCCCGCCCGAGCAGATCGAGCCGAGCTGCTCGTGGCCCACGAGCACGGTCTCGTAGACGGACCCGGTGTAGTAGTCGAGGCCGCGCGCGATCTTGAGGTCGGCGACGACGACGCCCGGGGCGCGCACGCTCGCGGCCTCGATCAGCGCGCCGAGCTCGCCGAGCCCGGTCTCCAGCAGCTCGTTCTCCCGGCCGTGCTCGGCCGCGAGCGCCCGCACGCGGTCGACCACGCCGGAGTCGCTCCCGCTGATGCCCGCGAGCGCGAGGCACGCCTGCGCCTGCTCGGGCGTCGTGCCGGCCTCGGACTCGAGCAGCGCGGCGACCTTCTCGGGGCCGACCTTGTCGAGCTTGTCGATCTGGCGCAGGACGTCGTCGACCGCGTCGATGCCGAGCCCGCGGTAGAACCCCTCGGCGACCCGGCGGTTGTTCACGAGGACGCGGACCTCGGGCACGCCGATGTCGCGCAGCGCGCCGAGGGCCTCGGCCATGACGAGCGGCAGCTCGACCTCGTAGTGGTAGGGCAGCTCGCCCGCGCCGACGACGTCGACGTCGGCCTGGGTGAACTCGCGGAAGCGCCCGTCCTGGGGGCGCTCGCCGCGCCACACCTTCTGGATCTGGTAGCGCTTGAAGGGGAACGCGAGGTGCCCGGCGTTCTCGAGCACGTAGCGCGCGAACGGGACGGTGAGGTCGAAGTGCAGGCCGAGCTGCTTGTCACCCTTCGCGGCCGACCCGGCCGCGGCGTCGTCGTGCGGCTCTTCCTGGAGCCTGCGCAGGACGTAGACCTCCTTCGACGTCTCCCCCTTGCGCAGGAGCTGGTCGAGCGGCTCGACCGCGCGCGTCTCGATCCCGGCGAACCCGTGCAGCTCGAACACCCGGCGCAGGGTGTCGAGGACGTGCTGCTCGACGATCCGACCGTCGGGGAGCCATTCGGGGAAACCGGAGAGGGGTGTGGGCCTGGCCATGGGTCAGATCTTCCCAGACGCCGGGACGGGCGACCGCATCGTCCGGCCCCCGGTCCTTCGCTCAGCGGGCAAGAAAGGGGTTCGTCGCCAGCTCGCGTGCGACCGTCGTCGCCGGGCCGTGCCCCGGGAGCACGTCCCAGGCCGGGTCCAGGTGCGCGACGACGTCGCGCAGGGTCCGGGCCATCGTCGCGCCGTCCCCGCCCGGCAGGTCGGTGCGGCCGACGGAGCCCGCGAAGAGGACGTCGCCGCTGAGCACGAGACCCGCTCCCGGCTCGCCCACGAGGTAGAGCGTGGAGCCCTCGGTGTGCCCGGGCGCGCCCACCGCGCGCAGCGCGACGCCGCCCCAGCGCAGCTCCTGCTCGCTGCCCGCGGGTACGTCGAACGTCTCGACGAGGCCCGGCTCGCGGTAGTCCTGCGGCCCGGCGCCGGCCGCCGCGAGCGCCGCGCCGAGCGGGCCGGACACGACGGCGCCCGGCCGGCTCGCGGCGGGCCCGCCGTGCTCCAGGCTCCCGAACGGGTCCGCGAGCCGGTACGCGTCGGCCGCGTGCAGCACGACGGGAACCCCGAAGCGGTCGGCGAGCGCCGCGGCGTCCCACGTGTGGTCGACGTGGCCGTGCGTCGCGAGGACGGCGCGGGGCACGAGGCCGGCGGAGCGGACGTGCGCGACGACGGCGTCCGCGACCCCGGCCCCCGCGTCGACCACCACGCAGTCGCCGCCCGGGGCGCTCACCACCGTGCAGTTCGTGCCGAAGACGGGCGCCACCACCACGTGCGCGGCCGGTCCGGGCGGGATCGGGTCGTGCTCGGCCGGGGGCGTCGGCGTCGTGCCACGAGGTCGGTCCACGAGGGCGAGGGTAGCCCGCGGCACGGGCGGCGGGGCGGCTCCGGGCGGGCGTAGCGCGGGTTGCGGACGGCGGCGTCGATACCGGACCGTGACCTGCGCGCGGCAAATCCACCCGCCACCAGGGTTCTCGGTGCCTAGACTGTCCCGTACCGACCACGGCAGCACCGGGGTCGACCGTGCGCGCCGTCGCGGCGCCGGACGAAGGAGCTGGGGTGTCGACGAAGAGTCGCGAGCGCGAGCAGGCGCGTCGTCGTGAGGAGAAGTGGGACCGTCACGTGGCCCAGCTCCGGGCGAAGCGCCAGCGCACGTGGTCGATCGTGGGCGTCGTCGTCGCGCTCGTCGTGATCGGCGTCGCCGTCTGGTGGGCGCTCGCCGCCACCCAGGATCCCGGCACCGACCCGGGCGGCGACACGGGCGCGGCGCCCTCGGGCGAGCACACCCTGCCGCCCGCGTCCGCCGCCGAGGGCCGTGACTGGACCACCACGCTCACCACGAGCGCGGGCGACCTCACGCTCACGCTCGACGGCGCGGCCGCCCCGCAGGCGGTCGCGAGCTTCGTGTCCCTCGCCGAGTCCGGGTACTTCGACGGCACGTCGTGCCACCGCCTCACGACGTCGGGCATCTACGTGCTCCAGTGCGGCGACCCGACGGGCACCGGCACGGGCGACCCGGGCTACAAGTTCGGCCCCGTCGAGAACGCCCCCACCGACGACGTCTACCCCGCGGGGACCGTCGCCATGGCCCGCCAGGGCGGGGACGCCGACTCGATGGGCTCGCAGTTCTTCCTCGTCTACGAGGACTCGACCATCCCGTCCGACGCAGCGGGTGGTTACACGGTGTTCGGCACCATCACGTCCGGCCTGGACGTCGTCCAGGCAGTCGCTGACGCGGGGACGCAGGACGGATCCGGCGACGGGTCCCCCGCCACCCCGGTCACCATCGAAGGAGTTGAGACCCAGTGAGCGATCCCGCCCAGAACCAGGCGAGCGCACCGGCACCGGAGCCCGCGGAGGCGAGCGAGACCGGACGGGTCGACGCGACAGACGTGGAGCCGACGCCCGAGACCACCGAGGCCACCGAGGCCACCGAGGCCACCGAGGCCACCGAGGCCACCGAGGCCACCGACGAGGGTCCCACCTCCGCCGCGGCCGAGGAAGTCGCTCCGGCCGAGCAGGTGGAGGCCACGCCTGCCGCCGAGGCCGAGGCGACCGACGCACCGGCAGCGGAGGCCGAGACCGCCCCCGAGGCCGAGCAGACCGAGGCCCCCGCGGCCGACGACGCTCCCGCCGCCGAGGCCGAGACCGACGCGTCCGCTGACGCGGCACCGGAGGCGCCTGCCGCCGACGCAGCTGAGGCAGCCGAGGCAGCCGACGACACTCCCGCCGCCGAGGCTCCTGCCGCCGAGACGACGGCACCCGCCGGGGCGGCGCCCCGGCCCGCCGCCCCGCGTCCCGGGCCGCGGCCCAAGCCGTCGGCGCTCCCGCACCCGCCGCGCAAGCCGGCCGCCCCAGCCGCGGGCGCTCCGGCCGCAGCGGCCGTCGTGCCGGAGGTCCCGGCCGTCCCGGCGCTGGCCGACGACTCGGCCGCCGCCAAGGCCGCCGCCGCGTTCGGTCGGGTCGACGAGGACGGCACGGTGTACGTCCGCGAGAGCGCGGGCGAGCGCTCTGTCGGGCAGTTCCCGGGCGTCGGCGCCGAGGAGGCGCTCACGCTGTACGTGCGCCGCTACCTCGACCTCCAGGCGAAGGTCGCGCTGTTCGAGGCGCGGCTGACGAGCACGGACCTGTCGGTCAAGGAGATCGACCAGACGATCGCCCGGCTCACCGAGGAGACCGCGGAGCCCTCCGCGGTCGGCGACCTCGACGGGCTCCGGGCGCAGGTCGAGTCGCTGCGCGGCGCCGCTGCCGAGCGTCGCGCGCAGCTCGAGGCGGAGCGCGCCGCGGCGAAGGCCGCGGCTCTCGAGGCCCGCACGGAGATCATCGAGGCCGCCGAGAAGATCGCCGCGACCGACCCGAGCCGCATGCAGTGGCGGCCCGCGGGCGAGGAGCTGCGCGGGCTGCTGGAGCGCTGGAAGGAGGCCCAGCGCTCGGGCCCGCGCATCGACCGCGCGAGCGAGGAGGCGCTGTGGAAGCGGTTCAGCCACGCGCGCACCGCGTTCGACCGCGAGCGCCGGCACTACTTCGCCGAGCTCGAGCAGCGCAACGCCTCCGCGAAGGCCGCGAAGGAGAAGCTGGTCGAGGAGGCCGAGGCGCTGTCGTCGAGCACCGACTGGGGCCCGACGGCGGGCGCGTACCGCGACCTCATGGCGCGCTGGAAGGCCGCGGGCCGGGCGAGCCGCAAGGACGACGACGCGCTGTGGGCCCGCTTCCGCGCCGCCCAGGACACGTTCTTCCAGGCGCGCGACGCGGTGAACTCCGCGACCGACGCCGAGTACGCGGCGAACCTCGAGGTCAAGGAGGCGCTGCTCACCGAGGCGGAGGCGCTCGTGCCCGTCAAGGACCTCGCCGCGGCCAAGGCGGCGCTGCGCGACCTCCAGGAGCGCTGGGAGGAGGCCGGCCGCGTGCCGCGCGGCGACCTGCAGCGCGTCGAGGGCCGTCTGCGCGCCGTCGAGAACGCGGTCCGCGACGCCGAGCAGGCGCAGTGGACGCGGAGCAACCCCGAGACGCGCGCCCGCGCGGAGGGTGCGGCGGCGCAGCTCGAGGCCGCGATCGAGGCGCTCGAGGCCGACCTCGCCGCCGCGCAGAGCCGCGGGGACGCGCGCGCGGTCAAGGAGGCCGAGACGGCCCTCGCCGCACGGCGCTCCTGGCTCGAGCAGGTCGTCCGCGCGGCGGAGGACTCGCGCGGCTGACGCACGTCCCGCTCGTCGCAGGGCCGGCGCTCGTCCACAGACGGGTGCCGGCCCTTCCCCGTCCCCACCGCCGTGCGGCACGGTAGGGGCGTGCCCGCAGCCACGACCGCGCCCGACCACGCCGCATCCGCCCGCGCCACGGGGCACGTCCCCGCCGCCGCGCTCGCGCACCTGCTCGCGCCGCCGGGACCGGAGATCGGCCTGCTCGTCGTCCCGGAGGACGTCGGCGGACCGGCGGCCTTCCAGGAGCTCGTCCGCGCGGGCGCCCTGCGTCGGCTGTGGGGCGACGTCGCCGCTCCGGCGAGCGTGCCCGTCACCCCCACGCTGCGCGCGCTAGCCGTCCGCGACCAGGTGCCGCGCGGCACGGTGCTCGCTGGCGCGGCCGCCGCGTGGGTGCTGTGCGGCTCCGCGCCGCCCCGCGTGCTCGACGTCGTCCACCCGCCCGGGCGTCACCGTCCGCCGCCGCGGCAGGGCCGGGCCGCGCGGCAGGCGCACGTGCTGCGCGACGAGACGACCCTCGTCGCGGGCGTGCTCGTCACGTCGGTGCTGCGGACCGCGCTCGACGTCGCCACCCGGTGCGAGCCGGTGCAGGCGCTGAGCACCCTGCGCCGGCTGGAGGCGGTGTGCGGGCTCGACGCCCGAGCGGCGGCGCGGTCGCTCGAGCTGCGCCACCGGTGGGCCGGCCGGGCGCAGGCGCGACGCACCCTCGCGCTCCTGCTCGCCGGGACCGACGACCCGGTCTAGGTTGGTCGGCATGGCCGCAGCCACGACTCCCCCCGTGGAGCTCGACGTCCGAGGTCGGACCGTGCGCGTCACGAGCCCGGACCGCGTCGTCTTCCCCGCGCGCGGGCTCACCAAGCTCGACGTCGTGCAGTACTTCCTCGACGTGGGCGACGGCATCCTCGGCGCCCTGGTCGACCGCCCGACGACGCTCGAGCGCTGGCCCAAGGGCGTGTTCGAGGGCGCCCGCATGAGCACGCGCACGGACAACACCGGCGACGCGTTCTACCAGAAGCGCATCCCGAAGGGCGCGCCCGAGTGGGTGCAGACCGCGCGCATCGCGTTCCCGAGCGGGCGCACGGCCGACGAGGTGTGCCCCACGGAGCTCGCCGTCGTCGCCTGGGCGGCCAACCTCGGCACGCTGACGTTCCACCCGTGGCCCGTGCGCGGCGGCGACGTCGAGGCGGTGGACCAGCTCCGCATCGACCTCGACCCGCAGCCGGGCACCGACTTCGACGACGCCGTGCGCGTCGCGCCGCACCTGCGCGAGATCCTCGACGAGCTCGGCCTCCCCGGCTACCCCAAGACGTCGGGCGGCCGCGGGATCCACGTGTTCGTCCCGGTCGCGCCCGAGTGGGACTTCGTGGCCGCCCGTCGCGCGACGATCGCGATCGGTCGTGAGCTCGAACGCCGCCTGCCGGACCAGGTGACCACGAAGTGGTGGAAGGAGGAGCGCGGCGCCAAGATCTTCGTCGACTACAACCAGATGGCGCGCGACCGCACGATCGCGTCGGCCTACTCGATCCGCTCCAACCAGCGCGCGACGGTGTCCGCTCCCCTGCGCTGGGAGGAGCTCGGCGACGTCCACCCGGACGACTTCGACGTGCTGTCCATGCCCGCGCGCTTCGCCGCGGTGGGCGACCTCTTCGCACCCCTGCGCGCCGACCGGGAGGACCCGGGCGCGTCGCTCGAGCCCGCCCTGGAGCTGTCCCGGCGCGACGAGGCCGAGCACGGGCTCGGGGACCTTCCCTACCCGCCCGAGTACCCGAAGATGCCCGGCGAGCCCAAGCGCGTCCAGCCGAGCAAGGACCGGGACCGCGCCCGGGACTGACGTGCCGCGACCACGCGGGTGCGGGCGGCGTCAGTCGACGCCGGGCGCCCCGGGGAGGATGCCCGTGAGGTCGTAGCGCACCGGCTCCTCGAGCTGCTCGTAGGTGCACGACTCCGGGTCCCGGTCGTCGCGCCAGCGCCGGAACTGCGCGGTGTGCCGGAACCGGGAGCCTTCCATGTGGTCGTAGGCGACCTCGACCACGCGCTCCGGACGCAGCGGCGTGAACGACAGGTCCTTGCCCGAGCTCCAGCGCGACACCGCACCCGGCATCCGCTCCCCGGCCGGGTTCTCCCACCCGGACCACGGGTGCGCGTCCGCGTCCGGCGTGCCCGGCTCGACGACGAGCGGCGCGAGCTCCTCGACCAGCGCGGCGCGCCGCGCCGTCGGGAACGACGCGGCGACGCCGACGAACTGGAGCTGGCCCGCGTCGTCGTACAGGCCGAGCAGGAGCGAGCCGAGCAGCGGCTTCGCGGGGGTCGACGTCTTGTGCAGGCGGTACCCCGCGAGCACGACGTCCGCCTCGCGGCCGTGCTTGATCTTGAGCATCGCGCGCTTGTTCGGCTGGTACGTGCCGTCGAGCGGCTTGGCGACGACGCCGTCGAGGCCCGCCCCCTCGAACGTGTCGAACCACTCCCGCGCCACGGCGACGTCGCGCGTGCGGGGCGTGGCGTGCACCGCCGGGCCGTCGAGGCCCAGGGAGTCGAGCACCTCCTGCCGCCGCGCGAGCGGCGCGCGCGTGAGGTCCTCGTCCCCCAGCGCGAGCACGTCGAACACGACGAGGGCCGCGGGGGTCTGCTCCGCGAGCAGGCGCACGCGCGACGCCGCGGGGTGGATGCGCTGCTGGAGCACCTCGAACTCGAGGCGACCGTCCCGCGCGACGACGATCTCGCCGTCGACCACGCACCGGGGCGGGAGCGCGGCCCGCACCGCCTCGACGACCTCGGGGAAGTAGCGGTCCATGGGCCGCGCGTTCCTGCTGTCGAGCCGCACCTCGTCGCCGTCGCGGTACACGATCGCGCGGAAGCCGTCCCACTTCGGCTCGTACACGTACCCGCCGTCGACGGCGTCCGGCTCGGGCACGGCGGGCACGGACTTCGCGAGCATGGGCAGCACGGGAGGCATGACGGGCAGGTCCATGTGCCGATGCTGCCACCGGGCCTGCCGCCCTGCGCGGCGTGGTGCCGCCGAGCCGCCTCCCCGCCCCGGCTCAGGCGGGGAGCTGCGCCGTCTCGGCGGCCTTCGTCCCCGTGATGCGGTAGACGTCGAACACGCCGTCGACCTTGCGGACCGCGCTGAGGACCTGCGCGAGGTGCGCGGGCTCCGCCATCTCGAAGACGAAGCGCGACATCGCCACGCGGTCGTTCGAGGTCGAGACGGTCGCCGAGAGGATGTTCACGTGGTTGTCCGACAGGACGCGCGTCACGTCGGAGAGCAGGCGCGCGCGGTCGAGCGCCTCGACCTGGATCTGCACGAGGAACATGGCGTTGCTGCCCGTGGTCCACGAGACGTCGACGATCCGCTCGGGCTGGTTTCGCAGCCCGACGACGTTCGCGCAGTCTGCGCGGTGCACGCTCACGCCCTGCCCGCGCGTGACGAACCCGATGATCTCGTCGCCCGGGACCGGGGTGCAGCACTTCGCGAGCTTGACCCAGATGTCGTCGACGCCCTTGACCATGACGCCCGGGTCGCCCGTGCGCACGCGGCGCGCGGTGTTCCCGGGGCGCGCGGTCTCGGCGACGTCCTCGACCGTGCCCTCCTCGCCCCCCATCGCCTGGACGAGCTTGGAGACGACGTTCGCCGCCGACACCTGGCCCTCGCCGATCGCCGCGTACAGGGCCGTGACATCCGCGAAGCGGAGCTCGTTGGCGAGCGCGACGAGCGACTCGTGCGACAGCAGGCGCTGGATCGGCAGGTTCTGCTTGCGCATCGCCTTGGCGATCGCGTCCTTGCCGTGCTCGACGGCCTCCTCGCGGCGCTCCTTGGAGAACCACTGCCGGATCTTGTTGCGCGCCCGCGGGCTCTTGACGAACGCGAGCCAGTCACGGCTCGGACCCGCGTTCTCGGACTTCGAGGTGAGGACGTCGACCGAGTCGCCGTTCTCGAGCGTCGAGTCGAGCGGGACGAGCCGCCCGTTGACGCGCGCGCCCATCGTCCGGTGCCCGACCTCGGTGTGCACCGCGTAGGCGAAGTCGACCGGCGTCGAGCCCGCCGGCAGCGCCATGACGTCGCCCTTGGGGGTGAAGACGTAGACCTCCGCGCCGCCGATCTCGAAGCGCAGCGAGTCGAGGAACTCGGCCGGGTCGGCCGTCTCGCGCTGCCAGTCCACGAGCTGGCGCAGCCACCGCATGTCGTTGGCCGCGGCGTCGTCCTTCGCCGTCTTGCCGCCCGACTTCGCGGTCTCCTTGTACTTCCAGTGCGCCGCGACGCCGTACTCCGCGCGCCGGTGCATCTCGTGCGTGCGGATCTGGATCTCGACCGGCTTGCCGCCCGGCCCGATGACCGTCGTGTGCAACGACTGGTACATGTTGAACTTCGGCATCGCGATGTAGTCCTTGAACCGCCCCGGCACGGGGTTCCACCGCGCGTGCAACGCACCGAGCGCCGCGTAGCAGTCCCGGACGCTGTCCACCAGGACGCGCGCGCCGACGAGGTCGTAGATCTCCGCGAAGTCGTGACCGCGCACGATCATCTTCTGGTAGATCGAGTAGTAGTGCTTCGGCCGGCCGGTGACGGTCGCCTTGATCTTCGCGCTCCGCAGGTCGGCCGTGACCTGCTCGCGCACGACGGCCAGGTACTCCTCGCGCGCCGGCGCGCGCTCGGCGACGAGGTGGACGATCTCGTCGTACACCTTCGGGTACAGGGCCTGGAACGACAGGTCCTCGAGCTCCCACTTGATCGTGTTCATGCCGAGGCGGTGGGCGAGCGGGGCGTAGATCTCGAGGGTCTCGCGCGCCTTGCGCCCCGCCGACGACGACGACACGTACTTCCAGGTGCGCGCGTTGTGCAGGCGGTCGGCGAGCTTGATGACGAGCACGCGGATGTCGCGCGCCATGGCGACGACCATCTTGCGCACCGTCTCGGCCTGCGCCGCGTCGCCGTACGTGACCTTGTCGAGCTTGGTCACGCCGTCGACGAGCATGGCGATCTCCTCGCCGTACTCCTCGGTGAGCTGCGCGAGCGAGTAGTCGGTGTCCTCGACCGTGTCGTGCAGCAGCGCGGCGGCGAGCGTCGACCCGTCGAACCCGAGCTCGGCGAGGATCGTCGCGACCGCGACGGGGTGCGTGATGTACGGGTCGCCGCTCTTGCGCAGCTGGCCGCGGTGGGCGCGCTCGGCGGTCTCGTACGCGCGCTCGATGACGCTCAGGTCCGTGCGCGGGTGGTTGGTGCGGACGGCCTGGAGCACCGGCTCGAGCGCCGGGCTGCCCGCGTTGGGGCGCGCGCCGAAGCGGACCAGGCGCGAGCGCACGCCGCGCCCGCCCGAGCCGCCGGTGCCGGAGGTCGGGGCGCCCGCGCGCTCAGGAGCGCGCGACGTCCGGGTGTTCTCGCTCATGCGCGCCTCCTTCCGCAGGGCGGCCGCCACCGGCACGATGCCGGCGACCAGCCGAGACGACCGGAGTGGCAATCCTACGACTCGACGTGGACCAGCGTGGCCACCTCGCGGCCCGCGAGCCGCTCGCGGCCGCCCAGGCCCTCGAGCTCGAGCAGGAACGCCAGGCCCACCACGACGCCTCCCCCGCGCTCGACGAGCTCGGCGCCCGCGGCCGCCGTGCCCCCGGTCGCGAGCACGTCGTCCACCACGAGAACACGCGCACCCGGGGGCAGTGTTCCCGACCGGAGCTCGATGGTCGCGGTGCCGTACTCGAGGTCGTAGGTGACGGTGTCCGTGGGCGGCGGGAGCTTGCCCGCCTTGCGCAGCGGCACGAACCCGACGCCGAGGTGCGTGGCGAGCGGCGCCCCGATGAGGAACCCCCGCGCCTCCATGCCCGCGACGAGGTCGACCCCGCCCGCGGCGCGCGCGACGTCGCCGAGCGCCTCGACCACGTGGCCGAAGGCGTCGCCGTCGGCCAGCAGGCCGGTGATGTCCCGGAAGACGATCCCGGGTCCCGGGTAGTCCGGGACGGCGCGGACGAGCTCGAGCACGCGCGAGGCGCGCTCCGGGCCGAGGCCGGCGAGGTGGACGGCGCGCAGGCCGCCCGCCTCGCCGGCCGGCACGTGACCGGGTGCCGTCATCGGGGACGACGGCGGCGCGGCTGCGCCTTGTTGCCCTGGTGCGCGCCCGGCTGGAGCTGGCGGTGCCCCGCCCCGACGCCGGCCGCCGCGAGCGCGGCGTCCTCCTCGTCGCCCGCGACCTCGGCCCGCTCCGCGCGCAGCGCGAGGACCTTGGCCGTGTGCTCCTGGATGGGCTTCTCCCGCTCGCGCAGCGCGACCTCGAGCGGCGTCGCGAGGTACACCGACGAGTACGCGCCGACGGCCATGCCGACGAAGAGCGCGAGCGCGATGTCGCGCAGCGTGCCGGCGCCCAGCAGGAACGCCCCGATGAAGAGGATGCCCGCGACGGGGAGCAGCGCGACGACGGACGTGTTGATCGAGCGCACGAGCGTCTGGTTGATCGCGAGGTTGGCCCGCTCGGCGTAGGTGCTGCGCGTCTGGTCCAGCACGCCCGCGGTGTTCTCGCGGACCTTGTCGAAGACCACGACGGTGTCGTAGATCGAGTACGCGAGGATCGTCAGGAGCCCGATCACCGTCGCCGGCGTGATCTCCCAGCCGATCGCCGCGTAGATGCCCACCGTGACGATGAGGTCGTGGAACAGCGCGATGACCGCGGCGAGCGCCATGCGCCAGTTCCGGAAGTAGATCGTCATGACCAGGCTCACGAGGAGCAGGAAGACGACGAGGCCGACGATCGCCTTCTGGGAGACGTCCTTGCCCCAGGTGGGGCCGATGTACGAGCTCGTGACCTCCCCCTCGGACACGTCGTACGCGTTCGCGAGCTCGACGGCGACCTGCTCGACCTGCGCGTTGCTCAGCTCCGCCGTCTGCACCCGCACGGTGCTGGAGCCCACCGAGGTGACGCGCGGCACCTCCTCGGGGGCGACCGCCGCGACGGCGTCGAGCGCCGGCTGCTGCGAGGTGTCCGAGACGCCCGAGACGGTGAACTCCGACCCGCCGCGGAACTCGATGCCGAGGTTGAGCCCGTCACCGGCGATCCGGACCCCGATGATGCCGAGGGACAGGACGACCAGGACGAGCGCCACCACGAAGTAGGCGCGCCGCTTGGCGACGATGGCGTAGGACCGGCGGCCCGTGTACAGGTCGTTGCCCCACTGGGCGAAACCGCTGGCCATCAGTGCTTCTCCTCGTTCTCGTCGCCCGCCGCGTCAGCGGCCGGGGACCCCTCGTCGCCGTCCGCGGAGGCGGCGGCCCGCCGCTCGGCGGCACGGCGCTCGGCGATGGTCATGCGCGGGCCGTCGGACCGGCCGACGCCGGCACCGACCGTCTCCCGGACGGGCGCCGTGCGCTCGCGCGCCGGGGCGTCCTGCACCGGCGCGTCCTCGACGACGTCACCGCCGTCCGCGGGTGCCGTCGAGGTCGCCCCGACGACGCGGCCGCGACCGGCGTACCGCGTGCCGCGCACCCCGAGGCGCCGCGGGTCGAGGCCCGACGCCGGGTGGCCGTTCGCGAAGAACTTGGTCCGGGCGAGGAGCTGCATGAGCGGGTGCGTGAAGAGGAACACCACGATCAGGTCGACCAGGGTGGTCAGGCCCAGCGTGAACGCGAAGCCGCGCACGCCGCCGACCGCCAGGTAGTACAGGACCACCGCGGCGACGAAGTTCACCGCGTCCGAGGCGAGGATCGTGCGGCGGGCACGCTGCCAGCCCTTCTCCACCGCGGAGTTCAGCGTCCGGCCGTCGCGCAGCTCGTCGCGGATGCGCTCGAAGTACACGATGAACGAGTCCGCGGTGATACCGATCGCGACGATGAGTCCCGCGACGCCGGCGAGCGACAGGCGGTACCCGATCGTCCACGAGAGCACCGAGATCACGCCGAACGTCACGACGGCCGCGATGCCGAGCGACGCGACGGTGACCAGGCCGAGCACGCGGTACTGGAAGAGCGAGTAGATGACGACCAGCAGCAGGCCGATCGCGCCCGCGAGCAGACCCTTCTCGAGCTGCTCGGAGCCGAGCGTCGCGGAGATCTGCTCCTGGCTCTGCACCTCGAACGTCAGGGGCAGCGAGCCGAAGTTGAGCTGGTTCGCGAGCGTCGCCGCGCTGTCGCGCGTGAAGCTGCCCGAGATCTCGGCCTTGCCGTCCGGGATCGGGGTCTGCGACACGGGCGCGGAGATCACGAGGCCGTCGAGGACCATCGCGAACTGGTTCTGCGGCGACGGGAGCGACGTGAGACGCGTCGTGACGTCACGGAAGGCCTTGGTGCCCTCGGAGTCGAACTCGATGTTGACGACCCACTCGTTGGTGACGACGCCGTTCTGCCCGACGCGCAGGCCGGAGCTCGCGTTCGAGATGTCGGTGCCCTCGATCTCGACCGGGCCGAGGATGTACTTGGCCGTGCCGTCGTCGGCGCACGAGACGAACGCGCTGTCGGTCGGGCCGCTGTCGCCGCCCACGAGGTTCTCGGGGAGCGTGCAGTCGAGCGCGTCGAACTGCGCCTGCAGCTCCGGCGTGATCTGCGCGAGGTCGCTGGGGTTCTCCGGGCGGGTCGTCTCCGGCGCCGGGTCCGTCGTGGCGTCGTCCGCCGGGGCGTCCGTCGCTGCGTCGGCCGCCGGGTCCGTGCCGTCCTCGGCCGCGGGGTCCGTCGCGCCGTCGGTGGCGGCGTCCGCGGACTCCGTCGCGTCCGGGGCGTCCTCGGCCGCGGCGTCGTCGCCCGCAGCCGGGTCGGTGGACTCGTCGGCGGGCGTCGCCGTCGGCATGCCCACGGAGAGCACGGGGCGGAAGCGCATCTGGGCCGAGGTGCTGACGAGGTCGATGGTCTCCTGGGACGGCTGCCCCGGGATGCCGACGACGATGTTGTTGCGGCCCTGGCTTGTGATCTCGGCCTCGGAGACACCCTGCGCGTCGATGCGCTGGCGGATGACGTTGATCGCCTGGTTGATGTCCTCGGCCGTCGGCTGCGAGCCGTCGGTGGTGACGGGCTCCAGGATGATCTGCGTGCCACCCTCGAGATCGAGCGCGAGGCCCGGGGTGAGGCTCGCCCCGCCCGGGTTGTCCTCGGTCTTCGGGTCGAGCTTCGTGCCCGCGAAGAGGGACCCGAAGAGGACGACGATGAGGATTCCCAGGGTGACGAGGGTCCGTACGGGCCTCGCTCGTGTGCTGCTGGTGGCCAACTGTCCGTCTCTTCTCGTGCGTGTGCGGTGGGCCTCGCGGCCCACCGCGTCAGGCCGGTCGCGGCAGCGACCGGCATAGGGTCACTTGATGTCGGTGCCGTCGTCCCGGCGTCCGCGGTCCTTCTCCGACCGGTCGTCGGTCAGACCGGAGAGGTCGTCGGGCACGACGAGGTCGTCGACGTCGCCCTTCGTGGTGGTCCCGGCGTCGGCACCGGCGGTGCCGTACTCGGCCGCGTCCTCGGACGCGTCGTCCGCCGTCGTCTCCTCGGTCTCCTCGACCGGGGGCTCGACGAGCTTGGCGATCGCGGCGCGCAGCCACCGGGACTGGTTGCCCGGCGTCGACTCGATGGTGATGACGTCGGCCTCGTCGTCGACGTCGACGACCGTGCCGAACATGCCCGAGCCCGTCATCACCTCCTGCCCGGGGGCGAGGGTCGCCCGGAAGTTCTGGGCCTCGCGCTGCTGCTTGCGGGTGCGGCTGGTCATGAGGAACATCGCACCCGCCGCGAGGGCGAGGATGAGGATGAAGCTGATATCCATGACGGAGTCTCGTGTCCTGTTCTGTGCGGGATCTGCGCGCAGTCTAGGCGTGCGCGCACGGTTCACCAACGAGCCGTCTCGCCGCGGAGTTCCGCCCGCCCGGGTCTCGACCATTCTAGGACCACCCGCGGAGCGCCTGTGACCGCCGTCACGGAGCATCCTCGCACGCTCGTGACCTCCGGCGTCGCCTCAGGTGTCGAAGAGCGTGCCGCCCTCCCGCGGCGGGGTGAGCCCGAGGTGCGCCCAGGCAGCCGGGGTCGCGACGCGGCCTCGCGGCGTCCGCCCGATCAAGCCCTCGCGCACGAGGTACGGCTCGGCGACCGTCTCGACGGTCTCCGCCTCCTCGCCCACCGTCACCGCGAGCGTCGTCAGGCCCACGGGACCGCCGTTGAAGCGCGTGCACAGCGCGGTGAGCACCGCGCGGTCGAGCCGGTCGAGGCCGATCGGGTCCACCTCGTAGACCTCGAGGGCCGCGCGCGCGGCCGCGAGGTCCATGGTCCCGTCGCCGCGCACCTGCGCCCAGTCGCGCACGCGCCGCAGCAGGCGGTTCGCGATGCGGGGCGTCCCGCGCGAGCGCCCCGCGATCTCGCGGGCGGCCTGGGGGTCGAGCGCGACGCCCAGCAGGCCGGCCGAGCGCGTCAGCACGCGCTCGAGCTCGTCGCCCGAGTAGAAGTCCAGGTGCCCGGTGAAGCCGAACCGGTCGCGCAGCGGCGCGGGCAGGAGCCCGGCGCGCGTCGTCGCGCCGACCGCCGTGAACGGCGGCAGCGAGAGCGGGATGGCGCTCGCCCCGGCCCCCTTGCCCACGACGACGTCGACGCGGAAGTCCTCCATCGCCATGTAGAGGAGCTCCTCGGCCGGTCGCGCGAGCCGGTGGATCTCGTCGATGAACAGGACCTCGCCCTCCTCGAGCGAGGACAGCACCGCCGCGAGGTCGCCGGCGTGCTGGATCGCGGGCCCCGACGTCACGCGCAGCGACGTGCCGAGCTCCGCGGCGATGATCATGGCGAGCGTCGTCTTGCCGAGCCCGGGTGGCCCCGACAGGAGGACGTGGTCGGGTGCGCTCCCCCGCGCGAGCGCGGCCTGGAGCACGAGCGACAGCTGGTCGCGCACGACGGCCTGGCCGACGAACTCCTCCAGCCGTCGTGGCCGGAGCGCGGCCTCGGCCGCGCGCTCGAGGTCGTCCGCGCCCGCCGCGACGATGCGCTCGGACGAGAACGTGCCGTCCCCGCCGAGGTCGTCGAGTCCCACCTGGTCGAAGGTCGCCATCGTCAGCTCCTCGGCCCGCCGAGCACCCGCAGCGCGGCACGCAGCGCGCCCGCCACGTCGGGTGCCTCGACGACGTCGACGCCCGCCTCGGCGAGCACGGTGGACACCGCGTCGTCCGCGGCCTTGAGGTTCCAGCCGAGCCCGACGAGCGCCTCGACCACCTGGTCGCGTCGGTCCTCCGGACGCGGCGCCGACGCCGAGGCGGTCGATCCCGCCTCGGGAGCGTCGGCACCCGTGGGCGGGCCGAGCTTGTCGCCGAGCTCGAGCGCGATCCGCTGCGCGCCCTTGTTGCCGATGCCCGGGACGCGCACGAGCGCGGCGATGTCGGCGCCCGCGACCGCACGGCGCAGGCCGTCGGGCGTGTGCACGGCGAGCATCGCGAGCGCGAGGCGCGGTCCGACGCCGCTCACGGTCTGGACGGTCTCGAAGACGGCGCGCTCGTCGTCGTCGGCGAAGCCGTAGAGCGTGAACGAGTCCTCGCGCACGACGAGGCTCGTCGCGAGGCGCGCCGTCTCGCCTACGCGCAGGCCGGCGAGCGTGGCGGGCGTGGCGTGGACGAGGTAGCCCACTCCTCCGACCTCGAGCACGGCGCGGTCGAGCTGGACGCTCGCCACGACACCGCTCAGGGACGCGATCACGCAGGCTCCTCTCCCGGCCGGCAGCACCGACCTGGTCCGATGGTCCGCCGGCCCGAGGACCGCCGTCGGGCCGCGCGCCGAGGGGCGCGTCGAACACCCGTACGACCGCGGTCACTCTAGCAAGGGCCGCCCACCCGCCGACCGACCGACACGGAACGCCGGCACCGCCCACCGGCACGACCGGCGGAACCGGCGCCGCTAGCGCGGCGCGCGCCGTCCCTTCGCCGCGTGCTCGGCCGCCGCCCAGGCGCGCTGCGCGGCCGTGAGCTCGTGCCGCTCGCCGCCCTGCAGGGCGCCCGCGGGGCGCCAGAGGTGGCAGATCGCGAGCGCGAGCGCGTCGGCCGCGTCCGCGGGCTTCGGCGGCTCCGCGAGGCCGAGGATCCCCGCGACCATGCGCTGGACCTGCTCCTTGCCGGCGCGTCCGCTCCCCGTGACCGCGGCCTTGACCTCCGACGGCGTGTGCAGCGCGACGGGGACGCCCCGCTTCGCGGCCCCGACCATCGCGATGCCCGCGGCCTGCGCGGTGCCCATGACCGTCCCGACGTTGTGCTGCGCGAACACGCGCTCGACCGCCACGACGTCGGGCACGTGCTCGTCGAACCACGCGTCCAGCCGCTCCGCGATCCGCAGCAGCCGCAGGTCCACGCTCAGCTCCGGGTCCGTCCGGATCACCCCGACCGCGACGAGCTCGGCCCGCCGCCCCCGCGCGGAGTCCACCACCCCGACACCGCACCGGGTCAGCCCAGGATCCACTCCGAGAACGCGCACCCCTCGACCCTTTCACGTGAACGGCACGGACCGGCCGTGCCACGCGGTCCGGCGACGGACCAGCCAGCGGTGGGGCCGGGAGGTCGGTGCGCGGTCGTGGCGGGCCTGGCGGGAGCGGCGCGAGGCACGAGCGCCGCGGATGGTAGACCGCGCACCGACCTCCCGGCCGCGCCGCGACCCGACCATCAGGACGCGAGCTCCGCCGGATCAGTCGTCGTTCTCGAGCTCCGCCATGACCTCGTCCGACGCGTCGAAGTTGGCGTAGACGTTCTGCACGTCGTCGCTGTCCTCGAGCGCGTCGATGAGGCGCAGGATCTTGCGCGCGCCCTCGGCGTCGACCTCGACCTCCATCGACGGGTGCCAGATCGAGTCGGCGGAGTCGTACTCGATCCCCGCCTCCTGGATCGCGCTGCGCACGGCGACGAGGTCGCTCGCCTCGGACAGCACCTCGATGACGTCGCCGGAGTCGGTGACCTCCTCGGCCCCCGCCTCGAGCGCGGCGAGCATGACGTCGTCCTCGGTCACGCCCTCCGCCTTCGGCACGACGACGAGGCCCTTGCGCGCGAAGAGGTAGGACACGGAGCCCGGGTCGGCGAGGTTGCCGCCGTTGCGGCTGAACGCGAGGCGGACCTCGGAGGCCGCACGGTTCTTGTTGTCGGTGAGGCACTCGACCAGGACGGCGATGCCGTTGGGGCCGTAGCCCTCGTACATGATCGTCTGGTAGTCGACGGCGTCGGCGCCGGTGCCCGAGCCGCGCTTGACGGCGCGGTCGATGTTGTCGTTGGGGACCGACGACTTCTTCGCCTTCTGGATGGCGTCGAACAGCGTCGGGTTGCCCGCGGGGTCACCGCCGCCCGTGCGCGCCGCGACCTCGATGTTCTTGATGAGCTTCGCGAAGAGCTTGCCGCGCTTGGCGTCGATGGCCGCCTTCTTGTGCTTGGTCGTGGCCCACTTGGAGTGCCCTGACATGCGTTCCTACCCCTTCGCGATTCTGACGAACAGCTCGTGCACGCGCGCGTCCCCGGAGATCTCCGGGTGGAACGAGGTGGCGAGCAGCGATCCCTGCTGGACTGCGACGATCCTACCGGCGGCGGCCGCGGGGATGCCGGGTGCGCCGTGCTCGGGGATCCGGGCGAGCACCTCGACCCCGGGCCCGGCCTCCTCGACCCAGGGCGCACGGATGAACACGGCGTGCACCGCGTCCCCGTCCTGGCCCGGTCTCGGTGCGCCGTCGCGCCCGTCGTCCGCCGGCGCCAGACCCGCGAACGCGAGGTCGGTCTCGAACGAGTCGACCTGGCGGCCGAACGCGTTGCGGCGGACCGTCACGTCGAGCCCGCCGATGGTGCGCTGGTCGGAGGTGCCGCCCAGGATGCGGTCGGCGAGCAGGATCATGCCGGCGCACGAGCCGTAGACGGGCAGGCCCTCGGCGATGCGCGCGCGCAGCGGCTCGTCGAGCTCGAAGATGCGCAGGAGCTTGTCGATGGTCGTCGACTCGCCGCCCGGGAGCACGAGCCCGTCGACCCCGGCGAGCTCCTCGGGGCGGCGGACGCCGACCGTGCGGGCGCCCGCGGCCTCGAGCGCCGCGCGGTGCTCGCGCACGTCGCCCTGGAGGGCCAGGACACCGATCGTGATCGTCACGAAGGGGAATGATACGTCGGCGGCCCCCGCCGCCCGACCCGCGGCGGGCCTCCGGCCGGCCCCACGGTTGCTAGCCTCGCCGTCGTGACCTACCCGCCCGCCCCTGGCCAGCCCTATCCCGCGCCCGGTCCGGCGCCGTACCCCGGGGCGGCGCCGCGGCCCCCGCGCAGCACGCGCAGCGCCACGACGATGATCGTGGTCGGCGCCGTCGTGCTCGTGCTCGCGCTCGTGGCGGGGGTCCTCGGCGTCACGACGTTCGTCCGGGCGCTGCCGACCGGCGTGATCGACGGCGCGGGTCGGCCCGGGTCGGCGGCGCTCGCGTCGGGCGACGTGCCGGGCGAGGCGGAGCTCGAGGTCACGGGCGGCCAGCCGTACAGCATCTGGGCGGTGGGCCGCGCGGGGTCCTCGGACGGCGCGGGCCTCGACGTCGAGGACGTGACCGTGACCTGCGCCGACGGCGACCTCACGGTGAGCGCCCCGTCGGTGTCCGGCAGCTCCGGCCTGGGCTCCTCCCAGGCGACGACGGTGGCCGAGGCGACGCCGCCGGCGTCCGGGACGTGCACGGTGACCGTCGCGCAGGGCGCAGCGCCCGCGGGCACGACGTTCGTCGTCACCGAGGGCTGGCGCTTCGGCACGTTCTTCGCGACGCTCGGCGGCACGATCGTGCTGTGGTTCGTCGCGATCGGCGGCGGGCTGCTGGGCGCGGGAATGCTCGTCGGCGGGATCGTGTGGCGGGTGATCGCCCGCCGGGCGTAGCCGGTCAGTCCGCGCGCGCCGTGCCGAGGTGCCGCGTCACGCCGTCCCACCCGCGCAGCAGCGGTGCGACGAGGTCGGGCAGCCCTTCGGGGAAGACCTCGATCTGGACGCCGCGCAGGTCGTCGAGCGCCCACCAGCGCATCTCGTCGACGACGTCGAGCTCGACGTCGGTCCACCCGTCGCGGCTCAGCCCGCCGTCGCGGTCGGCCCCGGTGACCCGCGCGAGGAACAGCACCTCGTCCTGGCGGCAGTGCTGCCGGTAGAAGTCGAAGATCGCGCTGCGCGTGTACACCGGGCCGACGAGCGCGCCCGGGTCCAGACGCAGGCCCGTCTCCTCGCGGACCTCGCGCAGCGCGGCGTCGACGTCGCTCTCGCCCGGGTCGACTCCCCCGCCGATCGTGAACCACCACGAGCGCTCGGGCTGGTCGACGTCGTGCCCGCGTGCGAGGAGGATCCGGTCGGCGTCGTCGAGGAGCAGCACGCGCGCGCCGCGGCGGAAGTACAGGCCGTCGTCCCCGAGCACCCAGTCGGGGCCCAGGGACGACGGCGCTCCGGCGGCCTCGGCCACGACGGCTCAGCCGTCCGTCGTCGGCACGACGACGGACGGCTGCGACGCGCGGAGGTCGGTCACCAGCCGCGCTCGGCCAGACGGTGCGGGACGGGGATGTCGTCGACGTTGATGCCGACCATCGCCTCGCCGAGACCGCGCGAGACCTTGGCGATCACGTCGGGGTCGTCGTAGAACGTCGTCGCCTTGACGATGGCGGCCGCGCGCTGGGCGGGGTTGCCGGACTTGAAGATGCCCGATCCCACGAACACGCCCTCGGCGCCGAGCTGCATCATCATCGCGGCGTCGGCCGGGGTCGCGATCCCGCCGGCGGTGAACATGACGACCGGGAGCTTGCCGGTCGCGGCGACCTCCTTGACGAGCTCGTACGGCGCCTGGAGCTCCTTCGCGGCGACGAACAGCTCGTCCTCGGGGAGCGACGTGAGGCGGCGGATCTCCCCGCGGATGGTGCGCATGTGCGTGGTCGCGTTGGAGACGTCGCCCGTGCCGGCCTCGCCCTTGGAGCGGATCATCGCGGCGCCCTCGGTGATGCGGCGCAGCGCCTCGCCGAGGTTGGTCGCCCCGCACACGAACGGGACGGTGAACTGCCACTTGTCGATGTGGTTGGCGTAGTCCGCGGGCGTGAGGACCTCGGACTCGTCGACGTAGTCCACGCCGAGCGACTGGAGCACCTGCGCCTCGACGAAGTGGCCGATGCGCGCCTTGGCCATCACGGGGATGGAGACGGCCTCGATGATCCCGTCGATCATGTCCGGGTCGGACATGCGCGAGACTCCGCCCTGCGCGCGGATGTCGGCGGGCACGCGCTCGAGCGCCATGACCGCCACGGCCCCGGCGTCCTCGGCGATCTTCGCCTGCTCGGGCGTGACGACGTCCATGATGACGCCGCCCTTGAGCATCTCCGCCATCCCCCGCTTGACCCTCGCGGTGCCGACCGCGCCGGCACCCTCCGCGGTCGCGGCGCCCGGGGCGCTCTCGGCAGGGACGTTCTGGTCGGCCACGTTGGTCACCGGTACCTCACACCTTCAGGTCAGGGGAACGTCGCGCGCTCGCGCGCGGACGCCGTCGAACAGGCTCGACGGCACATGCTCCCACGCGCTCCCCATCCTAACGTCGGGCCGTCCACGGCCCCGGTCCCCGGACCGGCCGGGAGCGGGCCGCCGAGCCCGGTACGACCCGCGAGGGCCGACTCTCAGTCGGGCGTGGCCGCGGTGGCGACAGGGCGCACGAGCGCGTCGGGCGCGGCGTCGTCGAGCTCGACCGTGACGGGCATCGGCGCGTGGCCCGCGAGGTGGAACAGACGCACCCACCACTTGCTGCGCACGCGCAGCGCCTGGGCGACGGCCTCGTTGTGGAAGCGGCGCGCGAGCTGGGCGCGGTACCACGCGGCGGACAGCGTGGCGAGCAGCTCGTCGCCCGCGGGGACCGACCGCACCTCGGCGAGGTCGTCCGCGTCCTCCAGCGCGGAGCGCAGGGTCGCGGTGAGGTCGCTCTCCGCGAGCGCGCGCGACTCCGCCATGCCGCCCAGGAGGCGCCGGGGCCGCGGGCCGTCCGCCGGCACGAGGCCGGGCACCTGCTCACGGAGCCGGCGCGCGTCGGCGTCGTCGTCGAGGACGGCGTGCGCGGCCTCGGCGACGAGGACGGAGCTGGCCGGGTCGAGCTCGCCGGACGCCGCGAGGTCCACGGCGGCCGACGCGCGGCGCACGAGCTGGGCGTCCAGCGCCAGCCGCGACGCCATGACCTTGCGGTGGAGGCGGTCGAGCCGCGACGCGGCGACCCACAGCAGCCACGCGGCCAGGGCCGCGACGACGAGGACGAGGACGGCGGTCTCGGACCAGGTCACGGGCGACCCACCTCCTCCTCGCGGGCGCGGCCCAGCAACCGCCCGCCGCGGCGCGAGCGCGGGTCCTCGTGCACGGGGATGACCGCCTCGGACGCCGCGAGCACCATGTCGTACACCGCGGAGACCTGGTCGGTCACCGCGGACCAGTCGAACCGCCGCACGAACTCGGCCGCACGCGCCCGGTGCGCGGCACGGGCCTCGGGGTCCGCGAGGACGTCGACCACCGCCCGGGCCAGCGCCTCGGGGTCGCCGACGGGGAACAGCACGCCCGCGGCGCCGTCGTCGAGCACGCGGCGGAACGCGCCGAGGTCGCTCGCGACGACGCACGCCCCGGCGCTCATCGCCTCCACGAGGACGATCCCGAAGCTCTCGCCCCCGGTCTGCGGGGCGATGTAGAGGTCCACCGACGCGAGCAGGCTCGCCTTGTCCTCGTCGCTCACACCACCGAGGAACTCGACGGAGGACGCGTGCGCGCCGAGCGCCTCGATCGCGGCGTCCCGACCGTCGTCGCCGCGCCCGGCGACGAGGAACCTCGCGCCGGGGAGCTGCTCGAGGATCCGCGGGATCGCGGCCGTCAGGACGGGCAGGCCCTTGCGCGGCTCGTCGAGGCGCCCGAGGAACGCGATCGTCGGCGCCTCGGGCGTGCCCTGCCAGGCCGGGCTCGGCACGGCGTCGGCGAACGTGTCGACGTACACGCCGTTGGGGATGACGACGGCGTCCCCGCCCAGGTGGTCCACCAGCGTGCGCCGCGCGTCCTCCGAGACGGCGATGCGCGCGTCGATCTTCTCCAGGCTCTGCCGCACAAGCGGGTAGGCGACCTGGAGCGCGCGCGAGCGCACGAGCGACGTGTGGAACGTCGCGACGATCGGGCCCTGCGCGATCCAGAGCGCGAGCATGCTCAGCGAGGGCGTCACGGGCTCGTGCAGGTGCAGCACGTCGAACCGTCCCGCGTCGAGCCACCGGCGCACGCGGCCCGCCGTGCGCGGGCCGAACGTGAGCCGCGCGACCGAGCCGTTGTAGCGCACCGGCACCGCACCGCCGGCGGAGGTGAGGTAGTCCGGGACGGGCGTGTCGTCGTCGGCCGGGGCGAGCACGGAGACCTCGTGGCCCCGCGCCATGAGCGCCTCGGCGAGGTCGCGCACGTGGAACTGCACGCCGCCGGGGGCGTCGAACGAGTAGGGGCACACGATGCCCACGCGCAGGCTCATGCGGCACGCTCCGCGTCCGGGGCCGGCTCGCCCGCCGCGGCGCGCGTGCGCGCGTAGCGCTCGGGGTCGAGGTCGTCGACGAACACCTTCTGGAGCATGTGCCAGTCCTGCGGGTGCTCCCGGATCGCGACGCTCAGCGCGTCGACCCAGGACTGCGTCGCCGCGGCCACCCGCTGGGCGCGCGGGAGGTCCGTCGCGATCTCGACGCGCGGGAAGAAGCGGATGACCAGGCCCCAGGGCGAGCCCGCGGCCCGCCGCCGCGCCCCGCGCAGCCGCTCGTAGAAGATGCCGGCCGGCACGAGCGGCGCGCCCGTGCTCACGGCGAGCGCCGCAGGCCCGGCCGCGACCCGCGCCCGCTCGCCGAAGAGGTCGACCTCGATGCCGCGGTGGGTGAGGTCGCGGTCGGCGAGCAGCGGGATGATCTTCCCCGGCCGGCTCGCGCCGCGCACGAGGTCGCGGAAGACGTCGCCGTCGCCGAGCGCGAGGATCTCGAGCCCGAGCCCGGTGCGGAACGCGAGGAACTCCTCGAACAGCTCGTCGGGCTTCAGCCGCTCCGCGACCGTGAGCACGGGCGCGATGTGCGGGGTCGCGTACGCGCCCGCGAGGTCCCAGTTGCCCTGGTGGGACAGCGCGAGCACCGGGCTCCGGTCGCCTCCGAGGTGCTCGGCCAGGTTCTCGTACCCGACGAGCCGCACGCGCGCCTCGACCTGCTCCGGCGTCCAGGCGGGGAGCGTGAAGGCCTCCCGGTAGTACCGCATGTACGACCGCATGCCCGCGCGCGAGAGCCGGCGCAGGGCGCGCGGCGAGAGCCCGGGCCGGACGCGCGCGAGGTTGCGCTCGAGCTGGCGCACTCCCCCGCCGTGCAGGAGCCACGTCACGTCGGCGATCGCGTCGAACAGCCCGCGCAGCAGCGGGTCGGGCACCTTGCGCGCGTTGCGCCAGGCGAACGTGAACGCCTTGCCGGCGTCGAGGGCCATCAGCGACCGTCCTCCGTGTCGTCGGTCCGGGAGGCGCTCGCGGAGAGGGCGAGCGCCTGGCGGCGCACCGTCGCGACGCGCTGCACGACCGTGACCGCGCTCGCGAGCGCGAGCAGGCCGAGGACCGCGACGAGCACGACGGGTGGCAGGCCGAGGCCGACGAGCCCGGCGGCGACGAGGGCCGCGACGAGGCGGTCGGCACGCTCGGCGATCCCGACCTGCGCGGTCATGCCGACGCTCTCGGCGCGGGCCCGCGCGTACGGCACGACGGCGCCGAGCGCGAGGCACGCGAGCGCGACGACGGTCCCCCACGCGGCGAGGTCGGGCGTGAGGCGCGGGTCGTCGGCGCGGACGAACCACAGCGTGAGCCCGACGAACACGGCGGCGTCGGCGAGCCGGTCGAGCGTCGAGTCGAGGAACGCGCCCCAGGGGCCCGACCGGCCGGCGCGGCGCGCCATGACGCCGTCGAGCACGTCGGCGAAGGCGCAGACCATGACGACCATGACCCCGGCGAAGAGGTGGCCCGTGGGGAAGAGCCACAGCGCGCCGACGACGACGCCGAGCGTCCCGGTGACGGTCACCGCGTCCGGGCTCACCCCGACGCGCAGGAGGAACGCGGCGAGCGGCGTGAACAGGCGCGTGGTGAGCGCGCGCAGACGACCGAACATCAGGCGTCGTCCCCCTCGCCGGTGGTCGGCCACGCGTCCGCGAGCCGCGCCCGCGTGTCGGAGAGCAGCTCCGGCACGGCCTTCGTCTGCGCGACGATCGGCAGGAAGTTCGCGTCCCCCGCCCAGCGCGGCACGACGTGCTGGTGCAGGTGCGCGGCGATGCCCGCGCCCGCGACCGCGCCCTGGTTCATGCCGAGGTTGAAGCCGTCGGGCGCGGACACCGCGCGCACGACCCGCATGGCCGTCTGCGTGAGGTGCGCGACCTCGACCGTCTCGGCCTCCGTGAGGTCCGTGTAGTCGGAGACGTGCCGGTACGGCACGACCATGAGGTGGCCCGGGTTGTACGGGTAGAGGTTGAGCACGACGTACGCCGTCCGGCCGCGCGCGACGATCAGCCCGTCCTCGTCCGTGCGGTCCGGCACGCGGCAGAACGGGCACTCGCCGCGCGAGTCGTCAGCGGGCTTGTCCTGCCCGCCGATGTACACCATGCGGTGCGGCGTCCAGAGCCGGTCCAGGCCGTCGTCGAACCGGGGGTGCGCGTCCGGCGTCTCGACCGTCGCACCGGTCGCGGGGTCGGGTGCGGCGCCCGGCGCGGCCTCGTCGGCCGCGCCGGGCGTCCCCGTGCGCTCGTCGCTCACGCGCCGTCAGACCTGGACGCGGTCGCGCACGGCGGAGACGATCCGCTCGACGGCCTCGGCGACGGGCACGCCGTTGTCCTGGCGGCCGTCCCGGTAGCGGAACGACACGGCGCCCGCCTCGGCGTCCTCGCCGCCCGCGATGAGGACGAACGGGACCTTGCGCGTGCTGGCGTTGCGGATCTTCTTGCCGAACCGGTCGTCCGAGTAGTCGACCTCCGCGCGGATCCCCTGCGCCCTGAGCTGCGCGACGACGTCGGCCACGTAGTCGTTGAACGGCTCCGCGACGGGGACCGCCACGACCTGGACGGGCGCGAGCCACGCGGGGAACGCGCCGGCGTAGTGCTCGACGAGGATGCCGAAGAACCGCTCGATCGAGCCGAACAGCGCGCGGTGGATCATCACGGGACGCTGGCGCGTGCCGTCGGACGCCGTGTACTCGAGCTCGAACAGCTCCGGCTCGAAGAAGTCGAGCTGGATCGTCGAGAGCTGCCACGTGCGGCCGATCGCGTCCTTCGCCTGGACCGAGATCTTGGGGCCGTAGAACGCCGCGCCGCCCGGGTCGGCGACGAGCTCGAGGCCCGACTCCGTCGCGACCTGGCGCAGGACCTCGGTCGCCTCCTCCCACGTGGCGTCGTCGCCCACCGACTTCTCGGGGTCGCGCGTCGACAGCTCGAGGTAGAAGTCGTCGAGCCCGTAGTCGCGCAGGAGGTCCAGCACGAAGGAGAGCAGCGAGCCCAGCTCGTCGCGCATCTGCTCGCGCGTGGTGTAGATGTGCGCGTCGTCCTGCGTGAAGCCGCGCGCCCGCGTGAGCCCGTGCACGACGCCCGACTTCTCGTAGCGGTACACCGTGCCGAACTCGAACAGCCGCAGCGGCAGCTCGCGGTACGACCGCCCGCGCGAGCGGTACACGAGGTTGTGCATCGGGCAGTTCATCGGCTTGAGGTAGTAGTCCTGGCCCGCCCGCTTGACGTTGCCGTCGTCGTCGAGCTCCTCGTCCAGGTGCATCGGCGGGTACATGCCGTCGGCGTACCAGTCGAGGTGGCGCGACGTCTGGAACAGGTTCGCCTTGGTGATGTGCGGCGTGCTGACGAACGAGTAGCCGGCCTCGACGTGCCGCTTGCGCGAGTACTCCTCCATCTCCATGCGGATCGTCGCGCCGTTGGGGTGGAACACGGGCAGGCCCGAGCCGATCTCCTCCGGGAAGGAGAACAGGTCGAGCTCGTTGCCGAGCCGACGGTGGTCGCGCCGCTCCGCCTCCGCGAGCCGCTCGAGGTACGCCTTGAGCTCGTCCTTCGTCGGCCACGCCGTGCCGTAGATGCGCTGGAGCTGCGGGTTCTTCTCGCTGCCGCGCCAGTAGGCCGCGGCCGAGCGCATGAGCTGGTAGCCGTTGCCGATCAGGCGCGTGCTCGGCAGGTGCGGGCCACGGCACAGGTCCTTCCAGACCACCGTCTCGCTCTCGCGCCCGGCGCCGCGCACGTTGTCGTAGATCGTCAGCTCGCCGCCGCCGACCTCGACGTTCGCGCCCTCGGTGTCGTCCGCGGTGCCGGAGCCCTTGAGCCCGATGAGCTCGAGCTTGTACGGCTCGTGCGCGAGCTCGGCGCGCGCCTCGTCCTCGGTGACCACGCGGCGGCGGAAGGTCTGGCCCTCCTTGATGATGCGCGACATCGCCTTGTCGAGCGCCTTGAGGTCCTCGGGGGTGAACGGCGTCTCGACGTCGAAGTCGTAGTAGAACCCGTCCGTGATCGGCGGGCCGATGCCCAGCTTCGCGTCCGGGTTGACCTGCTGGACGGCCTGCGCGAGCACGTGCGCGGCCGAGTGCCGCAGCACCGCGAGGCCGTCGGGCGAGTCGATCGTCACGCCCTCGACCACGTCGCCGTCCGCGACGGGCGTGTCGAGGTCCTTGAGCTCCCCGTTCACGCGGATCACGACGACGTCGCGACGCGACGCGAACAGGTCCGTGCCCGTCGTGCCCGTCGTCACCGTGGTCTCCTCCGCGTCGAGGGTGATGGTGAGTGGTGACGAGACGACGTCAGACACGTCCGTGCTCCGTTCTGTGGCGGGAGGCGCGCGCGGCGCCCGGTCAGGTCCCCCGGCGCCGGGGCGTCCCCGACAGCACGAAGGGCGCCGTCGTGGACGGCGCCCCTCGATCGTACCGACCCGCAGGTCAGTCGTTGGCCTTCTTCGCCTTCTCGGCGAGGGTGTCGACGTGCCGGTCGACGGAGTCCGGGGCAACCGACTTGATCTTTCCCGCGACCTCGTCGATGCGCTCGTCGGTCATGAACTCCTTGGCCTTGTCGATGCGCTCCTCGGTCATGAACTCCTTGGCCTTGCCGAGGAGGTCGCCGAGTCCGCCCCGGTCCTTCGGTGTCTGCTCGCTCATACCGGCTCCCTCGGGGGTCGTGGTGCGCGCGTCCCGCGCCGGGCGGCGGCCGTCCCGCGCCCGCACGAAACGCTACCCGGCGGCACCACGCCGCGCGACGGGGCACCGGCAGCGGCCACGACCCGCGTGACCCGCCGGCCCGGACCGGCGCACGCACGGTCCGGGCCTGCCAGAATCGGCCCATGGACGACGACGTGGCACCCGGGGAGCGCACCGCGCGCGTCTTCCGGCACCGGCTCAACGAGCTCTTCGCGCGCGGCCGCGGCGGGCGTCCCGTGACCAACCGGGAGGCCGCCCACTGGATGACGGAGCGCGGCTACTCGATCAACGAGGCGTACCTCAGCGCCCTGCGCGGCGGGCACCGCTCGTCGCCCAGCCTGCGCGTCGTCGAGGGCATCGCCGCGTTCTTCGGGGTCAGCACCGGGAGCCTCGTCGACCCCGAGGAGAGCCCCGACGACCGCCTGCGCGCCGCGCTCGCCGACGAGGGCGTGGAGCAGTTCGCGCTGCGCGCCCAGGGGCTGTCGCCCGAGAACGTCCGCGCCATCATCGAGATCGTCGACCGCGTACGCAGCCTCGAGCACCTCCCTCCGGTGGCACCGCCCGGCACGCCGAACGGGCATCCTCCTGCATCGGGGGCCGACCGTGGATGACCTCCTGCGCGCCGCGGGCCTCGACCGCGCCCGCAGCATCGAGGAGGCGTGCCGCCTCGTCGCCGCGGCCCGCGGCAAGCCGCTCGAGGTCGTCGAGGGCGACCTCGGCCCCGGCGTCACCGGCCTCTGGCTCGCGTTCCCCGAGCGCGACCTCGTCCTCGTCGACGCCCGCCAGACGCTCCCCGGACCCCCCCGCGACCACGTCGTCGCGCACGAGCTCGTGCACGTCCTCGACTCGATCCGCTCCGGCCCCGCTCCGGGCCCGGTCCCCGCCGGGTGCCGCGACGAGCACGACGACCCCGCCGAGCAGCGGGTCGAGCGCCTCGCGAGCGAGCTGATGATCTCTATCGCGTCGCACGGGAGCTCGGCCGCACGCCTCACGTCCCTCGAGCTCTACCGGTGAGCCCGGTGCTCGACCTCCTCGCCACGGCGCTGTTCGCCACCGCCGCGACGTGGACGGCGCTGCGCGCCCGCACAGGCACCGACGCGGCTCTCCCGCTCGGCCTCGCGTTCGTCGCGGTGGCGTCAGCGCTGCGGGTCCCGGCCGTCGCCGAGCTCCTCAAGACGCACGCCCCCGGCGGCACGCACGAGGTCGCCAAGCACGTCGCGCTCGTCGCCGGGTGCCTCTTCGTCGGCGTGTGGGCGTACAGCACGACGACCGGGCACGCGCCACGGACGCGGCACGTGGCGCTCGCGGCCGGTCTCGTCGGCGGAGCGATGGTCGCGCTCGCGGTCGCGAGCGGGCCGTGGACGACCCTCGACCTCGACGCCCAGAGCTCCGGCCGGCCGCTCATGTGGGTGTACCGCGCGCTGTACTACGGCGCGTTCGTGGCGGCGACCGCGACGTTCGCCGTGTCGTGCGTCCGCACGCGCTCGCGCCGCCCCGTGCGGCTGCGGTGGGGCATGGACGTCGCGGCGGCCGGGGCGGTCGTCGCCATGGCGTGGGCCGTCCTCAGCTTCGTGGCCGCGCTGCTGCACGAGCCCGGCAGCGCCGAGCCGTACCTCGTCCTCGGCGTGCGCACCCGGTACCTCGTGCTCGCGGCGAGCGTCCTGCTGACGGTCGGCATCGTGGGCCAGCTCGCGTCGTCGGCGGCGTTCGCCCGCGAGCGCCGCCGCGATCTCGGGCACCTGCACGCCTTCGTCGTGGCGACCGTGGGCGGCGGGGGCCTCCCCGGGTCCAGCGCGGCGGTGGACGAGTACCACCGGACCATCGAGATCTTCGACGGCCTCGCCGCGCTCGCGCTGCACTCGCGTCGGGACGACGTCGACCACGTGCGCGTCGCCGTCCCCGGCAGCCCGCGCGAGGTGATCCTCGCCTACCAGCTCCAGCTCGCGGCGGCGCGGCGGGCCCGGGGTGACGCCCCGAGCGTCGACCCGGACGACTGGTCCGACCTGCTCGCGGACGACGACGCGCTGCGTCGGCTGGGCCGCGCGCTGCGCGACCGGACGAGCTCGGAGGAGACGGCCCGCGTCCTCGCGGGCGTCTGAGCCCGCCGGGCCCGACGCCAAGCTCCCCCTGCGCGCTTGCCCCCGCGCCGGGCCTCGGCGGGCGGGCTCAACCTACAGACAGACGCACGGGGGCGCAACGTGCCTCACAGTTGAAATCTCAACGGTCCTGGGGTGTCCGTGGAGGACGGCTCGGGACGCCGACCGCTCGCGACGACACCGCCGAGGCGATGACGCCCGGGGCGGCGTCCACGACGACCGGCAACCCCTCCGTGCCCCCTGCGCACGGAGGAGGAGCGACGTCCGCACGACCCTCGAGGACCGGCAGGACGACCACCGGGACCGTCACCGCAACGCTGCGGCGGGTGTGCCCGGTGGCGCGGACCGCCTTCACCGGTCCTGCGAGCACTGTGCCCGGCAGAGGGGCACCGTGCAGGCTGGGCGCCCGTCCAGGATCTGTCGCGCGCCGCCCCCCTCCCCCCGGGACGAGGGCGTCCGGGGGAGCACTTTGCCCCGTTTCGTCATGGACGATCCCCCCTGCACCGGGGTGCTCGCCGGTGCGGAGCGGCGTCAGATTTCACCCGCTCGACGTGCGCCGGATCCCGGGTGTCACGTGCGCCACGGTTCACTACCGTTCTTCCCATGACGGGAGCGGAACGCACCGAGCGGAAGGCGCTGCTCACCCAGGTTCTCGGGGGGCTCGCGCTCGCGGTCCTCGCCGGGTGCGCATCCGCCCAGCAGACCTGGGCGGAGACGATGGAGCAGGTCGACGGCGTCGCGTCGGTGGAGTACGAGTTCCGCGACAACCAGCTCGTCGGGCCCGACGACCACGAGGCGACCGTCCGGCTCGAGGACGACCTCGGCGCCGAGCAGGTGCGCCGCCTCGTCGAGACGAGCTGTGCGCGCGACGCGCCCCTCACGCGCCTCACGCTCACCACCGCGGCACCGGACACCGACGAGGCCGGGTCGGTGACCCTCCAGAACGCGGCGCCGTACGACAGCGCGTGCCTCGCCGAGGAGACGGTGGCCGGGTTCGCCGCCGCGAGCACCGCGATGGGTCGTCTGCTGCCGGGGTACGACGGCGACTTCTCCTCGCCGGGGTTCACCGCGGGAGCGGCGCCCTCCTCCGACGACCCCGACCGCGCTCTCGTCGTCGTGACGACGTCCGCCGAGCGCGCCCGCCTGCTCGACGCGCTTCGCGCGCTCCACGACGAGGGCACGGCGCTGCCGCTCCGTTACGTGGGGTGGTGGGACGAGGACCGCGACCCGGGCACCTCGGCGACGAGACCTCTGGTGGCAGAGCTCTCGCCCGACGCGGACATGGAGGTCCTGGCACCGTTGATCCGCGGCGCGTTCGAGCTCGGCGTGGACGACGTCGAGGTCACGGACCGCGCGATCACCGTCACCCCGCCGCCCGGCGCCGTCGCGGACGCCGCCGCGTGGCAGCACCTGGCCGACCAGGCCGCGGGAGCCGGCGTCGGGCTGGAGGTCGGGACGCCGAGCGAGCCAGACGCCACGACCGGCTGACTCCGGACGACCGCCGGCGCACCCGGGACACGAAAGAGGCCGCCTCCGCGGGTGCGGGGACGGCCTCTGCTCGGTGGGCGATACTGGGTTCGAACCAGTGACCTCTTCGGTGTGAACGAAGCGCGCTACCACTGCGCCAATCGCCCGAGTGCGTGGTCGATACTAGCCTGAAACGGACCGGATCGAAAAACCGGCCGCCGTCACGGGTCGAGACGCTCGCGACGACGCCGCTCGAACAGGTCCCGCGCCGCCACGGAGAGCTCCCCCGCGGCCACGTCCGCGCCGTCGAGCCAGGTCACCGGCTGGACGTTGCGCACGGAGCCGGTGAGCAGCAGCGCCGACTCCCCCGCGGTCACCTCGTCGAGCACGGCGAACGGGAGCTCGCCGGGACGCGCCTCGCGCGCGGGCAGACCGTCCTCCGCCGCCCACTCGAGCAGCAGCTCGCGCGTGATGCCCGCGAGGCAGCCCGAGGACAGGGGCGGGGTGACGAGCTCGCCCCCGCGCTCGACGAAGACGTTCGCCCCGGTGCCCTCGCACAGGTCGCCGGTCGTGTTCGCGAGGAGCGCCTCGTCGCCGCCCTTGCCCACGGCGTCGGCGAGCGCCACGACGTTCTCCGCGTACGACGTCGTCTTGAGCCCGGCGACGGCGGAGCGCTCGTTCCGGGTCCAGGGCGACCGCACCGCGCGGCCGGCGGGACGGATGACCGCGGGGCCGACCGCGACGACGACGGTCTGCTCGCCAGGGGTGCGCCCGGACCCGAGCGGCCCGACGCCGGCCGTCACCGTGATGCGCAGCCGGCCCACCGGCCCGGCGCCGGCACGCGTGCGCGCGTCCGCCTCGGCGAGCACCGCCTCGACGCCGTCGAGCACGCGGCGCTCGTCCGGCGCGTCGAGGCCGAGCCCGGCGGCGGACCGCGCGAGCCGGCGCAGGTGGCGCGTGAGTGCGAAGGCCCGGCCGTCGAACACGGCGCACGTCTCGAACACGCCGTCCCCGACGGTCACGCCGTGGTCGACCGCGCTGAGCGCGACCTCGCCGGGCGCCACGAGGCGCCCGTCGGCCCAGATCACGAGGTTTTCAGTCGTGCTCGCGGACGTCGGTGTCGTGGCGGCAGGGGTGCTCATGGCTCCAGTGTGCCCGAGGCGAGGCCGACGAGGCGGCGTGCCTTGAGCTCGGTCTCCTCCCACTCGCGCGCGGGGTCGCTCCCCCAGGTGATCCCGGCGCCCGTGCCGAAGCGCAGGACGCCGTCGGACCACCAGAAGGTGCGGATCCCGACGGCGAGCACGGCCTCGTCGCCGTCGACCCAGCCGACGGCGCCGCAGTAGGGGCCGCGCGGCACGGGCTCCAGCGCGTCGATGATCCGCAGCGCGGACGACTTGGGCGCCCCGGAGACCGACGCCGGCGGGAAGGTGGCCTCGAGCAGCGCGGGCCACAGCGCGGCCGACCCCGCGAGCCCGGCGCGCAGGCGTCCTGTCACCGTGCTCACGAGGTGCACGAGACCCGGGTGCTGCTCGACCGCGAGGAGGTCCGTGACCTCGACGGTCCCCGGGTCGCACACGCGCTGGAGGTCGTTGCGCACGAGGTCGGTGATCATGACGTTCTCGGCCCGGTCCTTGGCCGTGAGCCCCACGGGGGTGGGCGCGGTGCCCTTGATGGGTCCGGACGTCACCGCGCCGCCCGCGACGCGGAGGTACAGCTCGGGCGACGCGCTGACGACCCACACCGGGTCGACGCCGGACCCCGCCGGCACGTGGAGCACGCCCCCGTAGGGAGCGGGGTTGCCCCGTGCGAGACGACGCGCGAGGGCCCGGGCGTCGGGCTCGCCGCCACCCGGGCCGACGAGCGGGGCCGCGAGCACGCGGCACACGTTCGCCTGGTAGACCTCGCCCTCCCGGACCTCGTCGCGCACGTGCGCGACGGCGGCCTCGTAGCCGGCCCGGTCCAGGGAGCTGCGCCACGCGGTCGGTTCCGGCCCGCGCCACGGGGCGGCCCGGGCTCCCGCGGGCGTCGCCCCGTCCAGGTCCGACGGGGCGAGCCGCTCGGCGAACCGCCACGCGCGCGCCCGGCCGCCGCGGGCGTGGTCGTCGAAGTCGGCGACCACGAACCACGGCCCGTCGTCGGCCAGACGCTCCGGCTCGCGCCGGAGGTCGACGCACTCGAGCACGCCGCTCGCGGCGCGCCCGGCGAAGCGAGCGAACCCCGGCGCGGGTGTTCTCCCAGGTCCTGGCACGGGACCACGCTACCCAGGGCACGCCCTCCGCCCGGACCCCGGCCCCCGAGCACCGACCGCGGGCTCGGCGGGGCCGGTTGGACGCCGGACGCGAACGTGGACTAATGTCTGGGACGCGCCGGAACGCCGGAGGGCCGGGGGAAACGCTCCCCGAAGCTCCAAGGTCCGGCCGCGCGGATGTGGCTCAGTTGGTAGAGCATCACCTTGCCAAGGTGAGGGTC